>Ga0105245_10004482_pt1 | contig 12346 bp, 13 predicted proteins | sample KBSM54metaG_FD_81523 | JGI IMG/M metagenome (GOLD analysis project Ga0105245, IMG submission 81523) | Miscanthus rhizosphere microbial communities from Kellogg Biological Station, Michigan, USA - KBS M5-4 metaG | ecosystem: Host-associated > Plants > Roots > Rhizosphere > Soil | place...
CTCCGCCGTGCGCTTCAATAGGCACATTGCCGAGTGCCCGGACGTCTTTCCGATACTGTTCCGCGAATCGAACTCGAACCGGAAAGCGGCGGCGGCCTTCGATCGTGGTGCCTGCATTCTGCCCGCCCACGCCGATCCCGATGGCGTCACTGAGCATGCCCAGATCGACTCCATGACGAACTGCCGCCTCGCGATCCACCTGAATATCGGTATAACGGCTGCCGGTTACTTGCTCCGGGTATACGTCTTGCGCTCCCGGAACGCTGCGCAGAACATCCGCGATCTCGCGGGCCTTGGCCTGTAGAACATTCAAGTCTGCGCCGAAGACTTTGACGCCGAGCTCGGAGCGGATGCCGGTGTTCAGCATGTCGATCCGATTGATGATCGGCATCGTCCAAATATTGGCGACGCCCGGGAGCGTGACCGCACGATCCATCTCGGCTTTTAGCTTGTCGACGGTCATACCGGGTCTCCACTGATCGCGAGGTTTCAGGTGGACAATCGTTTCCGTCATATTCAACGGAGCCGGATCGGTCGCCGTATCCGCGCGTCCGACTTTGGCCGCCACCCAGGCCACTTCCGGGAAACGCTCGATGATCTGGTTCTGTTGCGCGGCGATCCGTGTATTCTCCGCCAGAGAGATGCTCGGATCCGCGATCGGCATGAACATCAGGTCACCTTCGTTCAGTGGCGGCATAAACTCGCTTCCCAACTGCGTGCCGAGAACGCCGGCTCCTAGGAACAGCACCAGCGCTGCTGCCAGCGTTAGCGCGCGATGCGTCAGCGCCCACTTGAGGACCGGCTGGTAGATCCTTCGCAGGATCCGCATAACGGGATTGTCCTGTTCGCGCTGCACTTTTCCGCGGAGCAGCAATGTGCATAGCACCGGAACCAGAGACACCGCCATGATGGCCGATGCCAGTACGGCCGCTGTCTTCGCAAATGCCAGCGGATGAAATAGCTTTCCTTCCCGGCCGGTAAGAGCGAACACCGGAATGAACGCGAGCAGAATGATCGCCATCGAAAAGAATATGGGACGCCCCACCAGCTTCGTCGAGGAAAGGATCGAATTCCACACAGCGCCCCGATCGTTCAGATTGACGCCATCGCGCTCCACCTGTCTGAACGCGTTCTCTGTTACCACGATGCCGGCATCCACTAGAACGCCGATCGCTATTGCGATCCCGGCCAGCGACATGATGTTCGACGTTACATTCAGGTAGTACAGGATCAGAAAGGACGTCAAGACGGCCAGCGGCAGCGGTAGCGTCACGATCAGGATGCTGCGATAATGCGCCAGAAAGACAATGTGAACCAGCGTTACCAGCAGGATTTCCTCGATCAGAGCTCGGCGCAGGCTATCGATGGAATTGCTGATTAGCCCGGATCGGTCGTAGAACGGGACGATTCTTACACCTTGCGGTAGCCCGGCCTCCAGGTCGACGATTTTAGCCTTCACCCCGTCGATCACCGCCTGAGGATTCGCTCCCGACCGTGCGACCACGACGCCCCCCACCGCTTCCCTACCGCCTTTCACCAGGGAGGCCATGCGGAAGGCATCGCCGATCCTTACCGCCGCAACATCCCGAACAGCGATCGGCATGCCGTTTTTCGAGCCCACTACGATCTTCTCGATGTCAGCTACGTTCTGGATCAGTCCCAGGCCACGCACAATCGACCAGGTTCCTCTTGCTTCCAGAACATTGCCGCCCACATTTTGATTGCTGCGCATCAACGCATCCACGACATGGCTCAAAGGCAGCCCGTTGGTCCGCAGACGGTCCGGGTCCACGTCGATCTGGTACTCCTGGACTTTTCCTCCGACGCTGGCCACTTCGGCCACCCCCGGCACGGAGTTGAGCTGGTAGCGGATGAACCAGTCCTGCAGCGTCCGCAGCTCGCGCAAATCGTAACCTGCTCCTTCCACCGTGTACCAAAAGACGTGTCCGACGCCGGTGGCATCCGGCCCCAGCGCCGGAACAACGCCCGCCGGCATCTCTTTGCCCACCAGATTCAAACGCTCCAGCACACGCGCCCGGGCGAAGTACAGATCCACGTTGTCCTCGAAGATTACGGACACCATGGAAAATCCGAACGAGGAACTGGCTCGAACGACCTGCACTCTCGCTAGCCCCTGCAAATTCACCGTGAGCGGGAACGTGACCTGATCTTCAATTTCTTGCGGGCTGTGGCCCGGCCAATCGGCGAAGACGATGACCTGGTTGTCGCTCACATCCGGAATCGCATCGATGGGACTCTGCAGCAAAGCCCAATAGCCCCACGCGGCGATGCCGAGATAGAACGTAATCACCAGAAAGCGGTTCTTGAGCGAGAACTCGATAAGACGATGAATCACACGGACCTCCCTCCGCGCTAATGCGGATCGACACAAGTGAGTGGTTGGAACCCGGGAGGATTAGAGAAGCAGAGACGCGTTCAAAATCGGCAGATCAGGCGGAGAGTCCGCGATCGGATCGAGAATGGGTTCGGCATTCTGGAATACCCGAAGGTCCGAATCGATATCAACCGCGACGCTCGGCGGAGCGATGCCGGCCAGATGCGATCCCGAGGCTTGCTCCAGGGGCATCGTTTGGCAGTCTTGCTGCGAGCGTTCCGGCTTGGATTGTTTCGGAGACTTTTTGCATTTGTTGCGGTCGCAGCAATCGCTCTTAGAGCCTGGAAGCATAAAAAACTGCTCGCAGGAAATACATCCGCCCCAAAGATAGCTCGCCATCAGGAGCAGCGCAGTAAGCGAGTTGGAGATGGTGCGAAGCACAATCGTCTTTATCAGGATAGCGGAAAGGTCTCGCCCTCAAAACTCAATCGACGCCAGCACCTCAGACGGCTTCTTATCGAACGCCCGGCAGATCGCCAGGAAGCTCTCGATGCTGGGCAGGTTCGTCCCCCGCTCAATCGCGCTGATCTGCGAGACGCTTAGACGTGTGTGCGCCGCCAGCTCTTTCAGCGACCAGGCCCGGGCCACCCGCAGCAATTTGATCGCGTGCCCCAGCCGTTCGCGCAGACGATCCTGAGCACCCTGGCTCAGCCCATACGCCTCTACCGCATTCTTCAGCACCTGCCTGAGCTGCGCCAGCGAAAACGGTTTCGACAAATAGTCGAACACTTTGAGCTTGAACGTGGTGCGCATGTCTTCCAGCGACGGATACCCTGTAATCACGATCACGCATAGCCCCGGCCAGCGCACCAATAGCTGCTCCAGCACCTTGTCGCCGGTGACGTCGCCCATCTTCATGTCCAGCAGGACGATGTCGGGAACGCGTTCTTCGCAGCCCGCAAAAAACTCGGCCGCGTTGCCGAACGCGCGCACCGTGTAGGCGCCTTCGTCTTTCAGGAAATCTTCCAGGTACGTCCGGAAGTCGAGATCGTCGTCCAGAACGGCGATATCGGCCAGCGCTTGTCCAGTGGTTTCCACCATGGCCCATGATACTCAGATCGCTTTGGCCGTTCGACCCCATTCGATCGGCCGCTCCGCCAGGGCGCCGATCAAGCTATAAACCAGCATGGGCAGAGCGGCATAAATCGCCAGAGGAGCCAGCAATACGCGCAGCGGATTGCGATACCAGGGAGCCAATTGCAGCAGCACCAGCAACACCACTGCGGCAGGCGCCAGTCTGTGTCCGGCAGCCCATAGCCATACGGCCAGCGGAAGCCACAAGGCTGCGCACAAAGCCGTGGCCAGGGTAGTAAGGTTGCTCCAGGGATTCGCTTCCGCCAGGCGGAAAGTGTTGCGTTCAAGCTCTTTCCGCGCACTCTTCCAGCCGGTGTAGTTGCGGACCCGGCCCAGCGCTCCGGCTCGCGTCGCCCCAAAATTCATCCGATGGCGTTGCGCCAGTTGGGCCAACTTCACGTCCTCGGCCAGATACTTCCAGACCGCTGCGTGTCCCCCCAGGAATTCATAGGCGTCACGGCGCGCCAGGATGCACCGGCCGTGGAACATCGCTGCGGGATCGCGTGGACTGGCCGCAGTGAAAAATAGCGCGGACGCGTACGGCCCGATCATGTAACCCGCGATGTGCCTGGGGTGGGGCGTCAGGTGCACGGAGAGCAAGGCCAAGCCGGATCCCTCCGCGGCCTGGACGGCCGATTCGAGAAATCCTTTCTTGTAGCGCGTATCTGCGTCGGCGAACAGAATCCAGCGCGATTGCAGGATGCGCGCTCCGGCCATGCACGCGTTGGCCTTTCCGGAAGCACCCGCCACCAGCGGAGGAGCCTCCAGTACGCCCGCGCCTGCTTCGCGAGCCTCTTCGGCCGTCGCGTCGGTGGAGCGGTCATCGACAACGATCACGGAATCCGGCGGAAGACTTTTGACCGCTGCGCCTACGACGCCTTCTTCATTGCGGGCCGGAATCACCACCATGCAATCCGGAGGCGTGTCGCGTTCCTTCACCGCGGGCAACAGGGGAACCGATCGATAACGTTTTCTGGCGCGGACGAACAGGAAGGATGTCACGATCGCAAAAGCGACCGCCGAGATCATACTCGGCGTCCAAACAAGGCTATGCACTCATACTTCTCCACAGCCTTTTAGTCATCGGCACTGCCAGCGAACGGGCCGTGATCCAATATCGCTCCATCACGGGAAGGGCCGGGCCGCGCTCAAAAACATCGAAATCGGATGCCTCGATGCAGTCCAGCGTGCGCAGACTGAGATCGTATGCCACCTTAACCGCGAAACGGCCGCGCTGGTCCAGCAGGTCGAGACCGGGCGCCACGCGACGGTAATAAGTCCGGGCGCGCTCGGCTTGAAATCCCATCATGGTGCGGAATGCTGAATTGCGCTCGTGCAGGCGTAGTTCTGCTTCGCTATATCCGAACGACTCGACTTCTTCGAGAGGCAGATAGATGCGATCTCGGGCGAGCGAGTCCCCCACGGTACGCAGGATCGAAGTCAGCTCCATGGCCAGACCCAGGTCAGCCATGTAATCCGGTGCTGGACCGCGGTAGCCGATCAGGTGCGCCATCAGGACGCTCATGGTGCCGCTGGTGCGATAGCAATATTCGCGAAGCTGGGCGAAGCTTTGATAGCGCATGTGGTCCAGATCCATGCGTGCGCCCTCGATCAGATCCGTCGCATAACGGTGCGGGATCTTGTACTGCTCCACTGCGTCGAGAAAGACTTCGAGAACCGGATTCCGGACCAACTGTCCGCGCAATCCCTTGTTTACCTGGACTGCCCAACGGTCCAGATCCAGCATGCCTTGCTCGGGAGTCGCGGCCTGGCGTCCCAAACCTCGGGTGTATCCGCCGAACCAATACACCGCGTGCGCCGCTCGCGCTAACTCCGGAGGAAAGAATCGTGTGGCGAAGAAAAAGGTGCGGGATCCGGAGTGTGTCGCTTCAGCTGCCTGGGCGTAAAGCGCCTCCAGAGGGTTGGACATGCGGATCAGGCGATGATATCACGGCAGGCCGGAGGTGGCGCGGCCTATTTCGAGGCATTCCTGGCGTCCGTTATCCAGCGCTGGAACCCCTTGAATAAAAGGGGGGAGTTCCGCACTTCCGCTGGTGCAGGCTGCCTTCACCTGGGCGGAGGCTTGTTCCCAGAAATCGAGATTGTGCTGCAGTAGGGCGAATTGGAACAGCAGGACGACCGCGGCCACTGCGTAGCGCGCGCGTCCGCTGAGTCCGTCTGCAGCCAGGGCCAGCAGGATCGCGAACCATACCGACGGCAGGTACAAAACTCGGGATCCCGTCAGAGTCGGTGACCCCGAAAGCAGTGAAAGCGGCGGAATGCATGCGATCAGAATCGCGGCCACGAGGGGCCATAACGGCTGCGCCGGGCGTGATCGTATCGCCAGCCAAAGCATCGCGCCCATGTAGGCGATGGCAAGTATCGCCAGGTGCAATCCAGGATCCTGGCTCCAGTTGATGGGGAAATAGAGCGATGTCCATAGCCGAACCGCGACGGCTTTCAGCGTCGTACCCACTCCTAGCGAGAACGCCGCGGGCCGCCCGGTGGCTGGAACGATATATCCTCCAATCCCTCCGAACAGGCTCCAGCGATAGGCGAAGAGGATCGCTGCGAGGAGGAAATATGGAACCGTCCACTTGAACGGCTGGCGCTTCCACAGAACGTAACCGGCTACGAATAGAGGAAAAATGAATGCCGCCTCCTTGCTAAGAGCTGCCAGTGCGAAACACGCCAGCGACGCCGCGTGCAGGGGATATCGCGCACGGTCATGGTTCGCGAGCATCGTGAACAGCAGGAGTCCGGCCAGCACAAAAAATGTTGCCAGCAAGTCGAAGCGCCCCACGATCCAGACGGCTGCTTCGGGCCGGGTGCCGTGGATTCCGAATAGCATTCCTGCGAACGTCGCCGCAGGTGCAGATGCTCCCACCCGTCTCGCCAGAAGCATCACCAGCACCGAGTTCGCGGCGTGAATCGCCAGCGCCCCGGCGTGCCACCCTCTCGGATCTACGCCGGCCCACTTCGCATTGAGCGCCAGAACCATGAAGCCGAAAGGCCGGAAGAATCCGTCGCCGCCCCCGTGGGTGACGATATAGCGATAAGAAGCAGCCGTCCATTCGTTTCCGATCTTGACCACCGCGAAGTCGTCGGATAGAAAATAGATTCCGAACGCCCTGCGCAGTGCGAAGATCGTGACAGCTGCCACGGCCAGCGCAAGCAGGACGGTTTGGCGATGCGTCCCGTGTGATTTCGATGCAGACCGGGCGCCTGCAAGCACCAGCAGAACCGTGATCGCCAGGCCGAAGAACCCCTCAGGATTGAGTGGCACGGTAACGGAGATCCACGAGAAATGGAACGGCCCGAACAGCATTCGCGCCGCGACGACGATCCCCATGCAGGCTGCCAGCGTCCCGAATGCGATGCGAAAGAGTTTCAACGTCCTATAATAGGCCCAATGATTCGAGTCAACGTACTATATCCCAACAATGCGGGCGCGACATTCGACATGGGTTACTATCTGGCCAAACATATGCCGATGGTCCGCGAAAGAATGGGGCCGGCGCTGAAAAGCATGACGGTCGACCAGGGTGTGAACGGAGGCCTGCCAGGCACCGAGCCGGTCTATCAGGTGGTAACCGCTCTCGGCTTCGAATCGGTGGAGGCATTTCAGCAGGCATTCATGCCGCATGCGCCGGAAATACAGGGAGACATCCCCAAGTTCACCAACGTCGTCCCCACCATCCAAATCAGTGAAGTGAAAATGTGAGCTGACGTGGAGTATTTCTTCTCGTGCCCGTATTGCTGGGAAGAGATCTCCATGGTTCTGGATACATCCGTCAAATCCCAGACGTATGTCGAGGATTGCGAAGTGTGCTGCAATCCCATCCAGGTTCGCTACTCGGTTGAGGACGATGCCATATCCGGCTTCGAAGCCAACGTTTTGGAATAAATGTCTCTTGAGTAAATGGAATCTTTACTGGCAGGACTCGCGGAGCATGGCTATGGCATCCTGTTCGCGGCCGTCTTTCTGGAAGCCATCGGATTGCCGGTACCCGCGGCGTTAGCATTACTGTTCGCAGGGGGAGCCAGCGCTCGCGGCTCACTCCACACCGGACTTGCCTTGAGCAGCGCCTTGGGTGCCATGGTCGTGGGCGATACACTCATGTTCCTGATGGGACGCTATACCGGATGGTGGCTGCTCGGCTTGCTGTGCCGCGTCTCTCTCAATTCGGAATCCTGTATCCTGCGATCCGCCGATTCTTTTTATCGCCGGGGCCGCATTCTGCTGGTGTTCGCGAAATTCGTTCCCGGAATCAACGCCATGGCTCCGCCCCTCGCGGGCAGCATGAATATGCGGCTCGTCCAGTTCCTGGGACTCGATTTCATTGGCGCGTCCCTGTACATCGGGGCGTATTTCTCCGTCGGATTCCTATTCAGCGGAGCGCTGGACGCCATCACCAAAAACTACGCGGCCTTCGGGCGCGGATTGACCTGGCTGGTGATCCTGGCGCTCGCCGGCTACCTGGGCTATCAGGCTTGGATGTGGCGCAGAGCGCGCGCACTGCGTACGGTGCCATTCGTAACTCCGGCCGAGGCTGCCCGAGCATTGTCCGGTGAAGGCGCTTTGATCTACGACGTCCGGAGCCACGGCTATTACGACCGCAAGGCCATGCGGGTACAGGGCTCGAAAAGGCTGGAGCCGAACGGAATCAATCAGGTTGAGCTGGAGATCCCCGCCGGTACGCCCGTCTACCTTTATTGCACCTGCCTGCGCGACGCCACCAGTACTCGGGTCGGGCATCACTTGCTGGCAAGAGGCGTGCGCGTGGCGGTCATCCAGGGCGGTCTGCGGGCATGGAAGAAGGCCGGCCTGCCGCTGGAGCCCGTGCCGATCGAGGAAATGGCCGACCTGCCGCTTTTTGACTAGGCCCCGCGTTTCGCTCGCCAGCGTCGTCCCAGGGCAGGAATAATGGCGCCGCCGATATTCGCCAGGTTCGCGTCGGGAAGCGGAGCGCGCTCGGCTCGCGGATCGATGGATCGGATCAGCGAGCCACCCACGCGAAGCATCGCCTTGACCTTCTGGACTAAGGAATACCTCGGCTGGCGTCCGTTGGCCCTTACCACGACAACCGTGACGTCATCATCCGATAGATTCTTGGGATAGCGGCCGGCTATCTCGCCGAGCAGCGTCTCGATCAGTTTTTGCGGCTCCACATCGCCCAGCAGCCGCACGATCTTCAGCAGGCCGCGTTCGCCCAGCATCTCGCCGTCGGAATCGAAGGATTCAATCAAGGCATCGGTGTAGCTTACCACGCAGTCGCCCGGCTCCAGCTCGACGTCAAACTGCTCGTAATCGGATGCGTCGATGAGCCCCAGCGGTATGTTGCTCGGCGTAGGCTGGCTGGAAGGTCCGTCGTGGCCTAGAAAATCCCAACGCTTTTCCGAGGCTCGATACATCAAGGGTCTGGGATGACCTGCGTTGCACACGGTTAAGCGACGGCTGGGGGCAAAGTAGGTGCTGACGATGGCGGTCGCGAATACCGCTTCCTTCGCCATCTCCATGAACTGCTGATTCAGCAGCCGGATGAATTCGGCCTGGTCCAGCCGATTGACGAATCGCCGCATCAGCGTTCGCAAGTCAGCCGCGGTGGCAGCCACTTTGTTTCCATGGCCCGCCACATCGGCGACCAGAAGCCGGCTGATCCGTCCGGTGGCGCAGCTGGAGGCGTAATAAACATCGCCGCCGCTGTGGGCCTCGCCGTATGGCTTGCTGTAAACCCAGGTATCCAGTCCGCCGAATTCCACGCCTTGCGTCGTAAACTGGTTTCCGCCCCAGACTTCCATGCACGTCATGTGCTGCTGCGGAGCGGCGCCCATGCAGGCATTATAATCTCCCATATGACGAAGCGAGAGTTTTCCGAAACGAATAAACGGAAGTGACGTTTCCGGCTCGCCTCCACGTTCTGCTGGCGTCCAGGTCGCGGTATGGAGTCGTGTTCCGGCGCGGGCCGGTGAACGCCGTCTGCACGGTTGGTTGGAATCGCGATACCGATGAGTTCCAGCTCGGACAGTGGCTGCGAGGCAGGATCTACGAACGCCGCGCAGATCTCTCGCCCGACGGCCGTCATCTGATTTACTTCGCCCGCGGCGGCCCTCGGCATCAGGAAACCAAGGGTTCCTGGACGGCTATTTCGCGCGCGCCCTGGCTCCACGCCGTCACGCTTTTCGGAAAAGGCGACTGCTGGCAGGGCGGGGGATTATTCACGTCGAACCAGAAATACTGGCTCAATGGATGTCATTTCGATGTTCGGGACAGCAGCAAGCTGGTGGAGGACGTCAAGTACAAACCCGAAGGAGCATTCGGAGCCGAGTGCCCCAGCGTCTACTATCGCCGCCTGCTGCGCGATGGGTGGTCGTTGGAAATAGCAGTTGGACCCGGGCGCGTGTCGCCGTGCACGGTATTCTCCAAGCCGCTCCCGCACGGATGGATTCTCCGTAAGTTTGCCTACGCCGATACCAAGCACCCCCAAGGCACGTCTGTTTACTGGGACGAGCACGAGTTAGAACATCCCCAGCGCAAGGCGTTGCTCGCAGTTCCCAAATGGGAATGGGCGGACATCGACGGCTCGACGCTGGTGTGGGCCGAGAAGGGCATTCTGTATCGGGCTTTGATGCAGCCTTCCGGGCCGGCGGACACGAAAAGACTGCTCGACTTCAATCCCATGCGATTCGAAGCCCGCGAGGCGCCTTATTGATCCATACTCAGACTATGACCCTTAAAAGCGCGGCCTTCTTGGCGTTCGTAGGAACCTTGCTGGTGACGGCTTTGCTCGTGTGGGATTTTGTGTTCACTCTCCTGAATGTACTGCGGGGGCTGACTCCGGCGGTGACCGTGTTTTCATCGCTCATCTATGCTTTTGGAGCGCTCGCGGCGGCGGTGTTCTTCTTCATCTTCCAGAAACAGCAATCTTAGTTACATGGCTCATCAAAGGGGTCTGCTGAAGGGATCGAAATTTAACGGCCGGCACTCGACCGTGATCCCCAGCGCGATCCCAGCCGTGGAAGCAGCCAAGGCATGCCAGTACGTCACAAAAATTGCATTGGGGATCATCACGCCCACCAAGCTCGCGGAGGAACGCCTAAAGTTCACATCCGTCAGCGGCGGCCTGAAGATGCAGGTGCGAGGCACGCACGCGATTCAAGTGTTTTACGTCTATACCAACCGTCCCGATGACGTCGTCGAAGAGATCACGCGCAAGTGGGATGAACGCTAAAAGGCCGGTGTTAACCAGGCGTGTGAATCTGATCGACGCTTAAGATAGGACCCGGCGTCGTCATCGCTGCTTGTAGCGCTCGCTGCCACCAGATCACGTGATGCCATGCGCCCAGTTTATAGCCGGCGTTGCGATAGATCCCGACCGCCTCGAATCCGCACGATTCATGGAGGCGGACGCTTCCGGCATTGGGTAGCGTGGTGCCGGCATACGCGGTGAAATAACCCTGTGCGGTGAGCATGCGGAAGAGCGATTCATATAAGCCGCGCCCGATTCCGCGCCCCTGGAAATCCGGATGAATATATACCGACGTTTCCACTACCCATTGATACGCAGCACGCGGCTTGTGACGTCCGGCATAGGCGTAGCCCGCGATGCGGCCGCGATCCTCACTCACCAGCCAGGGGTAGGCGGGCAACGTTTCCCGAATCCGCCGTGCCATCTCCTCCGCCCCCGGAGGATCGATCTCGAACGACGTCGGCGTGGATCGAACAATGGGAGCGTAGATTTCCGCGACGCCTGCCGCATCGTTTTCAGTCGCCAGTCGCACAATCATGGGCAAATAGGAAGGCGGCTACTTCAACTGGGCGGTCTTGACGCCGGCTTTCGCATCGCCCCAGGCGATCCAGGTTTCGTTTCCTGCGCGAACGATCTTGGGGTATCCCAGGCTGGTCCTGGATCCTTCGGCCACCTGAGCCACCGGTCCCGCGACCCCTGCGGGCGATACCAGCCGTACCATCACGCGCGTTGACTTTTCCGCCTCTTCCAGCCAGGAGACGAATGCCCCGCCGTCGCTGTTCAGAGCGGTCGAAGCGTATCCCAGCGTGTCGCCTTTGTTCAGCACAAGGGGCTTGGTGAACGTCGCTCCCGAATCCGACGAGAACACCAGCTGGACGCGAGGCTTGTCGTCAGCCTCGGTATACCAGGCAATCGCCACGCGATTGTCCTTCGCGGCAGCGGAAGCTGCGTTGACCGGGCAAGCGCTGATTTCCCACTTGTCGGCGTTCAGAATTTTCGATACCGACCATTTCGCATTTTCAAAACGCAGCACCGCGATGTCGCGAATGTCTTTCGACGTATGATCGCGATACGCCACCAGCAATACTTTGGCGGTTTTCACCGTGGAAGTAGGGCAGCACGAGCATACATCCGCATCCAGCTGTTCTTCTTTGATCTCTTTGCCATCGGCGCCCACAATGGTCCGCATCAGCGAGACGGGGAAATCTTCACCCTTCAGCGCCTGGAGCCAGAGAATCGACGCCTCGTGTGGCGCGCTCTCGACAATCGACGCCAATCCATGCTGCTGAGGACTGCGGTCCTTGTGCGCGATCGCAGGCGCGGTCCAATGGATACCGTCGCGGGAACTGGAGACCAGGATAAACTCTACCTCGCTGGATTCATCGCTCTTTTCCACCCAGTGGGCCAGTAGAGTGCCGTCGCTCAGGCTGAGAAGTTCTGGCACCTCCGCAGGATGCCGCCAGAAGCGCCGGCCGGCGACGATGGTGCGGGCTTCTGACCAGGCGGATCCCCGGCGTATGGCATATCGCAAGGAATATGTCCCGCTTTTCGCCCGTTCCACCCAGCTAAGCATCGCGCTGCCGTCGGAGGCTAAGGCCCAATTCGGCTGAATGCTGCCCGCCGCAGC
>Ga0105245_10004483_pt1 | contig 12346 bp, 10 predicted proteins | sample KBSM54metaG_FD_81523 | JGI IMG/M metagenome (GOLD analysis project Ga0105245, IMG submission 81523) | Miscanthus rhizosphere microbial communities from Kellogg Biological Station, Michigan, USA - KBS M5-4 metaG | ecosystem: Host-associated > Plants > Roots > Rhizosphere > Soil | place...
ACAGCACCCCGGGCACGACTTCTCTCCCGTCCGCCGCCGGCGCGCTCGAATAGCGCGCCATGGGGCACACCTCGTAGCACTTCCCGCACTGCGTGCAGGTGTTGAGGATGCGCTCGGCCTGCGCCGCCTCGAATTCCTTGAGGCGCGCGCCGATCGACATTCTTGGGTCCGGCTTGGGTTTCTCCATGCTGAAGTAAACTCGGTAACGGATGACTGTAGCACCACAAGCGAGCCACCGGCTATGCGTGGCGCCGATGATGGACTGGACCGACCGGCATTGCCGCTTCTTCCTGCGCCAGGTGTCCTCGCGCGCGAGGCTTTACACCGAGATGATCACCACCGGCGCGCTGATCCAGGGCGACGTAGAACGGCATCTCGCGTTCAGCGGGGAAGAGCATCCGGTCGCCCTCCAGCTCGGCGGAAGCGATCCCGATGAGTTGCAAGCCTGCGCTCGGATGGGGGAAAGCTATGGCTACGACGAGATCAATCTCAACATCGGCTGCCCGAGCGAGCGCGTGCAGAGAGGAGCCTTTGGCGCTTGTTTGATGGCGGAGCCTGAACTGGTTTCTTCCTGCGTAAAGGCAATCAGGGAAGAAGTGAAGATTCCGGTTACGGTGAAGCACCGCATCGGAATCAACGACATCGAAAGCTACGGCTTCGTGCGCGATTTCGTCGCTGCGGTGTCGGAAGCGGGATGCCGCACTTTCATCGTCCACGCGCGCAACGCGGTCCTGAAAGGCCTCTCGCCGAAGGAGAACCGCGAGATTCCGCCGCTCAAGTACGACTACGTGTACCGTCTGAAGTCGGAGTTTCCGGCGCTCGAGTTCGTGATCAACGGCGGCATTACGAGCTGGGCGGAGATCACGACGCATCTCGCCTACGTCGACGGCGTGATGCTCGGCCGCGCGGCGTACCACAACCCGTGGCTGCTCGCCGACCCGGGCAAGACCCGGCCGGCGGTCGTGCGAGCCATGTACGAGCACGCGAAGGGCGTGGAATCGGTCCGCCACGTCACGCGCCACATGCTCGGCCTGTACCACGGCCATAAGAAGGCTCGGCTCTGGCGGCGGCTGCTCTCGGACGCGGATCGTCTAAGACCCAACCGGCCGGAGTTGCTGCTCGAGGCGCTCGACGTGGTCGAAGCGCCCGGCTACCGAGAATTCACGCCTGCCGCAGCCGAGCTCACGGATCGGCTTTGATGCCGGCCTTGGCAACGAGGTCGCGCCATTTCGCGACCTCGGAGGAGATGAAGCGACCCATGTCGTCGGGCGTGCTGGTGAGCGGCTCGGCGCCGAATTCCACGAAGCGGCCGCGCACCGCCGGTTCCGCCAGCGCCGCGCGCACTTCGCTGTTCAGCTTCTCGACGATCGGCCGCGGCGTCCCTCGCGGCGCGACGAAGCCGAACCAGGCGGAAGATTCGAAGCCCTTGACGCCGAGCTCGGCGGCGGTCGGCACGTCGGGAAGCGCCGCGAGGCGCGAGGCGTTCGCCACCGCGAGCGCGCGCACTTGGCCTCCCTTCAGCGCGGAGATCACGTTGGGCAGGAGCTGGAAGCTCACCGGCACCTCCCCCGCCACGAGGTCGCTCTGGAGCTGCGAAGTGACGCGGTAGGGCACGTGCGTCATCTTCACCCCGGCGAGCTGCTCGAAGAGCGCGCCTGCAAGGTGCTGCGAGCTGCCGTTGCCGACCGAGCCGTAACCCACGCCGGGCTTGCGCTTCAGGTGCTCGACCAGCTCGTCGAGCGACCGGATCGGGAGCTTCGAGCTGACCACGATGACGTTCGGCAGCCGGCCATACATGGAAATCGGCTCGAAGTCGCGCTCGGCCTCGTAGGCCAGGGCCGGCTGCAGCACCTTGGCCACGACGAGCGGCCCGGAAGCGCCCATGAGGAGGGTGTAGCCGTCGGGCGGCGCCTTGGCCGCGGCCGCGGTGCCGACCGCGCCGCCCGCGGCTGGGCGGTTGTCGACGATAAAGCGCGGCGCGGCCGTCGCGTTCATGCGCTCGAGCACGATGCGCGCGATCACGTCGCTCGCGCTTCCGGTCGAGAACGGCACGATCACCGTGACCGGCCGCGCCGGGTAGTCCTGCGCGCATGCCACGGCGCTCGCGAGCGCCAGAAGAACGGCCCACAGTCGCTTCATCCTTCCACCTTTCCGGTTGCACTGCCGAAGCGCTGGCGCATCACTTCCTCGAAAGAGAGCCGCGCCGGCGTGAGAGCGCCGCCGCCGCGGACGCGATACCCCGCGGGGCGCTGCGGCGCGTCCGGCTCGCGGCCCTGGCCCAGCGCGCGTGCCGCCTCGAGCATCATGCGCCGGAAGCGCACCACCGCGACATCGGTGGGCGTGAGGTGCTCGCGCGTGCGGTCCGCGATCAGGCCCTGGCTGTCCTGCGCCAGCGCATCCTGCTCGGCGATGCCGCGCACGCCGGTGAACGAGCGGTGCTTCTGCTCCACGCGGTCGATGAGGTACTCGTTGGAGCGGTTGCGCAGCGCCACGTAGCCCGGCCCGAGCTCGGCGAACTGGCCGTAGCCGCCTTTCTCGAAGCGCGCGCGCTCCTCCTCGGAGAGCGGCCGGTCCGGATGCCAGGCGTAGGTGTAGATCCAGCAGGCTTCGTCGTGGATCGGCACCCAGGTGTAGCCCTGCAAGAACTCTCCCGGCATCGCCGAGGGAGCGACGGCGTGCGTGGGCAGCATGAACTGAGTGGCCCGCCAGTAGGATTGATCGCCGTCGGCTCGGCGCGCACCGCCCACCGCGAACCCGACCTCGTGCTCGAGGATGGTGAAGCGGGGCATGGGATCGTCGCGCAGCCAGCGCAGCCGGCTCTCGTCGGCGGCGGTGGCGGGGTTCGCGTAGTTCGACACCGAAGGCGCGGGCATGTGGAGAAAAGAGAAATGCGCGGTGTCGAGCGCGCCTTCCACGGACTGGGCCCAGTTGCACTGCTGCAGCCGCTTGGTCACGTAGCGGTGCGCCGGCGGCAGCAGGACGACGTCGAGGTGCGGCAGGGCCTGCGGCGTGCGCTCGCGCGGGCCGAGGTAGGCCCAGACCAGCTCGCCCGCCTCGCGGGTCGGGTACGCCTTGATGAAAATCTTGCCGTGGTACGCCGCGCCCGCCGGCACGTTCGGCATCTCGATGCAGCGGCCTTCCACGTCGTACTTCCAGCCGTGGTAGATGCAGCGGATGCCGCCCTCCTCGTTCCTCCCGTAGAAGAGGTCGGCGCCGCGGTGCGCGCACGCCGGCTCGACCAGGCCCACTCGGCCCTGCGTGTCGCGGAACGCGAGGAGCCGCTCGCCGAGGATCTCGACCCGCAGCGGCACGCCGTCAGGCTCGGGCAGCTCGCGCGAGAGCGCGACCGGCAGCCAGTAGCGGCGCAGGTACTCGCCCATCGGCGTGCCGGGCCCGGTGCGGGTTAGGAGGTCGTTATCGGCGGTCGATAGCATTACCCAGCCTGGTGCTTGAGCGGTATGATCCCGCTTCCACGGATTCTCTTTACCAGCCCTTATGAGCGCAATCCCGAAGACTATCAAGTCCTCCGTCCGCGAGCGCGTCAGCAAGGAGGAATGGCAGACGCGCGTCGACCTCGCCGCCGCCTACCAGCTCGCCCACGTCTACAAGTGGACCGACCTCATCTACACGCACTTCTCGGCACGGGTTCCCGGCACCGAGGACTTCCTCATCAACCCGTACGGCATGATGTTCGACGAGATCACCGCGTCGAGCCTGGTCAAGATCGACTGGGACGGCAAGATCCTCGACGATCCCCTCGGCATGGGGGTGAACGAGGCCGGCTTCGTCATCCACAGCTGCGTGCACAAGGCGCGGCCAGAGATCAACTGCGTGATCCACACCCACACGCGCGCGGGCGTCGCGGTCTCGGCGATGAAGTGCGGGCTGCTTCCCATCAGCCAGCACGCGATGATGATCCAGGCCGACGTCGCCTATCACGACTACGAGGGCATCGCGCTGTACATGGAGGAGCAGGCGCGCATGGCCGCCGACCTGGGCAAGACCGCCAAGGCGATGATCCTGCGCAACCACGGCCTGCTCGCTCTCGGAGGCACGGTGCGCGAAGCTTTCGAGGTCATGTACTACCTCGACTGCGCCTGCCAGATCCAGATCGACGCCTGCTCGGCGGGCATGCACAACGTGCAGATCATGTCGGAGGCCGCGGCGCGCACCTCGACGCAGCAGTTCAACCGCCCCGACCGCCCCGCGCACCACAAGGACTGGCCGGCGCTCCTGCGCATGCTGGAGCGGCGCGGCGTCCGTTACGCCGAGTAGCTGTCGATGAAGCGCGTGACCGCCGCGAGGGTCTGCTCGGGCTGATCGCGGAACGGCGCGTGACCGCAGCGCTCGAGCTTTAGCAGCTCGCAAGGCCCCGCGACGCGGCTCGCGATGTCGTCGAGCTGCGCCATGGTGCCGTACTCGTCTTCGCAGCCCTGGATCGCGAGCACCGGGCAGCGCACGCCCGGCAGATAGTCGTCGCGGATGTCCCAGCGCTCGAAGTGCGGATCGAGCCAGACGTCGGCCCAGCCGTAGAACGTCTTGCGCGCATCGCGGTGGTATCTGCCGAGCCGCGCCGGCAGGTCGGTGGCTTCGAAAGTCTCCGCAGCCTTCTTGATGGAATCGAGGCAGACCGGCTCGATGAAGACGTGCGGCGCCATCGCGACGACCCCGCGCGCCTCGTGCCCCGCGCCGGCATGGATGAGGGCGATCGAGGCGCCGTCGGAATGCCCCACCAGGATGGCGTCCTCGATGGCGAGGCGAGAGCGAAGCTCGGGCAGCGCGACGAGCGCCTCGTCGTGCATGAAGCGCACGTCGCGACGCGCCTCGGCGAGCACGTCGGACTGGCCGTAGCCATAACGGTCGTAGACGAGCGTCCGGCAGCCCGTGGCGGCGGCAGCCTTCAGCGGAAAGTCGCGCCACTGCCGGATCGAGCCCAAGCCTTCGTGGAGGAAGATCAGCGTCGGCTTTGCCCGGGCGTCGCTTTCGATCCATTCGTAGCTGAGCGAGCGACCCGCCGCTTTCACAACCGGCATGCCCGAGGTTAGCATGCGGCCCCATGAGCGGCCGTCTTGCCTGCATCGCATTCGGCCTCGTCCTGGCCGGCGCGGCGGCCGCGCAGGATTTTCCGACGCGCCCCGTGCGCCTGATCGTGCCGATCGGCCCCGGCGGCGGCACCGACATCCTGGGACGGCACGTCGCGCAGAAGCTCGGCGAGCGCCTCAAGCAGAGCGTGGTGGTCGAGAACCGTCCCGGCGCCGGCTCGCTCGTCGGCACGGAGTACGCGGCGAAGGCCGCGCCCGACGGCTATACGCTCCTCGTCGGCGGCATCTTCAACATGGTGATGAACCCGGCGCTGATGAAGTCGCTGCCCTACAACCCGGTGCGCGACTTCGTGCCGCTCGGCTACGTGTCCTCGTACCCCTTTGTGTTGCTCGCGCGCAGCGACCTGCCGGCATCGAGCCTCGCCGGGCTCGTCGACTATGCCAAGGCGAATCCCGGCAAGCTCACCTACGGCTCGGCAGGCATCGGCACGCTGCAGCACGTCTGGGGCGCGATCCTCTTCAAGAGCCTCGGCCTCGACCTGGTGCACGTGCCGTTCAAGGCGGCGCCGGCCGCGCACCAGGAGATGCTCGCCGGACGCCTCGACGTGATGATCGACAACCTCTCGGCTGCGAAGGCGCATGTCCACGCGGGAAGGCTCAAGGCCCTCGCGGTCACTGGCGCCCAGCGCTCGCGCGAGCTCGAGTCGGTGCCGACGGTCAACGAGACCGGCGTCGCGCGCTTCCAGGGCGAGAGCTGGTTCGCGCTTTTCGCTCCGGCGGCGACGCCGGCGAGCGTGGTCGGAACGTTGCGCGCCGCGCTCGCCGAGGTGCTGCAGGACCGCGAGTTCGCCGAGCGCATCGAGCGCGACGGCGGCCGCGTCCTCGCCGTCGCCCCCGCCGAGCAACGCAAGTTCCTGGAGGACGAAGTCGAGCGCTGGTCGGCGCTGGTGGCTCGCTACGGCGTGAGCATCGACTAGGCAGCTCGAGCACGGTGCGCTGGAACGCCTGGCTCATCCTCGCCGCGACGCTGCTCCTCTGGTCGGGCAACTGGATCGTGGCGCGCGCGGTGCGCGAGGAGATCGCACCGGGCATCGCGACCGCGGGGCGCATCCTCATCGTGCTTGCGATCCTGCTGCCTTTCGCCTCCGCCGAGCTGAAGGCGAAATGGCCGCTTCTTTCGCCGCGGGACTGGAAAATCATCGCCGCGCTCGGCTTCACTGGCGGCGGCGTGCACCTCGGCCTGCAGTGGCTCGGGCTCCACTACACCACCGCGACGAGCGGCATCCTCTACCTCTCGACGACGCCGGTGTTCATCATGCTGATGTCGATGCCGCTCGGCGAGCGCGTTCGCGCAAGGCAATGGCTCGGCGTGCTGGTCTCCTTCAGCGGCGTCTTTCTGATCGCCACTCGCGGCGAGCCGGCGAAGCTCTTCTTCAATATCGGCGACCTGATGGCGCTCGCGTCCATGATGATGTGGGCCGGCTACACCGTGCTGCTGCGCCTGCGCCGCGACCCGCTCGACACGACCGAGCTTCTCGTGCTGGTGTGCCTCTTCGGATTCTTGTTCATGACCCCGTGGCTCGCCTGGGATCTCGTGTTCAATCCGAGGCTCCGGCTCGACGCCCGCGGCTATCTGGCCGTGCTCTATTCCGCCATCGGCTCGTTCCTGCTCGCCTACACCGGGTGGAGCTACGTGGTGAAGCGCATGGGCGCGGTGCGCGCCGGCGTCACCATGCACCTCATGCCGGCGTTCGGGGTCGTGCTTTCGGCGCTCTTCCTGGCCGAGTACCCCGGCTGGTACCACTTCGCCGGCATCGCGCTGATCCTCGCCGGCGTGACGCTCTCGTCGCTCAAAGCTTCATCGGTTTCCAGTAACCGGTGAGCTCGAGGTAGCCCCGCCCGACCAAGTCCTTGCCCTTGAACGCGCGCACCGCGCCTTCCCAGTAGATCGTGCCGGTGGAGAGCCGCGAATCGAGCTCCTGGTCGTCCATCAGCGGTTCGAGTCTCAAGTCATTGAGCTGCATCGACACCGGATACTCAACGCCGGTCCGGGGCGATTTCCAGAGTCGTACGGGCTTCATCGAGGTTCCAGGCGGCGCATAGTACGTATCGCCGCTCTTGTCGCGCATGCGAAAGCCCATCAGCGACGCGCCGTTGAGAAAGTTGATCCCGGCCCAGTCCCAGCCGGCCGCCTCGGGCGCCATGTAGGCGCTCGACCATTCGTGGTCGAGCCACGCGGTCCCGCTCACCTGCACGCCGTTCACCTTGCCCACCACGTCGAGCTGCGGCTGGCTGTAGTAATAGCTTGCCTCTTCCGGCCGGTGCCCTTTGCGGCTGAAACCGGCCTCGCCCTGGAGGACGAGCTCGCGAGCGAAGAGCGTGAGGTCGAAGTCGAAGTCCCGCGCTGCGATGCGCGCGTGGTACCGCGTGCCCTCGAGCACCAGGCTCCAGTCGTCGATCCACACTCCGGTGCGCTCGGTCTCGGCCTCAGCGAGCGAAAAACCGGCGCGCGCCGCGCGCTGGTCGTGCACGAGGCGCCCGCGCTTCGGGTCGGAGAGCGCGGCGTGCGCGAACAGGATCTGGCGCGGATTGAAGCTGCTCGGGCTCGCGCTCTCCTCCTCCGGCCGCGCGCGGAAGAACGTCACCTGGAAGCCCCACGGGACGTCGAGCCAGCCGGTGACGTACCACCACTCGACGCGGTATTCGGGATGCGCGCCGTGGTCGCGCGGAAACTGCAGCCGGTATCCCGGCTTCGCCTGCGGATAGGTGACTTTGGCCGCGTGCAAACCCTCGGCCGCGAGAAGCCCGGGAAGAGTCAGCAGGAAGTCGCGTCGTCTCACCAGTCTTCCCGCACGGCGCGCACCGGCCCCATCCCCATCGCCTCCCGGCCCGACGCCACCGCCGTGACGATCGCGAGGACCACGAGGGTGAAGGCCAGGGCGAGCAGCAGAAGGTACGGCGGATGCAGCTCCATGCTCCAGTTGAACGACTGCCGGTTGACGACGTAGACCAGCACCAGGCTGATCGCCCCGCCGGCGACAAGGCCGGCCGCCGCGCCGATCAGCGCGAGCAACCCGCCCTCGGCGGCGAGCATGGCGCGCACCTGCGAGCGCGTCACGCCGAGGTGGCGCAGCACGCCGAATTCGCGCCTGCGCGCCAGCACGATGGCCCCAAGGCTCGACGACAACCCGAACAGCCCGACCAGCACCGCGACCGCCTCCAGGGCGTACGTGACCGCGAAGCTGCGATCGAAGATCGCGAGCGACACCTCGCGGATTTCGGGCGGCGACGCGAGCTCGACCTCCGCGCCGCCGGAAAGCGCGCGGATTGCCTCCATCGCCTGCGACGCAGTCACGCCCGGGCGCAGCCACAGCGCTGCGTCGTTCACCCGCCGGTCGCCGGTGAGCGCGATGTAATCGGCGCGCTCGATGACGATCGCGCCGTGCTGGCGCGCATAGTCGCGCACGACTCCCCCGACGGTCACGCTCACCCGTTTCCCGTTCAAGGGCAGCTCGATGGTGTTTCCCGCATCAAAGCCATAGATGTCGTGAGCGGCCTCGCTAACCCAGACGAGCGGCGGCCCGCCGGGCCTGCGCTCATGGCGCCGGCCGACGACCGGAAAGACGCTCTCGGCGCGGTCTCGCGCCAGCAGCGAAAGCGCCGGGCGCGCCGGGTCGAGGATGAGGCGGCCGCTCCGCGTGAACTCGGCGCGCTGGATTTCGCGCAGTGCCCGCACGCGCTCCTCGAAGCCGGGCTCAAGGTAACCGGTGTCGCCCGCGTGGGTGCTGCGCAGATAGAGCTCGGCCGGAAGCACCGCGTCGAGCCAGTCGTCCAGCGAGTGGCGGAACGACGCCACCATGATCGCCATCGCCGCCATGAGCGAGAAGCTCGCGACGATCGCCGCGAGGCTCACCGCCGCCTGCCCCGGCGCGCCGCGCAGCTGCGCCACGGCGAGCGCGAAGGACGTTCTCGACGTGAACGGAATCTGCTCGAAAACCCATCGCGAAACGCGGGGCATCAGGGCGATCGCACCGATGAGGAGGCAGCCGATCGAGGCGTAGCCGAACACCGGCAGGCCGTTCACCGGCCCGAGCTGGGAGAGCGCCGCTCCCGCCGCGAGCAACGCGAGGCCGGGCCAGGCCCGCCCCGCGCGCTGGAACATGCGCTGCTCGTCGCCCGCCTTGAGTGCGCGGGCGGGCGGCGTGCGAGCGGCGTCGAGCGCTGGCAGGAGCGCGCCTACGAGTGCGACGGCAGCTCCGGCAATTACATAGAGGACGGCTGGAATCAACCGAAAGGCGAGGTGCGGGGCGATGCCGCGGAACTGGCCTGCGCCGAGGTCCGCGCCGGCATAGCGCATTGCAAGCAGGGCGAAACCGTAGCCGAGCGCGACCCCGGCGATGCCGCCCAGCACGCCGAGCACCGCCGCCTCCACGAGACACAGCCGCGCGAGCCCGGGCGCGGTGAGCCCGAGCACGCGGAGCAGCGCGTGCTCGCCGCGGCGCCGCGCGATCTCCAGCGCCTGCGCCGAGAACACCAGGAAGCCGCCGGTGAAGAGCGCCACCATGGCAAGCACGTTCAGGTTCACGCGGTAGGCGCGCGACGGGTAGCCGCTTGCCTGCTCGAGCGTATCGACCGTGGCGACGTGCACCCCGGGAGGCAGCAAGCCTGCTATGGAATTCAAGACCTGTTCTCGATTCGCGCCGCGCGCGAGGTGCACGTCGAGCCGGTTCAACTCGCCCAGGCGTCCGAGGCGCCACTGCGCGGTCGAGATGTCGGTGAGCGCGGCGAACCCCTTCAGCTCGCCCACGCCCGCCACCGCGAGCTCGATCGTGTGCTGCCCCACCACGAGGCGCAGCGGCCCCTCGCCGAGGGCGGCGGCCGCGAGCGGCGACAGCAGCACCTTGTCCGGCGCGAGCAGCCCCGGCAAGCCTTCGCGCAGCGCATCGACGCCGATCACCCGGATGGTCCTTTGCTCGCCGCCGGCCACGCCCGCCTCGAGCTCGAGCGCCGGGTTGACCCATGCAACCCCGGGAAGCCGCGCGACCTGCGGGAAGAGCGTCTCGGCAAAGCCGCTGCGCCCGCCGCGCACCTGCAGGTCGGCCTCGCCCGCCACCGCGCGCACCGAGGCCGCGAGCTCCTCCACGGCGGCGCGGTTCACGAGGTGCACGCCGTAGCCGAGCGCCACGCCGAGCGCGATGCCGGTGACGGAAAGCACTGCGCGACCGCGTGCGCGGCGCCGGGCAAGCAGCCCGAGGAGGCGCAACATGCGGACTACTATACTGGTACTGACTAGGCCTTCAGGAAAGGGGCAGGCCGTCGCCCTCGGCGGGCTCGGCTTCGTCGTCGCGCTCGAGGGCCGCGAGCGCATCCTCGTGCTGGAGGAGCAGCTCGAGGCGCGCGATGTGGCGCTGCTCGTCGGCGGACATCTCGGCGGCGAAGGCGCGCACCGCGTCGGCGCGCGCGTTGGTCGCCACGTCGTTGTAGAAGGACTGCGTGCGCCGCTCGAAGCCGAGCGCGATGCCGAGCGCGTCGTGGACGCTGCGCGGCGCCGGGCTGTCGCTCACGGCCTCGCCGCCGAAATACCAGCCGAGCTCCCAGCCGGCGAGCTCGGGAAGCGCTCGCCCGGCGGTGCCCAGCGCGATGATTTCGTATTGCTCGCGTTCCTCGCGCCCGAGCTTCTCGAACTCCGCGGCGAGCGCGCTTGCGCCGTGGCCACGGAGGAAGCGCTCCAGCTCGGCGTAGCGCCGCGCCGCTTCGCGCTCGAGCAGAAGGGAATACGAGAACAGCTCCGGCAGGTTTCTTGGCAGCAGACGCGCGCCCATGGTGCGACTCCTTGCACCACGAATGTACGGCGCACAGGTTACGTGCGCTGCGGCGGCGCCACGGCCGTCATGAGTCAAATATCCTAAGCACCCGCCCCGGGCCGCCGTCGTGCTGCGACGAATATTTCGCGCCGTCGAACACCTGTAGTCCGTTCACCCACACACCGTGCACGCCAATGGGGCTGCGCACCATGCGCCTGCCGCCGCCCGGGAGATCGTTCCGCTTCTGCAGGCCCGAAATCCCGACGGTGGCCGGGTCGAACGCCACGAAGTCGGCCCAGTTGCCGGGCTCGATCGAGCCGCGCTGCGGGATGCGGTAGCGCCGGGCCGGATCGCTCGTCAGGCGGCGCACGCCCTCCTCGAGGCTGAAAGTTCCGGTCTCGCGCACCCAGTGCGCCAGAAAGTGAAGCCCGAAGCCGGCATCGCAGAAGTAGATGAGATGCGCACCGGCGTCGGACAGCGCGACCACGCCCGCGGGATGCTTGAGCAGCGGCGCCACGCCCGCGTCGTCGTTCTGGTAGAGCTTCGCGACGAGCTGCGCGTCGAGCGGCAGGTCGAGCACGTAGTCCAGGGGATCCTTTTCGGCTTTCCCGGCGAGGACAGGAATGGCAATGCCATCCTGCTCGATCTGCGACCAGTCGCCGTGGAAGAGGATGCCGCTCTTCGGGTTGCGCAGGTTGTGGCGAAAGCGCTCGCGGAACGCGGGGTCGCGGTAGATGGCCGCCCGCGCCTGCGGCGGCGCCGCCCTGACCGCGTCGAACGCGTCGTGCGAATAGAGGATATAGGGCTCGCGCAGCGTGAAATCGAACGACAGCGGCTGGCAGCTGGTGTGGATGCAGACTTCGCGGCCGCGCGCCATTGCCTGCGCGCAACGCTCGTAGTACTGCAGCGCGCGCCCGGGATCGGCGCGATTGAACATCGTGAGCACCGTCACCATGAACGCCGGGCGCCCGGTCTCGGCGGCGATCGATTCCATGAGCTCGGGCGTGCCGCGCGGCCCCGTGGCCATCACGAAGATCCCCTTGCGCTCTTCCCCCAGGACGCCGGCCAGGACCTTCAGCTCCTCGTCCGAAGCGATCGTCGAGGGCATCGGCTTTCCGCCCCAGCCGCTGTGGTTGGGCGAGAACGACGAGGCGAAGCCGGCCGCCCCGGCGCGCATCGCGTCGCGGACCATCGTTTTCATCGCCGCGAGCTCGTCGTGCGTCGGCTGCGCGCGGGTCGAGGCCGCCTCGCCCATCACCGCGGTGCGGATGGTCGAATGGCCGGCCAGCACGCCGACATTGGCATGCGGGCGAACCCGCTCCAGGGCGTCGAGGTACTCGCCGAAGGTCTCGAAGTTCCAGCGCGTCCCCTGGAGCAGTTTTCTTATGAATATTACGTCCACCACCGAGAGGTTCTTCATCATGGTCTCGCGCAGCTCCGCCGGGCACGGCGCGATGCCGAAGCCGCAGTTGCCCATGATCGCAGTGGTCACGCCGAGCG
>Ga0105245_10004485_pt1 | contig 12343 bp, 11 predicted proteins | sample KBSM54metaG_FD_81523 | JGI IMG/M metagenome (GOLD analysis project Ga0105245, IMG submission 81523) | Miscanthus rhizosphere microbial communities from Kellogg Biological Station, Michigan, USA - KBS M5-4 metaG | ecosystem: Host-associated > Plants > Roots > Rhizosphere > Soil | place...
GCCGACGGCCCGCCCGGCGCCGTCGACCCCAACGTCGTCCGTCGCGTAATGGAGACCAACTTCTTCGGCGCCCTCGCCGTCACCCAAGCCATGCTCCCCTTGCTGCGCGCCGCGCCCGCCGCCCGCATTGTGAATGTGTCCAGCGGCCTCGGCTCGCTCACCCTGAATGCCGATCCCGCGCGGCCCTTCGCCGCTTTCCAGTTCTTGGGATACAACACCTCCAAAGCAGGCCTGAACATGTTGACCATCCAACTCGCCGACCAGCTCCGCGACACCGCCATCAAAGTGAACGCCGTCAGTCCCGGTTCCGTCGCCACCGATATGAATCCGCAAGGCACCTTGACTACCGAAGAAGGAGCATCCGAACCGGTTCGTCTGGCGCTACTACCCGCCGACGGCCCCACCGGCGGTTTCTTTCACTCCGCCGGATCCTACCCCTGGTAATCAAAAAGTCCTCCCGGGAACGCTACACTAGATAGTTCTCTGAGGAGAAATAGCCATGCGTTTCCCGCCAGCCGCGCTCCTGCTAGCCACCCTCGCTTCCGGCCAAACCATCAGCAACTTCGCCGGCAACGGCGCAGCCGGATATGCCGGAGACACTGGACCCGCCACGCAAGCCAAAATCAATCGTGTAGTGGGCCTGGCCACTGACGCCGCCGGCAACGTCTACATGGCCGACCAAAACAACAACGTTGTGCGCAAAGTGGATACCAGCGGCACCATCACCACCTTCGCCGGAACCGGCGCTCAGGGATTCTCGGGAGATAACGGCCCCGCCACCCAAGCCCTCCTCAACGGACCCCTCGGCGTGTGCGTGGCGCCCTCCGGCGTGGTTTACGTGAATGACCAGGGCAATCACCGCGTGCGCGCAATCTCCACCAACGGAACCATCAACACCGTAGCCGGCAGCTCCACCGCTCTCAGCTTCGGCGACGGCAACCCCGCCACCTCCGCCGGCATGGTGATCCCCATCCGCTGCGCCGTGGACCAAAACGGCAACCTGTACATCGTCGATCAAGGCGCCCACAACATCCGCAAAGTGAATACCAGCGGCATCATAAGCACCTTCGCCGGCATCGCCAACGCGCAGGGCTTCACCGGCGACGGCGGGCCTGCCGTCGCGGCCCAAATGAACAATCCCACCGCGGCCGTCTTCGATACCACCGGCAATTTGTTCGTGACCGATCAATCCAACCAGCGCATCCGCAAAATCGATACCAGCGGGATCATCACCACCGTGGCGGGCAACGGAGTCAACGCGTTTTTCGGCGATCACCTGGCGGCAACCTCGGCGAGCCTGAATTTCCCCGGTGAGACCGTGGTCGATTCCGCCGGCAATCTGTTTATCGTGGACACCGTGAATCAGGTCATCCGCATGGTGAGCGGTGGAATCATTTCGACCGTGGCCGGACTCCCCGGAGTCATAGGGAATAATGGCGATGGCGGCTCACCGTTGCTGGCGCAATTCAACTCTCCCTTTGCCATGACGCTCGACCCCTCTGCGAATTTATACATCGGCGATACCGGCAACAATCGAATCAGAAAAATTTCGGGTCTCGCCTCAGCCACCGCCAATTGCACTTTTTCGTTGAGCTCCGGCGGCCAGGCGTTCACCTCGGCGGGAGGAAGCGGTAGCGTCATCGTCTCTACCCAAATTGGTTGTAACTGGACCATCCCCAATATTCCAAGTTGGATAACGATCACCAGTTTCCCGTCGAGCGGAAGTGGAACAGTAGCGTTTCAAGTGGCCGCCAACGCAGGTCCAGACCGTACCGTCACCCTCACCTCGAACGGTGTTTCTTTCACCGTTGAGCAGCAAGCAGCGTCGATCGTGGGCTTGAATTTCGTCGGCTCCATGCCGCACATCGCCGCCCAAGAACACTGGACCACTCTATTCACCCTGGTGAATAAAGGCCCTGCCTCGACGCAGGCGCGCCTCAGCCTATTTGGCGACGCTGCCAATCCCACCGGCAACGGTCCACTGACTCTGCCCCTGGCGTTCCCGCAGCAATCAGGGGCCTCCGGTCCACTGCTGGCATCTACCTTCGATCGTACGATCGCCAGCAACGCTTCGCTCGTCGTCACCACCGCCGAAGCGCAGAGTCAGCCCGTGCTGGTGGGCTCGGCGCAACTGGCCGCCGTCGGCCAAGTGGATGGCTTCGCTATTTTCCACTTGGTCCCCGGCGCGCAGGAAGCCGTCGTGCCCATGGAAACCCGCAACGCCAGTTCCTATCTCCTGGCCTACGACAACACCGGCAGCGTGCGGTTGGGAGTCGCCGTAGAGAACGTATCGTCGCAAGACGCCATCATTCCCATCGTGATTCGCGACGAAACAGGTGCGTTGATCGGCCCACCCGGATTCACCATCTCGCTGGCCGGCAACGGCCACACTTCCTTCGTGGTGTCCGACCTGTTCCCCACGACGGCCGGCAAGCACGGCACTATTGAATTCGATACACCCGCCGGCGGACAGATCAGCGTCCTAGGCATCCGCACCACGCCGCTCGGGACCACCACCACGCTCACCACCATTCCCCCCCTCGCCAACGTCGGCACCACTGGCGGAAGCATTGCCCATATCGCCACCGGCAACGGCTGGCAGACTACCTTCGTGCTGGTGAACACCGGCACTACGGCGGCCCAAGTAAACCTGAATTTCTTCGCCGATATCACCGGCGCGCCGTTGCCTTTGCCGCTTTCTTTCCCGCTGATAAGCAGCAGCGTCACCTCGGTATCGCCCAACGTGAATCAATTGCTGCCGGCGGGTGCGACGTTACTGGTCCAGAGCATCGGGCAAGCTGCCGATCCGTCTCCCACCGTTGGCTCGGCCCAACTCACCACCAACGGACACGTCGGAGGCTTCGTCATCTTCCATTTCAGCAACGGCCAGGAAGCCGTAGTGCCTCTCGAAAGCCGCCAAACCAGCGGTTATATTGTGGCGTTCGATAACACCGCCGGCACCGCCACCGGCATCGCCATCAACAGCGTTTCCACCCAAGCCCTGAACGTCCCGGTGATCGTTCGTAATGACGCCGGCGTGCGGATCGCCACCGATACCCTGAACCTGGCCGCCAACGGCCACCTCGCGTTCGCGCTAGGCGACAAATACTCCGCTACAGCCACCATCCGCGGCACCATCGAGTTCGACACGCCCCCTGGCGGCCAGATCGGCGTCTTAGGAATCCGCACCCCCGTCGCTCATACCTTTACCACGCTGCCCGCGCTGACCAGGTAGCCGCCCCTTAGGCAGCATGATATGTAATCGTCCGACGCTCAATATTGGACCGTTGAAAGTCAGAATTGGGCTCCACTCGATACGAGACCATCCGTTCCGTCCAGTTGCCATGTGTATCGTAACGATACTCAAGCCGGTTGTGTTGTAAACTCACGTGGTCCGCAGTATGCTGCACACCTCCGTCAAGGGCAAGGCTCGCTTCACGGCCTCTTTCTTCGGTCGTTTCCTCAATCGGATCTTCGTGATCAGCGTACTGAAAGGTTGTGTGCTCTTCACTCAGGCTGCCCATCTTACGAGTGCGTTCAAGGAGCCGGCCCTGCGAATCGTACGAGTAACTCGTTCTTGAAAACGTGTCCCCAAAAACTTCTTTGAATAATACCGCCATCGCCGCGCGCTGTTCCAGCGGCATTTGGTCCAATTCCGCCGCAGGAGAGCCTTCGTGTACATGCATCTCCTCGCTTAACAACCTCCCTGAGTTATCGCGCACAAAAGTTACAGACCTCAGGGAATTATGGTTTGCATCCTGAAAAGTCACGGTGGCCGGCAGATCCCGCTCGTCGTAAATTATCGCCATAGTCGTTGCGCCAGGAGCCGGGTATGCCTGCTCCGAGCCTTCGATTGCATAGCCGGTGTTGGGTCCGCGAACGCCCAGAAAACGCACCTTGGTCTTCTTGCCTGCGGCGTCGTAACTGCAGTTCTCGACTTCTGTCTGCGTCCCGTCATGACTCATTCGCACGGTCCGTACAGGACGCCCAGCGGCATCGTAGGAGTAAACAGTTTTGTCAACGGGTCCATCGTTGAACTGAGAGTTGTACTCTGTCAGCCGCCCCGCCCTGTCGTAGATCCATCGCACATGCACAATCGACCCATCAGGATTGTGCGTATCGCTGCTACTCACCGCCCCATCGGGACGAAATGAGGTGACGGTGAGCCCTCGCGCCGCCTGCCACTCTTGCCGGTTGAGATCCCACATGGCATTCTCAGACTTCAGAGTCTCCACAGCGCCATGCACCTTCCATCTCGCAACGTCACTCATCTTGGTTCCCCCGTCAATCCCGCTCGATCACCACCCCCATCGGCACACTCAACATCTCATCCCAACTCTGATTCCCCCACTTCACCATCTTGGTAGGGTCCGGATTCTGCGGGTTATTTGCCGAATTATCCCAATGCGCCGTCACCTCCACCTTCGTCCCCATAGGCAGCTGCAGCGGCTTCTCCAGGTAATACACAATCTGCCAGTTGAAATCGTAATGCGGCACACTTAGCAGCGTTTCCGTTTTCCCACCCGGATAAACCAGACGTATCGTCATGTCCTTCCCGCGCAGATGCATGTGCGGCTGAATGAACACCAACTCCACCGGCTCCCCGAACGTAAGCGAACCCTTGGCCTCATAGTTAGGATCGCCCGGCGGAATCGCCCAGTGCCACGCATTCGCCACCGCCGACATAAAGCGCTTCTCCGGCGGCTCCTTCGCCAGCGTGAGCCCCAGCTTAGTCTGATCCTCCACCGCCGTCTTCCCGTTCGGCGTGTAGTGAATCTGCAAAACGATATCCGACCCCGCGGGCACCAGCTTGGCCGAGTGATCGATATCGAAGCGCTGCGGCTGCATTCCCGGTGAATACGCCGCCAGCAATTCATAACTGATATCCACCGGACTCGACAACGGATCGCCCGCCGTCGGCTCCCCGTCCTGATCCTCTGACGCAGGCACATACGGAACCAGCGGCTTGGCCTGCTTCATCCACTGCGAGCCCGGCGGCCGCACCACCGCAATAATGTGGTGCACGACAGTACGATTACTAGGCCGCAACTCCGCCGCCGTCACCCATGTGTCGCGAACAAATCCCGTAGGGATCACCAAATAGACATAAGGCAGCGTCCCGCTAGCTGGAACTTTGTAAGTTTCCGGCACCTGGAAAACCTCATCCGGCCGAATGTTCCACCCGTCGCGCCACGCGACCGGCGGCGGCTGGTCTTTCACGTCACCCGCCGGCGCCCCCGCATCCACCCAAGCAACGATCCGGTTAAGGTCGCCCGTGCTCAAGCGCCGGTCTTCCATGAAGTGGCCGAAAGCCGGATCGGCAAACCAAGGCGGCATCTTGCGCGATGCCACCGCAGTCTTAATCGCCTTCGCCCAAGGACGAGTCCCCTCATAAGTCAGCAGCGGCATCGGCCCGATCTCCCCCGGCCGATGACAACTCTGGCAATGCTTTTGAAACAGCGGCAGGATGTCTTTATAGAACGTAGGCAGCGCCGCGCTCTCCGCGCCCAGGGCAGCTACCCCCGCCAAAATCCACGAAACCGCCCACCGTAACATACTTCATGGCTAAGCCCCCACAGGTAGCTTTGTCAAGCATGCCGTTGCGACCGATCCCTCCGTGGATGCATCCTAATAGAACAGATCTCCGCCCACGCCCCCATGAATGAAACCGTCGAATTTTTGCTAAAGCACGGTTATCTCGTGTTATTCGCCGCTGTGTTGGCGGAACAGAGCGGCTTGCCCCTGCCCTCCGCCCCGTTCCTTCTAGCCGCCGGCGCACTGGCAGGACTCGGCCGCTTGAACCTTGCGGCAGCCCTCACCCTAGCCATAATCGCCTCGCTATTGGGAGATTCTCTCTGGTTCTATCTAGGCCGCCGCCGCGGCAGCTCCATCCTGCGTTATCTATGCAGGATTGCCCTGGAACCAGATAGCTGCGTGCGCCAGACCGGGACAGTTTACTCCCGCTACGGCGCGGATTCCCTGCTCTTCGCAAAATTCGTTCCCGGGTTGAGCACGGTGGCGCCTCCCATGGCCGGAATGTATAAGTTGGCACCGTGGAAATTCGCGCTGCTCGACGCAGCCGGCGCAGCCTTATGGGCCGGAGCCTATCTGGCCATCGGCTGGTGGTTCCGCACCCAACTCGAAGTACTGGCATTTTACCTGGAGCGCTTCGGCTCCGGCCTGGGCATCGCCGTCACCTTGATCCTTCTGCTTTACGTCGCGCTCAAGTATATCCAGCGCCAGCGCATCTACCGGTCCCTGCGGATCGCGCGCATCACCCCCCACGAGTTGAAACAGCGCCTGGACAAAGGCGAAAGCCTCTCGCTTGTCGATCTGCGCAACGCCATCGAGCGCAGCGAAGGCCGCATCCCCGGCTCCATTCAGATCAGTCCTCGGGTGTTGACCGAAGACCAGGTCGATTCCATCATCGCCCCGCTGGTCGGCACCGAAATCATCCTCTACTGCACCTGCCCCAACGAAGTCACCAGTGCCCGCGTCGCCTTGCAATTGAAGCGGCACGGCGTCGCCCACGTGCGCCCCCTTGAAGGCGGATTCCCCCTATGGCGCGAGCTGGGCTTCCCCGTAGAGGCCGTGGCCGAAGAGAAATCCGCCCGCTCCGCAGCCTGATTACTTCGACGATCCACCGCCGTGAACTAAGTAGTTCGCTCGATTTCCCAACCCCCTGAAAATGCCTTAGCATCAAGGTTAAGACGGAGGGCTACCACCATGTCCATATCAAACATGACCAGATCAAAGCTGGGAATCGCACTCTTAGCTTTCGCCGCCACCGCCGCGGCGCAGACCGATCTTTGGGAGCTAGGGCATCCCGACGCCAAGCTAATGCTCGGCGTCGACGTCAAGAGCGTCCGCGAGTCCACCGCCTGGAAACTCTTTAGTGCCCGGCCCACGCCCGGCCCGCAAGCCCCCGGATCTCCGATGCAAGCGTCCATGGCCATGGGCATGGGAATCCTCGAGCAAGTCAATCACATATTTGTTTCCTCGCCTGGCAATCCGACTTCGACCTCCAAGACCACTGCCCCCTTCCTGCTGGCCATCGAAGGCAAATTCCCGCTGGAGGCGTTGAAAGCATTTCAGCAGAGCGCCCCGCGCCGCTACCGCACAGCCGACCTCTACCGCACCACGAAAACCGACACCACCACCCTGGCAGTGATGGACGGTCTGCTGCTCCTGGGCGACGAAAAATCTGTCGTAGCGGCCATCGATCGCCGCGGCCGCGCCCTTCCCCCCGCGTCGAAACTGTTAGCCCGCGCCAAGGCTCTCGCAGCCACCAACGACGTCTGGATCATCGCCGACGAATCGCTCTCCAAATTTCAACCCGCCAAATCCGAGTGGAATCCTTTAGCCGCGCCCTTCGCCTCACAAATTGAAGGCATAGACTTCGGTCTGGCCGTCCACGAAGGATTCCAATTCGAGTTGAGCCTAGCCGCCGCCAACGAAGCCGCCGCTTCGCAAATGGCCCAAATCTTCGCCATGGAAATCCAGACGGCACTAGCGTCCAAAACCGGCACCCCGGAAGTCGCGGACATGGCGCAGAAACTAAAAGTCGATTCCCTAGGCAATCGCATGCGCGTAAGCCTGGCGTTGCAGAAAGAGGAGTTCGCAGCGCTGTTGCAAGCGGCGCAAGCCGCGCAAGCCGCCGAAATCGCGCGTGCTGCCGCCGCTGCACCCAACGCTCCGCCGCCAACCGCACGCCCGGCCAAACCTGCCAATCCCGGAAAGATCACCATCTACGGCCTCGACGGCGGCCCGAAGGTAATCGAAACCACCCACTAACTTGACGGCGATGGGTAACATAGAAGTATGATTACCCTCCGCCCAGCGGACGAACGCGGCCACGCCGACCACGGCTGGCTCAACAGTTACCACACGTTTTCCTTCGCGAATTATTACGATCCCAAACACATGGGCTTTCGCTCCCTACGCGTCCTCAACGACGACCGCGTAGCCCCCGGCAAAGGCTTCGGCGCGCACGGCCACCGCGACATGGAAATCATTTCCTACGTCATGGAAGGCAGCCTGGCCCACAAAGACAGCATGGGAAAGCAAGAGGTGCTAGAACCCAACATGGTGCAAGCCATGTCCGCCGGCACTGGCGTGATCCACAGCGAATTCAACCCCTCGCCCAAAGAACCCGCGCACTTCCTGCAAATCTGGATCGAACCCGCCGTCACCGACGTCGAACCCTCCTACCAGCAATTCGCCTTCGACCCCGCCGAGAAAAAAGGACGCCTCCGCCTGATGGCCGGCCCCGACAAGAAAACCGCCGTCCCCGCCGCGTTCATCCATCAAGACGCGCGCATGTACGCGTCAGTGCTCGGCGTCGGAGAGACGCTACAGCAGCCGATAGCCAGCGGACGCCACGCCTGGGTCCATTGCGCGCAAGGCAACATCACCCTCAACGGCCACGCGATGAAAGAAGGAGACGGCGCCGCCATCAGCGACGAGTCGTCCCTCCAAATCACCGGCGCCGGCACGCACGGCGGCGAGTTCCTGGTCTTCGACCTCGCATAATAAATGACCGTCAATGCACTGGTGGTGTTCTACTCGCGCCACGGCGAAACCGAGCGCCTGGCGTTAGCAGCAGGCGTCGGCGCCGTACAAGCCCGCGCCAACATCCGCCTGCGCCGCCTGAAAGATCTAGCCGATCCCGCCACCATCGCCAGCGATCCCGTTTGGACCGAAAACCTGGAACGCATGCTCCCCGATTACATCGCCCCCCGCGAAATCGACGCCGATTGGGCCGACGTAATCCTAACCGCCTCCTGCCCCGCCTCTCCCACCGAAATGGAAGAGTATCTAAAATCACTGAAGCCCAACGCCACCACCGTCCAAATCCGCGACGACCCACCCGACCGCATAGCCTCCGCCCGCGCCCAAGGCCGCCAAGCCGTCGAGAGCGCAAGAAAACTAAAATCGTGAATACGTTGGTTCGTTTCGAGCGCGATCAGGAAGTAGCCGTCATCACCATCGACAATCCCCCCGTAAACGCCCTGAAGAACGATTCGCATACCCGCTCTGGCATGTCGAAAGGCCGCGTCATTCTAATAAAGCCAGAAGTGAATTTTCTCCGAGATCCCGCGAATCGCCCCGTTAAACGACATAATCACCCCTAAATCCCGCCCATCCACGCTCGTATCCAGGTTGTGCTCCACGGTAAACTCGAACACCATCGGCTGGCTCGAGTCCACATTCGCCGGCAAGTCCGCCTCGTAATACTTCTCATCCGTACCCGAGAAACTCTGGGTACCCACAGGCTGCCCATTGATCGCGCAAGACATCTTCACCACCGGCGACACCGCGGCCACCGCAGCGGGAATGACAAGTTGCAGCGAAAACTTCGGCGGCCGTAGCGACTCGAGCAACGTAACTTCGAAGCTAAATCGCTTCAACGTCCAAGCCCACTGCAGCTCCGTTACCTCCGTCCATCCATCCAGCAATCGAATAGTCGCGGGAGCCGACAACCGCTCGCTGCGCATAAACAGAAACGCTCGCGCATCTTTATCCAAATCGATAGGATTCGCGGTGGCTGCGCCAAATCGCAGTTGGTCGAGCACCCGCCACCCGCTGCGCTTGGCGATTCTCTCCAACCCCGTTGGCGAAAAAATCCACTGATTGGTCGGATCGTTATTAGTCTCCCGATGATCCAGCAAATACGCCAGCGCTTCGTTCTTAATCGCCACGCCGGACTTCGTAACGTCCGCCACACGCGTGCTCAAAACGCAATACCGGCAGTGTTTCGCCAGCGTCTCCAGCGCCAGATAAGGATTCTTCAAGTGATACAGAACCCCCAGCGAAATCGCCAGCCCGTAGTTCCCACCCGGCAACTGCGTGGCGTAATCCGCATCCAGTTCATGCACCGCAACCGGCAGATTCATCCGCTCGCGCAGCGCCCGCACCCCCGCCATCCAATTGTGATTACTCGGCGGGTTGTCCGCCGCCGCCACGTCGCATCCCAGGCTGGCGAAGAACAAGGGAATATCGCCATCGCCGCACCCGAAATCAATCACCGCCCCCGACTCAAATGCGCGCTCGAAATCCGCGAAATGCCGGCGAAAGAAAGTCGCCATGTGATTGATCGACGCCATGCTGTCGTAGGGATACCAGGTCAATCCCAACGGCAGCGGTTCTTTCTTCGCTTCCGCCAAAAGCTTCGAAAATGCAAGGCGGCTATCGAGGATTTCTTGAGCGCTCGCCGGCCGGCGCCGCGCACTTGGATTCGCAGACATGTCTTTCGATTATCCCCGAACTCACTTGTGCTCGGACGATTCGTCCGACAACCCCAGCGGCCGCCTCGGTACTTCCTTCGCCATGTTGGACCGTTTTTCCGCCTGCCTCACGAATACGAAGCGCAATCCCAGCAGCAGCGAAATCACCAGCAGCGTTCCCGGCCCGATACGGTTCTGCCGAGAAGGATTCGCATATTCAAAAATCGCCAGCCCCAGCACCAGCAGCGCCATCACCAGAGCAAAGTAAGTTCGGAAACGCACTGCAATCTACCTCAACTTCGGCCCCAAGCCAAACCTCTGTCCCAATTTCAGCCAGCGCGAATCCGCGGCCAGATTCAACTTATTTTCTAGCGTTGCCAGTCTCCGCTCGAGCGCGGCCTTTTCATTGTGCAGCCGCGAAATCTGATTTTCCAGTTGCGGATTCCCCGCCTGCACCGGCTCAGGCGCGGGCGGCGTTTCCGGCACGCGCGGCGGTGACTCCAACACCGGCATTGCCACGGGCGCAGCGCCCGGAGCCCGCGCCAGTTTGCGAGCCACCAACGGAAGGCTCCAATTCCCCACCAGCACAATCCCGAACGGCGCCACCGATTCCGTTTGATACACCACCTGCGTGAATCCCGACCCGCGCAGCTTCCCCGCCAAATCCCGCTGCGAAAACTGGCGCATCACCAGAGTCGCGCCGATCCCGCCGTGAAATTCCAGATTCTGATGAACTTCGAGCGTCTTGTCTTTTTTGCGATTGACCAGCACATGCTCGCCGCCCAATTCCACAATCGAATATTCGTGCAGATTCGGATAATACTCGACAGTATCCTCGTCCGCCGCCGAAGACGGCACCGTGATACACAAAACCCCGTGCGGCTTCAACAGCCGGAACGCCTCCTCAAACGCGCGCTCCACCGGAATGGCCACATGCTCGAAAACATCGCTCGACAAAATGAAATCGTAGGTTCCATACTGTTCCGGATGCGGCTGCGTGATATCCAGGTACGGCTGCCGGTCGTAATAGGTATTGGTGTAGTCGAACTTCTCCTCGAGCGGCGTAGCGTACAGCAAGGCATCGCTCAACCCGAATCCGCGGATTTTCTTGTCCTTGGGAAATTCCGGCAGCGTCCGCGCCGCACCAAACAATTCAATCGACAGCATGTAGATCAACGCCCGCATGCGCACGTTCGACCCGCAGCCCGAGCACGTCGATTCCTCCCACGGAATCTCTTCCAAAGCGTTCCCCGTGCCGCAGATATTACAGGTGAAAGAGATCATCAAGGAACAGGGTAACGCAAAGCCGATATCATGAAGCTGTAGGTATGGCTCCCGCAAGAAGAATCAATCCGTTGCTGCGCGTGATGTTTAGCGTGGTGCTGCTGGCGTTCGCGATTTTCGTGGTGGTCTATAAAAAGTCCACTACCCCCACGAAAACCGATCTGCTCACACCATCGAAACCCTTTTTGACCGACTCACCGTCGTCCGAAGGCGGCAACCACTTCGCCTGGGTCCCCAAATATCCCGGCGCGACCACCGAGAATATCAACAGCAAGCAAACCCGCGACGAGCTAAGCTACGGCTTCAATTTCCACACTCCCGACGACTTCAAAAAGGTTCTAACCTTTTACCGCGACCAACTCCAATCCGCCGGCTTCCAAGTAGACTTGAAAGAGACCACCACCGCCGCAGGAGAGCTGCACGCCAAATCCGACAGCAACAACCGCACCCTCGACGCCGTAGTCGCCAACGTATCGCAAGGCACCGGCGCCGAAGTCGGTATAACCGCAGTCCAGCACTAAATGAAACGCAAACCAGAAGTAAAAAGTCCCGCCGGCCACTGGCCGCAACTCCACGCCGCCATCGAAGCCGGCGCCGACGGCGTGTACTTCGGTCTAAAACATTTCACCGCCCGCGCCAAAGCCGGCTTCGGACTGGAAGAACTCCCCGAAGCCCTGCGCACCCTCCACGCCCGCGGCGTCCGCGGCTACGTAACTTTCAACACACTCCTCTTCGAACACGAATTAAAAGAAGCCGCCCGCGTCATCGCCGCCATCGCCGAAGCCGGAGCCGACGGCATGATCGTGCAAGATCTAACCGCCGTCCGCCTAGCC
>Ga0105245_10004487_pt1 | contig 12341 bp, 10 predicted proteins | sample KBSM54metaG_FD_81523 | JGI IMG/M metagenome (GOLD analysis project Ga0105245, IMG submission 81523) | Miscanthus rhizosphere microbial communities from Kellogg Biological Station, Michigan, USA - KBS M5-4 metaG | ecosystem: Host-associated > Plants > Roots > Rhizosphere > Soil | place...
TGATAAAGCTCATGATGTTGAGCTACGCCGCGACGGAGAATCGGTTTGAAGTTCGCCAGGTCAGCGATGTTGATGATCTGATCCACGCTGTTCACGAACGCGCTCATAGCGTCGTTAGTCGCAAATCGGTGACTCAACAGGATAACGAAATGTTCGCGGCGGCGCGTGTCCGACATCTGGATCATCTCGCGGAGCAATGGATTATTTTCGATTTTTGAGCCTTTGAAATTCTCGTAAATGATGACCACGTCGTAGGTGTAGGTCTTCAGCTTTAGAATCACATCCTCCTCAAACAGACCAAGATGCACCTTGTAGGTCATGTCGATCAGCTGGGGCACCACGATCTTCTGGTACTGCTGGTGATCGATGCACACTAAGGCAGTGTTGTCGCCGAGATCGGTAAATTGATTTTCTGGGTCCTGGTCCATGGTTTATTGAAAAGCGTTTTCGGGAAGATCGAGTCGCAGGCCGGAATCGAGGTCGGTGTCGTATCCGCGGCCTTTCTGAATTAGATCGATGCCGCGAGTGATGCGGCCCTTTCGTGAGGCATAAAGCCGGGCGGTCTCTTCGGTTATCAACTCGTTTTCGTACGCCTGTAGAATCGATTGATCGAAAGTCATCCAGCCGAACGGCGAGCTGGCCTCAATGATTTCGTAAAAGCTGCGGTGTTCGCCTTCGCCGAGTGCAATTGCTTCCTGCGTGCGCAGGTTGTGACCGAGCACTTCGGTCAGCAATTGTCGGCCACCGCCCACTTTGGGAGCCAGACGCTGGCTTACTACGTAGCGTAAAGTATCGGCCAGGCGGATCCGAAGTTGTTTTTCCTCGCCCAGCGAGAACAAACCGAGAATACGGTTGATCGATTGTCCGGCGTCGACCGTGTGTAACGTACTCAACACGAGGTGGCCGGTCTCGGCCGCCATCATCGCAACTTCCACGGTCGCGCGATCACGCATTTCACCAACGAGGATGACTTTCGGCGCCTGACGCAACGCGGCCCGGAGCCCGTTCGGATAGTTGTTAAAGTCGTGGCCGAGCTCACGTTGATTGAAGGTTGCTTTCAGTTTCGGGTGAACGAACTCGATCGGGTCCTCCAACGTAATCACGTGAACGGCCTGTGTTTGATTGATCTCATTCAAGAGCGCCGCCAGCGTGGTTGTCTTACCGCTGCCGGTGGCACCGGTGACCAGGACCAGTCCGGTTTTTTCTTTGGCGATCTCATGGAACACCGTTGGCAGGCCCAGTTCCGCGATCGTCGGGACCGTGCCGTACAATTTCCGCAGCACGACCGAGAAATGGCCTTGCTGACGAAACACGCTGACACGGAATCGAGCGTCGGTGCCGAGAGTATAGCTGCAGTCGCACGCGCCGGTCGTTAGGAAATCATAAATCAACCGCCGGTTTCCTTGCATGATGGTGAGCGCAATCTGCTCCGTTTGGTACGGAGTGAGTGCCCCGATGGGCGGATCAATGTAAACCGGTTTGAGTTCGCCGAAGTCTTCGACCTGTGGTGGATGGCCTACGGAAAAGTTCAGATCCGAGATGCCGTCGTAGGTCTTCAGCATCGCATTTAGGATTTTATCAAGATCAGGTGATCGCATGGCTCGTTATTCTTCGGAGGAATCCAGCGGGGGTTCTTTCAGGAATGGACGGAATTTCTTTTTATCGAGGGCTTTGTCGTAAGCTTCTTCAGGCGAAATGCGCATGTGACGCAAATGATCCATGATCGCGTCATCGAGGGGCTGATTTCCCTTTTTCTTTCCAACCTGAATCATGCCCGGGATCTGGTGGGTCTTGGCTTCGCGAACCAGATTGGCTATCGCGACATCCACCACCAGAACTTCTAACGCCGCGACGCGGCCCGGTTTGTCGATGCGTTTAAAGAGATTCTGTGCAATGACGCCCTTTAACGACTCAGCCAGGGTTGCGCGGATCTGATTCTGTTGATTCGTCGGAAAGACGTCGATCACGCGGTCGACCGCTTTCGATGCACTCGAAGTGTGCAGAGTGCCGAAAACAAGGTGACCGGTCGCAGCAGCCGTTAGGGCGAGTTCGATTGTTTCCAGGTCGCGCATTTCACCGACGAGCAGGATGTCGGGGTCCTCACGGAGCGCGCCGCGTAGCGCATTCGCGAATGAGCGCGTGTGGATGCCGACTTCGCGGTGTTGCACCAGACAATTCTGGCTGCGATGAACAAATTCGATTGGATCCTCAACCGTGATGATGTGGTCCTGGCGTTGCAGATTTGCGTAGTCCATCATCGCGGCCAGAGTGGTTGACTTACCGGAACCGGTGGGACCGGTGACAAGGATCAGCCCCTTTTTCAACATCGGGAACTTCTTGAGCACAGGCGGGAGGCCCAGCTCTTCCACCGTCAGCACAGTGGAAGGGATCAAACGAAATACCGCTGAGATGCCGTATTTCTGCTGGAAGAAGTTCGCGCGATAACGCGCGACTCCCGGCACTTCGTAGCCGAAATCGACGTCCAGAGTTTCTTCGAAAACCTTAATCTTACCTTCCGGTGCGATTTCGTAGACCATCGCCTTTAGCTCGTCGTTTTGGAGTGGCGGATAGTCGACTCGGACCAGGTCGCCGTTGATCCGAAGCATCGGCGGATTGCTGGTCGAGAGGTGAAGGTCTGATGCCTTTTGCTCGGCCATCAGTTTAAAGAAAGCGTCAATGCGGGCCATGAGCGGTTTCCCAGGAGGAGCTAAATTGATGCCATCGGAGAGGGACTCCGGAGGCGCTTTTCAGGGGCTGCGTCGGCCCCAAGTGTTCTGGCCGAGAGTGGCTTTTAGGTCTGCAATGGATGCTTGGCCGCTTCCAGCGTCGAGCACACCTGAGCCAGCAGTTTCTCCCTTGTGTATGGCTTTGGTATGAAGCCTCTAAGTCCCTGCGAAAGCATCGAACTGACCTTCTGTTGCTCGGCGAATCCGCTACTTAACACGACGTTTACGTCCGGGTTCAACGCCTTGAGCTCATCAAATAGGGCATCGCCATCCATAACGGGCAAAAAGAAATCGAGAATAACGAGGCCGATTTGTTTTCCGATCCGCTCATAGATTTTGAGCGCTTCAAACCCGTCGTGGGCGATGATCACCTTGTAGCCTTCATGCGCCAGGAGTTCAGCCGCCATTTCAGCCACTTCATGCTCATCCTCCACAACCAACAAAAGTTCGCGAGCACCGCGGGAATTTTTGATTTTCAGTTCGTTAACCGCGCCTCCGTCCGTCGTTAACGGCGAGACCATTTTGCCCGTCGTTCCCGGGGTTGAGACCAGGTGAGCAAGATCAGTAGCCATCGGGTTGGATGGTCCCACTGCTGTCGGAGGTGGCAGTACCGTAAATGGCGCCATGCCTTTACGCCGGTTCGCCGCCCGCTCGGCGGTCTTCTCGAGAATGTTGGAAGTAACACGGTCGAAGAGTGCCTGAGCGGTTCTGGTGGCGAGATCGATTCGCTCGCCCACAAGATTGATGTAGTTCGGATTCTCGGGATGCCGACGGGCCAGATCGGTATAGCGGGCGATCTGCTGCAACATCGAATTCAGATTCGTCGATGTCGTTGCGATCCACTTCAGGTCTTCGTGATCGAGCATAGGGGTTAAATGGAATCGGTGTCGTTCACGCAGGCCCACCACAAACAGCCAAGAACGATCGATACAGTGACGGTGAAAGAAGCAATAGCCAGCATACGAGCACCAACGGCGGACAATGAGCACTGTTCGTGCCGTAAGAATTCAGGCCTTTTTTGGGCTCCGAAAAGCCAACGCTGCTACACTTCCTGATGCCGGTTCGGTCCTATATCTACATAGGCGCCATCGCAGGGCTTGCGCTCGGGCTATATCTGGTGCGGCTGTGGCAACCCGAGACGCAGGTGAGCAAGCATAGCGAGCATCTGATCGCCGCCTTGGCCGACAAAAATTGGGACAAGTTCGGCGGCTTCATCGGCGATAACTACCGCGACCAGTGGGAGAACGATCGCAACGCTGCCCTGCAACGCACGCGCGAAATCTTTCGGTATATCCGTGATGTCAAAATCAACCTGGTTGCGCCGGAGGTGCGGGTGGAAGCAGAACGCGGTTACTGGAAAGCGAACATTATTATTGAAGGGCGCGACGACAATGAAGTGATGGCGGTGTTGAAAGAGCGGATAAATCACCTGCAATCGCCGTTCGAACTGGAATGGCAACATGCGTCCGGCAAACCATGGGATTGGAAGTTAGTCGCGGTGCGCAATCCCGCGCTCACAATTCCGGCTGAATACTAAATGTGCCTAACGAATTACTATAGGGACACGCGCCGTTCTGTTCCAAATATTTGGGCGCTGACAGCGCAGCGCCCTCCAGCGTTATTTGCCTAACGAGTTTTTTAACTCGTTACGTGCCGAATCGATATCCTTCGGCGTCTGGTTGCATAACAAAAGGCCGCGCAGCCGGTCACCTTGATAATACCGCGCCGTGAACCGCTTTTTCGCGTGAGCTCCATTTAAATCGATTCGTGTGGGCGCCAGGCTGAAGTCGCCTACGAAATCGAGATGCAAATCAAACATCTCGGTCCAGAAATACGGTACCTGTTCGTACCGCTGGCGCTTCTTTCCCGTCATGTTTGCACCAGCGATTAAACCTTGTTCGCGTGCGTTCTCCCAATGCGTTTGTCGTCGCACTCCGCCCATGACCCGGTCCGGATAAAAGGCGAGATCGCCCACGGCGTAGATTCCTTTCTCTTCGGTCTCGAGGTACTCGGTAACGGGAGAACCGTGCGGTCCCGATAGCGGTGTGTTTCGAACCAGATCCAGATTCGGCTCCGCGCCACAGGCGACGACCGCGAGTCCAGCCGGTACACGGTTGCCACTCTTTGTCTGAATATTGCGCAGCACGGTCTTGCCTTCGAACCCATTCAAACTTTCACCCATCAGCATGGTGACTCCGTGTTTGTTGAAGTAATCGGTCAGCCACGCGCCGAGTTCCGGGTCGACATAACGGTTCAACAAGGACGCGTTGCGATGCATCAAACTCACCTTCAGCTTCATCGCCCGGAGGCTCGCTGCCGCTTCACAGGCAAGTAAACCGCCACCGACAACCATGACGGTCTTTTCCAGGCTGGCCATTTCGCGCAACGCCAGAGCATCGCGGACGGTGCGCAAATAGATCACGTTGCCTAAACTGGTCCCGGCCACCGGTGGACGTATCGGACGGCTGCCCATCGCCAGACACGCCTTGTTAAATTCAATGCTTTCACCATTCCCGAGAACTGCCAGCCGGCGCTCAATGTTCAACTGGGTAACGATTGCGCCGAACCGTGTCTCAACCTTATGCGTTTCATACCACTGCGGATCAAGCAGCGTCAGCTTTTTTGCCGCCGGATTTTTGTCGCGCAGAAACTCCTTCGACAACATCCATCGCTTATAGGGATGGACCACTTCTGCGCCGATCAATGTGACCGAGCCGCGTTTATCATATTTACGGACGCCTTCGCACGCACTGGCTCCGCCAATACCGCTGCCGATGATGAGGTAATCGCGCTGGATCATTAGCCCGACATCCGACGATAAAATTTAGCGGCTGGCGAGGGAAAAATGCAGGGCCTGCGGCCCTGCGGGTTAAATGGTTAAACCGTTACAACGGAGGGGCCACCTTCGGCGGTTTTTGGCTTCCGTTTCAACGCTTCAACTTCTTAACTATTCAACCTTGCATCAGGTATGAATGAATCCACCACTCAACTCACAGACACGACCGCGAATCCAGCCCCGCTTGGATTGCTTGGTTTCGGAATGACAACGGTTTTGCTTAATCTGCACAACGCCGGGTTCTACGAACTCAACGCCATGATCCTGGCGATGGGCATTTGCTATGGCGGCGTCGCGCAGGTGATCGCGGGTATCATGGAATGGAAAAAAGGAAACACGTTCGCCACAACCGCATTCACTTCGTACGGGCTGTTTTGGCTGTCGTTAGTCACCACAATCGTTTTGACCAAGCTCGGTCTCGCTACGCCCTCGAATGAAACCGCGATGGCGTGGTATCTCCTGGCCTGGGGCGTTTTCACGGCGGTGATGTTTATCGGAACACTCCGTATCAGTCGCGCTCTTCAGGTTGTTTTTGGATCGCTTACCCTGTTGTTTTTCCTGCTGGCGATCGGTGATTTCACCAATGCCAGTCCCGAATTCAAACACGCCACTGGTTGGGAAGGAATCTTTTGCGGGCTCTCCGCCGTCTACACCGGCTTGGCGCAGGTAATCAACGAACTTAACGGCAGGACGGTTTTGCCGCTGGGACTCAAATCCCGCCCTTTAACAAAGTAGCCGCCAGCTTCATCGCCGAGTCGCTTTTTCCACCCAGCATCCGCGCGATTTCTTCCTGGCGCGCTTTGCCGCTCACTTCGCGTAATTGCGAATGCGTACGGCCTTGCGTTACTTCTTTGGTCACTACGAAGTGAGACGTTGCCGAAGCCGCCACGGGCGGTAAGTGAGTTATGCAAATGACCTGATGCGCCTTCGATAAACCGCGCATCTTCGCTCCGACCGCTTGCGCGATTTCACCGCCCACGTTCACGTCGATTTCATCGAATACGAGCAAAGGAATGGAATCTTGCGCTGCGAGGGTGGACTTAATCGCCAGCATTAGTCTCGAGATCTCGCCACTCGACGCGATTGCGCGCAGCGGCTTCGGCGGTTCGCCCGGATTAGCGGAAAACAAAAGCTCAATCGTATCAAAACCAGCTGCGCCAGGTTCGTCATTCGAAATTAGTTTCGCTTCAAACTCCGACTGCCGGAAACCGAGATCGCGAAGATTACGACGAACGCTTTCAGACAACTTCGGCGCAGCTTTGGACCGAAGCTGAGTAAGCGCGCGGCCTGTTTGCGTCACCTGCTGCCGCACTTTCTGAATTTCTCCGGCGAGACGTTCCAGCTCGGCATCGCGTCCTTCGATTTTACGCAGACGCTCGGCGGCGCGTTGTCCAAAGGCGATTACATCAGCAATGGTGCTGCCGTATTTGCGCTTGAGCGTTTCGAATAGTGAAACCCGTTGTTCCAACGCGGCCAGTTGCGCCGGATCCAGGTCTAACCGTTCTGCATATCCCGAGAGCGATCGGGCGATTTCGGAGAGCTCCACTACCGCTGTCTCGTGCGCTTTAGCCAGCGGGGCGACCCCGGTATCGATGCGTTCCAGATCGCGAAGAAGTCGTTGCGTTTCGCCTAACTGGGACAAAACCGCGTCGTCTGCTTCCGCGAGCCGTTGAGCGATTGCCGATGCCAGCTCGATCAGGCGTTTGCTGTTGCTGGCCAGTTTATAACGCGCCTCGATTTGCTCCTCTTCGCCGGCATCCAATTTAGCCGATTCGATCTCCCCAATCTGGTGTTTGAGTAAATGGATTTCCTGTTCTCGAGCTGTCTCTGCCGTGTTCAATGCGGCGTGCTCGGCGACCAGCGATTGCAAACGGTCGAAATGCTGGCGGTATTCCGTCAGGAGTTCGTCCGCGTGCGCGTACTTGTCGAGTAACACCAGTTGTTTGTCGGGCGAAAGCAAAGACTGGTGATCGTGGGGTCCGTGGAGATCGACGAGCGAGTCTCCGAGTTGTTTCATCACCCCGAGAGTCGTCGGCGATCCATTAATGAATTGCCGATTAGCGCTGCCCAGCGTTCGCTTGATAATCAATTCGCCGTCCCCCGAATCGATCCCACTTTCTTCGAGCTGATTCTTGAATTGATGCACCTCGTCGCCACTGAACACGCCTTCGACCGTGCAAAGATCGGCGCCCGTGCGAATGAGCGATTTGTCGGCGCGTTCACCCAGAAGCAATTGTAACGCTCCGACGATCATCGATTTACCGGCGCCGGTCTCGCCAGTAACGGCGATGAAGCCCGCCTTCACCTGCCACTCCAGTTGTTCAACCAGAGCCAGGTTTCGGATGCGCAGCAGCGTGAGCTCTATTGGCATGGGAAAAGTTGAGAGTCGGGCCTTGAGAGTTGAGAGTGGGGACTTTCTCAGCTTGCCAACTCAATCATCGACGCTCAACTCCGAAAGACCTGACGGCGCACACGGCCAGTTCACGCTGACTTTTCTTGGCACGGGTACATCGCAAGGCGTCCCGATGATCGGCTGTGATTGCGAAGTTTGTCACTCGAAAGATTCACGTGATCAGCGACTCCGTTCGTCTATCTATATTCAGACGCCGGAGTGTTCGTTCGTGGTTGATACCGGGACCGATTTCCGATCCCAGGCACTGCAGCAAAATGTTCGTGTGGTTGATGCGGTGATTTTCACGCACTCGCATACCGATCACATTATGGGGTTTGACGATCTGCGAAGGTTTGCCTATCAGCGTGGGTTCATGCCGGTTTATGCCCCGCCTGAAACGATGCGAGATCTCGAGCGCGTGTTCGAATTCGCTTTCAAGGGCTTGAATCCGTTCCCGGGTTACCTGAAGCCCGAGCCGCATGTGGTCGAACAGCCGTTCGATCTTGGATCAACTCGCATCACGCCACTGCCCGTTCCGCATGGCAACACAACCGTGAACGGCTACCTGTTCGTCAGAAACGGTCGCAAACTCGTCGCTTACCTAAGCGACTGCAGCGGCGTGCCCGATGACATTGCGCGCGAAATCGCGAATGTAGAAGTTTTGATCATCGACGCGTTGCGACATAAACCGCATCCAACACACTTGAGTGTTGATCAGGCAATCGAAGTGGCGCACCGCGTCCAACCGCAACGGACTGACTTCACCCATATTTGTCATGAGTTGCCGCAATCGGCCGAATCTCAGCTCCCACCGAACACTTTCATTGCCTACGACGGTCTGAGACTCGAGTTCTGATGTTCCGAAATTTAGCCGCGGCCAGTCTTATTGTTATCGCGTCCTGCTGCGCGGTACCAGCAGCGGAGCCGTCGTTAGCCGGAATGACAGTCGTCGCCTACAATGAGGCGGAACCCATCTCGATTGCGCTGGCGAAGCTATACGCCGAACAGCGCGGAATTCCCGCTGATCATCTGGTGGGATTGAGCTGCACCATTGAGGAGGAAATAAGCCGCGAAGACTTCGAGAACACGATCGAGAAACCATTGCGGGAAGAATTTAGGAAGCGCCAGTGGTGGAGTTTTCATACCGATCCGGATGGCAAGGAATCGGTCAGCGGGACAAAGATCCGGTTTCTTGCGCTGATCAGAGGTATCCCTCTAAAGATTCGACCAACCGCGCAGATTCCGCCTAACGACAAGCCCGGCACGGGCGCTATCGACTCGCATAACGAGGCATCGGTGGATTCAGAGCTGGTGCTACTGCCATTTGTGAATCATCCCATCTCCGGGGTGATTCCCAATCCCTATTACCAGAGCTTTCGGGCGATTAAGGAACCGGGTAACCCGAATTTTCTGTTGGTTTGCCGTCTCGACGCGCCGACGCCAGACATGGTCCGGCGGATGATTACCGATTCGGTAGCTGCTGAGAAAACTGGTTTATGGGGCCGCGCTTACGTCGATCGGACCCACAACACCGCGCCGGGTGGAGAAATGGGCGACAAATGGATGAGCGAGATCGTCGAAGGGTTGCGCAAGGTGGGCGTACCGGTGGTACTCGATGATTTGCCCGAGGTCTTGCCGCCTGGATTTCCGATGACTGATGCCGCATTGTATTACGGCTGGTATGCGGGCGGAATAACCGGCCCGTTTAACCAACCTGATTTTCGTTTTGTTCCGGGAGCTATCGCAGTTCACATCCATTCGTTTAGTGCGAGCACACTGCGTGATCCCAATGCCGGCTGGGCCGGTCCGCTGATCGCGCGCGGAGCGGCAGCAACCATCGGCAACGTCTACGAACCCTATCTTCAGCTCACGTCACACCTGGACATTTTCAACGATCGCCTGCTGCACGGATTCACGCTGGCGGAGAGTGCCTACATGTCATTCCCCACTTTCTCCTGGATGTGGACAGTCGTCGGGGATCCGCTTTACCGCCCGTACGCGTCATGGTTACAGCTGGATGAAACGCGCGACATCGGGCGAGGCTCGCAAATTTGGAAAGCGTACCACGATTTCGCGGTGAAGAATTCGTTTCGACCGGCGGTCGAGTACCGGACTCAAGCTCGCTTGTTCGCTATGCGCACGCGCAACGGGCCGATGCTCGAGGATCTGGGGTTGATGGAAGTTGCGGCTAACAACTTCGGTCCGGCTACCGGTTATCTTCAACAAGCGCGCGCGTGTTACACCAGGCGCGACGACATTTTGCGAACTGTATTGGAACTGGGAGGTGCGTTCCTCAAAGACAGGAAGCCACGGCGAGCGGTGGAATTGGTGCGGAGTGTCTTGCGAATTACACCCGACGCACCGGCAGCGCCGTTGCTCAAGAAACTGGAGCAACAGGCAGAAGGATCGCCGACACCAACTCCATAACTCAACGAATAATGCCGCGTTCGCTGTGCTCGATGAAATCGATGATCAGTTTGATCTCGTCGGTTTCCGCTAGTTCTGAATGAATCGCTTCGAGCGCCTGCTGCGTGTTGTATTTCGATCGGTAAATAATCCTAAAGGCTTCTTTAACCTGTTTCACCGTTTCCGGAGAAACACCTTTTCGTTCCATGCCGACCAGATTGATGCCGCGAATCTTCGCCGGGTTGCCGTCGGCGATCATGAACGGGGGCACGTCCTGCACGATTTTCGAACAACCGCCGGTGATTGCGAACTTGCCGATTCGGCAGAACTGATGAACGGCGGTTAGGCCGCCCATCACGGCGTTGTCACCGACTTGCACATGGCCGGCTAACGTTCCGTTGTTTGAAAACACCACTTCGCTACCCACGGTGCAATCGTGACCGATGTGACTGTAGGCCAGAAAGTTTCCGCGATCGCCAACACTGGTCTTCCCTTCACCACTCGTGCTCCGATTTACGGTGACGAACTCTCGAAATGTATTGTCGTGACCGATTTCCAGATAGGTCGGTTCGCCTTGATATTTTAAATCCTGGGTTTGCTGACCGATCGAGCAGTAGGCGTAGAATTTATTCCGAACGCCGGTGCGCGTTGGTCCGCATAAAGTCACGTGGTGCTGTAACCAGCACTCCCCTCCGAGCACCACATCGGGTCCGATGATGCAATAAGGCCCGATGACGGAACCGGCACCGATCTCCGCTTTGGAATCGATGATGGCGGTCGGGTGAATTTGAACGTCACTCATCACGGTCAATGACGAATGACCAATGACCAATGACGAAGGAAAACCGATTTCGGCCAATGCATTGTGAATTTGTCATTCCTTCGACATTCGTCATTCGAGCTTCGAGATTACTTCTCATGTTTCGACAAACGTGAACATCAATTCGGCTTCGGACACGACGACGTCGTTCACCACACAATGACATTGCGCTTTGGCTAACCGGTTGCCGCGCGTCTTGGTCAACTCCGCATGAATGTAGAGCGTATCGCCCGGCAATACCGGTTTTCGGAACTTCACGCCGTCTGCACTCATAAAGTATCCAATCCGATTAGATGATTCCGACAGTTTGAACAGGAGAACGCTTGCCACCTGCGCCATTGCTTCCACCTGCAACACTCCAGGCATCACCGGATGTCCCGGAAAGTGTCCTGGGAAAAACGGTTCGTTAATGGAGACAGATTTCATTCCGGTCACTTTAGTTTCTCCTTCGAAACTGAGAATCCGATCGACCATCAGGAACGGAAACCGGTGAGGAAGAATTTCCATGATCTGGTCGGTGTCGAGCACGCCGTCTCCAATCGGACGTGCACGCGGCGTGGAAACCGCCGCACGCCGCGCGCTTTCGCGCACAATGGCCCGAGCCAGATCCGCGTTTGGGCCGTGGCCAGGTTTGACCGCAATGACGTGGCCGCGGATCCGCTGGCCTACCAGCGCGAGGTCGCCAATGATATCGAGGATCTTGTGCCTAACGAATTCATCCTGGAAACGCAACGGTTCCTTGCTGAGAATCGCATCGCCGCGTACAACGATGGCATTTTCGAGACTCCCGCCCTTGATCAGATTCTTGTCCATCAACTGCTGGACATCTTCGTAATAAACGAACGTTCTGGCGGGTGCGATTTCCTTTTCGAAAACGGCCGGAGTGACTTCGACCGAAAGGAATTGCGTGAACCGATTGTTAGGCCCTGCCTGGGTGCAGGAAATTCGGAATTTGTCATCCGGCAGCAGAATAAGTAAAGCACCGGTCTTTGTTTCAATGTGCATCGGCTCGCGCACATCGAACATCTTTCGTGGTATATCCTGAGGAACGACGCCGGCCTTTTTAATTACGTCCAGATACGGGCGAGCACTCCCGTCGCCAATTGGCGGCTCGTTGGCGTCCATATCGATGATCGCGTTATCCACGCCCATCGCGGATAA
>Ga0105245_10004488_pt1 | contig 12338 bp, 10 predicted proteins | sample KBSM54metaG_FD_81523 | JGI IMG/M metagenome (GOLD analysis project Ga0105245, IMG submission 81523) | Miscanthus rhizosphere microbial communities from Kellogg Biological Station, Michigan, USA - KBS M5-4 metaG | ecosystem: Host-associated > Plants > Roots > Rhizosphere > Soil | place...
AAAGGCGGAACGATCGGCAAGCCGCGCGGCGTTGCCTTCGTCGGCGATCTCACCGGTTGGGGCACTGCTCCCACCGAACTGCTTACGTTCCGCCACTACTTCGAAGCCGGCAATAGCGCCGACAGCATCGCGTTCCCTGGTTATGTCGGCCTCGGCAACCACGATATCGATAGTGCCGATCGCAGCGCCGACCTCGCCGTGCAGTATCGGAATCAGGAATGGTCGTTCGTCGACTCACGGCATTTGGGGCCCAATGCTCCGGTAAAAGTGACGAATTTCGACGCGGCCAGCCACAACTATTCGTGGGATTTCGACCGCGTGCACTTGGTACAAACGCATCGTTTCGCCGGTGACACGGGCTACGGCTTGGCTTCGAGTTTGCCGTTCGTAGCAGCCGATCTGAAAAAATACGCGAGCGACGGCCGCCCAGTCATCCTCTTTCACCACTATGGGATGGATACGTTCGGCACCCAAGATCGCTGGTGGACGGAGAACGATCGCAACGCCTATCGCAACGCGCTCAAGGGTTATCACGTGGCCGGCATCATCGTCGGGCACACGCACGCCGCGTTCCAATACACTTGGGATGGCCTGCGCGTGTTTCAAGTCAACAACGCGAAAGCCGAAATCAACGCCGGCAACAACGACGGCAATGGCTCGTTTGCCATCGTGCGCGTGACCGATCAACAGCTCGATATCGTGACCTGCCGCTGGCTCGATGACACCGGCAAATACGAGCTCATTGCGCCCTTTTTCAGTGGCCCGACCGATGCCGGCGCCGCACAGTAAGTAGTCCGTCCCCACATACCCATGCACCGCACCGCACACCCCGCTCCGCAGTCTCAGTCCGTCCCTCGTTTCGCGCTCGTCCTCGGCGTCACTGCCATGCTGAGCTTCGGCTGTGGCAACAGCTCGAACAGTCCCTCCGGCACGGCAGGCGGCACCCCCGGAAGCGGCGGTTCGAACAGCGCAGGCACGGCGGGCTCGAGCGGCGGGAGTTCGAACGCGGGCGCGGATGCAGGCGGCGCCGGCAACACGAGCGGCCTTGGCGGCGCACCGACAGGCGGAACGGCGGGCCTCGACGCTGGCGGCGCAGCAGGTGCAGGCGGCAGTGGTGGCTTGCTCCCGGGAACTCGCTACACGGCGCTGGTCAACCCGCTGATCGGCACTGCCGGCCCGTCGAAAAACATCAATTGTTTTCCGGGTGCCGTGCGCCCTTGGGGCATGGTGGCCGCCAGCCCGGATACCACGGTGAGCTCGGGCAGCCCCGCCACGGGCAACCATGCCTCCGGCTACTTGTCGGAAGATGACTTGATCCAGGGCTTTTCACATACGCGCCTGCAAGGCACGAGCACACCAGACATCGGCGTCGTGCTGCTTATGCCCGCCGTCGGTGATCCATCGACCCTGATCACGGAAGCCGGCTACCGCTCGCCCTATGATAAGGCGAGCGAAACGGCCTCGCCGGGTTACTACTCGGTGAAGCTCACGAAGCCGCAAGTCCTCGCCGAGCTGACGGCGACACGCCGCGGCGCGCATCACCGGTACACCTTCCAAGCAGCTCCCGCAGGCGGCCAAGGCCGCATCGTGCTCGATCTGGGCCACGCCATGCTGAGCACGTCCATCTTGGATGCCCAGCTGCAAGTGAGCGGCGCAACCCTCGAGGGTTACACCACTCCCTCGGGTCGCTTCTCGGGCCCCTCGAAAGGTGGCTTGAAGACCTATTTCTCGATCCAATTCGACCCAGCTCCGACGGCCGTCGCCACGTTCTCCGGTGCCACGTTGGGTACCAGCACCTCGCAGAGCGGCACCAAGATCGGCGCGGTGCTGAGCTTTACCGCGAGTAGCGGCACGCAAGTGCACGCGCGCGTCGGCATCTCCTACGTCGATGTCGCGGGCGCACGCAAAAACCGCCAAGCGGAGCTCACGAACCTCGACTTCGACGCGGATCGCACGGCCGCGAGTGACGCCTGGGAGCGCGAACTCCAAGCCGTGCGTTTCAGCGGCGGCACAGCCGATCAACGCACGATCATGGCCACGGCTCTGTACCACTCGTTCGTCGTGCCGAGCCTCGTGACCGACGTCGATGGCCGCTATCACGGGTTCGACAATCAAGTGCACACCGCCACCTTCGACTACCACACCAACTTTTCGATGTGGGATTCGTACCGAACCGTGCACCCGCTGCTCGATTTGGTGCGACGCGATCAGCAGAAGAACCTGTCGCAGTCATTGATCCAAATGGCGCGAGAAGGTGGCTATTTCCCGCGCTGGCCCATGGGTCATGGCTATCCGAACATCACCGCCGGCTCACCCGCTGACATCGTGGTCGGTGAATCCTACCTGCGCGGCGTCACTGGCTTCGATGCCAGCGAAGCCCTGGACTTGATGTTGAAGGAAGTCGATCAACCGCCGCCCGCTGGTCACCCGCATAGCGGCCGCGAAGGCTTGGCTGACTACTTGAGCAAAGGCTACGTACCGGTGGAGACGGTCACGCCCGGCGTAGGCAAACGCGTCGTCGTCCGCACCCTCGAATACAACATCGCCGATGCGACCATCATGCGCGTGGCGAAAGCGCTCGGACGCACCGCTGACGAACAACGCGCCGAGAAATGGCAGAAGAGCTACACCACGCTCTGGGATAGCGACACCACGGTGTTTCGAGGCAAACACAGCGATGGCTCTTGGGTGACCCCGTTCGACGCCTTCAACAACTCCGAGGATTTGTATTACGGCGCCAACGCCACCCAATATTCCTGGCTGATCCCACACGATAGCGCTGGGCTACTCGCGCTCCACGGCTCGGCCAAAACCCTAGCGGATCACTTGACCACCTTCTTCCAAGGCGCGGCAGACGGCCAGTCGAAGTACTACACCCACGTGAACGAACCCGACGTGCACGCGATGTATTTGTTCTTACAAGCGGGCCGGCCCGATCTGACTCAGAAGTGGGTAGCGTGGGCGAGCACGAAGTTCTATTCGACCGCCCGCGACGGCATCGCTGGCAACGAAGACGCGGGCACGCTATCCGCATGGTACGTATTGAGCTCGATCGGTTTCTATCCCGTGCCTTCGACCGACGTGTGGCTCATCGGGCGCCCAGCGTTTCCTCACACCGAACTCACGGTCAAAGGCGGCACGCTCGTGATCGACGCCCCACTCGCGGACGCCGACCACCCGTACATCAGCGCAGCTTCCCTCAACGGCACTCCGCTCACCCATCCCTGGGTCCACCACGCGGACATCGCGGCAGGCGGCACCTTGAGCTTCACCATGAGTCAGACGGCGAGCGACTGGGGCAAGGACTACGGTACGCCGTGAGCCGCCGCTGATTTCCCCAAAACGAGCAGGAAATCAGCAGCAAATCGGGTCCACACGGAGTTAGCGAGCGACGATGCCCGCCGAGCCCTTGGGCAGCGCTGTCAGCGTCGACGGCGTGTAATCCTTTTCGCCGACGCGCTCGAGCGTGCCGTTCTCTTGGACGGCGAACACCCCGATCGACGGCACGGCGGAGTTCAGCGCGTACAAGAACCGACCATCCTGAGAGACGAACTCGTCCGTCGGCCCGTGGAAGATCGTCCCAGCCGGATCGGGGATGGCTTCGCCGGTCGAGGCCACGATCGCGTTCGTGATCGGAGTCAGGCTCGAGAGCGCTCCGCTGGCGGACAAACTGAAACCGCTGATGCTCGGACCTTTGGCGTTGGTGACGTAACTATAGTTGCCCGCAAACGTGACCCAACACGGCGCGGGATCGGTCATCACGAACTGCCCGTTGGCCACCGGAGCGATCACGCCCCCGGCATAGGTGTAAGAGCCCGTGCCCTGTGAACCAGCTTCGGAGATCACCAAGTATTTACCGGAGAACTCGAAGCCGAAGGGCGTGAGCTGCAGACCATCGCCAACCGGCGCCTTGGCCGTTGGATAATAGCCCTTGTTTTTAGCCAATCCGTCGACGCTGACGGTGAAGGTATCGATCGCGCCACTGCCCTTCACTGCCCCCGCCGCGCCGCTCTGCTTTTCGGTCACGACGAGCACCGTGCCATCGGGCGAGAACTCGATTTGCGCTGGGTCGACACCCTGGGTGGCGCTGCTCAACGGCAACGCGGACTTGGCAATGGCCGAAGCACTCAGCGCGCCTTGTTTGTCGCTCAGCGACCAACCGGCGATCATCGAAGGAATACTGCCAGTGCCTTCGAACAAAACGTAAACGGTGTCGCCGTGAAAGGTGATGCTCTTCGGTCCGACGAGCGAAGGAGCCAGATCACCAAACTCGGCGGTCGTCACGTGCAACGCGGTGCCGAGCGAGCCATCGAGCTTCACGGCGAATACCGAGAAGCTGTTGTCGCCGGCGTTCACCGTATAAATGCGATGGTTCGGCAGATCGTAAGCGAGCGCGCCCTGCTCGCCGAGCCCGGCACCCGAGCCCTTGCCGCCCGTGGCGAACGGCGCCGCCATCGGCGTCAAAGAGCCATCTTCTGCGCGCAAGAAGCCCACGATTTGATTGGCCGTCGCGTCGTTCGTCATCGCGTACACCGCTGGCTCCGTGAGATCACCCGGCAGATTCGGCGTTCCCGCTTCACCCGCCGCGCCCACGTCCCCCGCCGCGCCACCGTTCGGTTGGCCACCCGTAGCTGCACCCGCATTGCCACCACTCGCCTTACCGGCGGATCCGCCTGAGCCGGCGTTGGCGCCGCCCGCGTGGGCACCGCCATTCGCCGAGCCCGCGCTCGAAGTGCCACCGCTCGCGGAACCCCCATTGGCGGCGGCGCCATTGTCGTCACTGCTACAGGCGACCGCGCTGACGGCCAAAGGTAGTCCTACACAGATTGCGAATAGAGCTGTCCTCATCGGATCCCTCGTGTCTCTTGGGTTGTGGTCTCACGCGTGAGCCGACGGCACTTGCCGCCCTCGACCCGGCTGAAAGACAATTTTCAGTTGCCGTACGTGCCCACACAGCAGCGGTTACAGTGCGCGCTCGCGAACCGGTGATTTCGCGTATTCGGCGACCAATAAGCGAAATCTGCGGAGAAAAGCGGGTCTCTTTGCAACCGTTCCGGCGAGCCGGCATAGCGAGTGCTATTCACGCAGCTTCCCCATGCGGCTCGACGGATTCAGCAGCGCAGGCATCGAGACCTGCATCGAAGTGCCGAGTTTGAAATTGCTGCTCGACCTCGGTCGTTGTTGTAAGTCCGCAGTTGGCATCCCCGTCGCGGTGCTGAGTCACGGGCATCTCGATCACATGGGTGCCATCGCCCAACACGCCGCTCGCCGCGCCATGCTGAAGCTCGGGGAGAGCATCTATGTCGTGCCGCGCGCGATCGCCGGCCAAGTCGAGGCGTTCTTCAACGCCGCGGGCGCGCTCGACGGACAGATCATCCCGCGAAGGGTGGTGCCGCTGTCGCCAGGAGAGGAATTTTCACTCGGCAATCAGCGCTCGCTGCGCCCCTTCGAGACATTTCATCGCGTGCCCAGCCAAGGCTACACGGTCTGGGAACGACGTCGGCGTTTGTTGGATGCCTTTCGTGGTCTCCCTGGGGAGGCGCTCGGCGCGCTGCGCAGGCAAGGCCAACGCATCGATGAGGAGTACGAAACGCCGCTGCTCTCCTTCACCGGTGACACGCGCGTCGAGGTTTTGGAGCGCACTCCCGAGCTGCAGCGGAGCGCTTGTCTGGTCATCGAGGCCACGTTCCTCGATGACCGAGTGCCCGTCGCGAGTGCCCGGGAAATGGGGCACATCCACCTCGATGAGCTCTTGCAACGAGCCGAGCTGCTGCCCCAAGCAGAGCTCGTTTTCAGCCATTTTTCGGCTCGCTATAGCCAGCAAGAAGTCGAAACCATCATCGCTGCGCGCGTTCCCGAAGCCATGCGCGCACGGCTGCAACTGCTCGGCGCAGCGGCCGCCGAAGCGAGCGTTCCCGCGTTCAGCGATTGAACACGATGCCGATATCGAAGCGCGCCGCAGGCTCGATGAGCGACACCGGCATGCGCAAGAAAACGTGACTCGTCGCAAACTCCAAGACGACGAGCGGCCGCGGATGAAACCTCGTGCTCTTGTCGGTTTCGAGCACGGAGGGTGAAAGCACGCGCCGGGTTTCGATCGCGTCGAAATCGAGCGCGATGCCCGGACCAAAATCCAATTTGCTCGACCGGCTCACCCGCCAATCGAACGTGCCGTACAGCTCGAAGAAATAGCGGCGGCGCGCCTCGAACACATTGGCTGCGATGGGCACGAAATCCTTGCGCAAGAAACCTTCGGCCACGCTGAGCGCGAACCAATCGTGCCGGAAGCCACTCGCAATGCCCGCTCCGAGCAGCGAATTGGATTCTTCGACGGCCAAGAAAAGGCCGCCAAATCCCGCCACTTCCGGAGCCGGGTGCGGCGCGAATCGACCCTGCCTGCCCGCGTTCGCGAGCAAAGCGGAAAGCCGATTCACGCGCGTCGCGGCCGGTACCGACCACTCTGGATGAGCGCCCGAGACGACCCCGAGCACCTTGCCGGCTGCCGAAAAGATCGGCGCGCCTCGATCGCCCTCGAACACTCGCACGTCGACGCCGAGGCTCGTCCCCTCGATCACACTCAACGCGCCGAAGCGCGGCGTTGCTCTCGCGGGCGGCGGCGCCGCACTCCCGTCCTGCCTCGCTGCCATCCCGTAGCCCAAACAAATCGCCGGCGCTCCCACCACTGGCGGCCCCTCCTCGAGGGCGAGCGCCGGAGCAGAAAGCGGCGCGCCCAACTCGAGCAGTGCGAGCCCGTCTGCTTCCGACCAGGCGCTGACCCGCGCCGTTTGCGCGCCCCCGAGCGCGGCGCTCACGAGCGGCTCGCAGCGCGCATTCACCGCGGAGAACGCCGTCACCACCTGGCGCCCATTGCCGACCACGAAACCCGTCGCCTGCGCCTCGCCGCAACGGACGCGAACCACGCTCGCTCCGACGCGCGTCAAGAGGTCCGGAAGCGCCTCTTCGGCACGGGCAACACGCGCCGGAACGAGGGCAATCACAGCCGCCGAAACGGCTATCGCAACCAGCCGCGCGCGGACAGAAAGCGAGTTCATCGGGGGCGCACCCTACACCGCAAGGCGCGACCAACACGGCAAAACGGCGCGCGGAGATTGCAGCAACGCCCAGAATGATCGATGACTGCCTCCTACCGATGACCGAGCCCGATACCGACCACAGCCCCGGCACCTTCGAAGAAGCACAGCGACGATCGCTGGCGTTGCGCGCGGACTTCTCGAAGAACCCGCGTAAGTATCGGGTACTCACAGGTGACCGCCCAACGGGCGCCCTACACATTGGGCACTACTTCGGGTCACTCAAAAATCGCGTCGAGCTCCAAGGCTTGGGCGTGGAGACCTTCATCGTCATCGCTGACTACCAGGTGCTCACCGATCGCGAATCAGTGACGGCGATCCCGGACAACGTGCGCGAGCTCGTGCTCGACTATTTGTCGGTGGGCCTCGATCCCGGCCAGGGGCGAACGCACATTTTCTGTCACAGCCACGTGCCAGCGCTCAACCAGCTGCTGGTGCCATTTCTCACGCTGGTGGGCATGGGCGAGCTCGATCGCAACCCAACGGTAAAAGAGGAGATCGAAGCCGCCGGGCTGACCAACGTGAACGCGGCCATGTACACCTATCCGGTGCACCAAGCCGCCGACATCTTGTTTTGCAAAGGCAACATCGTGCCCGTCGGCAAAGATCAGCTGCCGCATCTGGAACTCACTCGCAAGATCGCGCGGCGCTTCAATCAGCGTTACTGCAAGAACGCGCCGCCGGTGTTTCCGGAACCCGATGCGTTGCTCTCCAGCGCACCCAAGATTTTGGGCTTGGATGGCACGCAGAAAATGAGCAAGAGCCGGGATAACGCAGTGATGCTGCGCGCCACCGCGGATGAAACGGCCGCGTTGGTAAAAAAGGCCAAAACCGACTCGGATCGCAACATCACCTACGATCCGGCGACACGCCCCGAAGTGGCGAACTTATTGTTTTTGATCTCGCTATGCACGGGTGAAGAACCCACGGCGATCGCCGCGCGCATCGGCGATGGCGGCAGCGGCACGCTGAAGAAGGCCGTCACCGACGCGCTCAACGAGACGCTGGCTCCGGTTCGCGCGCGGCGTGCCGAGCTCACCGCCGATGCCGCTGAAGTCGTGAAATGCACGCTGCTCGCGGGGACGGCCGAAGCCAATCGCGTCGGCGACGCCACGCTGCGCGAGATGCGCAAAGCCATGAACATGGACTACGGACTATGAAACGCGCGCTCGCCCTACTCGGCCTATGCTTGCTCAGCGCCTGCCCCGGCAACCACGGTAAGCCTGGAGGCAGCCACCTGCCGCCGTGCAGCAAGTTCGGGGATAACTGCGAGTTCTTGCCCGGTAAACTGGGGAGCTGCGTGGTGCGGGACGGTTGCACGAGCGGCCCAGATTGCTTCGTCTGCCAGTCGCAGCATTGATGTCACACTGCGAAATTCCGGCATATTTGCCGGATTTACGGAGTTACTCAGCTGATACGTAAAGCCTTCGCGAGTGAGGCCGTTATGCTTGGCACCCGCCAGCATGATCAAGAACCCCGAGCCCCTGTCTGATGAGCTGTTCACCCGCATCGTCGATGCCGACGCCCATTGGGGACCCCTCTTGTTCTTGCGGCCCCGAGTGGAAGAAAGCCTGAGCACGGTGCGCGTGCTCTTGCTCAGTGGTTTGCTGGGTTCGGTTTTTGGTTTGTTGGGCAGCATTTTCTTGGCGGTGGCGGCGCGGGCCTTACACAAGCCGTCGGTCGGCGTGCACGTCTTTCCGCTGGCTTTGATCGCGCTCTACTTCTGCGCGAGCCAGCTCACGTTCGTTCCCGCTTGGAATCGCCGCGCCAAACGCTTGTCCGGCGCTTGATCGGCGCCTCCCAGCCAAACGCGATCACTCGCTGACCGAGTGAGGCAAAAGCGCTCAGCCAGCTGGCCCCGCGCTTGCACCGTTTCTGCCATTGGCACCGAGCGCGGCATTCCGCTCAAAAATGGCAGGAGATTCGCACATGAAAACATCGCAGACAGGTTCACTCGCGGCAAAGTGGCTCGGTTGTGGCGTGCTGGCACTCACGGTAGCGGCTTGCGCCAGCGACAAGACGCCCGCTCGGCAGCCTTCGGACGTAGACGCCATGAGCGCTTCCAACTCGACACCGAACAGCGACGCCGACACCACCATTCAAATCTCGGATGATTTCCGGCGCGAGTGCCAGCTCCCCAACGAACCTCAGGAAGCCCCGCACTTCGACTACGCCGATGCGACGCTCAAAGCACACGGCAAAAACGTCTTGGACGACGTCGCGAAGTGCTTGAGCGAAGGCCCGCTGAAGGGCCGCGTGATCACCATCATCGGTCGCACCGACGTGCGTGGCTCCGCCGCATACAACAAGGCACTGTCCGCCAATCGCGCGGAAGCGGCGCGCAATTACGTCGTCGCGCGCGGTGTGCCTGCGAGCACGGTGCGCATCATCGCGCGTGGTGAACAAGGCGCACAAGGCACCGACGAAGCCACCATGGCGCTCGATCGCCGAGTGGACTTCGAGCTCGGCGACCGCAACGCCGGCAACGCGGCCGCGAGCAACGTGAACGCCTCGCCTAGCCCAGTTTTGGAAGGCACGCGCATGCAGGCGCTCTCGCCCGGCAACGCGTCGAAAACCAACGCGGCGAGCTACTCGGATACCACCGAAGGCGGCAAAGAGACGGGCCATTCCCCGAGCCCGGGAGATTCCGGCAAGCCCGCCGGGAAATAGCGGTCTCCAGGATCGCGCTCTTTAGCCCTTAAAAACTGCCCGAGAGTGGACGGTTCTCCAGCGGGAACCGAAAACCTCCGATCCGCCGCGGACGTTCATCCGTACAGGATCGGCAAGTGAGGCGCGCTTGCAGCGAGCAGGCGCGCCTTTGGGACAGAACAGGGAGAACGAGCGTCATGGCCGACACGATTCGCATCACCGCCTCCACCCGGATCAAGAGCACACCGAGCCAGGTGCGTGAGCAGTATCGGGATATCGATCACCACATCCGCAACAACGTTCACCCCAGTATCCACTACGAGTGGGTGCCAGCGGCGCCAGGCGAGCGGAAGATCAAGACCACCTTTCGCATTCTGGGCATCCCCCAGTTCGACGTCTCTCTGTTGGAAGATGGCGCGGATGGTTCGTTCATCATTCGCTACTTGGAAGGCACCAACGCCGGCATGGTGCTCGTCCACGAATTCGTGGAGGTCGAGCCGGGGCTGACCGAGGTGCGCCTCTCTGCCGACGCGCCCGCGACACTAGGGCGAAAGCTCTTGGGCCCGCTGTTCGTCGTCGGAGCTCGCCAGGTCATGAAAAAGGCGTTGGCCGAAGACAAGCGTGACCTGGAGCGGGGCGACTTTCGGCCTGGCACGGCGGCGGGCAACCTCGATGCGGCGCTCGGTGACTTGAACTCGCTCGCGGGTGGCCCGCCTGCGGCGACCCACGCCGTGCTCGAAGCGGCGTGCCTAATTTCGGCGAGTGACGCGGACATCGAAAGCTCAGAACGAGACGCCATCGAGCGCTTGGCCAAGCGGCTCGGCGCCAACACCTTCGACACGAACGGGACACTGCAACGCCTGCTCGCGCTCGCCCAAACCGAGCAAATCACGGCCGAAATCAGCCGCATCGGCGCGGCCTTGGCGGCGGCTGGCGCGGCGCGCCTCGGGCTCATCGCCGCCGCAACCATCGGCCTCGTGAGCGAGGGCATGTCACTCGGAGAACTCGAAGCGCTGCGCAGCCTCGGCATTGCTGCCGGCCTCCACGATGCCGACCTGGTCGAACTGGTCGACGAAACCGACGCGCGTTTGAGTTCGGGCGTGAATTGAGCTTCAGATTGCTGCTCCGGCAGCAGCGGTAGCCGCGCGGTCAAATGAACGAGACGCCTGCGCCTTTGCGCGGCGAGCCATTCGTGGCAGCACGCGCGAGCCCCATGCAACCCGCTCCGGCCACGCCGACCCGCGAGGGTGAATTCATCGCGCTCGTCGCGCTCACGACCTCCCTCGTTGCGATGTCGATCGACACGATGCTGCCCGCACTCGGCACCATGGCGAGCGAACTCGGCGCCAGGCACGCGAACGATCGGCAATTGATCTTGAGCGCGTTCTTCGCCGGATTGTCGGTCGGGCAATTGATTTACGGGCCTATCTCGGACAGCACGGGTCGCAAGCCCGCGCTCTTCGCTGGCATTTTTCTGTTCATGGTGGGCGGCCTCTTGTGCGCGTTGACGAGCAGCTTCACGTGGCTCCTGGTCGGCCGGGCATTGGCTGGCTTCGGCGCTGCGGGCCCGCGCATCGTCTCCATCGCGCTCGTTCGAGACGCTTACTCCGGTCGCGGCATGGCGCGGGTGATGTCGTTCGTGTCGACCGTCTTCATCTTGGTGCCAGTGCTGGCCCCGTCGATCGGGCAAGCCGTGTTGGCCGTGACGACGTGGCGCGCGATTTTTGCGGGGTTGGTCGTGATCGCGGCGCTCGACGTGCTGTGGTTCGCGCTTCGCCAGCCGGAGACGTTACCCGTAGCACGGCGTGTCCCCTTCTCGCTGCGCTCCGTCCTGCACGGTTGCGGGGAGACATTCCGAAACCGCCTCACACTCGGCTACATGCTCGCGAGCGGCTTCGTGTTCGGCGCGTTCATCGGGTATTTGGCTACCTCACAACAGGTGTTCCAAGAGCAGTATGGTTTGGGCCGGCTTTTCCCGGTGTTTTTCGGCGTGCTGGCGAGTTCGATCGGGCTCGCGTCGTTCGTGAATGGGCGCTTGGTCGGGCGCATGGGAATGCGCCGGCTTTCGCGCTTGGCGCTGCTCAGCAACTGCGGCCTCTCGGTGTTCGCGCTGCTCGGCACTTGGGCGCTCCACGGGCACCCACCGCTGTTCGCGTTCATGCTCTATATGCTGGCCTGCTTCTTCTGCAATGGCCTGCTCTTCGGTAACTACAGCGCGCGAGCCATGGAGCCCATGGGGCACATCGCCGGCGTGGCCGCTGCGGTCACTGGCTCCGTTTCCGGCCTCGTCGCGCTCGCGCTCGGGACGGCATTCGGGCGGGCGTACGACGGCACCGCGTTGCCGCTCGTCGCCGGGTTCACCTGTTCGGCCTTGCTCGCCTTGGTGACCACGGAGCTTGCCGAACGAAGCCCCGCGGCGCACGCCGCCAACGCGGTCGACGCCTGATACTCACCTAGTAACGGATCACGTCGTACTAAGCCGGCGCGCGGAACGCGCTGCGATACGCTTGAGGACTCGTATCGACGAAACGATGAAACTGTTCACGCAGCGCGCTGGCCGAGCCGAACCCGACCTTGCCCGCGATCACTTCTACGGAT
>Ga0105245_10004489_pt1 | contig 12338 bp, 16 predicted proteins | sample KBSM54metaG_FD_81523 | JGI IMG/M metagenome (GOLD analysis project Ga0105245, IMG submission 81523) | Miscanthus rhizosphere microbial communities from Kellogg Biological Station, Michigan, USA - KBS M5-4 metaG | ecosystem: Host-associated > Plants > Roots > Rhizosphere > Soil | place...
AGATGGCCGAATATCCAGTTCTTGGGAACTGACCTCAAGCGCTCGCATCAAGGCCCACGCCTGGCTCTTGCTTTGTGTCCCGGTGGCGAAGCCGGGCATGGTATAGGCCAGTATGTTGGTCCGTGGGCGACCCAGAAGATCCATCGCCTTCGCCGCTACGATCAGCGCGTGCGTGGAATCCAGGCCGCCAGATACGCCGATCACCACGCGCTGCGATCCGATCGCGCGCAGACGCTGCACAAGTCCGGCGACTTGAATGTTGTATGCTTCGTAGCAATCCTGCTCGAGTCTGCTCTCATCGCTGGGCACAAACGGAAAGCGTTCCACCGTCCGAACGAGCCCTATATTCTCATCGGGCGGATTCACAGAAAACTGAATACGCCGGGATGGCGTTCGCTTCCTTGAATTCAAGCGGTTGTCATGAAACGTGCCCATGGCCGCGCGCTCTTGCCGAAGGAGGTCCAGGTCAATATCGGCGATCGTGATTTGTCCGTCCTGCCTGAAGCGCTCGCCCTCAGCCAAAAGGGTGCCGTTCTCGAAAATGGACGTCTGACCGTCCCATGCGAGGTCTGTCGTGGATTCTCCGGCACCACCGGCAGCGTACACGTAGGCGGCAAGACAACGGGCTGAAGTCGATTGACACAAGAGTGCGCGGGAACGAGCACGGCCTATCGTAACAGGGCTTCCGGATAAATTGAGGAGTACGGTAGCGCCTTCGAGCGCCAGTTCGGATCCCGGGGTGACGGGTATCCACATGTCCTCACAAATTTCGATTCCGATGACCAGACCCGGCACGTCACTAGCTTCGAACGTCAGATCGGTACCGAAGGGTGCGCGCATCGTGTCGATCGAAATTTCGAGACCGACAATGTCCTTCCCCGATCCGAAGTGACGAGCTTCATAGAACTCGCGATAGGTCGGCAGGTAGGTTTTGGGCACGACGCCGAGGACCCGCCCGCGATGGACTACGACAGCGCAGTTGTAAATTCGACTGCCCTGCCGAAGCGGTGCCCCCACGACCAAGACCGACATAAACCTGGTCGAGGCCTCCACGACGGCGGCCAGCCCGCGCACGACCGCATCGAGAAGCGCATCCTGCAGCAAAAGATCTTCTATGGCATATCCCGAAAGGCACAACTCGGGGAATACCGCTACAGCAACTGATTTCTCGTGGCACGCTCTCGCGGCATCTAATATCGCCGTCGCATTTGCGCTTGGATCAGCCACATTGGAGGCGATCGTACAGGCCGCAACCCGCGCGAAGCCGTGACAGTAGATTGAATGAAAGTTCATTTCACGGCCCATCACGGACGGCTTCGCTTCCTGTTTGGCATTCGATGCCCGAGCAATCGTGTCTCAATGGTCATGCCAAAGCTCGGCTACCTGCGCCTGCGTCATCAATTCAACCTGTTCTGAAAAGCGGTTGCGGTAAAGCGTCATCAGCGCATCATGACCTTCATCGAAGGAGCTACAGAGGGCATCTTCGACCACTATGGTCCTAAAACCCAGATCAACAGCGTCGAGCACGGTGGCCAGCACGCACACGTCGGTCTCCGAACCAGTGATGATAAGAGTGTCGACGCTCTTATCGTGGAGAAATGCGGTAAGCCCGGATTCCGCAAACGCGGAGTAAGCGGGCTTATCTATGACCGTGGCCGGAGGTATCAGGCGGGATAGTGGGGGTACGATCTCAAGCTGCGCGCCAGGCAGACGGGAGCGTGTCGAACACTCCCATCTCGTAAAGTATCGCTGCCATCGACCCGGCCTGTCCTCTGCATGCAGAGGCGTGACAAATCGGGTGAACACTGTGCGCTGGGAATTAAGCTCGGCTACTGCGACGATCGCCGGCAGCACCCGCTCCATCCACGGCGTCGCCCAGATGCCCCCAGGTGCGAACAAATTCTGCATGTCGATGGATAGATGAACGGCATTCGAAATCGGTTCGAGTGATTGCGGCAGTGCCATACCCTTATTCCCTCGATGAGAACCTTCAGTCAGACCTTTCTTCTTCAAGATCGCGCCTCGGTGGATGCAAGGTTCGAGGGTGATGCTCGTGCAGGACGCGGGCCAATTCCTCCCGTTCCGCGTCCTGGCCCTTCACGGCCGTTTCAAACAAGGCCTCCTGAATATCGCGCGGCATATCGCCCCAAACATCCATAGCCGCCCGTCCCAGCAAGCCCGCGCAGCGCTCCATTCTGTCAGCCATTCGCCCTCCGAAATTGCTGTCGTTCAGAAAGGAACCGCGAACAGGCCTCGGCGTTCCATTGCCATCATCGCCAGAAGGAGGCTCGAATGGGACTTTTTACCAAAGACATCAAAACCATGGAGGATTTGCTGCTTCATGGCCTTCAGGACATCTATTACGCCGAGCAGCAGATTATTAAATCGCTCCCCAAGATGATCGAGAAGGCCACCAACCGCGATCTGGCCTCCGGCTTGAAGGGCCATCTCGAAGAAACCAACAAGCAGGTCGAACGGCTTCAGAAAGCTTTCGAAAAGCTAGGCAAGGAGCCCAGCGGGACCAGCTGCCCAGCCATCGACGGCATCATAAAAGAGGCCGACGAGACGGCGGGTGAAATCGAGGATAAAACCGTGCTAGACGCAGCCATCGTAGCGAATGCGCAAGCCGTCGAGCACTACGAAATCTGTCGTTATGGGACGCTGATCGCATGGGCCCAGGAACTCGGCCACGACGACATCGTGCGATTTCTGACAACGAACCTAAACGAGGAGAAGGCGGCGAACACCAAGCTCAATACGGTGGCGCTGCGCAAAGGCGTCAACGCGAAAGCTTCGACTGCGGCCTGATATGGAATGATTTCGCAGGCCGGTTTCGCGAAGAGCGAGGCCGGCCGCCATTAAGGGATGGTGGGCCGCGATTAAATACGGGACTATAGAGCCCGCTCCCCACACACGCCGAACAATCCGTAAGAAAGCGCCCGGTCGTCCTTGCCAGACGGCACGCTACAGATAGTTGCGACCGAATCTCCCAGCTTATTCTCGCCTTGTAAGCCTGAAACCCATCTCAAGAAGGCGATCTGGGGTCGGAGGAACCCCCAAGTTTTTACCGCGTTTTCACTGGCATCATTAACTTCCCCGAGGCGGGACTTTTCGGGAGGTCTTATGGAAGCGGTTTATTTCATCGGCGCGTTTGTGCTCCTGGTCGCCTTGATTTATGGAACGCTGAATTGGCATTACCGGGATCGACGCAAGGACCGGATGACAGACCAGATCGTTCGTGACCGTTACGAGCACAATCGAACCTGACCGGCCGACAGCGTCAGTTGATGACCCAACTTAATGCCACGCGGTGTTCTAACCCCTCCACGGGGGCTGGCGAGACCTGCTGAAAAGCGTTCGGGATCAAAAGGGGTGCTTGGCAGTTTTCCGCGCAGGGATCGCCGGGAAGCTCGCCTGCGACCCATGACCGGACCCATTATCAGAACGAGCGTCTTCGCGGCATCGCAGAGCCGTTCGTCTCCCGGACACCCCGCCGGGCAAATCTTAGCTTCCGCCGAACGAACCAGGCCGCCACCGAGACGACGATCCAGGCCAACGAGGCTGCAGCGAAGGCGGCGACGACGCTGCGCTCGACCAGGCACAAGAACACTCCGGCGAAGGCGAGCATTCCAAGGGCTCCGAGGGCGGCACCGGCGGCGTCGAGTGCTGCGGCTTCCTGTCCGCGCCGTACGCCGCTGAGACCCGTTTCGCGCTTGCGCCGAATTTCATGCTTTTCGATGAGCGTCGCGCTGGCGCAGAAGATCGCCGGCAAAGCCAGGAAGAGGCCCCCGACGGAAGCCCCGTAGCGACTGCTGATAATGCCCGTGAACACCGTCGCGGCTCCTCCGAGCGCGAAACGGATCACGTATTCGTACCAGCGGCCTTCCCGCAGCGAGGACGAAGAAATGCGGATCGGCGTCGTCATGTCTGCATTCCCGCGATGAACCACAAGCCGAAAGCAGCGATTAGCCAAACCACGATCGACGCCATCGTCGCCGGCAGTGCCCGCATGCGCGCCCTGATCAATAATTGGCAGACGACAACGCTATAGATGATCAGTGCGATCGCGCCAGCAATCATCGAGAGACTCTGAGATGCCGCATAGGATGGACTATGCTGATAGGTCGCGATGCCGAGGGTCGCTAGCGCCACCGAGGGCACTGCCCCGAACAGGCCGGCGAAGCTTTTGGGTTTCAGAACATCGCCGAGCATCGCGAAAGCCGACACCACGACCCCGCCGACCAAAAAGCGGACGAGGTATTCGGTCATTTCTGTTTCTTCCAGAGCTTGGCCAACGGACCCCTCTTGCCGTACACAGGATCGTTCCGGGGCACCGGCACCTTCGGAATCGTCTTGAGGGCTCGGGGGCGATCCTCAACCTTCGTGCATTCGTCATAGGTCCCGGCCGGCGGATAGGCCCCAACGACGAGGAAGTCGTCATCGGCGGAAAGACACTGATGGCCGGTCCCGGCCGGCAGGATCACGACGTCACCGGCCTTGAGCGTGAAGATCCGGCCCTTGTTGCCGCCGAAGCGCACCCGACCTTTGCCGCGCGCGATGCCGAGCACCTCATGAATCCTGGAATGGTAGTGGACGTAGTCGTAGATGCCGTCGCGCCAGGTGTCGCCCCAACCGTTGGCCTCGAACAGGACTTCCATCACGGCCGCCGGATCGTTACCGTTGCCGAGATCGACGGCGTTCCGATAGATGACGAAGGGCCAGCGGGGATGGTTGGGAATGAGACCGTCATCCTTGAACCTGATAGTACGAGGGTTTCTCGCACGCGCGAACTCTGGAGCTTGTTTCTTGTCTGGGCGGCGCAGCCCGGTCGCCCGCTGCATGTACTCCTTCACGTCCTCAAGGATTGGCACGTTCGTCCTCCTTCGATATTCGCTGCGGATAGCCGGTCCAGAAGCGCAACAGCCGTTCCGTTAGGGCACCGAGCGCGAAGCCCGCGGCCACATCGCTGGCCCAGTGCGCCAGCACGACGATCCGCGTCAGCGTAAGCCCGACCGCCAGCGTCCGGATTGCCCGCCTCGGTAAAGGCGGCAAGGTACCCGCAGCGGAAGCCAGCGCGCCCATGTGGAGCGCGTGCCCGGACGGGAATGAGTCGTCACGCTTGCCGGAGAAGGAGACCCCGTGCACATGGCCCAGCACAGTCTTACGGTCAGGGCGGGTCTGGTCGAAGATCGACTTCATGCCATGGGGTATCAGCGAAGCCGTCACAGCGACCAAAAGCGCGTGATTGCCGGCTCGCTGCAATTGCTGCGACCTGCCTCGGGTTGCGACCCATCCGGCGGTAGCCAAAAGCAGGAGGATCTTCTCGTCCGCGCCCCAGGTCAGCCCCCGCGAGATCACCTCGGCGCTGTGGTTGGTGTTGCGTGCCACGGTCCGCGCGATCAGCACGTCGGGCTTTGTAGGTCTGACATTGACTAGAGCCATCAATTCGTCCCGGCGATGTCTGGGGAGAACCTCGTTCAAATGGGTTGTCACCATTAACTCCGGGGCTGGTTCCAAGTTCATCGTTCCGTCATGTAACTGATCGACCAACCCGCCAATGAAAAGCCCGAAGGGAAGCGCGGCGAGGGGCCCGGGGCTGGTCGCCTGGTTCGTGGTGAATCCACAAGGAACCTCTTGTGGTTGACCGCGATTGATGAATTCGGAGGAATCATGGACGAAAGGGCGTCTGCACCGCGTCGGGGAACCGGTCTCGATGGCTGGAGTATTGCAGCTGCCTTTGGGCTCATGGCGGCGGCCTTCCTGATCGATCGCCTGGTGCCGACGGACGAGAATGCGAGTCCAACGCCCGCAGAAGATATTCCGCCGCAGTCGGACGCCCGGCGGGACGCCTCTCCTGCAGGCCTGGCGGCCGAAGGCAGTGACCGCGGGCGTGACGCCACTTCGCCGGCGGAGATCCCGGCGACGGGATGGAAAGACATTCGGTGGCGGGTCTATGCCAACATCGGCGACCACCGCATTCTAGCGCTCGCCGCCGGCATGACGTACTACAGTATCCTCGCGATCTTTCCGGCGCTGGCGGCACTTGTTGCAATTTACGGAATTTTCACCGACGCCGGCAGCATCGCGAAGCATCTCGACGACGTCTCCGGCTTCGTGCCGGGGGGCGCCATCGACGTCGCCCGCGAACAGCTCACGCGCGTGAGTTCCAAAAGCGACCGTGCCCTGGGACTGACTTTCCTGCTTGGGCTCGTCATCTCACTCTGGAGTGCCAACGCGGCGATGAAGTCGCTGTTCGACACGCTCAACATTGTCTACGGCGAGCGCGAGAAACGGGGGTTCTTCAGACTAAATGCGATCTCGCTCTCCTTCACCATAGCCGGCATCGTCTTCGTGCTGTCGGCCCTCGCCGCGGTCGTCGCGGTGCCGGTGCTCCTCAACTATCTACACCTTTCGAACTTCTCCGACCTGCTTATCCGGATCGTCCGGTGGCCGGCCATGTTCATCGCCCTCGCGCTGGCCATCGCCTGCATCTACCGCTTCGGCCCCAGCCGCGCGGCGCCGCGTTGGCACTGGATCAGTTGGGGCAGCTCGGCCGCGGCGCTTCTCTGGCTGGGCGCTTCAGCGCTGTTCTCCTGGTACGCGGCGAATTTCGGCACCTTCAACGAGACCTACGGCTCGCTCGGGGCGGTGGTCGGCTTCATGACCTGGCTTTGGATTTCCGCGATCGTGATCCTGTTGGGCGCCGAGCTCAACGCCGAGATGGAGCACCAGACCGCCCGCGACACGACTACCGGTGCGCCGAAGCCTCTCGGAGCGCGGGGCGCCCGGATGGCAGACACGGTCGGCGCAGCGGAGGGCGCATGACATGACGAACTTTCTCAAGCTTCCTACCTGGGACGATGACGGCCACATCCTTACCGTCGTCGAGACGCCACGAGGAAGCACTTGCAAGCTCGATTTCGACCCGGATCTCGGCGTCTTTACGCTGGCAAAACCTTTGATGGCCGGCCTTAGCTATCCCTTCGACTGGGGCTTTATCCCTTCCACGAAGGCTCCGGACGGCGATCCACTTGATGTTCTCATCATTCACGACGCCAGGACCTATCCCGGCGTCGTCCTGAAGTGCAGGCCGGTCGGCGTACTCGAGGTCGAGCAGACGAGTGGTAGCAAGAGAGAACGCAACGATCGCATCTTCGCCGTGCCCGACCGCGCCCCCCTTGAAACCGATCTCAAGGATATCCGCAATCTACCCTCGCGCGCTTGCAAGGAGCTCGAGGAGTTCTTTCGCGCCACCAACGCTCTCGAGAACAAGGACCTGAAATTCCTTGGCTGGCGCGGCCCGAACCGGGCTGCCAAGACGATCAAGCGCTTGTCGATCTAGCGGGAGATCCATGCCCGAACTATGCGCGGACGGTGAGCAATATGCTTCGGGGAGTGACCCCAGCTAACGGCATTGCGCAGCGGCAATCCCTATTAGCCAAGTCCATGCTGACGGCTGACAACCTGGCAGATCCGGTTGAGCCGATTATTCAGGGTAGGACCTCACCGAACTTCCCGCGTTGGCGAGGCATCCCAGACATCTATGCCGCTTTCAAACGCTGGCCGTAGCGAAATCAATGGGATAGCCGAGTGGATGCAGTAGTCCCCACACCTGAGGTATCTGCCGGATTCAAGTTATCAGCAAACATGTTTCGGAAAGCGGCGGATACCGCGCCTCCGCCGCTCACGCCATGCATCAGCGCGATTTCCCCCTGCTGCTCATGACGGATGGCTTGCGCCATGATCCGAAGCCGCGGGTCGCTCCCACCGCGGAGCTGAGCATCTGCCATTGCAACCGCTCCCGCGTGATGCCGGGTCATGAGCTCGAGGAATAGGACGTCGAAAGAGGATGCTTCTGTGGATTCTAGTCTCGCGACCTCCCCCGCGTCGAGCAGGCCTGGCATCGAAGCGCGCTCCTGCGCTGAGCAGACCTGCCTCGGTTCCACGAACCAGCTCGCCCACTAATGTGAGAGAATCCTGGCCTCCCCTCTTTGGCTCGCTATCATAAGCTTCGAGAGGGCGCGAAGATGGGGGTCGCTGGCCTTCTCCGCGGCAATCTCGGCCAGCAGAATTCCCTGCTCGTGATGGGTCAACATATGCCGGATGAAGGTCTGGTCGATGGTCGGATCCCGACCGATCCAAGGCAGTTCGCGATCGTAGGCGGCGAAGAACGCAGAAGTCCCGAGGAGTAAGATTCCGGCAATGGCGGCCAGGCTCCATATTTGAAGGAATGCCCGTCCTTGCAATGCTCGACGCTCCGAGGGCGAGCGACGGAGCCAGAAGAATAGCGGGTACATGGACGCCGACGAGAGATGGACCAGAAAGCCGATCCAGTAGGGCTGCTGTAACGTGAAGATCGGCTGCCAAAACGGAAATAAGGGCACCAGCACGAACCATTCGAGCGACGAGGTCAGGATGGCCCAAGGCACAGCAGCGACGGCAAGCCAGGCGGGGCCGCGCGTGCCGGTCCACCTTCCGAAAACTCCGAAGAAGACTAGCGCCCAGGAGAAATCGGCCCACTGGTGAAATGCCATGCCGACCGCGACGGCGCCGACCGATGGTTCCGCGGCCAACGCCCAGTCGCGTGTCGGGATGGCTGCGACCGACATCCAGTCTACGAGGGCATCGCGGCCAATTCTGGCGGCAGACAGCTGGCTGACAACCGTCGAAAATGTGCTGCTGATAAGTCCGAGATAGGCGGCCGCGATCCATCGCCGGACGGTCCCGGAGTCGTCGGACGAACTGTCCCCTGCTTTCAACGGAAATCCACGCCCTGAGAGGTATCAGTCATTTCTTGGCGGTGCCGGGTTCAGCCATTTTCCGGTGCTGGCTCGCCAAGACACCAGCCGGCGTTACATTCGCAGCCGCGGATTGGATCTTGTTCTTCAACCCGCTCACCACATCACCCTCGCCTTTCATCATGGCATCGAAACCGATGTTGGCGACCTCAGCGGGATCATCCTTTTCGGCTGTCCCGACGGCAGTATCCATCATCTCCGCACGGCGGAAGAATTCCGTCTCGGTGGCGCCCGGCATCAGGCAGGTGACAGTTATCTTGGTATCCTTGAGTTCCTCGCGAAGCGCGAAGGAGAACGAGTTCAGGAAAGCCTTGGTGCCGTTGTAGACGGCCTGGAAGCTGCCGGGTGTGAAGCCAGCAATTGATCCCACGATCAGAATTCTTCCAGAATTTCGGCGCCGCATGTCGTTGCCGACCTTATGGATGAGATAGATCGTGCCCGTGATGTTGGTGTCGACCACCCGCCGCGCCTTCCCGAAATCCTGGTCTAGGAACGCATGGCCGAGACCGCGCCCCGCGTTCGCCAAGAGGGCATCTACGGGACGGCCCTTGGCAGCTGCATAAAGCTTGTCCACCCCTTCAGTCGTCGCAAGATCGACCTGGAGGGATTGGACCTCGGCACCGCCCGCTCGAAGGGAAGCCGCCGCTTGTTCGATCTCAGGTTCGTCAGCTGCGATCAGGAGGTCGTAGCCTTCGTTTGCGCAGCGCCTTGCCAGCTCTAGTCCGATGCCGGTGGACGCACCTGTGACGATCGCAAAAGGTCGGGAAGCGGGCATGTTGGTCTCCTCTGCTGCTATCGACCCTCTAACCCCGGTTTTCAATTGTCGTTCCTCGAACCATAGGAACCGATCTTCCCTCCGAAATTTGTCCCGACAGATTTTACGGCACGGAGATTTGGGATGAGAGCCCTGACTTGGCACGGGAAGAATGACATTCGATGCGACACGGTGCCGGACCCGAAGATCGAGCACGGACGCGACGCCATCATCAAGGTCACCGCCTGCGCCATCTGCGGCTCGGACCTGCATCTGTTCGACGGCGTCATGCCCACAATGGAAAAGGGCGATGTCCTCGGCCACGAGACCATGGGCGAGGTGGTCGAGGTCGGCTCCGAAAACAACAAACTCAAGGTGGGCGACCGCGTCGTGGTTCCCTTTACGATCTCCTGCGGGGAATGCTTCTTCTGCAAGAAGGGCTTCTTCTCAGGCTGCGAGCGCACTAATCCCAATCACAAGATGGCCGAGAAGCTTTGGGGGCACTCTCCCGCCGGCCTCTTCGGCTATTCCCACATGCTCGGCGGCTATGCCGGTGGCCAGGCGGAATATCTCCGCGTGCCTTACGCCGACGTCGGCCCAATCAAGGTGCCGCAGGGACTAAGCGACGAACAGGTCCTGTTTCTGTCGGATATCTTCCCCACGGGCTTCATGGCCGCTGATTTCTGCAATCTAAAGGGCGGCGAGACGGTCGCGGTGTGGGGTTGCGGTCCCGTCGGGCAGTTCGCGATCAAGAGCGCCTTTCTACTCGGGGCAGAATGGGTGATCGCCATCGACACTGTTCCGGAGCGTCTCGCTCTGGCGCAGGCCTCCGGCGCCGTCACACTCGATTTTAGGAAGGAAGACATCTACGACCGCATCCAGGAAATGACCAACGGCCGCGGTGCCGACGCCTGCATCGATGCCGTCGGCACCGAACCTGATATTGGCTCCGGCTTCGACGCCGTCGTCGACCGTATCAAGGTCGCGACGTTCATGGGAACGGACCGTCCGCATGTCCTGCGGCAGGCGATCCACTGCTGCCGTAACTTTGGCACCGTGTCCATCGTCGGTGTGTACGGCGGACTACTGGATAAGATTCCGATGGGATCGGCAATCAACCGCGGACTCACCTTCCGTATGGCACAGACGCCGGTCCAGCACTATTTGCCCCAGCTTCTCGGACGTATCGAGAAGGGCGAGATCGATCCGTCGTTCGTCATCACCCACCGGGCGACACTTGAAGAAGGCCCTGAGCTCTACAAGACGTTCCGCGCCAAGCAAGACGGATGCATCAAAGTGGTCATGAAGCCATGATCGGCTGCAGGTCGATGAATGCTAGACTTGGCGGCGGCGGTGTTCCGACGAAATAAATCATGGCCCGCGTTCTGATCGGCACTTCGGGCTGGCACTATGATTCTTGGCGGGGTCGCTTTTACCCCGAGGGTCTGCCTATCAAGGCGCAGCTGCAATACTACGCAAGCCAGTTCGAAGCCGCCGAACTCAATGGCGTATTCTATCGAACGCCCACGCCGAATGCCGTCAAAAGCTGGAAGGAGCAGACCGGCAAGAATTTCGTCTTCACATGGAAGGCGTCGAAATTCATTACCCACTGGAAGCGGCTGTCGGCGAACTCGGTGAACAGCCTCGAGTTGATGGAGAGCCGTCTGTCGTTACTTGGCGAAAAGGCCGCTCCGGTTCTTTTTCAATTGCCGCCCAACTTCAAGGCCGACGCGGACCGCCTATCCGCATTTCTGCGCATGCTTTCGCCGAAAAGACGTTACAGCATCGAATTTCGGCATCCCAGTTGGTATTCGCCACAAATCATGCGCCTGCTCTCGGAGGATAACATATCGCTATGCATCTCGGACCATCATGATGCGCCGGCATCTTGGAGGCGGACCGCTGACTTCGTCTATGTTAGAGGGCATGGTCCTGGCGGACGATACAAGGGACACTACTCAACAGATGCCCTGGCGGGATGGGCAAAACGTATCAGCTCGTGGAAAGCGCAAGGGTGCGACGTATTTGTATTCTTCGATAACGACCAAAAGAGCGCCGCGCCGATTGATGCACTGAAGCTGAAGCAAATCTTACTGCCCGGACGTTAGAGCAAGGGCCTTGCATGCTCATTACCATCATTGGCATTTTGGCGGCTGCCCTAACGTCGCTCTCCTACATCCCGCAAGTGGCGAAAGCGCTTCCAGCAGGATCAACCAACGACCTCTCGTCCAAAAGCTTGCGGTGCTCGCGGCTGGACTAGCCTTGTGGATAGGGTACGGCATCCTCAAAGGCGATTTCGTGATCATCGTCGCGAATGCCGTCGGCCCTCTTTTCGTTGCGATGCTGATCGGTTTCAAGATCCGGGATGCTGGTCAAAGTCCGGATGGAAGCCCACAATCAGGCAGGCTGTGAGGTCAGTCATCTCTCACTCCAGCGCTGCAATCCTACTTGTGCTCGGCCATCTGCTTCTTCAGATCATCGATGAAATGCTGCGCCCCTTGTTGGGTCAGCATTTCACCCGACTTGTCCGGCACGTCCGCCTTCTGGCACAGCGTCTTGAGTTCATCCCGTTGCGCCTCGGTCATCATTGGTTCGTCCATGGTCGCTCCTTTACAAGTTGGCTTTTTCCCGCACCTCATCGATCAGCTTTGATGCCTGAGCTTTGGTGAGATCGTCGTCATACATCTCGGGCGTGCCTGCCTGCTCGCAGAGGGTTTTCAGATAAGAGGCTTGAGCACCGGTCATCGGATCATCTCCCGAAACCCATTCGTCGGGATCCTTTTGAT
>Ga0105245_10004490_pt1 | contig 12337 bp, 15 predicted proteins | sample KBSM54metaG_FD_81523 | JGI IMG/M metagenome (GOLD analysis project Ga0105245, IMG submission 81523) | Miscanthus rhizosphere microbial communities from Kellogg Biological Station, Michigan, USA - KBS M5-4 metaG | ecosystem: Host-associated > Plants > Roots > Rhizosphere > Soil | place...
ATCGGCGACATAGAATTCGTCATCGGCCTCGATCGGGGGCAAGCGGTCGCGCGCAACATAGAGCTCGACATTGCGCAGCTTCTCGGCGGCGTCGCGATCCGTAACGCCCTTGAAGCGCGCCACGAAAAACTCCCCGGCGGGGCGCAGCGTCTCGATCTCGAGGGTACGTTTGCCATCCGCCGTTTCCATCGCGCCGTAGTCCGCGACAGCGAGCGGATCGCCGGTGAACGACCACAGCTTCACGTCACCGCGCACGCCGTGCGGTGCGCCGACCCTGGCGACGCAGATGCGCTGTTCGCTTCCGGCCGGCGGTCGCTTGGTCATCGGCTCGCCATGGTGCCCGATGGCGCGAGATGGCCGGGACTAGCCCGGCCATGACGCTTCGCGTCAGCTCGCCGGAGCCGCGGCGGGCTTGGCAGCGGCAGGCGCCGCGGGCGCGGCGCCCGCGGCCTTGGCGGCTTCCTCGGCCTTGGCCTTGCGCTCCTTGCGCGGGACCGCCTTCTCGGGATTGTTGCGCGGCTGCCGCTTGCGGATGCCCTCGGCGTCGAGGAAGCGCATGATGCGATCGGACGGCTGCGCGCCCTTGGCGAGCCATGCCTTCAGCTTCTCGAAGTCAACCTTGAGCCGCTCCTTGTTGTCCTTCGGGAGCAGCGGATTGAAATAGCCGAGACGTTCGATGAAACGTCCGTCGCGTGGGGCGCGGCTGTCGGCGACAACGACGTGATAGAACGGCCGCTTCTTGGTTCCGGCGCGGGCCATGCGGATAACGACTGGCATTGATTAGTCCTTTCTCAGTTGATCGAAATGAGTGTCACTTCTTTTTGCCCAGCCCCGGCAATCCGCCGAGTCCAGGCAGCCCGCCCGGCTTTCCACCGAGACCAGGCAATCCAGGAAATTTCGCAGGCAGGCCCGGCATGGTCGGCGGCAAACCCGGTGCGCCGGACATTCCTCCCGGCATTTTCTCCGCGAGCTTCGCCATCTCCTCCGGCGAGGGCATGCCGCCACCGAGCCCCATCATGTTGGCAAGGCCGGCGAGCGGACCGCGCTTGCCGCCGCCCATGGCCTTCATCACGTCAGCCATGGTCCAGTGCATCTTGAGCAGCCGGTTGATCTCCTCGACCTTCGTGCCGGAGCCGGCGGCGATGCGCTTCTTGCGGCTCGCCTTGAGCACATCGGGATCGCGCCGTTCCTGCGGCGTCATCGAGGAGATGATCGCGACCTGGCGCTTGAGCACCTTGTCGTCCATGTGCGATGCGGCGAGCTGGTTCTTCATCTTGGCAACGCCCGGCAGCATCCCCATCAGGCCGCCGACGCCGCCCATCTTGATCATGCCGTCGAGCTGTTCGCGCATGTCGTTGAGGTCGAACTGACCCTTGCGCATGCGCTCGGCAGTGCGTGCCGCCTTCTCGGCGTCGATGGTGGCCGCAGCCTTCTCGACGAGCGAGACGATGTCGCCCATGCCGAGGATGCGGCCGGCGATGCGCGCCGGGTCGAAATCCTCGAGCGCGTCGAGCTTTTCGCCGGTGCCGATCAGCTTGATCGGCTTGCCGGTGACAGCCCGCATGGACAGCGCGGCGCCGCCGCGTCCGTCGCCATCAACGCGCGTGAGCACGATGCCGGTGAGCCCGACCTTTTCGTCGAACGAGCGCGCGAGATTGACCGCGTCCTGGCCGGTGAGCGCGTCGGCGACGAGCAGCACCTCGTGCGGATTGGCGGCGCGGCGCACATCCGCGGCTTCGTTCATCATCGTGTCGTCAAGGGTGACGCGGCCGGCAGTGTCGAGCAGCACGACGTCATAGCCGCCGAGCTTGCCGGCCTGCAGTGCGCGCTGCGCGATCTGCACCGGCGTCTGGCCCTGCACGATCGGCAGCACCTCGACGCTAACCTGTTGGCCGAGCACCGCCAGTTGCTCCATTGCGGCCGGACGACGCGTGTCGAGCGAGGCCATCAGCACCTTGCGGCGCACCTGCTCGGTGAGGCGTTTGGCGAGCTTGGCGGTGGTCGTGGTTTTGCCGGAACCCTGCAAGCCGACCATCATGATCGGGATCGGCGCGGGCGCGTTGAGGTCGATCGTCTGTGTGTTCGACCCAAGCGTCTCGATCAGCTGGTCGTGCACAATCTTCACGACCATCTGGCCGGGCGACACCGATTTGATGACCTCGACGCCGACCGCTCGCTCCTTCAGCTTCTCGATGAACACGCGTGCGACATCGAGCGCCACGTCGGCCTCGAGCAACGCGCGGCGCACCTCGCGCGCGGCGGCGTCGACGTCGGCAGCCGACAGCGCCCCCCGGCGTGTGAGCCGGTCGAGAATTCCGCCAAGCTTTTCCGACAGCGTGTCGAACATCGCTTCAAAACACTTTTGCGCCCGAGGGCGCATCGCGCTGTCGGGCGTTAGCCTCCGGCTTCACGGAACCGGTCGGCTGGTTAACAGGTGGCTCTGGTCGAGAGCGGGCGGAACCTAGGGAGAACCCCCCGCCAAGTCAAGATAATCGGGGCTAAAGGTTGAACCCCCGCGCGCGCAGGACCTTGGTGAAGGCTTCCATGGTCTGCATCTGAACCTGCTGCATGCGGGGCATGATCATGGTCATCACCTCCGCTGTCAGCTGAGGCATCACCTTGAGCGCCTTTTCCCCTATCGGGGTGCGGTAGAAGGCGGTCAGCTGGCGTAGCTCATCGGCGGAAAAATGCCGCGCGTAGAGGATCGGCGCGTCCGCCATCACGCTCAGCATATTTTCGGCCTGGATACGCTCGAACTCGCTACGCAACTCGTCCAGCACTTTGCTGTCGATATCCGGACGGCTCGCACGCAGCCGTTGGTCGATCTGCGGCCAGACCGCATTCGTCACCTGGGTCGCCGTCTGCCTGAGGGTCTCGTTCGAGAGCATCCCCGCCAGCTCCTTGGCGGCCTGCAGCGCCTCCGGCGTGGCCGGTCCCTGTGCGTGCGCGCGTCCCGCCGGCAGCGCGCCGACCGCGCCGATCAGCGAACAGACAATCAAGAGCGCGATCCGAACCTGTCGCATGACGATAATCTCCCGTGTCATAAGGCAGGATAACACGATCAACATCTCCCGGGTGTGACCCATGGGCTTCAGCCGCCGCAAGTTATTCACCGGCCTCGGCGCGCTCGGGGTGGCGGGCGGCGCCTTCGCTGCCCACCGCAGCGCGCCCTTTCGCTATTACGACGGCCCCACCTCCGACCATTTCGACGGCACGCGCTTCCTCGACGCTCAGCACGGCACGCCGCCGAAGGGCTTCGCCGACATGCTGCGCTGGTATGCGGAGCGCGGCCGCGTGCCATGGCCATCGCGCAACGACACCCCCTACTCCGACAAGCCGCCGCAGCGCGTGGACAGCGCGGCCTGGCGCATCTCCTACATCGGGCACGCCTCGCTGCTGCTTCAGGCGAGCGGCCTCAACATCCTGATCGACCCGGTGTGGTCGGAGCGCGCGTCGCCGGTCTCCTTCGCCGGGCCGAAGCGCGTCAACGATCCCGGCATCGCCTTCGATGCACTGCCGCCGATCGACGTGGTGCTGATCTCGCACAATCACTACGACCACCTTGACGCCACGACCCTGATGGCGCTGGCGACGCCGCACCGCCCGCGCTTCATCGCGCCGCTCGGCAACGACACCATCCTGCGCGCCTACGACGACCGGCTCGCGGTCGAAGCACACGACTGGAGCACGCGCGTCGAGCTCGGTCGCGGCGTCGCGGTGACGCTCGCGCCGACGCGGCACTGGTCGGCGCGCGGACTGCTCGACCGCAACAAGGCGCTGTGGTGCGGCTTCGTGATCGAGACGCCCGCGGGCCGCATCTTCCATGTCGCGGACTCAGGTTACGGCGATGGATACTATTTTCGCTCGGCGAGAGAGCGCTTTGGTCCCATTCGCCTCGCGATCCTACCCGTCGGCGCCTACGAACCGCGGTGGTTCATGCGCGACCAGCACATGAATCCGGAAGAAGCCGTGCAGGCCTACCGCGATCTCGGCGCCGCGCGCGCGCTCGGCCATCACTACGGCACATTCCAGCTGACGGATGAGGCAATCGACGCGCCGGTTATCGCGCTCGACGCCGCGCGCAAGGCCGCCGGCCTGTCGGCCGAGCAGTTCCGCCTGCTGCGCCCGGGCGAAGTCTGGGAACTGTGATCGCACCGCGAGGTGACCGATGGATCCGCTGAGCAAGGAAGTCCTGCCGGGCGCCATCCTGTTCGTCGTCGCGCTGGCGCTCACGATCTTCGTGCCGGCGCTGTCAGTGAACTATTGGCAGGGATGGCTCTACTGGCTGATTTTCTCGGCCTTTACGCTCGGTGCGTCCGCCTACTTCCTGAAGCATGATCCGGCGCTGGTACGCCGGCGCCGGAGCGTCGGCGCCACCGCCGAAAAGGAGCCGGCGCAGAAAGTGATCATGGCGATCACCAGCGTCTGCCTGGTCGCGCTGTTCATCGCCTCGGGCGTGGACTACGGGCGAAACGGCGCGCGCGTCTCGACGGCGATCGTGCTCATCGCCAACGCCGGCGTCGTGCTCGGCTATGGCCTCATCTTCCTGACGCTGAAGACCAACACCTTCGCCGCCAGCACCATCGGCGTCGAAGCCGGTCAGCGCGTGGTGTCGTCGGGCCCTTACGCGATCGTGCGCCACCCGATGTATCTCGGCGGCGCGCTGATGTTCCTCGCAACGCCGCCGGCGCTCGCGTCGCTGTGGGGCGTCGTGCCCGCGGTTCTTCTCGTGCTTGCGATGGCGGCGCGGCTGCTGCACGAGGAGCAAATCTTGGCGCGTGATCTCGCCGGCTACGACGACTATCGCGCACGCGTGCGCGCGCGGCTCATTCCCGGAGTGTGGTGAGTCAGTTCGTGAGCTCGTAGCTCACCGTCACGGTGACGCGCAGCGTGCGCTCGCCGGGCGCGATCGGGGTCGCCATCGCGGAAGCGCCGCGCGCCACCATCGGCATCGGCTCAGCCGAGGCTTGGTCTTCCGACATCGACAGCACGCGGCCGAGCTTCACGCCGGCTGCTTTCGCATAGATCTCGGCCTTGCGGCGCGCATCGGCGAAAGCTTCCGTGCGTGCCGCGTCGAGCGCCTGCGAGGGCGCCGACACCAGAAACTCGATGCCGCCGACGTCGTTGGCGCCCGCAGCGACGGCGCGATCGATGGTGTCGGCGAGCTTGCCGACATCGCGCACCTTGATGGTCACCTGGTTCGATGCCTGGAATCCGTTCACGCGTCCGCGCGCGGACGTGATCGAGCTCTCGTAAGTCGCTTGCAAGGTGAGACGCGAGGTCTGGATGTCCTTGTCGTCGATGCCGGCGCCGCGCAGCGCAGCCGCAAGCGCGCTCGCCGTCCTGGCGTTGGCCTCGCTCGCTTCCTTCGCCGTCTTCGCCTGATTGGTGACACCGAGATGGATGATCGCGGCGTCGGGCGCAACCGAGGCGCTCGCCTCGCCCATCACGGCCACACGCGGCAACGGCGCGCGGTCCTGCGCCTGCGCGACCGTCAGCGTCACGAGGCCGGCGATAGCCGCTGCGAACAGTCGCATCAGTATCATTGCCAAATCCTGACACATGATCTTGGCCGAAAGCTGGCAGCTATTTTGAGAAATCGCGCTAGCGGATCGGGACGTAAACGTCGATCACCAGCTTGTCTTCCGGCGTCGTCACCGGGTCGGTGCGATATTCCTCGATGAACAGATCCTTGGCGTCGAGCTGCTTCTCGTCGAGGAAGTTGGTGATCGCTTCGTACGTCGTGTCCATCGAGTCGTAGGAGCCGCGGTGCGTGAACTTGAGCGCCTTGCCGCCCGGCGACTTGCCGACGGCGATGTCGCCCTTGGGCGGATCCTTCGGCACCTCGTTGACCGGCACCGCCGCCTGGAACGAGAAACCGGTGTCGTCGGTCGCGGTGTAGATGGTGAGCGGCGCACCCGCCGGCTTGATGTTCTGCTTCGCCAGGAAGGCATTCACGGTCTTGAAGCCGTCGACGATCGTCTCGAACGCCGCGTCCCAGTTCCCGCTGCCCTTGAAATAGATGATCGTCTTCTCGGTGAGCACGAGCTCCTGGCCGAACGGATCGGGCTGCTGCGCAGGCGCCGTCTGACCGGCCGGCGGCGCCGGGCTCTGGGCGCAAACGGGGCTCGCCTGCCACGCGAAGACCAACAGTGCAGACAAAAGCCAGTGGCGCCCCATGAAAACGGTCTCCAGACGTTTGCGCCGCGAATCCGCGCTGATATTCCCACAATTCGCTGCGGTCAGGTACTGCCCGGCCGCCTAAAGAGCAGCCATGCAGACTTGGCCGAGCGGAAATTATTGGCCATATAACAGGCGAATACCGACACCCTGGACACGGATTAGTGAGCGCGCTCGCCAACCATGCGTTCCGCAAGATGAACGGTCTCGGTAACGAGATCGTCGTGGTCGATCTGCGCGCCGCGCCGGCGCCGATCTCGGCCGCGGACGCGCGCGCCGTCGCCTCGCCCAAGGGTGCGCCTTATGACCAATTGATGGCGCTCTATCCTGCGCGCACGCCGGGCACCGACGCCTTCGTGCGCATCTACAACAACGACGGCTCGGAGGCGGGCGCCTGCGGCAACGGCATGCGCTGTGTCGCCGACATCATGTTCAAGGAGAGCGGCAAGAGCGCGCTCACCGTCGAGACCACCGCCGGCCTCGTGAATTGCTGGAAGGGCGAGCAGCCGCTGGTGTCAACCGTGGACATGGGCAAGCCGCGCTTCGACTGGAAGGACATTCCGCTCGCCGAAGAGTTCCGCGACACGCGCGCCATCGAATTGCAGATCGGGCCGATCGACGACCCGATCCTGCATTCGCCGTCGGCGGTGAACGTCGGCAATCCGCACGCGATCTTCTGGGTCGATGACGTCAACGCCTACGACCTCGCCAAGATCGGGCCGCTGCTCGAGAACCATCCGATCTTCCCCGAGCGCGCCAACATCTCACTGTGCAAGGTCGCGTCGCGCGACCACCTGATCGTGCGCACCTGGGAGCGCGGCGCCGGGCTGACCAGGGCCTGCGGCACTGCCGCCTGCGCCGCCGCGGTGAGCGCCGCACGCACGCGGCGCGCCAACCGCAAGGTGACGGTGACGCTCCCGGGCGGCGACCTCATGATCGACTGGCGCGAGAGCGACGACCACGTGCTGATGACGGGGCCGTGCGAATACGAGTTCGACGGCCGTTTCGATCCGGCGCTGTTCGGCGCATGACGATCGACGTCGTCACGCTCGGCTGCCGGCTCAATGCGCACGAGTCCGACGTCATCCGCCATCACGCAACGCAAGCGGGCCTCGCCGATCTCGCTGTCGTCAACACTTGCGCGGTGACAGCGGAGGCCGTCGCCAAGGCGCGGCAGGCAATCCGCAGGCTCGCGCGCGAGCGCGGCACGGGCGTCATCGTCACCGGCTGCGCGGCGCAAGTCGATCCGGCGATGTTCGCGGCGATGCCGGAAGTGGCCCGCGTCATCGGCAATGAGGAGAAGCTCAGGGCTGACGCGTGGGCCCCGCACGAGCATGCGCGCGTCGCCGTCGGAGACATCATGGCGGTGCGCGAGGCCACTGCGCCCATCGTGAGCGACGTGCAGGATCGCACGCGGGCTTTCGTGCAGGTGCAGACCGGCTGCGACCACCGTTGCACCTTCTGCATCATTCCGTTTGGGCGCGGCAATTCGCGCTCGCGCGCGGTGGCCGATGTCGTCGGCGAAATCCGCGCGCTGACCGAGCGCGGCGTTGCCGAAGTCGTACTCACCGGGGTCGATCTCACGAGCTACGCGCCGCGACTCGGTACATTGGTGAAGACAATCCTGAAGGACGTCCCTGCCCTGCAACGGCTGCGGCTATCCTCGATCGATTCCGTCGAGGCCGACGATTACCTGATCGATGCCTTCGCCACCGAGCCGCGGCTGATGCCACACCTGCATCTGTCGCTGCAGGCGGGCGACGATATCATCCTCAAGCGCATGAAGCGTCGGCACTCGCGCGCCGATGCCATCGCGTTCTGCAATCGCCTGCGCGCGCTACGGCCAGACGTGGTGTTTGGCGCCGACATTATCACCGGCTTTCCGACCGAGACGGAAGAAATGTTCACGCGCTCGCTCGCGCTCGTGGACGAGTGCGGGCTCACGCACCTCCACGTATTCCCGTTCTCGCCGCGTCCCGGCACGCCGGCCGCACGCATGCCGCAGGTCTCACGCGCGGTTGCGCTCGAACGCGCGCAGCGGCTGCGCGCAAAGGGCGCAGAGGCCTTGCGGCGTCATCTGGACGGCGAAGTCGGCGCACGGCGGCGCGTGCTGACCGAACGCGGCGGCACCGGCCGGACGGAGCAGTTCACGCAAGTGCGATTTAAGGATGCTGTGCTGCCGAACGTATTCAGAGACGTACAGATCGCGAGCCACGACGGCCACGCACTGATAGCAGCGTAAGCGTCAGTCCTCTTTCCAACCACAAGCCCGCAGCCGCTCTTTCATATGCTCCGGCACCGGCGCGGTGACCTGCACCGGCGGCTTGTTCTTGCTGATCGGCACCACGACCTCGCGTGCATGCAGATGCAGGATCGGGCCATCGAAGCGCGGCGCGGCGCCGTAGATGTTGTCACCGACGATCGGCCAGCCCGCGGCAGCGCAATGCACGCGCAGCTGGTGGGTACGGCCGGTTACCGGCTCGAGCGCGAGCCACGTCAAACCCGTCGCACGCCCGAGGACTTTCCAGCCGGTGGTCGACGGCAGCCCCCTGGGATCTGGCTTCATCCACCAGCCGCGCTCGACGTTCTTCCGCCCGAGCGGAATATCGATCGTGCCTTCGGCCTCGGCCGGCCCGCCCTCCACCACTGCCCAGTAGGTCTTGCCGACCTTGCCATGCTTGAACAGAAGGCCGAGATGCGCGAGCGCCTTGCGATGGCGGCCGAGCACAAGGCAGCCGGTGGTGTCCTTGTCGAGGCGATGGGCGAGCGACGGCGCACGCGGCAGGCCGAAGCGCAGCGCGTCGAAATGGTCCTCGAAGGCGCCTCCGCCCTTGGGCCCGCGGTGGACCGGCATGCCCGCCGGCTTGTCCACGATCAGCATCAGCCCGTCGCGGTAAAGCACCCGGGCCACCATCTCTTCCGGTGACATGATTTAACCGCTATCACGGCCGCACGGATGAACAACAACCAAAATCCATCGTTGTGGCAGCGGCTGACCGGCGGATTGCGCCGGACCGCGTCGGCACTCGGCACCGCCGTCACCGACATCGTGGCCAAGCGCAAGCTCGATGCGGACACGATCGAGGAGCTTGAGGAAGCGCTGATCCGCGCCGACCTCGGCGTGGACGTGGCCGCGCGCATCGCTGCCGCCGTTGGCCAAGGCCGCTACGACAAGACCATCAGCGCCGACGAAGTGAAGGCGATCCTCGCCGCCGAGGTCGAGAAGGTGCTCGGCCCTGTGGCGAAGCCGCTGACGATCGACACGGACAAGAAGCCGTTCGTGGTGCTCGTCGTTGGCGTCAACGGCTCCGGCAAAACCACGACCATCGGCAAGCTAGCCGCGCGGCTTGCCGCCGAAGGCCGCAAAGTGATGCTGGCCGCCGGCGACACGTTCCGCGCCGCCGCCATCGACCAGCTCAAGATCTGGGGCGATCGCACCGGCGCGCGCGTGATCGCGCGCGAACAGGGCGCCGACTCGGCAGGCCTTGCCTATGACGCGCTCGAGGCGGCGCGCGCCGCCGGCACCGATGTGCTGCTGATGGATACCGCCGGGCGGCTGCAGAACAAGAGCGCGCTCATGGGCGAGCTTGAGAAGATCGTGCGCGTGATGAAGAAGGTCGACGCCAGCGCGCCGCACGCCGTTCTGCTGGTGCTCGACGCCACGGTCGGCCAAAACGCACTGTCGCAGGTCGGCGAGTTCCAGAGGATTGCCGGCGTCACCGGAATCGTGATGACTAAGCTCGACGGCACCGCGCGCGGCGGCATCCTGGTGGCGGTGGCGGCGAAGTACGGCCTGCCGGTGCATTTCATCGGCGTCGGCGAGAGCGTCGAGGATCTGGCGCCTTTTGCCGCGGGCGAATTTGCTCGCGCCGTCGCCGGGATCGACGCGTGATAATGTCGGGGACGCGAAGGACGTAAAGTGATGACCGCCGAAAGCAAGCTGCACCTCAACCCGACGCTCAAGTTCGTGCTCGATGTCGGGCCACTCATCCTGTTCTTCTTCGCCAATTCCCGGCCGGGGCTGTTCCTGCCCTACATCGCGCCGATCATGCCAGCCGGCATCGCCGACGGCGACCGCGCCGGCATCTTCGTCGCGACCGCGGTGTTCATGATCGCAATCGTAGCGGCGCTGATCGTCTCCTTCGTGATGACGCGGCGGCTGCCGATCATGCCGGTGGCGTCGGCCATCATCGTGCTGGTGTTCGGCTCGCTCACATTGTTCCTGCAGGACGAGACCTTCATCAAGCTCAAGCCGACGATCATCTACGTGCTGTTCGGCGTCGTGCTGTTCGGCGGCTATCTGCTCGACAAGCCGCTGCTCTCGGTCGTGTTCGACTCGATGATCCATCTCACCGGCGAAGGCTGGAAGAAGCTGACGTTGCGTTGGGCCGTGTTCTTCCTCGCGCTCGCCGTGCTCAACGAGATCGTGTGGCGCACGCAGACGACCGACACCTGGGTGACGTTCAAGGTGTTCGGTTTCCTGCCGCTCACCTTCGTGTTCATGATGCTGCAGCTGCCGCTCTTGCAGAAATACGCCGCGCCGCAGCCCGCGCCGGACAAATAAAATCTATCGCTCTGCCAGCGCGAGTTTCGCGCCGAGCGCGACAAAGGCCGCCGCGAACGTTCGCCGCATCCAGGTCATCACCCGCGGGCGCGAGATCACGTGATTGCGGATCGAGGCCGCGAACAGGCCGTAGCCGACGAACACGACGAAGGTCATCAGCATGAACACGCCGCTCTGCGCGAGCCACAGCCGGAACGGATGCGGCTCGTCAGCGCTGATGAACTGCGGAAGAAACGCGAGGAAGAAGATCGACAGCTTGGGATTGAGGATGTTGATCAGGATGGCGTGGATGGTGAGCTGCAGGTCCGAGCGCACTGTCGTATCCGGCTGCACACTGAGCGCGCCGTGCTCGCGCCACGCACTCCAGGCCATGTAGAGCAGATAGGCCACGCCGAGATATTTCAGGGTCTCGAAGGCGAGCGCGCTGGCATGCAGCAGGGCCGCAAGCCCGAGGATGGCCGCCGCCATGTGCGGCACGATGCCGAGCGTGCAGCCGAAAGCGGCGACGACGCTGGCGCGCGAGCCGCGCGAGAGCCCGGTGGCGAGCGTGAAGAGCACACCGGTACCCGGCGACACGACGACAATGAACGAGGTGATGAGGAACTCGATGGTCATGGCAGACGCTCCAGTGCAGACACGATCATAGCGGATTCAGCCGCCCGCCAGCGCTTTCTCGAGGGCCGGCTTGAGCACCGTGTCGACATTGTCGTCGGTGATCGGGCCAACCAGCTTGAACGCGATCCTGCCGTCGCGGCCGACGACGAAGGTCTCGGGCACGCCATAGACGCCCCATTCGATGGCCGCGCGGCCGGTCGGATCGGCGCCCGAGGCGGCGAACGGATTGCCATAGCGCCCGAGGAAACGGCGCGCGTTGTCGGGCTGGTCCTTGTAGTTGATGCCGGCGACGCGGATGCGTTTGTCCTCCGCGAGCTTCAGAAGCAGCGGCGCCTCGTCGTGGCAGGGCACGCACCACGACGCCCACACATTGAGGAGCGTGACGCGGCCGGCAAAATCCTGCGCGGCGAGGCCGGGCACTGGCACGCCATCACGCACGAGGCCGGCGACCGGCGGCAGAACTGTCGCGGGCGCGGGACGACCGATCAGCGCCGACGGCAGCCGCGAGGGATCGCCGCTGCCGAGGCGATAGAAGAACAGCGCGGCGAGCGCGAGAAACACGACGAGCGGCACCAGCACGACAAGGCGGCGGCTGGTCGCGCGCGGGGGCATGTCGCCACTCACGCTCATGACTTGCTGCGCTCGAGCTCGGCGAGCGTGCGTTGCTGCGCGCGATGGTCGGCAATGACCCACGCGATCAGGCCCGCGACGACTATCGCGGCCATCGCATAGGCGATGACAATGAACGTGGCATGTGGCCCGAGATTCACACGCGCGCTCCCTGCGCCTGCAACAGCCGCAGCGTGCGCACGCGCCGGCGCATCAGCTCGTTGCGCATCGCCGCGAGATGCAGCGCGAGGAACAGCAACGTGAAGGCGATCGTCATCGCCCACAACGGAATTTGAATCGTCCAGTGAATGCTCGGCCCGCCCAGCCGCATGATCGATGCCGGCTGGTGCAACGTGTTCCACCAGTCCA
>Ga0105245_10004491_pt1 | contig 12334 bp, 8 predicted proteins | sample KBSM54metaG_FD_81523 | JGI IMG/M metagenome (GOLD analysis project Ga0105245, IMG submission 81523) | Miscanthus rhizosphere microbial communities from Kellogg Biological Station, Michigan, USA - KBS M5-4 metaG | ecosystem: Host-associated > Plants > Roots > Rhizosphere > Soil | place: Michigan...
AACTCGCGCATGTCGGACCTGCGCGCCGCGGCCACGATCTTCAAGGGCCGCAAGGTGGCGCCGGGCGTGCGCGCGCTCGTCGTGCCGGGATCGCAGCGCATCAAGAAGGCGGCCGAGGCCGAGGGCCTCGATCGCGTGTTCACCGACGCGGGTGCTGAGTGGCGCGAAGCCGGCTGCTCGATGTGCATCGCGATGAACGGCGACCAACTCTCGCCCGGTCAATACGCGGTCAGCACTTCGAACCGGAACTTCGAGGGGCGCCAAGGCAAAGGCGGCCGCACCTTCCTCGCCTCGCCGCTCACCGCAGCGGCATCGGCGATCACCGGCAAAGTCACGGACGTTCGGACGCTCGCCGCGGTTTGAGCGAAGCCGAGAACCTTTAGCGAACAGATTCAGCGAGCATCATCATGGCAAGCTTTACGAAAATCACGTCGCACGCCGTCGTCATCACGGCCGAAAACATCGACACCGATCAAATCATCCCCGCGCGCTTCCTCAAGGTGCTGGATAAGACGGGCCTCGGTAAGAGCCTGTTCTGCGATTGGCGTTACCTCCCGGATGGTTCGGACAACCCGGATTTTCCGCTCAATTACCCGGCTTCGCAGGGCGCACAGGTGCTACTCGCGGGCGACAACTTCGGTTGCGGCTCGTCGCGCGAGCACGCCCCCTGGGCGCTCGTCGGCTGGGGGATCCGTGTCGTCATCTCCACCTCGTTCGCCGACATCTTCAAGGGCAACTCCTTGAAGAACGGCCTGCTCCCGGTCGTGGTCACGCAAGACGTGTACAAGAAGCTGCTCGCCGCAGTGAAGGCAGACGTCAAAGCGCAAATCAGCGTCGATCTCGAGAAGACCGAGCTGACCCTGCCCGACGGTTCGACCGTCAAATTCCCGATCGACGGCTTCGCGCAGCACTGCTTGCTGAACGGCATCGACCAGCTCGGTTACATCTTGTCCTTCGAAGACAAGATCAAGAGCTACGAAACCGCCCATACCTATGCAAGTTGATCAGACCTAGTTCTGGACCCGAAGAATGAGCGAAAATCCTCCAGTTTCCGGCGAGGCTCCACTCGTCGAAATTTACGACACGACTTTGCGCGACGGCACGCAGCGCGAAGGCATTTCGTACACGCTGGAGGACAAGCTGCGCATCGCCGAGCGTCTCGATACGTTCGGCGTCACGTTCATCGAAGGTGGCTGGCCGGGCTCGAACCCGAAGGACGAAGAGTTCTTCGCGCGAGCCCGGGATTACGCTTGGAAGCACGCGAAAATCAGCGCGTTCGGCTCGACACGCCGCGCGGGGCTCACCCCCGGCGATGACCCGAGCATGCGCGCGCTGGTCGCCGCGGGCACCGAGGTCTGCACGCTATTCGGCAAAACGTGGACTTTGCACGTGACCGAAGTGCTGCGCACGACGCTCGATGAAAACCTGCGCATGATCGAGGACTCGATCGCGTTCTTGCGCAGCGAGAACAAGCGCGTCGTGTACGACGCGGAGCACTTCTTCGACGGTTACCGGGCCGACGCCCGCTACGCGCTCGAGACGCTGCGCGCGGCCATTCGCGGCGGCGCCGAGGTCGTCACCTTGTGTGACACCAACGGCGGCAGCTTGCCTTGGGATGTGCAGCAGATCGTGTCCGAGGTAGTGCGCGAGGTGCAGCACCCGGTCGGCGTGCACGCCCACGATGACACCGGCTGCGGCGTCGCCAACAGCATCGCTGCGGTGCGCGGCGGCGCGCGCCACGTGCAAGGCACTATCAACGGTTACGGTGAGCGCTGCGGCAACGCGAATCTCTCGGTGATCATCCCGAATCTGGAGCTCAAGCTGGGTTTTCGTGCGCTCGCCCCCGGGCGGCTCGCCGAAATCAGTGAGCTTTCGCATTTCGTCGCGGAAGTGGCGAACCTCTCGCCCGACGCGCACATGGCCTACGTGGGCAAGAGCGCGTTTGCGCACAAAGGCGGCGTGCACGTCGCCGCGATGCGCCGCAACGCGGACTCGTATCAACACGTCGCTCCCGAGCTCGTGGGCAACACCATGCGCGTCGTGGTGAGCGAGCTCTCGGGGCGCGGCAATGTTTTGGCCAAGGCCGAGGAGCTGGGCGTCGAAGTCAGCGCGGGCACCGAGGTCGAAGCGCTCCGCGAGATCAAAGAGGCGGAAGCGCGCGGACTCTCCTACGAAGGAGCCGAAGCCAGCATTGCGCTCCTCTTGCAACGCAAAGCGCCAGACTACGCGCCGCTCTTCCACGTCGTGGATTATCAAATCCAAGTCGGCAAACGGCGCGGCACCGAGACCTTTGCCGAGGCGGTGGTCAAAGTGCAGGTCGGCGCGAGCACGTTGCATACGGCCGCCGAGGGCAACGGCCCGGTGAGCGCGCTCGATACCGCACTGCGCAAAGCCCTCGCGCCGCTCTACCCGGCCGTGAACGACATCCACTTGGCGGACTACAAAGTGCGCATTTTGGACGGCACCGAGGGCACCGAAGCCATCACGCGCGTGCTGATCGACAGCCGCGACGCGCATCGCACCTGGAGCACCGTGGGCGCTTCTTCGAACATCATCGAAGCCTCGATGCACGCTCTCGTCGACTCCATCGAGTACGGCTTGATACAAAGCGGCTCGACGGTGCCTGAAGGGCACGCGCTGGATAGCGCGCGCGCCGGTGGGCGAAAAACCCCAGTTTCGCGCGACGCTTCGGGCGCCGCTTAGTCCGTGACCAACCCGCGTTTGGGGCCACCCCCAAACGAACCCTATCGAAATAGGTTCCCGCACAATGAAAGCTCAGATCGTTCTTCTCCCCGGTGATGGCGTTGGACCCGAGGTCACTGGCCAGGCGCGCGCGGTGCTCGAAGCCGTGGCCAAGCGTAGCGGCCACGAATTCGGCTTCGAAACGCAGCTCATCGGCGGCATCGCCATCGACGAAACGGGCGACCCGTTGCCTGCCGCCACCTTGAGTGCCTGCAAGAACGCGAACGCGGTGTTGCTCGGCGCCGTCGGCGGCCCGAAGTGGGATGACCCGAACGCCAAGACGCGCCCCGAGAAGGGCCTGCTCGCGATCCGCAAAGGCCTCGGTTTGTACGCGAATTTGCGGCCTGTCCGCACTTATCCGGAGCTCATCGACGCATCGCCGCTCAAGGCCGAACGCATCCAGGGTTGCGATCTGCTGATGCTACGCGAACTCACCGGCGGCCTGTACTTCGGCAAGCAATATCGTGAGCAGACGGATCGCGGGCTGCGCGTCGTCGATACGCTCGAATACACGGACGTCGAAATCGAGCGCATCGTGCGCTTGGCGTTCACGCTCGCCCGTGGCCGAAGGAAGAAGCTGACCTCGATCGACAAAGCCAACGTGCTCGAGTCGTCGCGCGTGTGGCGCCAGGTCACCACCAAGGTAGCCGCGGATTTCCCGGATATCACGCTCGAGCACCAGCTCGTCGACTCATGCGCCATGCGCCTCGTCACCGCACCGAACAGCTTCGACGTGATGGTCACCGAAAACATGTTCGGCGATATCTTGTCGGACGAAGCGGCAGTGCTCACGGGCTCGCTCGGCATGTTGCCCAGCGCTTCACTCGGCGAGGGCACGCTCGGGCTGTACGAGCCGATTCACGGCTCCGCGCCGGACATCGCGGGCCGCGGCATCGCAAACCCCATCGGCACCATCCTCAGCGCGGCCATGCTGCTCCGTCATAGCCTCGGTCTCGAAAAAGAGGCCGCGTCGATCGAACGCGCCGTCGAAGCCGCACTCGCGAGCGGCGCGCGCACGGCCGACCTGGGCGGCGGCGATAAAGCGATTTCGACCAGCGGCATGGGCGAAGCCGTCATTTCCCGACTCGCCTAATACTACTTGATCAGTTACAGGAGGCAGATCTCGATCGGCGCGAGTGGCGACATGCCACGAGACGAAAAACCAGGGCGACGCGCTTCGCGATACCCGAAGGGGTAAAGCCGGCGCCGGGCTACCTTGCGTCGAGGAAGAGTCGACTCGACCTTCGCAGGACGCCTGCTCAAGAAATGCCCCCCGCGCAGCCGAAAAGCTTCGGTGCGGACACAAGTGACTAAGTAGTACTAAGCCTCGCACCGCAAAATGGCGCCGCGTTCACGGACGCGGCGCCCGCTGCCTCGATTCAAGGCTGGTAAGCGTAGACGGCGACCCAGTCGTATTGCGCTTCGGCGGGTATCGCGCTGGTGTCGAGCTTGCCGGCAAACGTGGTCTTGGCGTAGTTCGCGGCCCAGATGTTCATGTGCAAACGTGATGGGTCTTTGATGCGCGTTTGAACGTCGCGATAGACGAGCCGCAAGTCGACGTAGAAGCGGATGTCGACGGGCGTCCACTCGATCGCATAGTCGTGAAACTCCTGCGTCGGCGGGTAGCCGGTCTTCACGACTTTGGGCTGATAGGTGAGCGCGCCGCCACCCGGCGGCGAAGAGATCAGGTTGTACTGAACGCCATCGGTGATGTAACCCAGGTTTTCGATGTCGATCTCGTTCCAGCCTTGGTCCGCGTTGTCCTTGTAAGTGAAGAGCGAGGACACGATGCCCGAGCCGGAAGCGAAGCGGATCCGCGCCTCGAAACGGCCGAAGGTGAACGTCTGGTTGGTGGCCACTTCGGCGCCCGAATAGGCGCGATCGCCGCTTTGCTGGTTGGTCAAGCGCAGCTTGAGAAAGCCTCCCTCCACGACGGCATTGTCGGGCGTGAACTGCGAGGCGTTCTCGGGGAAGGTGTGGCTCGCCTTCTGCCAATGGCCCGAGTCGAACTGATTGAAGTCATCACGCCAGAGTAATTTCCATTGCGGTCCGATGGGCGTGAGGATGCCGAGCGAGCCCCCCGCGCCGCCGCTGGGCGCTGCGCCGCCGTTCGAGGCGCCACCGCTCGCGCTGCCGCCAACCGCAGCGCCGCCGTGCGCTGAGCCGCCATTGCTTGCGCCGGCCGTGGGCAAAGCACCGCCGAGTGACGCGCCCGGCGATCCGCCAGAGCCCGCGTGCGCGTTGCCGTTGCCACCGCTGCCCATGTCGGCCGTGGTGGGGTCAGCGGCTTCGCCTCCGCAAGCGGCTCCGAGCACGCAGCCCAAAAGCCCGCACGCGCCCCACAGCGATCGCATCCGATTTCGCGCAGTCATGCCTTGGGGGTGTCACGCAATCCGACATTGATCGCGCAAAAACCGGCAATCGCTCGAGAGTTGGCCGCTCTGAGCGGACGTTTTCAGCGCAGCGCCCAATCGCACACGCGCGGCGATTTTCTGACCCGAATCCGAAGGCTCGGCTCAGCCTTCGCGTCGGTACACGAAAGTGTATTCCGAGTCGAGCTCTGGACGATCGACCACACGCACGCACAGCGAGAACGTCGAACGATCACCCGCGGGGATTGGAGCCTGCACCGAGCCGGCGCAGTGGTTCTGCCGCGGTGCCAGCTCCGGGAAATCACGCCGACCGAGCGAGAGCCGCGTTTGACCGATGAGTAGCTCTGCCTCCAAGTGGCCCGCGGCGAGCGTCACCGGCGCGTCGTTCAGGATCCACAATTCGGCTTCGAAGGTTTCCCCCACCTGCCAGCTGAATTGCTTCACGCGGGCGCTGGCCAGCACCTGGCGGCACGAAGCCCGCACGGCGGCGTACGCGGGCTTCGGTTCGGCAGGCCAACTCACCAAGCTGTTGTTCGCCGCGGTCGGCCATGGCTCGTTGAAACACCAATTGAGGGCCATCGCGCTCACTGGTTTTTGACGGCGCGCCTCTTCGAACAGGCATTGGTAACCCACCGCCTGCAACAACTGACCCCGCGCCACGAGCTCCTCGAGGGTGTTGGAAGGGCCGAAATAGCGCTCGATCGTGGCTTCGCACAGCCAGGTACCGGGATCCATGTCCCACGCGCCGAGTGCGTGGTGCGCTTCCCAAGCCGTGCCCGCGCGCGGCGGAAAACGCTCGGCTTCGGGGATGATGCGCCGGAGCGTCTCGACCGAAGCCGGCCCTGGGCAGCCGAACTCGGAATACGCCGTGCAGCGTGCCTGCGCGAAAATCTGAAACACCTCGCGGCCGTGCTCGTCCAAAAAGCGATAGTCACCGTGGCCCATGCCGCCAAGCGGCGCGGTGGCGATGAACGGCGTTTCGCGATCGAGCTCGTAGCAATTCTTGTTGAGTAAACGCAGGGCGAGCGACTGATCCGTCATGCCGGACCAGTGATTGAACAGCTCATTGCCGCCGCACCAAAAGGCGAGCGACGGGTGCTGCCGAACACGAGTGATGATCGAGCGCGATTCTCGATCGAGCACACTCAGATAATCATCCCCGCCGTCGTAGAGGTTGCAAGCCAGAGGAAATTCGGTCCACACGAGGAGCCCGAGCTCATCGCAAATCTCGTAGAAAGGATCCGGATTGACGATCGCGCCGCCCCACGTGCGGAGCAAGTTGAAGTGCGCGCCGCTCGCGAGCTCCAGTAACTCCCGATAGCGGGCGCGCGTCACGGTGCCCGGGAAAATCTCGGGGCAAACCCAATTGGAGCCGCGCACGAAGATCACGCGGCCGTTGATTTCGAGCGTGATCGGCGGCTCGCTCCGACTCGAAGGGAACCCCTTCGGCTCCTTCCAAGCGCCCTCGCGCATGAGCAAGCGTACGCGTCGAAAGCCGACTTTTTGCGTGCGCGCGAGCACCCCGTTGACGATTACTTCCAGCGTGTAGAGTTCGGGCTTGCCCTCCCCCGCCGGCCACCACAGCCGCGGCGCATCGAGCACGGCTTCGACTCCGAGCGCATCGACCACCATCAATCCTTCAGGGTCGACCAAGCGGAACTCGATCACTTCGGCGCCGGGATCGCTGGTGGTGACGTTCAAGTGCAGGAACGCCTTCGAAAAATCTTCACTCAATCGATAGTGAAAATCGAGTGCTTTCAGGTGCACGCGCGGGCGCACTTCGAGTCCGGTCGCTTGCCAGATCCCGAGCGGGATCAAACGCGGGTGAAAATCCCAACCGTAGCTCACCGCGGGCTTGGTCGAATGCCTGGCTTGCGTGCGATCCTCGGGCGTGGGCGCCAGTTTGGGCGCCGGGAACACCAGGATCTCCAGCGCATCCCCGGCCTTGACGCGATCGGTGAGGTCCAGCTCGAAGGGCGTGAACATGCCCTCTTGCTCGTGCACCACTTCACCTTCGATCGACACGCGACAGCGATAGTCGACGCCGCCGCACACGAAGAACAGCCGCTCTTCGCCGCCGAATTCCGGCAGCTCGAGCCGCGCTCGGTAGAGCCAATATTGATCTTCGAGGCCGCGATAGGCCTCGAATTGCTTGCCGACCCAATAATCCGGCAAGCCTTCGGCGCGCGCCCAGTCGAGCTGCACGGCACCTGGCACCTGCGCCGGCACGAGCTCGATCGGGGGCTGCCCGGCTCGCGGTGTGGGCCCCACGTCCCAAGCTAGGGGGCGCAAAGTGGAAGCGTGTGCGTCGAGCGCGGGCGGCAGCAGAGAGGCGAACGGGCTCGTCATGCGATGAGCGCGACGATACCGCGATTTTCGAGGCGCGCGCCGCAATCGAGGAGCGCGCGCGGTAAAAAAGCCGCGCCGCGCACGGGCGGCGATTTACGGCGCCGTTGCGCCACGTCGCAGCTCGCTCAAGCGAGGCACGAGTGACCATTTCTTGTTGGCTCGCGCGATGGCGCGGAAAATCAGCACGCGCCAATTCACGTCGAAGCGATCGACACCGTAGCCGGCCAGCAAGGAGGTGATGGCGCCCCGCAATTGGAGCCAGTCACTCGGCGCCATCAGCACTTCGATGAATTCGGGCGTGTAGAAGCCTTTGACGAATTTGCGATACGTATCGACGTTCTTCGAAACGGAGCGTTCGTAACCGGAGAACTGCGCGCGATCGAACTTTTGCACGCGCAGCGCTTGCTCGACGACTTCGGCCGCGCGAAACGCGCCCACCATGCCCAGGTAGACTCCGGTCGAAAACACCGGGTCGATGAAGGCGCCCGCGTCACCGACGAGCAAGAAGCGATCGCCTGCGTATTGCCGGCTCACGTACGAGTAATCGGAGATCGTTCGCACGGGCGCCACACGCGTTGCCGGTGCGAGCCGGTCGCGCAAGAACGGCGTCGCGGCGATCTGCGCGGCAAAATAGGCTTCATCGGGTTTCTGCCCGGCTAGCAAACGCGACGGCATCACGAGGCCCACGCTGGTGCGATTGCCCTTCATGGGGATCACCCACCACCAACCGCCCGGCACCAGCACCACGCTGATGTCGCCTTCTTCTTCACCCGAGTAACGCGTCGCGCCCTCGTAGTGTGAGAAGACCGCGAAGTTTTTCAAATCCTGATCCATCTCGCGCAAGCCGAGCCGCCCGGAAAGCAGGGAGCTCTGACCGGTGGCGTCGATCAAATACTCGGCGTGAAATGAGCTCTCCGTGCCATCCTCGGCACGCGCGACGACGTCGACACCGCGACTGCGATCGAGGTCGAATTTGATGACTTGGGCCCCCTCGCGGACATCGACTCCGCGCTCGCGCGCGTTCTCGAGCAGCAGTTGGTCGAACTCGGAACGGTCGACTTCGTAGGCGGAATTGGCGCCTTCGACCAACCCCTCGCGGAAGGCGTAGCGACGCCGCAGCGAGCCATCTGCCGTGACGAATTCAGCGGCGTATTTCGGCAAGAAGCGAGCCGCAATCAGTCGCGGCATCGCGCCCAATTCCTCGATCAACGGCATCGAGCAGGGCAGTAGCGATTCGCCGATGTGAAAACGCGGAAAGCGCTCTTTTTCGAGCAACAAGACGCGCCGGCCGCCTTGCGCGAGCCGCGTCGCGACGCTCGCCCCGGACGGCCCGCCGCCAATCACGATCACGTCGTAAACGCTGTCGTTCTTCACACCACGGCTCTAGCGCGGAATGCCAAACGACGAAAGCCCAAGCCCGTTTCCACGGCACTTGGGCTTTCCTCGCGAGTCCGAAAACTCACGCCAACGGAGAGCGTCTCACTCTCACATATCGAGAACGTACGCGGCCACCAGCGGGAACACGATGGTCGCGTCCGATTCGATGATGAAGCGGGGCGTATCGACGGCCAGTTTGCCCCAGGTGATCTTCTCGCCGGGCGGCGCGCCGCTATACGAGCCGTAAGAGGTGGTCGAGTCCGAAATCTGGCAGAAATAGCCCCAGACTTTGACCTTCTCTTCCAGGTCTTGGTCGAGGAGGGGCACCACGCAGATCGGGAAATCACCGGCGATGCCGCCGCCGATTTGGAAGAAGCCGACCGAGCACTGCGCGTCGAGCTCTTTGTACCAATTGATGAGCGCGCCCATGTACTCCACGCCCGCGCGCATGATGCGGTAGTCGTACTCGCCGCGGACCACACCGGCGACGAACATGTTGCCGAGCGTCGAGTCCTCCCAACCGGGAACGAACAGCGGCAGATTCTTCTCCGCGGCAGCGAGCAGCCAGGAGTTCTTCGGATCGATCTCGTACTCCGGCTCGAGTTCTTTCGTGCGCAGCAGCTGATAGAAGTATTCGTGCGGCAAGTAGCGCTCGTTCTTCTTGTGCGCGCGCTCCCACAGGGCGAGCATCTTCTTCTCGATCTTCCGCATCGCCTCGTGCTCGGGGATGCAGGTATCGGTCACGCGGTTCAAGCCTTTTTCGAGCAGCGCGGCTTCGTCGTTCGGGCCGAGCTCACGGAAGTTCGGCACGCGGCGGTAGCTGTTGTGCGCAACGAGGTTGAACACGTCCTCCTCGAGGTTCGCGCCGGTGAGGGAGATGGCGTGCACCTTGTCTTGGCGGATCAACTCCGCAATCACGATGCCCATCTCGGCGGTGCTCATGGCGCCGCCCAACGTGAGCAGCATCTTGCCGCCCTTTTGCAGGTGCGTCTCCCAGCCTTTGGCGGCGTCGATCAGCGCGGCAGCGTTGAAGTGACGGTAGTGGTGAACGATGAAATTTTTGACGGCGCCCATGGTGGTCTCGCAAAACGAAGAGGGTGGGTCCCTGAATCGGGAACTAGCGGCTCACTCAGCCGATCGAGGGCCGCAAAAAAGGACCATTTGCAGCGCGCGTCAAGCCCAGGATCCCGCCATTTCTCTGGGTTGATTCCGCCCCAGCCGGACATCGCGCAAGCGTAACGGAGCGGGCGCGAAATCCATGGTACCGTGAGTGTCTGGAGAGGGGCTCGCTGTCACGAAAGCGAGCGCCAGCCGATGACGGAACGTCACTTTAACGCGTCCGGGCCCAGTTCTTTGAGTGGGCAGATCGTCCAATCGGAGTTCCAGCCGGGGGTGACTTACCGTCTCGAGCGCCGCATCGGCGAGGGCGGGATGGGGCAAGCCTTTCTCGCTTTGCGCCAAGCCCCGGAAGGCATTTCTCCGGTCGTCATCAAAATGGTGCGGCCCACCGTCGAATCGGGCGCGCAAAACGCGGCGGGCATCTTGGTCTTGAAAGAGGCGGTCGCGCTCGGGCGTTTGAACGAACGCGTGCCGCCCTGCCCGTTCGTGGTGCGTCTGGTGGACACGGGCAGCACGTACTTGAACGGCCCGGGCCGCGCGCCGACGCCGTGGCTCGCGGTCGAATACGTCCACGGCGGCGTCGAAGGCACGACGCTCGAAGAGCGCGTGAAGGGCACCATCGAACGCACGGGCTCCGCGTTCGATCCGGCGCGCGTTGCACACGTGGTGAAGGGGCTCGCCGCAGGGCTCGTCGCCATTCACGGCGTGGGCGTCGTGCATCGCGATCTCACGCCGGGCAATATCTTGTGCTGCGGCTTCGGCGAAGCCGAAATCGTCAAGATTTCCGACTTCGGGATCGCGCGACCACAGGGTTTGGCCGCCACTTTCGGCGGGATTCCGGTGGGCACGCTGGGCTACGCGGCGCCCGAACAATGCCTGCCCGATTCCACGGGCACCGGCACGTTCACGGACATCTTCGCGCTCGCCTGCGTGGTCTACTTCACCCTAACGGGTGATACCCTGTTCGATTCGGAATCGCCGATCGCGACCATGATCGCGATCCGGGATTCGAAGCGCGCTTCGCTACTCGATGCCAAATCGCTCAGCCCCGAGCTGCGGAATCGGCCCGAAGCGTGCCGCGCGCTCGACGCAGCCATCGCGCGCGGTACCGCGCTGGACCCGAAGCAGCGGCCGCAAGAAGCGCCGGAGCTGGCCGCCAGCCTCATCCCGTGGCTGACCGAAACGCCGACTCCACCGAAACCCAGCCGGCGCCTGATCAACAGCTTGATCAACTTGTCACCGCCTGGCGATCTGAGCCGCTGGGAGTGGACGATCCGTCACCCTTCCGGCGGCGAGCGCATCATCCAAAGCGCCGCCTGGGACACTGACGGCCATTGCTTTGCTTTCACGACCACCGGGCCCGCCTTTTGGAACGGCCAAACCTGGGTGGATAATCTGGAAATTTCGCGCAATTTGCCGCCCGGAATGAGCTTTGCGCGACGCATCGAAGCCGGCGGGTGGCTGCTCGGCGGCGCGGGGGGTGAGCTCGCTGTGTACGCGAGCGACGGCGTACGCGAAGTCGTGCGCGCACCCAGCATCGACATCGCGTTTTCGCACGCGAGTGGTCGCTTCGATGACTTGCTGGCCGCAGTCGGGCAGCGGCCGGGCGAACCGCCCTCGCTGTGGGGCATGGCCGCACGCCGCTGGATGAAGCCGGTGCCACTCGAGGGCGTCGCCTACGTGGCCTCGCTGCTCCGCCTGGACGACGCGCGCTGGCTCATCTGCGGACGCCTCACCCAGGGCCACGGCTTCGTCGCGATCTACTCACCCATGCAATGGGAAGTGAACTACCTCGCCGTACCGCAGGTTCGGGCATTCGTGAGCGGCGCCACCAATCCAGATCGCGGGCTCGGGTTGATCGTCGGTAGCCAGGGCGTGGCCCTGCGCGTCGAAGGCCAACGTGCCGTCGCTTCGCTCGCAGAGAGCACGCCGGATCTCACTGCCGCCGCGATGGACGTGCTCGATCGCGAGTGGGTCGCGAGCCTGGGTCGGCTTTGGGTGCGCGATCCGAGTCGCGATCCGGCGTGGCGCGGGGTTTGGCACGATCCGTCGTGGAATGCGCCGTTCGTGAGCATCATGGCCGATGCCGGCATGCTCGTGGCCATGACCGCGGATGGCGGGATCCTCGAAGGCCGCGCGAGCTGGCGCGGCATGAAATAAGGCCGTTTTCGAGGCGCGCCGTCCCTCAGCGACTACTTCAAAACTGCAGATCGAGGTTCAGATTGCCGACGCCGACCTGCTGCGCGTAGTGGCCGCTCGCATCGGGCATGCGCGTGGGTGAGGCGTAGTCGGCCAGGTGCCCGTGTACATCCCTCGGAACGTAGACGAATTCCGTGACGGACAGCGCGGCGTGCACCCGCGAAGTGAGCGCGATG
>Ga0105245_10004492_pt1 | contig 12334 bp, 9 predicted proteins | sample KBSM54metaG_FD_81523 | JGI IMG/M metagenome (GOLD analysis project Ga0105245, IMG submission 81523) | Miscanthus rhizosphere microbial communities from Kellogg Biological Station, Michigan, USA - KBS M5-4 metaG | ecosystem: Host-associated > Plants > Roots > Rhizosphere > Soil | place: Michigan...
CCGCCGAGTTCACCCACCAAGTGCCGAATCGCGCCGGCGCGTTGCTCGGGGTTCGGGATTTCGATCTCGTTCGCGCCGAGCGTGATCAGCACCAAGTCGGGATGATAGCGCTCGACGAACTTTGGCACGTCGCCGCCGAAGCTCCAGTTCGGGATGTAGCTCGCGGTCTTGAACTCGAGCGCGTTCTTGACGCCGACCGCTTTGAAACGCTTCCCCAAGTCGATCCCCAGGGCCGCCGCAAACGAATCGCCGATGTGCAGCACGAGCGACCCCTTGGGCAGATCGCCGACCGCCGCCGGCACGGCGCTCGGCTCCGCGGCTGCGCTCACCGGTAATGCGGGTGCGCTCGGGGGCGCAGCCGGGTTCGCCGTTTCCGCCTTCGGTTCGGTCGCGGGGGCACTCTCGATGTGCACGGCGCCCTCTGCTGGCGCTGCATTCGCTTCTCGAGCTGGCGCTTGGCCAGCCCCGCACGCACCGCAGATGAGTCCAGCTAAGGACAGCAGGTTGAGTTCCAGCCCACACCAACGTCGCGATTTTTGCATCCGGCCCTTCGACTTACCAGGTTTCGCGCTTCGTGCGTTCCGCCCGAGTACTTGAACGCGTGCACGCGGTCACCAAAATTCGCGACGCAATCTGCTGTGAATTCCGGTGCGGGTGCGCGGGTGACCGAGCGCGCCTCGAGCTCGAGATCGACGGGAGTGGCTTTTTCCGGCTCGCCCAGCACGCAGCCGAAGCCAGCGCGCTCGACGCGGCCCTCCGGGCAACGCGGCGCCCCTGGTGCCGCGCAGCGGACACCGTTCCAGCTAGATTTTTCCGGACACGCACGCTCGTCCACTCCTGCCACACAGCGCTTGTCATCGGCTTTGCCGAACGGACAGCGCGTGAGGTCCGGCACCAGCGCGCAGCGAAACCCCAGGTGCGAGCCCTGGTCGCTTGGTTTGGCGCGATTTCGGAGCCGCGTGTGCATCCATTTTTCGAAACGACGACTCCAGCTTCCGCCTCGATAAGACTTCGAAAAGCCGGTTTCTGGGGGAAATGGGTACGGGCCGTACCAGGTGTCGGTCCATTCCCAAACGTTGCCGCTGATGTCGAACAGGCCGAAGCCGTCTGCCGCGTAGGCCTTGGTCGCGCACGACCCGCCGCCATGCTTCCAGCAGGTGTGACCATCCGGGGCAGCATCACCCCACGGATATTTCAGGTACTTCTCGCCACCGCGCGCGGCGAATTCCCACTCCGTTTCGGTCGGCAAGCGTTGCCCTAAGCTCGCGCAAAACGCATCCGCTTGGCTCCACGTCACGCAGTTGATTGGGTAATCAGGGCGATCGTGGTGGGCGGCGTTGCATTGGCTGTGCGAGGCCACGGCCGGCGAACATTTGCCTTGCGCGACGCAACTCGCGTACGCGGCCACGGTGACCTCGGTTTGGTCGAGGCAGAAGGGCGCAAGCGTGGTTCGGTAACGTGGGCTCTCGTCTTCCGAGAAATGGTCGCGTTCGTCGGCGCCCACCCAAAACGGGCCGCCGGGCAACAGCGACATGCCAACGGGACAGGCCAGTGCCGCTACGGCTGGCACGCTCCCCGAACTGGGGGCGCTGGGTGACGCACTGGTGACAGCGGGCGCCGCCGAGGACACTTGAGGCGGCGCGATCGCTGCGGCGTCGCGCTTGGCTTCGTGCCTGGCACAGGCCGTTCCGAGGCCCGCAAGACAAAGCAGGAGGAGCGAGGGCAAGCGAGGCATATCGGCGCGCAGAACGACGGGCTATAGCGGGTTCTCGCCCCGAGAGCTACGACCGCACACACCCGCTCGAACGCAGGCTTTTTCTCGATGATCGCGCGCCGCACCTTGCTCAAAGCCAGCGCTCTCGGTGGAGCCTGTGCGCTCGGCGGCTGTCATGCCGATCCGGTGCCGCCCGGGCGCACCGGCGTGAGCCTTTGGTTCAGCTACGGTGGCAAGAATCGCGAAGTGCTCGAAGACTTGGTGCGTCGCTTCAATCGCACTCAAAGCCGCGACTACGTGCAGGCGACGTATCAGGGCGACTATTACGAAGGGCTCGCCAAGCTGCGCACCGCGATTGCCGCGGGTGCGGCTCCTGCGCTCAGCCATGTCGTGGGTGAAGTGGTGCCCTATCTGGCGCAAGCGGGCGTGCTCGAACCGCTCGCGGACTATCCGGGTATCGCTGATCTCGGAGTGATGCCCGCGCTTGGCCAGGGCGGCTCGTTCACGGCGGGGGCCTCGCACCCGCTCGTGGCCCTGCCCTTCAATCGCTCGACGCCGGTCGCGTACCTCAATGGCGACCTATTTCGGCGTGCGGGCTTGGCCGCCCCGCGGAGTTGGTCCGAGCTGCGTGAAGTTGCCCATGCGCTCACCGTACCCGGGCAGCGTTTCGGCTTCGGTTGCCCGATCAATTGGTGGTTTTGGGTCGCATTGGTCGGGCAAGCGGGCGGCGATGTCGTGACCACTGACGGGCAGATCACGCTCGGTGGCTCGGCGGGCGTGGAGGCGCTCGAATTTTGGCAAGAGCTTGCGCAGGCGCGCGTGCTCAAGCCGCCCCCCGGTCGCGATTACAACGCGTGGGAGCAAACGAATCAAGACTTCTTGGCTGGGCGCGCGGCGATGATTTGGTCCTCGACTGCGTTCCTCAAATATTTGGAAGAGCACGCGCGCTTTCCGGTACTCGCGGCGGCGTTGCCGGCGGGGCGGCGGCGTGCGGTGCCGACGGGCGGAACATTTTGGGTCGTGCTGCGCGCCGCAGAGAGTGCACAAAAGGCCGCTGCAGCGCGCTTTCTGTGCTTCATGCACCAAACCGCGCAAGCCTGCGATTGGGCCACGCGGACCGGCTACATTCCCGTCACCGATGCGGCGCAGCGCGCCCTCGTCGACCGTGGCTACTATGCGACAGAGCCCAACGCAGCCGTGGCGATCGAACAACTTTCGGTCGCACAGGCCTGGCCCTGGTCGGTCGATCTGTTTCGAGTCCAACGTGAGATCGTTCAGCCGCGTTTGGAGAGCGCGGTCGTGGAGCGAAAATCAGCCGGGCTGGTGCTGGCTGAAGCGCGCCAATTGGCTTTGGAGCCCGCGTGAAACCGAGCCGCCGGAGCGACCCCTGGTGGCTGCTTTCCCCGACACTTTTGCTGCTTTTCGTGTTCTTCGTGTTCCCGCTCGGCGTGTTGTTCAAAGATAGCTTCTACGCTTGGGATCTCATCACGCCCGCTCGTTACGTGGGGCTCGCCAATTACCGCGCGCTATCGCGGTCGGGAGAGCTCTGGCACACATTTCTCACCACGCTCTCGTTGAGCACGCTCATCGTCATCGGCTCGATGGTCGCGGGCCTGGCGCTCGCCTTGTTGCTCGATCGCCCGGGCCGTTGGATCGCGTTCCTGCGCGGCGCGGTGTTCAGCGCATACGTCGTTTCCTGGGTCAGCGTGGCCTTGCTGTTTCTGTGGATGCTCGACGCCGATGCCGGGATCTTCGCGCACTTGCTGCGTGCTATCGGCGTCGATTCGCCCAATTTTCTGGGTGATCCGCGCTGCGCGCCGTGGGCCGTCGCGGGCATCAGCATTTGGAAGATCACCGGCTACGCGCTGGTGTTGTTCTTGGCCGGCCTGCAAGACGTACCGCCCAGCGTGCTCGAGGCCGCCGAGTTGGACGGTGCTTCCTCGCGGCAGCGCTTCTTGACCGTCACCTGGCCGCTCTTGCGACCGACCACGCTGTTCGTCGCAACCACCAGCCTGATTGCGAGTTTTCAGCTGTTCGACGTGGTGCGAGTGGTGACTCAGGGTGGCCCGGTGCGCTCGACCACGGTGTTCGTGTACGCCATCTACGAGCAGCTGTTTCTCGATCTGCGGGTCGGCCGCGCGAGTGCGGAGGCAGTGGTGTTCTTCCTCGTATTGCTCGCGCTGACGGCGCTGAATTTTGCGGTTTTTCGCGAGAAAGAGGCCGTGTGAGCCGCTCGCCGTCGATCGCTTGGTGGCGCCACGGGCTGCTCTTGCTGGTCGCTTTGGTGTGGCTCTTTCCGTACTTGTGGATGGGACTCACGAGCCTCAAGCCGCTTGCCGAAATCGTGGTGCAGCCCGCTGCGCTCTGGCCTCGGCATCCGACATTTGCCGCCTACCGTGAGGTGTACGACACGCTGCCGCTGGCGCGCTATTTTCTGAATACGAGCCTCATGGCGTTCGGCATCGCCGCGCTGCAGCTCTTGCTCGCGCTGCCGGCTGGCTATGCGCTCGCCAAGCTGCGCTTCGCGGGCAAGCGCTGGGCGTTCGGGCTCGTGGTAGCGACGCTGCTCGTGCCCGTCCAGGTGCGTTTCGTGCCGGTTTTTGCCCTGCTCGCGAAGCTCGGCCTGGTCAACACGCTGACCGGCTTGATCTTGCCCTTTGGCGTGAGCGCGCTCGGCACGTTCTTGATTCGGCAAGCGTTGCTCAACGTGCCCGATGCCCAAATCGAAGCGGCCCGCGTCGATGGCGCGAGCGAGCTCTACATCATCTACCGTTTGCTCACCCCGCTCCTCCGCCCGACCTTGGTCTCGCTGTTCTTGTTCAGCTTCGTGTCTCATTGGAACGACTATTTCTGGCCGCTCGTACTGACGACGGACGATCACGCGCGCACGCTGCCGCTCGGCATCGCGTTGCTTCGCGAGCAAGGCACGGGCGTGCGCTGGCACTTGGTGATGGCCGGCAACGTGATCTTGAGTTTGCCGGCTTTGGCCGTATTTTCCCTGGCGCAGCGGCATTTGTTGCGCGCCGTCTCGCTGCGCGGGTTCGGCGGTTAGCGGGCGCAGCGCTGGGCAAGGCGCTCCATCGTGGCGCGCCTTGCTTGGCCGAGACCACTGTCCGCTCGCAATGCCAGAAGTGCGCGGTCGCGATTCACTACGTCACCCAATGCGCAGGCTACGGTGAGGCGCGTGCGCCAGGCTTCGCGCTTCACGCGCGGCAGGCTCAGCTCACGCTCGAGTGCGCGATCCAGATACAGAGCGGCTTCCGGATAGCGGCCGCGCCCGAACAGGTTTTTTCCCAGCAAATACGGCGGCAAGCCGTTGTTCGGTTCGGCTTCGCTCCAGGCCGCGATCTCGGGCGCCGCGACTTCGAATGCGGCTCCAAGCACCGGATCACCGATCAGTAAATCCACGATGGCGTGGCGTTGGAGCTCGGTCTCCGGGACACGTTTCACGTCCAGCGTGCGTAAGCGGTCTTCATCGGCCACGAGTGCGGCGACCGCGTCGTAGTCGCGCTTGGCGGGTGCCAGTTGGCCAGCCCGCAGCTCGATATCGGCAGCGGCTTCCAGTGCGCCAGCTTGCTCGATCTTCGCCAATTCGGGCGCATGCGCGAGCGTCGCGTACGCGGCCACCGCTTGCTCCTCGTTGCCGTCTTTCGCGGCGCAGGCGGCCAATTCGAACTTGGCTGCAGTAAAATGCGGGTCGAGCCGCAGCAATTCGGCGAGGGCGGCGCGCGCGCCATCCGTATCCGCTGCGCCCAGCTTTTGGCTGGCCACGCCGTGCAGGCGGTCGACGATGCGCGGGCAGTGCCGCCCGAACAACGCGGGCCGATCGAAGCGCACTTTGGCCTCGTTCAGCAGCGCCGGATCCACCTCCACGTGCGTCAGATGCGCATGCCACAGCGCATCGAGCTCAGTCAGCGATTTGCCGACCACACTCTCGAGCGGCTCACCGCCGTACCAACGCCGGAGCGCGGCCGCGCCGAATTGCGCCTTGAAGAAGGACATGAAGGCGCCCGCCACCGTGTACGCCGTCGAGGAGTTTTTGCCGAGAAAACCTAGGCGAAACACCGAATCGAGCGGTGGCAGCAGCTGCAGGTCGAGCAGGGTTTTGGCCCATTCGTCGAGCGTGAAGTCGTCGTTGTCATTCGGTGAGGCGGCGACCGCGACGCCTTCGATGCGCCCGGGATCGGGGATCCAGCCGCCCCACGGCCCGGAGACTCGAAACGGGCCCGAGCCGAAGCTACCGGCGACCACGTGCGCGAGCTCATGACCCACGACCGGATGCGGGTACGCGGCGTACTGCACGTAGATCTCGTGCCGCCAGGGTTTGGCGATGTAGGTGCTGGAGGCGCCCATCAGCCGGCCCTTTTCGGCCTCGTTCGCAAACAAAAACGCGGTCACCCGCTCGGGTCCGTGGATCTCGAAATAGGCTTCGTCTGCGCGCAATTCGGCGTCGCAGTCGCGCGCGAAGAGCAGCGCGTCGCGCCGCGAAATGCCGCTCGAGTAACGCACGTCGCAGCGGCTGCCGCTGAGCGATTGGCCGAGCGCGGCTTCGATCGAGGTGCGCGTGCTGTAGTGCCCGAGACTGGGGCCGTTCACGGTGATGAGGAGGCTGCCCAGCAAGGCAGCGGCGCCGCTGGCCGTGAGCCACGGCCGAGCAAAGCCGCTAAACGCGAAGCGCGGGCCGAAGTGGCTCGCGGCGACGCCCGCGGCGAACAGCGAGCACACGCTGCCCGCGCGATACGTGCAGAGCGCCCAGAAGGGATCGACCACGGTGTCGTAGAGCGGGCCGGAAAAATAGCCAAAAAACGGATCGAACGCGAACACCATGGGGCTCGTGTAAAAGCGCCCTAAGCTCAAGCCAATGCCGCACAGCGGCGCGCAGAGCCCCCCCAAAATACAAGCCAACCGGCGCCGGTACCCCGCTCGAGAGTGACTCGCTACGAGGCCTACACCCGCTCCCCACACTCCGGCCAAGAGCGCGCCGGGCAGCGGCGCGAGCAAGTACAGTTCGACGCCCCAACCTGCATCACAGAACCCGCCGCGCAGCCCGTGCGCCAAGATGATCAGCAAGCCGAGGGCCGCTTCGAGGGTACCTATCGCCAAGCCTCGCCCGAAGGCTTCGAGTGGCGAGGCGGTGACCGAGGCCACGTGAAAAGCGGCAATCAGGGCGCAGGCAGCCGGGAGCAGCAAGCCCGCAGCCAGCGACGCCTCATAGCCAGGGCCGCCGAATTGCGGCAAAAAACCGTAGACAATGAAGCCGAACGCGACGGCGAGCGTGCCCACGCGCGCGGGCCCCGAGCGCGTCAGCGGGACGAACGGAAGCGGAAGCATGTGCAGCTGTGCCGACGAGAAGCGGGCTGCCGAGCGCTACGGGTGCGCTTGGCGGCTCGATTGCGGCGCGTCGTCGCGATCCGCGTCGTCCGAAGGTTCGGGCGCTCGCAACACCAAGGGCAAGATCTCGTCGATGCGTTGCACGAAGTGCACGCGGAGCTCGTTCTTGACCTCGTCAGGCACTTCATCCAAATCGCGCTCGTTCCGCGCGGGCAAAATGACCTCGCGGATCCCGGCGCGATGCGCGGCGAGCACTTGGTCCTTCACGCCGGAGACGGGCAAAATATTGCCGCGCAGCGTGAGCTCACCGGTGACGGCGACATCCGAACGGGCGGGCGCATCGAGCAAAAGCGAGGTCACCGCGACGAACATGGCGACACCAGCATTGGCGCCATCCCGCGTGGAGCCGCCGCGCGGGATATGCAAATGCAGGTCGATGGTGCGCAGCCACTCCGGATCGAGCTTGAGGCGATCGGCCCGCGAACGCACATAAGAGACCGCGGTGGCCGCGGCTTCCTTCATGATGTTGCGCAAGCTGCCGGTGATGCGAATCTCACCCTTGCCCGGCATGCGCGTGGCTTCGATGATCAGGATATCGCCACCGGCGCCCGATACGGAGAGACCAATCGCGATCCCGGGGACGAGTTTGCGTTCGGTGATCTCGGGCAGGTTGCGCTCGGGCCCCAAGAGCTCACGCACGTGGCTCGGCGTGACCAAGATCTGAGTGATGGTTTGCCCTTCGGCAAGCTTGACGGTCACGTCACGACACACGGCGGCGATCTCTCGCTCGAGCCCGCGCACGCCGGCTTCGCGCGTGTACAGATCGACGATGGTCTCGATGCCTTCGCGCTCGAAAAGCAGCTGATCGGGGCTCAACCCGTGCTCTTTCAGCTGCTTCGGCACCAAGAAGTGCTCGGCGATGCTGCGTTTTTCGCTGCGTGTGTAGCCGGGCACCTCGATGATCTCCATGCGATCTTTGAGGGGCTCGGGGGTGTTGCCGCGATAATTGGCGGTGGCGATGAACATCACGTCCGAAAGGTCGAACGGCAGATCGATGTAGTGATCGACGAAGGTGTCGTTCTGCTCGGGATCCAGGACCTCGAGCAGGGCGGCCGCGGGATCGCCGCGCATATCGACGCCCATCTTGTCGACTTCATCCAAAACCAACACCGGGTTCCGACAGCCCGTCTTTTTCAGGGCTTGGATGATGCGGCCCGGGAGCGCGCCCACGTAGGTACGGCGATGACCGCGAATTTCCGCTTCGTCGCGCACGCCGCCCAGGGAAATGCGGCCATAGCGACGACCCATCGCGCGCGCGATCGAGCGGCCGAGCGAGGTCTTCCCCACGCCAGGCGGACCGATGAAGAGCAGGATCGGGCCCTTCTTGTCCCGGCGGAGTTGGCGGATGGCGCAATACTCGACGATGCGTTTCTTGACGCGTTCCAGCCCGAAATGATCTTCGTCGAGACAGCGCCGCACCTCGCGGACATCCACGCGGTCCGGCGTGGTGCGAGACCACGGCAAATCGGCGAGCCACTCCACGTAAGTTCGAGTGACCTGGTATTCGGCTGACTGCGGTTGCATGCCGCTCAGGCGACTCAGCTGCTTGCGCGCGGCTTTTTCGGCCTCGAGCGGCAATTCGGCGCGCGAAACGCGCTCCCGCAGCTGCTCCACTTCGTCGTCGTCCGCGGCCTCGCCGAGTTCTTCGCGAATGTTGCGCATCTGTTGGCGCAGCACGTACTCGCGCTGAGAGCGACTCATCTCGGTGTGCACCACGGTCGAGATTTCGTCTTTGACCTTCAGCACCTCGAGCTGGCGCCGCACCATGGACAAGACGAGCTCCACGCGCTCGCGCACATCCAGCGCCTCGAGCACGCGCTGCCGCACGTGAATGCTGGCTTGCTCTTCCGGGAAATTGGAGGCGATGAGATCGGCCAGGGCACCCGGCTCACGCACGTTGTCGAGGATGCTGGCGGTCTCTTTGGGCAGATTCGGCATCAGCGCCAGGACATCGCGGGTGGTTTCCCGCAACTTCTGGCCGAGGTCGCGCAGCTCCGCGGCGGGCTCGCTCGGTTCGGTGATGCGCTCGACTTCAGCGCGCATGTAAGGTTCGAGGCCCAGCGTTTGGCTCACCTTGAACCTGCCGAGGCCATTGAGCACCACGCTGTAGTTCGAAGGGCCGAGCCGAATCACCTTCACCACGCGGGCCAGCGTGCCGATGCCGTACAAGTCGTCGAAGGCGGGCTCCGTCGTCTCCGAGCTTTTCTGCGTGAGAACGCCGACCATCGCGCTGTCTTGGCCGAGCAACTCCTCGACTAGGCGGACGCTCCGTGGGCGACCCACGTTGATCGGCACGACCGACATCGGGAACAACACCGAGTTACGGAGCGGCAGGATCGCGATCTGCTCCGGTCGGGTTGGTTTGGGGACGCCACGCATGTTTCCACAGTAATACGGATAGCCAGGAGGTCCAGCTTAGAGGGGACGTGACGGTCGATCGTGGCCGCGTTGTCGGGATGTCGCAGTACCCGTCGGCCTGTGGTATCCCCCGGGCGAGATGTCACGTTTGCCGGGTCCAGCGAGTGTCGCCTTGGCGGCGCTACTTTTGGCGTCCGCTTGCGCCACCAGTGCGAGTTCGGGCAACCCCGAAAGCGTGCTCGCCGCGTACTCGCAGGCGGTGCAGCGTGGCCAGCTGGCCGATGCTTACGCATTGCTGAGTCGCGACGCCAAAAAATCGATTAGTTACGAACAGTTCAAGCGCATTGTTCAAGAGAACCCTGAGCAGGCAAGGGAGCTCGTGAGTGCCCTGGATCGCCCGCGCAGCGGTCCCCCACGGGTCACCGCCACCGTGACCGGCGCCGACGGCGAGACCTTACTGATGGTCTACGAATCGGGCGCGTGGCGGGTCGACGGTTCGGCCATCGATCTGTACAGCCAAGGCTCACCCGAGGCCGCCGCTCAAGCGTTCGTGCGGGCCGTCGCCAACAAGCGCTACGACGTGCTGCTGCGATTTGTCCCGGACGCCGAGCGTGAGGGGCTGACCGAAGCCCAACTGCGCGCCGCCTGGGAAGGCGAGCAGAAGCACGACATCACGCAACTGAGTGAGGCGCTGAAGGCCGCTTTGCCGACCGCTCGCTTCGAGATCGTCGGGGAGCGCGCGAGCCTGGCGTATGGCGCCGGAGGCACGCTCGAACTCGTGCGCGAGCACGGAGCATGGAAGGTAGAGGAACTGAAATGAGCGCCCGCATCGCCCGAGTCGAACGCAAGACTCGTGAAACGAAGATCACCGTCGAAGTGAATCTGGACGGCACTGGCGAGTCGAAGATCAACACGCCCCTGCCCTTCCTCAGCCACATGCTCGACCAGATCGCCCGTCACGGTTGCATCGATCTGACGGTCGAAGCCGAGGGTGACGTGGAGATCGACGGGCACCACACGACCGAAGACATCGGCATCGTGCTCGGCAAAGCGGTGCTCGACGCGCTCGGCGATCGCAAAGGGATCCGCCGCTACGGCTCGGCCACGTTGCCCATGGACGAAGCGCTGGTCACGGCCGCCATGGATCTCTCCGGGCGCGCCTTCTTCGTGTGGCGAGTCCCCTTGCCCAAGGCGAAGATCGGCACTTGGGATGTGGAGCTGGCCGAGGTATTTTTCGAGGCTTTCGCGCGCACCGCCCAGGCGAATCTGCACGTGGTGCTGCACGAGGGCACGAATCTGCACCACATCGTGGAGATCTCGTTCAAGGCGTTCGCCAAGGCGCTCCGCGCCGCGACCGAGCTCGACCCGCGCGCGCTCGGTGTCCCTTCCACGAAAGGGATGCTCGTGTGACGCGCATCGCTTTGGTCGACATCGGTCTCGGCAACTTGCGCTCCGTGCACAAGGCGCTGGAAACGGCGGGCAGCGGCTACCCCATCGAAATCGTGCGCACGTCGGATCCGGAAATCGTGCGCAAGGCCGATGCCGTGGTGGTGCCTGGGCAGAGTGGCTTTTCGGGGTTCATGAGCGCGCTCGGCCCGGCGTTGGCGGAGTCCATCACCGAACAGCTGCGCGCCGGCACCCCTTACTTGGGGATTTGCCTCGGCTTGCAGATCCTGTTCGAGTCCAGTGAAGAGGCACCGGGAGTCCCCGGGCTCGGTTGGTTCAAGGGCGCCGTGAAGCGGCTCTTGGGCGCGCCGGGGATCAAGATCCCGCACATGGGCTGGAACGCGCTGGAACTCCGCGCCGGCGGGCACCGTGAGCTCGAGGCGGCCGGCGGGAACGGCGAATACGTGTACTTCGTGCACTCCTACCACGCGGTGGCGAGCGAGCCGGACGTGACCAAAGCCAGCGTGGCCTACGGTCCGAACTCGGTCACCGCGGCCGTGGCCCGGGACAACGTTTTGGCCACGCAGTTCCACCCGGAAAAGAGTCAGGCAGCAGGAATTCGGCTGTTGTCTAGCTTTCTCGGATCGCTCGGCGCGCGCTGAGGTAGCCTAAGATCATGGGAGATTTCGGTGACGACTCGTCGCGTAATGAACGCGGCTCGTCCACGCGCCGGCCAAGCATTGCGCCGAGCACGCCGCCGCCTTCGCACGGGCCCAGTTCGGCGCCCACAGCGCCCGCGCCCAACAGCTTGCGCCGAAACCGTCCCGACTCGGAAGCGCCCTCGGCAAAGTTCGACGGTGAAGATTTTCTGTTTCACCTGTATCGCGGCAGTGAGCTGCTCCAGGATAACTGCGTCACCGAAGCGAAGGAAGAGCTCGAGCGCGCGTTGCGCATGCAACCGCAAGATATCGAGGGTCAGGGCCTGCTCGGCACCGTGTACTTTCGCCTGGGGCTCTATCCACGCGCGATCGAGATCTACGAAGAGATCATCCGGGCGTGCCCGGCGGAGATCGGGCCACGCGTCAATCTAGCGCTGTGTTTCCTGAAGACCGGCCAATTCCAGCCCGCCCGCGAAGCGCTCGAAGAAGTCACCACCCGCGTGCCCGATCACGTTCGCGCGTGGGGCTACCTCGGTTTGGTGTTCGAGCGGCTCGGTGACTACGACAAAGCGCGCGCGGCGTTCGAGCGCGCCGGCCAGCAGCACTTGGTGCGGCGCATGCAGCAGCAGCTGGATGAAAACGCCGATCGCAACCGCGTGCACGACAGCGAATCGCCGCCGGAACGCGCCGAAATGCGGCTCGCTGCGGGCGACGCCGTGCAAGAACTCGAAACGAACGAACCCGGCTTTTCGCGCGCGAATCCCTCGGTCGAGACGGGCGCGCCGTCACGCTCCGGCCGCTGGCGCGCGGTCGAGCTCGGTGAAGA
>Ga0105245_10004493_pt1 | contig 12331 bp, 11 predicted proteins | sample KBSM54metaG_FD_81523 | JGI IMG/M metagenome (GOLD analysis project Ga0105245, IMG submission 81523) | Miscanthus rhizosphere microbial communities from Kellogg Biological Station, Michigan, USA - KBS M5-4 metaG | ecosystem: Host-associated > Plants > Roots > Rhizosphere > Soil | place...
GACGGTCGGGTCAGTCGAAGGTCTTGATCTGTGGCCAGATCTGCGCCCACGGCATCCGCTGACCACGGCAGACGAAGATCGGATTGCCGAACTCGTGATTGTGCAGGCCCTCGGCGTTCGTGACCGTGCCTGCATCTTGCACGTCGGTGAAGAAGTGTTCGAGCACCTCACGGCTGTAGCCGACCGACACGACCGTGCCGTTCTCGTGCGCCGGGCCGTAGCCCCAGAGCCAGTAGCTGTTCTGTCCCGAGATCGGCTGCGGAAGGCCGAGCGACGCTCGCCAGTACTCGACGGCGCCCGCTTCGCTGTAGTTCTCCGTGAGGATCGTGAGCTGTGCTTGGTCACTCGCCGGCAGTGAATGCGCGACGTCGGCGATCTGGTGCGCGACGTCGTCCCAACCGAGCATCTCGCCGATCTCACCGTTCTGCTCGACGAAGAAGCGCGCAGCAGACGAGTTCGACGGCACGAGCGGCACGGCGGACGGCAGCACCATCACGCCGGCGATTGCGAGCGCGATCACGTACGTGCGCAGCGTGCGCTTGCCGATCGCTTCCAGCCGAACGCCACCGGCGGCGAAGAGCGCGGGGTACCACGAGCCGACGTAGTACGCCTTGCCGCGCAACACGAAGATCAGCACGAGCGTGATGAGGAAGCCCACGCCGATTGCGCGGAACCGCCGCGCCGCCTCGTTGCGCAGCAACCACAGCAGTCCTGGGAGCCAGATGAACGCCGACAGCGGCCCCGGCAGCACGAACTGGAACGGGAAGTAGAGGATGGGGTTGCTGATCTCGTCGGTGTGGCCTTGCAGGCTGCGCAGGAACTCGAGCGTCGGCCAGTGGTTCGCGAACTCCCAGATCACGTTCGGGACGAAGAGCCCGATCGCGATCAGCGCGCCGCCGGCGAACCATCGGTTGCGCAACAGCTGCGCGTCGCGTGCCAGGAGTAGCCCGGCGACCACTCCCACGCCCCAGAACGCCATCGTGTCCTTGTTCAGCAACCCGACACCCGCGACCACTCCGATGGCGAGCCACAGCCGAAGATCGCGTGTGCGGAGCAAGCGCGTGACGAGCAGCAAACCGATCGACCACATGACGATGTCGACGGTCACCGTCGACAGGAAGTGCGAGGTCGTCATGAACATCGGCGCCACGGCCACGGCCATCGCGGCGATCACCTGCGCACTGCGACCACCGCCCATCTCGCGAGCGAGCAGCGCGGCCACGACGACGAGGACACCCGACAGCAGCGCGGGAATCGTGTGCAGCCCGATCTGCGAGTCGCCGAACAGGGTCTCGCCGATCTGGTAGAGCAGGGGAGTGATCGGGGGATGGTCGACGTAGCCCCAGTCGAGTCGGCGGCCGCCCGCGAGGTAATAGAACTCGTCGCGGTGCAGGCCCCACACACCGGCGATCGCGAGGAAGAACGCGACCTTCACGCCGGCGATCGCGAGCACAGCGCGCGCGAGTGGAGTGAGCGTCGTGTCGGCCCCGCGAGTCGATGCGCCGGTCGAAGCCGTTGCCGTCGCGACCGCGGTCATGGCAGCAGCGCGTGCACGAGCATGTCGACGCACACCTGCTCGGCGCCCTCTTCGGTGATGTTGTCGCTGTCTTGATCGCCGTGACGGTGGTTCGCGAACCACGAGATTGCCTCGACGACGAAGCGGGTCGTGGCCGCGGTGTCTGGCACCGCTCGCAACTGGCCGATCTCGATTCGTGACACGAGGTATGACTCGATCTTCTTGAGGAAGGCGCGCCGGCCCTTCACGTAGTAGTTCGTACGCAGTTCGGGCACGTCGACCGCCGACCGCTCGACCAGCCCGATCAGCAGCCGGCTGTTCGCAATCGAGGCGTACAGCTCGCGCACGATTGCGCCGAGCTCCTCCACGATGTCGTCGGCCTTCTCCCGCTTGAGCGCCGCGCTGAGCTCGGTGAGCTTCGACGTTCGGCTGAATGCCTCGACGCTGTGCTTCAAGGTGTCGGCCGGATCGGGTGCCGCGATGGGGAACGATGCCGGCTCGGTCGTGACGCCCGATGCCCGCTCGACGACGAGGTGGAACAGCGCGTCCTTGCTCTCGACGTACGTGTAGATCGTGCCGGGCGCGATGCCGAGGTCTGATGCCACGTCGCTGATCAGCGTGCGGCGATAGCCCTTCTCGCCGAAGATCCGAGTGGCGGACTCGACGATGTCGTCGAGCCTGGCTTTCGGGCGAGGGGGCACAAAGCGGACACTATGACTGAATGAATGATTCAGTCAATCAATTCTTTTGGCCCCACTGGTTCCAGTAGGTCACCTCGGCCGCAGGCTTGCGCTGGGCCTTCTTGAACTCGTCGCCGATCGTGTACGCGACCGGCAGCAGTGCCACCTGCGTGACGGTGTCGGGGATGCCGAGCAGGGCGGCGGCTTCCTTCTCGTAGACGAGGTGCAGCGTCGTCCACGCCGCGCCCAGGCCGCGTGAACGCAACGCGAGCATGAACGACCACGCGGCCGGGATGATCGAGCCGAAGTAACCCGACGTGGTGGCGATGTCGGTGCCCTCGGGCAGGCGATCGAGGGCGATCGGGATCACGTGCACGGGCACCTCGTGCAGGTGTTCGGCGAGGTAGCTCGACGAGTCGATGATCGCTTCGTTGGGCCCGCGCCCCGACGCCGCGATCTCTTCGCGACGCGCCTTGATGTACGGCTCCCACGTCTTGCGGTAGAGGTCGGCGAGGCCCATGCGAAGGTCGGGATCGTCGACGACCATCCAGCGCCACCGTTGTGTGTTTCCGCCGGTCGGCGCTTGCAGCGCGAGCTCGAGGCACTCGAGCACCACGTCGCGCGGCACTGGCCGGGTCAGGTCGAGTCGCTTGCGCACCGAGCGGGTCGAGGTGAGCAGCCGGTCGGTTTGCGCGAGGTCGAACGTCATGGCTGCGACGGTAGTGCGGTCCGTCTGCTAGGACCGCAGCCATGCGCATCTCGATCAACGGCTCCGCGACGATGGTTTTCCCGTCTGTCCCGAACGCACTCGCCGACCTGAAGGCCACGAAGGCCGAAGGGTTCGATGGCTACTGGCTGGCCCAGGTGGGCTTGGGCGATGCGCTCACGGTGTTCGCGGCGGCGGGCGACGACATCGGCGGTATGGAGGTGGGTACCGCGGTGATCCCGACCTTCCCGCGCCATCCGACCGCCCTCGCGTCGCAGGCGCTGACCACACAGGCGGCGATCGACGGCCGGCTCATCCTGGGCATCGGCCTGTCGCACCAGCCCGCGGTCGAGGGCACGTGGAAGATGAAGTGGGATCGTCCGATCCGCCACATGACCGAGTACCTCGACGTGTTGCTGCCGCTGCTCGAAGCGGGTCAAGTGAACGCGACGGGCGAGTTCTGGAGCGCCGAGATGGCCGGCGGCCGGCCGACCGAGACCGTGCCATCGGTGATGCTCGCCGCGCTCGGGCCGCAGATGCTCGACATCGCAGGGCGTCGTACCGACGGCACGATCCTCTGGCTCGTCGGCCCGCGCACGATCGCCGAGCACATCGCGCCGCGCCTCAACGAGGCCGCGGCGGCTGCCGATCGCCCTGCGCCCCGCGTCGTGTGCAGCTTGCCGGTGTGCGTGACCGACGACGAAGCCGGAGCACGCGCGCTCATCGGGCAGTTCCTCGACGGCTACCAGGACCTGCCGAGCTATCGAGCGATGCTCGACCGCGAGGGTGCGGAAGGGCCGGCCGATGTCGCGATCGTCGGCACCGAAGCCCAGGTACACGAAGCGCTCGCAGGTTTGCACGCTGCGGGCACGACCGACTTCTCCGGGCTTCCGATGAGCCTCGACCCTGAGGTCGTGGCGCGCACCCGCGCCTGCCTCGTCGACTGGAGCAAGAAGGCTTAGCTGTCGAGCTCCTCCGTCGGCGGTGGTGCTTCCGCCGGTGGCGCGAACGGTGGATGCTCGGGATACGGCGCGGACGGTGCGATCGGCGGTTGATCGGGCAGCGGGGGCGGTGCCCACTGCGACCACTGCTCCCATGTCGCGGCTGGCGGCATCTGCGCGACGAGTTGCGCCTCGCGTCGCTTGTCGGCGCGAACGGTCAGTCGGCGCCGCACCATCGGACGTCCCCACGTCCACATCGCGAACAACCCGGCGAACACGACGAGGATCACGACCAGTCGGATCACGCCGGTCTTCGTCGCGTCTTTCGCCTGCTTGCGGGCGCTGTCGGCCAACGTCATCGCCTGTGTCGCGTCGCCGTTCTCGAACGCCCGCTCGGCGCGGTTCACCTTGTCGTTCGCGCCGCCGAACAGCAGACCGAACGAGCCGATGACACCGTGGCTGCCGTGCACCGCGTTCTTGGCGTCGACGAGGTGATGCGCCACGTCGAGGTCGCGCTTCGCTTCGTCGGCGGCGCTGTGCAGGTCGAGCTCGCTGTCGCTCTCGTAGTGCTGTTGCAGCGCGGCCGGAGCGGACAACCCGAGCGGCTTCAGTGTCGAGTTGATCTCGTCGCGGGTGTTCAGGATGTCCTGGGCGCTCGGGATCATCTGGGTGGCACCAGAGAACGTCCAGTCGGCCAACTCGCGTCGTAGCGCGAGCGGTGGCGTCCATCCGCCGCTCTTGTCGACGAACGCGTGATACGCAGCACGGGCCGGGTCGCGCTGGGCGAGGGTCGCTGCGTCGGACAGGCTCACGACGAACTGACCGAACAGCGTCGACGCCTGCTTCGACCCGCCGATCTCCTCGAGAAGATCGAGCAGCGCATGCCAGTCGGCCGTCGTCGCGCTCTTGTCGGCCGTGTTGGGCCCCTGATAGGGGAGCAGCTTCTTGCTCGCGGCATCGATGACCAGCTTCAGCTTGTCCATGCCGATTTCGGTGCTGACCGCGCGGAGCACCGTCCACGCCGCGTTGTAGCCGAAATGCTCTTGGTCGATCGTGGCGCTGTCTTGGAACTTGGGGGAGCCCCAGTCGTTGAGTGAGAAGTGTCCGGTCGACGAGGGGTCGACGGCATCGGGCGACTGCAGGGGCGCGCCCGTCTTCTCGAGCGTGCGCGACGCGAATTCGTCAGCGAACCCTTCGTCGATCCAACGTTCGGTGAACAGGTCTTTGTTGAACCACGTGTGTGAGATCTCGTGCAGCACCACGATCGGATCGAGCGCGTCGCCGATCTCGATCGTGTTCTCGATCGGGTTGTACCAACCCGAGTAGCCGTACAGGTATGGCGCGGACGTCTCGGTGATCGTGAGGTTCAAGCCGGCGTTGTCGGGGAACGTCTGGCCGACGAGGTCCTTGAGTTGGGGAAGGCCCGTCTTCAGTTGACCGTCGACGAAGTCGACCCACTGCTGATCGTCGGGCCAGCCCTGGATCACGAACTTCTTGCCGTCGATCGACTCGTCTTTGTGCGCGAGCTTCGAGTCGTCGCGGCTGTTGACCGCCGCCGTCCACGTGTCGGGGTCGCTCAACGAGTCGGCCGTGTACACGTTCAGGTCGCCCTCGGTTGTCTGCTTCATGTCGACGCCGACGACTTCGGTCTGCAGCGCGCGGGGGATCTTGATCTGCACGCTCGTGAGCCCGGGATCGCCGTGCCCGAACGCGAGGAACGCGGATGAGGCATCGTTGACCCGCGTGGTGCCGGTGGCGCGCGGCGCCTGTCCCGGCAGGTCATAGTCGAACTCGATGTGCTGACTCTGCGGGTAGAACAGCGCCGGCTTCAGGGTGATGAGCGCAAAGCTGAACTGCGGCGAGTCAGTGCCCTCCGTGGCGACCGACAGCGCGGTGCCCGTGTCGCGTGTCGCGACGAAGTTGGTCGCCTCGCTCAGGACGGGCACGGCGATCTTCGGGAAGTAGAAGCTGTTGACGTAGCCGCCGCTCGTGTACCCCGGCTTCTGGTTGGTCACGTCGATCGCGACCTGGACGTGCACTGCGCGCGCGGCGAGGTCGAGCGTGAAGATCGAGTGCGACTCGTAGCGCAGCCCTTCGTCGATGGGCGCGGTGACTGCGATGTTCACCACGCCGAGCGCGCTCGCCGGGGTCGTGGCCAGCAGCGGGGCGAACGCGACGAGGACTGTCACGGCGGCCAGCATCAACTTCCGTCGCATTGGGACCCCCAGACCCCCCGCACCTCTCAGCCCGGGAACATAACCGCGAGCTGTCTGCTCTGCGCGACCAATCGACCGTCGACGGTCCACAGTTCGCCGTCCTCTTCGAGGAACCCTTCGACGAGCGTGCGCGTGCGGAACTGGCCGAGCAGGAAGTCGTCAGCACCGAGGCCCGCGAGGGGAAGGCCGACGCGAAAGTGAATCGTGAGGTCGACCGTGGGGACGGGTTGCGGTGATTCGTAACGCGTGAACACCGCCGGCGGGAAGGCGTCGGTCATCGCGGCGACGACGGGAGCATCGATGGGTGCGGGGTCGGCGAGCCGGATCCATCCTTGCGTCTCCGCAGGCGACTGGCTGTCGACGACGCGGCCCTTCGTGAACCGATGATCCCAGTAGTCGAGGAACGGGAGGGGCGGGCGATCGAGCGCGCCGGGCGGGGTCGCGTCGGGTGCGGGTGCCGCCGGCCTGACGGCATCGGTGAACCCGGCGCCGGGCCAGTCGCGGGAGAACGCCGCGAGCGCAATGGCCATCGTGCGATCGTCTTGCAGTAGCCGGGCCGACGCCGAGACGAGCGAGCGTCCCGCGCGCACGATCTCGGTGCGCACGGTCGCCGGGCCGGCGCTCGGCGGCGCGGGATAGTGCACGGTGAGCGACCGCGGTGGTCGGGGCGGCGCTCCGTTGTCGAGATCGGCGACCCGCTCGAGCAGCGACCGCAAGATCACGGCCGCGATGTAGCCGCCGTTGGGACCTCGCACGATGAAGGCCGATGGGTCGACATCGAGCGAGAACACATCGACGTCGTCGCGCTGCACCGCCGTGAGCGTGTTGAAGTCCATCGTCAGGACGCGACCTCGCGGAACGTGTGCCGGTACGCGAGTGGTGACGTGTCGAGGATGCGGCGGAAATGCGTGCGCAGCACCGATGCCGAGCCGAAGCCGCACCGTTGCGCGATCAGCTCGACGGGAAGGTCGGTGCTCTCAAGGAGCTGCTGCGCGTGCAGGATGCGCTGACGCAACAACCACTGCAGCGGGGTGGTGCCCGTGGCCGAGCGGAAGCGACGCGCGAAGGTGCGTGGGCTCATGAGTGCGCGCCGTGACATCACTTCGACGGTGAGCGGCTCGTCGAGATGCTGCAGCACCCAGTCGAGCGTTGCGGCCATGGGGTCGTTGCCGTCGTCGGCGTCGACCGGCGCTTCGACGAACTGCGCCTGACCGCCGTCGCGGTGCGGGGGCACCACCATGCGGCGGGCGACGGCGTTGGCCACTTCGACGCCGTGGTCGAGACGAAAGACGTGCAGGCAGAGGTCGATGCCCGCGGCGGTGCCCGCCGAGGTGAGGATCTGACCTTCGTCGACGTAGAGCACGTTGGGGTCGACCTCGATGTCTGGGAACGCGGCCGCGAGTTGGTCGGTGTAGCGCCAGTGCGTCGTGGCGCGCCGGCCGTCGAGCAACCCCGCATGCGCGAGTGCGAACGCTCCGGAACACACGCTCATGAGGCGCGCCCCACGTCGGTAGGCGCGGCGCAGCGCGGCGAGCATCGGCTCGGGGGGCAGGAGGCCGGCGTTGCCCGACCACGCGGGAACGACGATCGTGTCGGCCCGGTCGAGAGCGGCCAGCGAGCGGGCGCCGTCGACGTACCAGCCCTGGTTCGTGCGCACGCGCGGCCCGACGGGGGAGGCGAGCACGAGCTCGTAGGGCCAGGGATCGAGGATCTCGGGCCGAGCCAGACCGAACACCTCGCAGATCACGGCCAGCTCGAACGGGGCGACGCCGTCGGCGATCAACGCGCCAACCACGTGAGGCGATCTCACAGAACCGGGTTGCCGCGTCGTTGTTCGTTTGCTGGGCATGATCCCAGTGTGGCAGAAATCATGTGGTTATGTACATAGCTGCCACTGGTGGGATTCGGCCATGAGGAGGAGGATGCGTTCCATGTTCACCGTGCACTGTCCCCAACACGGCAGCGATGTGCTGCTGCCCGAGCGTCACATCGAGTCGTTGCGCAACGGTGCCGCGGGAATCGAAGTGCGGTGGGTCTGCTACTGCGGACACCGCGGTTCGTTCCTCACCGGCCGCCGCGCCGAATCCCAAATCCCCGTCGCCTGATTCCTCCTTTAAGGAGCCAGCGGGGCGCATCGCGCCGCATCCACTCCTTAAGGAGTCGTGGGTGGTGGTTATTCGGCGAGGCCGACGGGGCGTTCGTCGATGATCTGGTCGAGGTACTCCGACAGGCCATAGCCGACGCGGCCGTCGTCGAGCTTCCACTCGGTCAGTCCCTCGCTGATCCGCGTGACCAGGTGTTCGCCGTCGGGGGTCTTGCGCCGGTTACGCAGCGGGATCAGCGATTTCACCGAGCCGGTGACCTTCCACTCCTTGTCCTTCGAGCGCAGCGTCGCCGTGATCGCCTGGTGGTAGCTGTCGTCGCCTTCCCACTCGGTCGAGATCTCGAAGTCGTTGCACAGGTGCAGTTGCTCGCCGTCCCACACGAACCCGCCCCGAGTTCCGGGACCGTCCTGCCGGGCGATGCGGCTGCCCATGAAGCCGAAGTCGTCGCCGAAGTTCGCCGTGAGCCACCGGTAGTACCACGGGGCTTGCCAGTAGCGCGGGCCCCACGAGTGGTCGCGCAGCCCGAACCCGTCGATGGGCCACTCTTGATCGCCGACCCGGATCCTGCCGCGTCCGCCGATGAGTTGTTCGTAGTGACCCTTCGCGAATTCCTCGCCCGGCTTCTCGTGCGGCTCGTCGGGCTCACCACCGAACATCGCGGACAACCCTCGGTACGTGAGCTGCACCTCGCACTCTTCGTATGGGTTGTTGGTGAACGCCTCGCGCGGGTCGGCCATCTGCAACGGATCGTCGAGGATCACGACCTTGCCCGAGTACGACACCGTGAGTTCTTCGAACGGGGTGACGACCTCGAAACGCATCCCCGCCGCGTCGAACGCGTCGTTGTTGTGGACGTCGGGCCGCTTGAACATGAAGCCGACCCGCCCATCGGGCAGGTAGATGCAGCACGTCATCTCGCCGGTGCCTTCGTTGGCCCGATTGCCGAGACGGAAGAAGCCGCCCACTTGGCTCTTCGGGTCGTACACGTTGAAGTACATCGACTCGTTGAAGTTCGGCTCGGGGCCGAGCTCGTGCATGTACTCGTCTTGCGGTTCCAGTCGCACACCCATGCGCCGAACCTAGGCCACGGCTGCAGCCGCGCGCAGATGCTGAGCGAGGGTGTCGACCGTCGAGCGGGTGTTGAGTCCGCTGGTCGACGGCATCACGTACACGGGACGTCCACCGATCGTCCGCTCTTGCGGACCGGCCGCGGCCTTGCGGTCGACGGCAGCGCGCCAACCCTCGAGGCCCACGAACGCGATCACGCCGGGTTCGAGCCACGCCGCGAGTCGTTCCACCCGGGCGAGACCGGCGCGGTACTCGTCCTTCGAGAGTTCGGCAGAGGCCACCGTCGCGCGCTTCACGAGGTCGGTGAACCCGACGCCGTGATGCCGCAGGGCATGACGCGTGTCTCGATCGACCGATACGAGACCGGCCGCGATCGCTGCGGGCCAGAACCGATTTCCTGGCCGAGCAAAGCCGATTCCCGCGTCGGCCGAGTAGACGCTCGGGTTGAGCCCGCAGATCAACATCCGCATCGCGGGCCCGACGATGTCGGGCAGCGTGCGCGCTCGCACCGCCTCCATCTCGATCGTCTCCTCGCGATTCGGATTGGCCTCGACCTCGAGCCGAAGAATGGTGAAGCCGGCGGCGCCGACGATCTCGGCGAACTGGTCCGCCTCCCAGAGTGCGAACAGTCGCCCGGGGAAGTCGTCGTTCGCACGCAGCCGTCGACCCTCACCAACCCCGCTCGCGACGCGCATGAACACCCGGGCGTCGGCGCTCAACGCGCGATGCAAGTCCGCCAGGGCGAGCGGCAGGTCGACGCGCGCGATGTGCAGGTAACTGTGGCTCGCCCATCCCGCGCCGAGTGAGCCACGGCGAAACGGCAGCGCGAGAAGGTCGCCCTGTACTCGAAGCGCGTCGGGCGCGTACTGGTTCGTGAGACCGAGCATCGAGAACGCGAAGTCGAGCGCGATGACCGGCGGTGCCAGTGCTGGCGAGTACCACCCCGGACCGCAGCCGAGGTCGATCGTCGGACCCTGCGTGACCAACGAGAACCGTTCGGCCTTCTCGAACCCTCCCGGCCTTCGGCGGGCTACCCATTCCGCCGACTGCTGGTCGTAGATGGAGCGTGTCTCCTCGTCCACTACCAGCCTCCGCCGCCACCGCCTCCGCCGCCGCCCCCTCCACCACCCGAGAAACCGCCGCCTCCGCCCGACGAGCTCGACGGTGGTGAGAACGCTGCCGCGGTCGCGCTGGAGAACTCACTCGCGAACGAACCGATCGTGCTGATGCTGTCGAGGCGGCCGAAGTTCGAGCCGCCCGCGAGGTTGCCCGCGATGTACCACGTGGCGAAGCCGCTGTTCGGTTGGGAGAACTCGGGGAACTTGACTCGAAGCCCGGCGACCAACTGGTCGGCCACGCCCAACGCGACCGCGTAGACGAGGTAGCGCTCGTACAACACGAGGTCGCCGGTGTGCGCTTCGTCGGGCAGGCGCGAGAAGTCGGTGAGGAACTTCGCGAGCCCGTTGACCTCGGCGAGCTTGCGGGCTCCTGCCGGCGTGCGCTTCCGAAGCAGCAACGACAGGAGGAGCAGCACGACGGCGACGCCGATCGCGACGAAGCCGAGCATCGCGTCGAACGAGATCGCGAGCACGCCGATTCCGCCGACCGCCAGGATCGTCAGGAGGTGGAGCGCCCACTTCACGAGATGGCCCGTGTCGACGTAGCCGCGGCTCTTGAAGTCCCTTCCCACCGATGCCTTGAAGTCGTTCATCCAACTGGCCGACGCCTGCGGGGTCGACTTTGCGTCAGCGACCAACTCCGACTGCGTGATCGACCCACCGTTCGGGAAGAGCCGCCACAACAACTTGGACTCGTAGTCGGTGAGCGGCGCGTCGGCCTTCGGCGTGCGCGTGAAGCGGTAGTCGGTGGTGTCGCGATGCAAGATCGAGGTCTCGCCGTGCTCTTCGCCGATCGTGAGCCAGCCCCGCTGTGCGAGGTCGATGAGCGTCGCCGAGAACGCGTCGTTCGACACGCTGCCGAAGGCGCGCACCGCCTGGCACACCGCCGGCGGATCGTCGGGGATGTCGCGGTAGTACTCGCCGATGTCGTCGGGTTGCGGCGGCTCCTTGCCCCACTTCAAGAAGATCCCGGTGAAGGCGAGCAGACCGAGCAGCGCCGCGATCGGCGCGCCGATGTTGCCCGCCTTTTTCTCGCGCTCCTCGCGAGCGAGTTGGTCCTTCAGGTCGGCCCGGCGGACGTTGGCGGCGTCGGCGAGCACGGCCTCGCGAGCGAGGATCGGCTGCTCGAGCGCGGGTCCGCTCGGCGTGACCGCGAAGTCCGACACCGGCTCGAGCATGCGCACCTCGACCTTGGTGCCTGCGGGGTTGTCGTCGACGGTGAGATGCACGTCGCGCCCATTGAGCGACGACACGCCATTCAGCGCGCCGTGCACGAAGATGCGCAGGCCGTTGCCGTTTCCGGGCGTATGGATCGTGACGTCGACATGGTCTTGGTGTGGAAAGCGCGTGCCGACGAACTGCCAGTACAACACGGCGACGTCGGGGGCGACCGTGACCGCGTTGTCGACGTGGTAGCTGATGTCGAACACGTGGTGGCCCGACACCGTCACGTTGGCATCGCCCCACTTCACGAAACCATCGCTCGCACTTGCGATCGGCACCGACTCGCCGTGCTCGGTCACCGTCAGCGGCCCGATCGTGTACAGCGACGAGCCCAGATCGTCTTCCGCGGTTATGGGAGCAAGGTCGAGCTCGCGGATGCCACCGTGGCAGCCATTGTCGAAGTCGTACGTGACGTGTTCGACAACGTCCATCGAACCGTCGGCGTTGACCGTCGCCTCGGTGGTCGTGTCGTTCCAGTCGCAGCTCAACGCGTGTGCTGGCGTGGCGTCGAGCACGATGAGCGTGAGCGCGATGCAGACGCTGGCGGCGCCTGCCGCGACGAGACGGCGGATCAAGCGAGTCGCTCGTGGATCTTGGCCTGCAGCCGGCGCATGCCCGTGATCCAGCGGTCGCGGTCGTCGGCCTTGCGGCGCACGTAGTCGGCGACCTCGGGATGCGGAAGGATCAGAAACGTCTCGGCCCGCAGCCCTTGGATGACGGCCTCGGCGAGTTCCTCCGGCTCGATCGCGCCCTGCGC
>Ga0105245_10004494_pt1 | contig 12331 bp, 8 predicted proteins | sample KBSM54metaG_FD_81523 | JGI IMG/M metagenome (GOLD analysis project Ga0105245, IMG submission 81523) | Miscanthus rhizosphere microbial communities from Kellogg Biological Station, Michigan, USA - KBS M5-4 metaG | ecosystem: Host-associated > Plants > Roots > Rhizosphere > Soil | place: Michigan...
CCCGATAGGCCTCCGCTCCGGACTTCGGCACGAAGTCGATGGGCGAACCCGACGGGATCAGCTGCTCCTTCGTGGTGCTTTGCTCGAACGCGGCCACGGCGCGATGCGCGTGCTGCATCACCCACCAGCGAACGTATTTCTGGTTGACGGGCTCACGCTCCTTCGGATCGTCCATCAAGTGAGTGATGCGCGCAAAGCCGAGCCCCAGCTCGGGGTCGTGGAAGTGCTGCTGCCGCTTGAAATTGATCTTGAAGTCCTTCCATTTAACGGCGTGCAGCTCCTCATTCAGCCACACCATGCAGGTGTCGCGGTTCGAGTGCTGCTGCTTGCCGAGGAAGAACGCCGTCTGGTCCTGGCCATCGATGATGCGGTCCTTCGGCGGCTCGCAGCCGGCGAATTTCAAGAGCGTGGTGAACATGTCGGTCACGTGCACCATCTCATTGGTTTCGACGCCGGCGGGAATCTTGCCGGGCCAGCGGATCAACATCGGTGTGCGAATGCCGCCTTCGGCCGAGCTGAAGTAGGATCCGTCGAAGAAGCCGCCCGTGCCACGCCCGGCGAGATGATCTTCGGCGCCGTTGTCGCCGCACAAGATCACGATTGTGTTCTCGCGGACGCCGAGCTCGTCGACCTTGTCGAGCAGCACGCCGAAATCGTGGTCGAGCATCAGCAGGCAGTCGCCCCACTCGCCATTCTTGCTTTTGCCGACGAACTCGGGACGCGTGACCATCGGGAAGTGCATCAGCGAGTGGTTGAAGTAGAGGAAGAACGGCTTGTCGGCCTTCACCGCGCGCTGCATGAAGTCGGCGCTGCGCTTGAGGTATTCGGCGTCGCAGGTCTTCTTCGTTTCAATGGTGAGTTGCTGCGACTTGACCGGTTTGCAGCCCTGCCCCTTCTTGCCCTCGTGCATGAAGGAGAATCCGTCGCGCTCGGCGACGTACTGCGGATCGTCTTGCCACATACACTCGTCGTAGGTGCGCAGCGGTCCGTACCACTCGTCGAACCCGTGATCGGTCGGCCAGCGGCCGTCCTCGGCGCCGATATGCCATTTGCCCTGGATCGACGACAGATAGCCGCCCTCGGCAAGGATCGAGGCAATGCAGCGCTCCCAGCGCACGATGCCGCCGGCATTGCCGCCGAGCGCGATCGTGTGGTTGCCGGAGCGGATCGGGTAGCGGCCCGTCATTAGCGCCGAGCGGGTCGGCGTGCACTGCGGCTCGACCACATAGTGCGTGAGCTTCATGCCTTCGGTGCGGAAATGATCAGCGCGCTTGGTGTCGGCGCCACGCAGAATGCCGCCGCCATAGCAGCCGAGTTCCCCCATGCCGAGATTGTCGACGTGGAAAAAAACGATGTTGGGTTTCTTAGCCATTGGTAACTCCTAGTTGGCGGCGGTTCGTTTCGGCGCCCGTTTGAAAATCTGCGGATTCGCCGGTGTTAGCGCTCTTCGGGCCCGCGCCGCGCATGTAATGGCGCTCCGGGCGATAGCTGCCAAAGGCCGTCCGCAAGAACGACTTCTCGAGCCAACGCGACACGGCGCGCGGCAACCACGGCAAAGCTGGTTTGACCTGATCTTGCATCCTGCAGGTTGGGTAGATCGAGAGAGCCATGGCGAAAAGCAATTTATTGCGGCCGGGATCAGATGACCTCGGACAGGCTGCTGCCATGCAGATTGATGCTCAGTCCCTTGAGGGCATCCGCGCTGACTTCACCACCCAGGGCCTTGAGGCTTTCCTCGCGAATGAGCGACATCAACTCGCCGCGCAACGCGAGGAACTCGGGCGAATTCATCATCTCCGGCTGACGCGGCCGTTCGAGCGGCACGACCATCTCGGCCTTGATCGTCCCCGGCCGCGCCGTCATGCAGTAGACGCGATCGGACAGGAAGATCGCTTCATCGATGTCGTGGGTGACGAACAGGACCGAGATTTTCAGCTGCTGCCACATGTTGGTGAGAATTTGCTGCATGATCACGCGCGTCTGCGCATCAAGCGCGCCGAACGGCTCATCGAGCAGCAGGACCTTCGGCCCGGTGGCAAGCGCGCGCACGATACCCACGCGCTGCTTCATGCCGCCCGAGAGACGATCGGGGTACTGATTTTCGAAATCAAGCAAGCCGGCAAGGCCGAGCAGCGTGCGTGCGGCGACCTGCCGGCTCGGCTTGTCGCGTCCTTGCATCTTGAGGCCGAACTCGACGTTGCCGCGAACGGTCTTCCACGGAAACAACGAGTACTGCTGAAACACCATGCCGCGATCCGCGCTCGGACCGTCTATCGGATCGCCGTCGACCGTCGCCACGCCGCTGGTGGGCTTGAGAAATCCTGCGACCGTGTTGAGCAAGGTGGACTTGCCGCACCCGGAAGGCCCGATGATGGAAACGAATTCACCGGGCTCAACGTGGATCGAGACGTTTGAGACGGCATCGACCCAGCCGTCGAGCGTGTCGTAGCGCAGGCAGTAATTGTCGACCTTGATGTGACCCTTGCGCTCTGTCGACGTCATCGCTGCGCCCCTACCGATTCCATGGCATAACGAGGCGTCCGACACCGCGGATCAGCGCGCTCGAGCCGAGGCCGAGCACCCCGATGCACACCATGCCGAGCACGATGTCGGAATATTGGACAAGGGAGTAAGCCTCCCAGGTGAAATAGCCGATGCCGAATTGCCCAGAGATCATCTCGGCTGCGATCAGCGAGACCCAGGCCACGCCCATGCCTACGGTCAGGCCGGTGAAGACATGCGGCATGGTCGCCGGGAAATAGACCTCGCGGAAGATCTGCCGTTCGCGCGCGCCGAGACACTGCGCCGCCCGCACCAGCACGGTGTCGACCGTCGTCATACCGTGCAGCGTGTTGAGCAGGATCGGGAAGAACGATCCGATGAACGTGATGTAGATGATGCTCTCCTCATTCGAGGGCCAGAGCATGATCGACATCGGAACCCATGCGATCGCCGGGATAGGCCGGAACACTTCCGCCACCGGGAAAATGAAATCGCGCGCGAGGCGGAAGCGCCCCATGATGAGCCCGAGCGGCACGGCGACAAGTGTCGCGAACAAAAATCCGAGCAAGATGCGGCGGCAACTCAGCAGAACGTGCTGAAAGAATTTCGGATCATGCGCCGCGCGCACAGCCCGCTCAAAGACCGCCTCCGGCGATGGGACGTTGAGGAATCGGATGTAGATATTGACGCGGTATTTGGTCAGCAGGTGCCACGCCACCAGAAAGATGGCGAGCGAGATAGCGCCGAGCAGGAGTGCCCGAAGCTGCATGCGATGAAGCGACAGCCATTTGATGGCGCGGGGCGTTGTCGCGCGTGCGGGTGTCTCGGCGGGAGCCGGGAGCTCCGGCGCGGCGGCCGGTTCGGACATCGAAGGACTCGGTGGCGCCGCCGCGCGCGCCATGATGGGTGGCACCTCGCCGGGCATCGTCGCCTTCGCCACGCTGCCTTCCACCGCTAACCCCCGCTCGCGGCCACTTTGAGGGCATCGGCGAAGCCGATCACCTTGCCGCCGATCTTGCCGGCGTGCGCTTCGGCGTCCTTCTTCAGCAGGAACGGCGCGATCTCGTTCTTATTCGCACCGATGGAGTAGAAGGCCTGATCAGCGAACAGCTTGATGCCGCGCTCCGTATCGTAGACGTAGGCGACGTTGATCTTCTTCCCCTTGGCCTTGAAGTCGGAATAGGCGCCGAGGGTGCAGGCCGGACTGCTGAACGGCATGATGCTTTCGCCGTCGACCCAGATTTCGCCGGCCTTGCGCGGCTCGGTGACAGGCTTCTTGCAGAACGCGTCTTCACCCTTCACCTCGTAGTTCTCGAAACTCGCGCGCTGCTTGTCGTAGTTGAGACCAAGCTCGGCATAGGTCTTGCGGATGTAGCTGTCGTTGACCCATTTATCGACGTCGAATTCCTTCATGCGTCCGAGGTTCTGCAGGACCTTGGCATCTTCCGCCGCGTCCTTGACGAATTCCGGCTTGATCGTGGGATCGGTGGCCATGATGCCGCCCGGTCCCATGAAAATGTAGACGACTTCCTTGTCGATGCCGGTCCACTTGGCGACCATCTCGGAGGCGGTCTTGGGATCGTTGCGGAACCAGGCATTCGCCTCGATGACAGCCTTGAGATAGGCGGTGACGAGCTCGGGATACTTCTCGGCGAAGTCGGTGCGCACGACCACGCCGTGCCACGTCGGCGCGTTGGTCTCGACGCCGTCGAAGATCTTGCGCGCGAAGCCGCGGAACGGCAGCAATTCGGCGAACGGCACGAAGTCGGCGTGCGCGTCGATCTTCTTTTCCTGCAGGTTGGTCGAGCCGACCTCCGGGCTCTGGCTGACGAGGCTGAAATAGTCCGCGGGCCAGTTACGATCCTGCATGGCCTTCAGCATCATGCCATGCGCAGCGGAGCCGAACGGCACGCTCACGACCTTGCCCTTGAGATCCGAGAGTTCGTAATAGGGCGAGTCCTTGTGCACGACGAGGCCGTTGCCCGAGCCGTACATGTTGTAGGCGGAGACCGCGATCAGCTGACTCTTGCTCTCCGGATTGCTCTGGAATGTGAAGCCGTTCACGATGAGCGGATAGTCACCCATCATTCCGATCTGCAGCTTGTTCGCCATCATCCCGTTGGTCACGGGCGGACCGGACGTGAAGTTGTTCCACTCGAGCTGGAACTTGACGCTAGCGTATTTGCCGTCTTTCGGCAGATGCTTTTCGTAGAGCTTGAGCTCACGAACGATTGTGCCGGTCGTCACGGTATTGGTGGTGGTGTCCTGCGTGCCGATGCCGATCGTAATGACCGTTTGGCTCTCGGCCGTCGCCACTCCGAGGAACATGGCGGCCGCCGTTGCAGCCGCGCCAGTCAAATTCATGAATCGCATAGCTCACCCCTTCTGGTGTTCGGCGCGCCTTGGGTGTCTTCTTCCCTCGTTTCCGCTATTTCGGGCTGATGGTGAGTACAGTGCAAACCGAGACTGGCGATCACGGTCATTAGTTGCTCAAAAAGATTGGCCTGCGCATATTTTTGGCAATTGCCGCTGAATTGCGCTTATTGCCTAGGCAGCAAAATCACTCTTCGCCGCGCATCTCCAACAGGCCCGCTCGACGCCGCACAATGATCTGCGATTTCCGGCAGAGCACGATGTCCTGCTCCTGCAGCCGCTTCAGGCTCATGGTCACCCATTGCCGGGTCGCACCGACCATGTGCGCCAGATCGGCGTGCGTGAATGCCGCACCAATCAGATAGCCGTCGCGCTCTTCGATGCCGTAGGCGTCGACCAGATGGATCAGCAAATGCGCGAGTCGCTCGGTCACCGAGCGCGTGCCGAGCATCTGCGCGAGCGCGGAGTAACATTTTCCCTTGAACGCCAGGCCTTCGATCAACCCGATTCCAAGCGCCGGGATCTGCATCACCAGATCGCGCAGCGCCTTTCCTGGCAGCTGCACCACGCTGCTGTTGATGACGGCAACGCCGGACCATAGATGCGGACTCGTGCCAAAAATATCGGGGCCGCCGACGAAATTGCCCGAACTCCAATAAGCCAGCGTGATCTCACGCCCTGACGGCGCGTTGTAGAAGACCCGGATGCGGCCGCTCTCGATGAGATAGATGCCTTCCGGCTTGGCGCCCTGGCTGAACAGGGTCTGCCCACGATTGAGCACGCGCCTGCGGCCGTGACTGAGCACAAGCTCGCGCTCGCGCAGCGACAGCGCTTGCAGCAGCGGCGGCGGGCCCGCAAACAGCGCGCCGCTCTCCGTCAACAGAAGAGCTTGCCGTCCGCCCGACCGGGACGACGGCTGGCGCGGGGTCGCGGGGGTATCCCGCCCGGAACTCGCGGCACTGAACAACATGCACTTTCCCCCGGCCGATAGACTTGCAAGGGCCGTGCCAAGGGGCGAGCCCTGCCCGGTTCAATGCATTGAAATCGCATTTGAAAGTGGCTGTCCCGGCCCGGCTGTCCCGCCACATGGGCATTCGCGTCCAGGCGGCAATTAATTGACCGCCTCCGGCACGATTCATTGGCACCAGACGATGTCACCGCGCGCGCCGTGCTGCGCGGCATTTCGCTTTGGAGCTTTCATGGCACTGGCCGAAACCACGTCCGCACAGTTGCGTGTTGCCGATGCTTCGTCCCTGCCTGCGGTCATTCGTTCCCCGAAATTGCTCATCGGCGAAACACTGGCTGGGATCGTGACAGCGCTGGCGCTCATTCCAGAAGTGATCTCCTTCTCGTTCGTTTCCGGTGTCGATCCGAAGGTGAGCCTGGTCGCGTCCATTACGCTCGGGCTCGTGATGTCGGTTCTTGGTGGCCGGCCCGCGATGGTCACGGCCGCCGCCGGCTCTGTTGCGCTCGTGATCGGACCGATGGTGAAGCAGCATGGCGTCGAATACATCCTGCCGACCATTCTTCTTGCCGGCGCCGTCCAGATCGCTTTCGGCGCGGCGGGGCTCGCACGGCTGATGCGTTTTGTTCCGCGCTCGGTGATGGTCGGGTTCGTGAATTCGCTCGGCATCCTGATCTTCCTCGCGCAGGTCCCTCACGTCCTCAATATTCCTTGGGTCGTCCATGCGCTGTTCGCTCTCACGATCGCGATCGTTCTCGTCATGCCGCGCTTCACCAACGCAGTGCCGGCGCCGCTCGTCGCGGTCGTGATCGCGACCGCGATCGTGATGACCTGGCATGTGGATGCCCCCAATGTTGGGGGCGGCGGGACGGGAGCGCCGGGGCTACCCGGCATCACGGCGTTCCTCGTCCCGCTCAATCTTGCGACGCTGCAGATCGTCTGGCCGACCGCGCTCAGCGTCGCGTTCGTCGGTCTGCTCGAAACCCTGCTGACGGCGAAGCTCGTCGACGACCTGACCGACACGCGCTCGCACAAGAACCGCGAGTCCTGGGCGCTAGGCGTCGCGAACATCGCCGCCGGCTTTTTCGGCGGGATCGCAGGCTGCGCGATGATCGCCCAGACCATCGTCAACGTGAAGATGGGCAACGGCCGCACGCGGATCTCGACGGCGGTGGCCGCGCTCGTGCTGCTCGCGCTCGTGACCGGGCTCAGCGGTCTGATGGAAAAGATTCCGATGGTCGCGCTCGCCGGCGTGATGATGATCGCCGCGCTCAAGACCATCAACTGGCGCAGCATTGCGCCGTCGATGTTCATGCGCATGCCGAAATCCGAAACGACCGTAATGATCGTCACCGTCGCGATCACGGTTGCGACCGGAAACCTCGCGTTCGGGGTAGTCGGCGGCGCCTTGCTCGCGATGGTGCTGTTCGCGCGCCGCGTGGCCCACGTCATCCGGGCCGAGCGTACCGTCAGCGCGGATGGTCGCGCGGTGCGCTACGACATCCGCGGGCCGCTATTCTTCGGCAGCAGCAATGATCTGTTCGAACGTTTCTCTTACGCCGACGATCCGTCCACGGTCTCCATCGACCTCACCCACGCGCAGATTTGGGACGCATCGAGCGTGGCCGCGCTCGACTCGATCGAAACCAAGTATCGCGAGCACGGCGCCACGGTGACGTTCGCGGGGCTCGACCCGCGCAGCACGGCATTCCATCAACGACTGACCGGGCGATTGTAGGATCTGCGCCGGCGCTAACCCCGGCAGAAGAGGCTCGGTTGAACTGCGCGCCGCTTCACTCGATTACTTCGTCGGCACGCGCGAGCAGCGTGGGCGGAATGGTGAGATCGAGCGATCGCGCGGTCTTCAGGTTGACCAGAAACTCGAACCGCGTCGGCAATTCGAGCGGCAGGTCGCCCGGGCGGGCGCCGCGCAGGATACGCGCCACGAAATCGGCGGCGCGTTCACCGAGCTCGCTCTGCTTCGGCCCGTAGGACATCAAACCGCCGTCGCGCACGAGGTTGCTCAACTCGAAGATCGTCGGCAGGCGTTGGGTCATGGCAAACTCCACGACCCGTTTGCGGTTGAGGTTGGTAAGGGCGTCCGAGACCATGAGAATGCCGTCGGGCCGGTTCCGCGTCATCTCGCCGAAGGCATGTTCGAAATCGTCGGGCTCACGCACGCCGAGCGTTTGCACCTTGAAGCCGAGAAGGCGCGCGGCGTCCTCAGCCGACCGGTAGCGCAAGGTCATCCCGAGATCGGCTGCGTTCCATAGCATGGCGACCTGATGCAACCCCGGCACGGCGTCGCGCAAGATTTCCAGGCGCTTCGCGCTCAGCTCGGTCGACAGTTCCGAGAGCCCGGTGATGTTGCCGCCCGGCCTCCCGAGTCCTTCCACCAATCCGGTCGCAACCGGATCGCCTGCGCCGATCATGACGATGGGAACATCCTTGGCCGAGATTTTCGCGGCCGCGGCGGCCGGATAACCGAACGTGACAATGACGTCGACGCGCGCGGCCTGGAGTTCCGCTGCGAGCGCGCCAAGCCGATCGAAATGCATGTCCGCCGAGCGCAGTTCGATAACGTAGTCGCGCCCCTCGACAAAGCCCCGCGCCGCCAGTCCCGCGACCATCGCCTTGCGACGCTCCTCGACCGGCCCGATCCCGCCGGCCGGGCTGAGAAAGCCGAGCCGATAGGTCTTGCCCGTCTGCGCCCGCGCGACGAACGGCAGCGCGAGTGTGGCGCCCAGCCCAGCAATGACGTCGCGCCGCCTCATTCAGTCACCCCCGGCGTAGCATGAATGACACCATAGCAGGCCCACGAGCGCGGGTACGTGCGCCAAATCACACAGGCAGGCACGTCAAACGGGGCAAGCCGCTCGAGTTCAGCGGCCGCAATTCCACGCCGGCCCAATGGGCGTTGGTGTCCAGCACGGCCCGAAGCCGCCGCCATTCCACCGCCCTCGGTAGAAGCCAGGGCCGCCATACCAGAAATGCGGCGGCCCCCACTTGTCTGCGCGCAACCGTGCCTCACACGCTTCTCGGTAACCCGGCAAAAATCCTTCGCCGCGGCAGGGGCTCTTGACGTATTGCTTTTTGCGAGCGCGTGCAGCATCGGCCGCCGTTGCAGTCGCCAGCAAGACTGCAACAGCGACGAAGAGGGAAACCGTCTTGGACATTGAAGCGCGCCTTCCGCAACCCTTCCGGCTAAGGAGGCGGACAGGTGCCGCCGCCAAGATCGTGCGCCATCAAGCGCGCCCGCCGCGTACCGCTTGGCCTCATCGCAAGGTCGCGCGCGCGCGACCCTTTCTCACGCGAGACGGAGATAGTCCCGCCTCACTCAATTACCTTGTCGCCCCCTACTTCACCCTTTTCCAAACCAGGGTGGTCGGCGTTGTGCCGCGCACCGGTGCCGGGTTCTGATAACGGAACTCATCGTCGCTAATCGAGACGATGTGGCGCTTTAGCGTCGTGCCGTTGTAATTCGGGAACGAACTCATTTCCACGTTGTAGGTCAGCGAGCGATCGGAGTCGTTGACGGTGTAAGTCCCGAAATACGACAGTGACCCGCGTGACGTTGCCTGGTTCTCGATCAGGCTGCCGCGCATCCGGGTATTCGACTTGTACTTCGGGCGATCGCCGCGCATCAGTTGGAACGAGAACCGGCCATTGGGGAGGAATACCAGCTGACCCTTGGCATCCGGTCCCCAGGTGTTGCTGCCGTCATCGCGCTCGCTGGTCGACGATACGAAGGACCAGGTTCCGCTAAGCTGATCTTTCAGGGAGCCTGCAGCTTGCGCCCTCGCCGCCCCCACATTCGCGATCAACACAATAATCGCCAAGGCGATACCTGTTGCGAGGCCGATGGGTCGCATGATTGCTCTCCTGCTGGATGTGCGATTGTGGACGGGTCCGAGTATCATGTTCAAGGGCCGGGACCGACTCGGCCGAGGATACATGAAAAAGCTTGAGACAGATGGCAGCGTCGACCGACGCGCTGCGCGGATACTCCAAGGGTGGCGGCTGTTGGCAATTGCCGGCGTGCTGCTGCTGGCGGGCATCGGCGCGGCGCTGGCCTATTTCCTCTATCAGCCGACCACATGGACCATCGCCGTCGGCCCGGCCGGCGGGGACAATCTGCGCCTCGTTCAGGCACTCGCGCAGCACCTTGCGCGCGAGCGCGCCTCCATTCGGCTGCGCATCATTGTATCGGCCGACGGTCCGAGCGAGAGCGCGGCCGCCGTCGACCGGGGCACCGCCGATCTTGCGGTCGTGCGCGGCGATCTCGGGATTCCGAAGAATGGCCAGGCCGTTGCCATCCTGCGTCACAACCTTGTCGTGCTGATCGTCCCCGCGGCGGCCACAGCATCCAAGGATGGCAAGAAGGCCGGGCGCGCCAAGATCGAGAAGGTGGCGCAGCTCGCTGGCCGGCGCGTCGGCATCGTAACGCGCACCGATGCCAACGTGGAGATCCTCAATGTTGTCCTGCGGCAATACGAAATCCCCGCCGACAAAGTGCAGATCGTGACACTGTTGCCGCAAGAAGTCGCGGCGGCCATCCGCGACGGCAAGGTGGATGCCATCCTGGTTGCCGCATCGTTGACCGGCCGGGTCATTGCGGACGTGGTCGCAGCGGCGTCGAACGGCAAGGAGGTGCCGACGTTTCTGGCGATCGATCAGGCCGACGCGCTTGAAAAGAGATTCCCGGCATTCGAGTCGGTGGAGATTCCAGCGGGCACATTCGGGGCTGCTCCGCCAAAACCTGCCGAAAGCATCGAGACCATCGGCTTTATGCATTATATCGTCGCGCACAGGAACTTGAGTGAGGACAAGGTTGCCGACTTCGCCCGGTTGCTGTTTGGCGCCAGGCAAGCACTAACTGCGGATTTGCCTGCGCTCGACAAGTTCGAGACGCCCTCGACCGACAAGGACGCGGCAGTGCCGGCTCATCCAGGCGCGGCCGCCTATATCGACGGCGACCAGAAGACGTTTTTCGACCGCTATAACGACATGCTGTATTGGGGCATCATTCTGGTGTCGTTTTGCGGTTCCGCGGCCGCCGGGCTGGCGGGCTATCTGAGAACCAATACGCGGGCCGCACGCGTCAAGCTGATCGAGCGGTTGATCGAACTGATGCACACAGCGCGCGCAGCCGAATCGCAGCAGGCGCTCGATGAACTCCAGTCGGAAGCTGATCAGATCGTCACCATGACGATCCGCGACGTTCAAAGCCACGCAGTCGAAGAGCGTGCGCTTGCCGCATTCACGTTGGCGCTCGACCAGGCACGCCTCGCCATCGCTGATCGTCGATCGATGCTTGGCAACGAGCACGCGCGCGCGTGAATGTCCGCTACCGAGCGAGAGGCTTTGTTTCAAGACAATTTACCGCGCGATGCGCGATCCGCTGCAGTGCACGCGCTCGGCGCGCGACGATGCGGTCACATCCGACCTCCGCCAAGAACAGAAGTGTATTCACCCAGCCACTATGGTGGGATGCGACCGGCGAATCGTACACCGCAGCCCATCGTTTCTGATTTTCGTTTTTGCGGAGCCGTCTGCCGATGACCAGGCCCCCACTCACCCGCCTCCAACTGGCAATGTATCTCGCCTGCCCCTCCCTCTACGTGGCGCTGGCGCTCATTGTGGCGGAGGCATTGTTTTCGGCCGCGACGACATACCTCGTGATCAAGGTCGCCAAGGAAATTGCCAACGATCAGTTCGTCGTCTGGGATCTTTTTTATATTCTGGCGACCGAGTCGGCGTGCTTCATCTCCGCCGCCGGTCACTGGATTTATTCCGAACGAGCGGGGTTTCGAGCGTTCGGATTATACATGCTCCGATTTGCGCGGGACAATCGCCACGAGCCAACGCTGCTCGCCGACAAGTCGGAACGTGAGCGTGTCGAACCCTTCCTGACCAGCGAAACGTTCACCCAGATTTTCGGCTTGATGTTCGAGTTTGAGTCTCAGCTCGAGCTGTTTCTCGGCATCGTTTTCAACGCTGTGGTTTTGGGCGCCGTGATCGATAAGGCCCTGCCGGTGGCCTATGGCTTGATATTCGTAACGCTCATCGCGATGCAGTGGTCACTGCAAAACCGCGTCGCGCGCGCGTATCTTAAAAATCAAAAGATGGAAAATCGTGTTACGTCTCAGGGTTACACGGCCTGGGACAATATCCTTACCGGTAACAGATATAACCTTCGTCTTTGGGTCGCGGAATTCAAGTCGCGGGTGCGCGATTGCCTCGACGCGCAAATCAGAGCGATTTCCTGGCGCGAAGGCTTGAGCGCCGGGGGTGGCGTGATCGGGCTTCTGATCATCTTTGCGACGATGGCTTTTATCGCAGCGCAGGACGCGAGCAACACGGAGCTCCTGCTCGCGCTGGCCGTCACGCTGCCCCGGCAAATCGAGATGACATCGGACGTGCACACGTTCGCCACCGGCTGGAACGACGTTTTCGCGTATTGGACGCGATGGGGTGGGATCGTTGCCAACA
>Ga0105245_10004495_pt1 | contig 12328 bp, 11 predicted proteins | sample KBSM54metaG_FD_81523 | JGI IMG/M metagenome (GOLD analysis project Ga0105245, IMG submission 81523) | Miscanthus rhizosphere microbial communities from Kellogg Biological Station, Michigan, USA - KBS M5-4 metaG | ecosystem: Host-associated > Plants > Roots > Rhizosphere > Soil | place...
CCGCAGACCCAGCTCGTGGTGCTCACCCGATGCCACTTCCTCGGCGAACCCACCCGCGGCCTCGAAGGCGTCGCGGCGCACGGCGTACGTCCCCGTGTCGAACTTCGCCTGAATGTGGTCGTAGGCGGCACCGAGATCGCGGACCGGCGACTCCCTTGGTTGCGAGCCGTCGGGCTGGCAGTGGATCGACGCGCAGCTGACGAGCGCGATCGCCGGGTCAGCGAACGGATCGGTCAGCGCCTGCAACCACGACGGTTCGACGTCGTCGTCATCGTCGAGGAACAGGAGCACCTCACCGGTCGCGACGCGCGCGCCGTGGTTGCGGGCGGCGGCCACTCCCGCCTGCGCCTGGTGCACGGTCCGCACGCGGGCGTCGCCGATGGCCTCGAGCACCGACGCTGTGTCGTCAGTCGATCCGTCGTCGACCACGACGACCTCGAACGGCGACGCCGACTGCGCGAGCACGCCCTTGATGGCGCGCGGAAGCAGCGCGGCTCGGTTGTGCGTCGGGATCACGACGGAGAACGTGTGAGCTCCGATCCCGGCGGACGCGACGAACGAGGGACGGTCGCGCGCGTCAGGTGGTACAGCGTCTTCGCTGCGGGCCGCCGGAAGAACGAGCGCCGCAGCGCGTCGCGGGCGCGGCGCCGGTCGCCGGCGCCGAGCGCGACGAGCCCGGTGCGCAGGAGATGGAACGCGTCGGCCCGCCGGTGGCGGGCGAAGTAGTCGGCGTGCAGGGCGCGCATCAGGTCGAGGCTCTCGATGCGCGCGCTGGCGTCGTTGCGATTGCGGACGCCGTCGTGGCGCCGCACGATGCACCCCAGCTCTGGCACCGTCGACACCGTCGCCCGCTCGGTCACCCGTAGCCACCACTCCACCTCGGCGGCTCCGTGGAACCGCTCGTCGAGCGGGACCCACACGCTCTTGTCGAGTGCCGTCACGCTCAAAAGCGGTGTGATCGCATCGCGGATCGTGCCGCTCACATCGCCCTCGAGCATCCGGCCGCGGGTGCCGCGCTCGGGCTCGGTGTCGACGCGCGTCCAGCACACCGTAATCGGGGCGCGTTCGAGGCCTTCGACTGCGAGCCGCAGCCGATCGGGGGTCCACAGGTCATCGTCGTCGAGGAACGCCAGATAGCGACCCTGCGCTTCCACGACGCCCGCGTTGCGAGCAGCGGCCACGCCACCATTGGCCGCGAGCCGCACGACGCGCACCCGCGGATCGGAGTCGACCGTGACCGGCGTCGGGCTCGCGTCGTCGACGACGATGCACTCGAAGTCGGCGACGGACTGGCTCACCACCGAGCCAACCGCCTCTGCCAGGAATTCCGGACGGTTGTACGTCGGGATGATCACGCTGAAGAGCGGCGTAGGCATGAGATGGGCACACCGGCAAGCGACGGAGCGGCCAGCCTAGTGACTGCATCGAGTACGGGCCGTCGAGGGCGTGCGACCGTCGCAACTACCCTGACGTCTTCGTTCGACGTTCAAGTGCCAAGGAGCTGCTGTGACCTCCGAGCCGGCGCGGAGCCGTGTGCTGTATGCGCTGGGGCAGTACCCGGCCATCTCGCAGACGTACGTGAAGGCCGAGATCGAGGCCGTTCGCGACGACGTCGACGTGCACGTCGTGACGACGAAGACGCACCCCGTCTCCTACGACGATCACCTCCCTTTCGAGATCCTCACGTCGATCGAAGAGACGTGCGCGACCGTCGAAGAGGTGAAGCCAGACGTGTTGCACACGCACTGGCTCACGCAGGCCGACCGCGTCGCCGAGATCGCGCGACGCACCGGCGTGCCGTTCACGATCCGCTCGCACTCGTTCGACACCCTGTGGGGTGGTTGGCGGGGCGCGATGTACAACCGGTCGCCGATCGGAGCGAAGCCGCTGCTGCCGCCGCACCTCACGCACATTGCCGACGTCGCCGACGACGACCTGTGCCTCGGCATCCTGTGCTTCCCATTCGTGCGGGCGCGGCTGGAGAAGGCGGGCATCCCCTCCCACAAGCTGCACGACTCGTGGCCGGTCGTCGACTACGAGCAGTTCCTCGACCGCGAGCCCAACGGCGACCGCGTGATGAACACCGGCGCCGCGCTCGGCAAGAAGAAGATGGAGTCGTACCTCGACCTCGCGGCGCGCATGCCCGAGCGCGAGTTCGACATCTACCCGCTGGGCTTCAAGACCGACGAGCTCAACGCCCAGGCGAAGGTCTCGAACTCGCGGGTCGTGTTCGTGCCACCAGTTGAGCCCAAGGCGATGCCTTCGGAGTTCAAGCGGCACGAATGGCTCGTGTACTTCGGCAACCCGCGCGTCGGCTGGCCCGTGTCGATCGCCGAGGCGCAAGCAGCAGGTGTCGGCGTCTGCATGCAGAACGTGCGGCCCGACATCGCCGAGTACGTCGGCCCCGCGGGATTCCTGTTCGACAACTTGTCGGAGGTCGAGCGCATCATCTCGAAGCCCTACCCCGACGAGATGCGCGAGGCGGGCTTCGAGCACGCGAAGAAGTCCGACATCAGGCAACACAAGTCGAACCTCCTCGCCCTCTGGCCGTGACGACCGACCTCCTGTCGTGAACACCACGAATCGGTTCGCGGCGCTGCTCCCGCGCACGTACCGACGGCGGCTCATCAACGCCCGCCTCACCGCACGACGCTGGACCGATCGACGCCGGCCGTTGCCGTTGATGTTGATCATCGGCGCGCAGCGGTCGGGCACGAGTTCGCTGTACAAGTGGCTGGAAGCGCACCCCGACGTGGCCGCGTCGGTGCGCAAGGAGACCGAGTACCTCACCCGCAGCTTCCAGCAGGGCGAGGTCTGGTACCGATCGCACTTCGCGTCGCGGTTCCGGCACAAGGTGGCCAAGCTGCGTCATCGTCCGCTCGTCACGTTCGAGGCGACCCCGACCTACCTGTCGCACCCGCTCGCTCCCGAGCGCGCGGCCGCGCTCGTGCCCGGCGCCAAGCTCATCGTGTTGTTGCGCAACCCCGTGACGCGCGCCGTGTCGCAGTACGAACACGAGCGCAGCGGTGGTCGCGAGCCGATGACCATCGACGACGCGATCGCCGCCGAGGCCGACCGCGTGGGACGCGATCTCGCGCGCCTTGCGATCGATCCGATGTACAACGCACGCGATCTCCAGCGGTACTCGTACCTCACGCGTGGGCGCTACGCCGAGCAGCTCGAGCGGTGGTTCGAGAAGTTCGATCGATCACGCGTGCTCGTCGTTCGCAGTGAGGACATGTACGACGACCCGGCGAAGGTCTACGCCGAGATCCTCGACTTCCTCGGATTGCGCAGGTGGCAGCCGCGCCAGTTCGTGAACCAGTCGTACCTGACGCGGCCAGACGCGACATCGACGCCGGTCGAGGTGTCCGACGAGACCCGCGCCTGGCTACGCGACTACTTCCGTCCGCACAACGTGCGGCTGAAGGAGCTACTGGGTCGCGACTTCGACTGGGACTGAGCCCAGTCCGCTCACCAGGGACGTTCGCGGCGGGCCGGGATCGGCTTGCTCCACCAGCGCCCGGCGAACCTCCAACGCGACGGCTCGACGGTCACCGTCGTGGCCGCCGCGACCGGTTGTGGCCAGGTGGCTTCGATCGCGGCCACGATCGCCGCGAGCTCTTCCTCGTCGGGCGGCGACAGATTCACAGCGGGCTGTTGCCGTGCTTGCGCTTCGGAAGCTCCTCGCGCTTCGACCGCAACAGGTCGAACCCGGCGATGATCTTGGCGCGCGTCTCGGCCGGATCGATCACGTCGTCGACGAAACCACGCTCGGCCGCGCCGTACGGGTTGGCGAAACGCTCGGTGTATTCCTCGACCAACTCCGCCTTGCGAGCGTCGGGGTCGGCCGCGGTCTGCAACTCGCGGCGATACACGATCTCGACCGCCCCTTGCGGGCCCATCACGGCGAGCTCGGCCGACGGCCATGCGAAGGCGAGGTCGGCACCGATCGACTTGGAGTTCATGACGACGTACGCGCCGCCGTACGCCTTGCGCACGACGATCTGGATGCGCGGGACGGTCGACTCGCAGTACGCGTACAGCAGCTTGGCGCCGTGGCGGATGATGCCGCCGTACTCCTGGTCGACGCCCGGCAGGAAGCCCGGCACGTCGACGAACGTGAGCAGCGGGATGTTGAACGCGTCGCACGTGCGTACGAAGCGCGCCGCCTTCTCCGACGACTCGATGTCGAGCACGCCGGCGAGGTGCATCGGTTGGTTGCCGACGATGCCGACCGGATGGCCGTCCATGCGGGCGAAACAGCAGAGGATGTTGGGCGCCCACCGCGCCGCGTACTCGAAGAACTCCCCGTCGTCGACCACCGACTCGACGACCTTGTGCATGTCGTACGGCATGTTCGACGAGGCCGGGATGAGGTCGATGAGCTCTGGGCACTGCCTGTTGGGATCGTCGGTCGTCGCGAACACCGGCGGGTCTTCGAGGTTGTTCGCGGGCAGGAAGCTCAACAGGTAGCGGACGTCGTCGAGGCACGACTTGTCGTCGGCAGCCATGAACTGGCACACGCCCGACTTCGACGCGTGCGTGATCGCGCCACCGAGCTCCTGCTGCGTGACTTCTTCGCCCGTCACCGTCTTCACGACATCGGGACCGGTGATGAACATGTACGACGTGCCGTCGACCATGAAGACGAAGTCGGTCATCGCGGGGCTGTAGACGGCGCCGCCGGCGCACGGGCCCATGATCACGCTGATCTGCGGGATGACGCCCGACGACTGCACGTTTCGGTAGAAGATGCCGCCGTAGCTGTCGAGGCTCACGACGCCCTCTTGGATGCGGGCGCCGGCGCCGTCGTTGATGCCGATCACCGGCGCGCCGACCTTCTGCGCCATGTCCATCAGCTTGTGGATCTTCTCGGCGAACACCTCGCCGAGCGCGCCGCCGAAGATCGTGAAGTCCTGGCTGAACAGGAAGACCTTGCGGCCGTCGACCGTGCCCCATCCGGTGATGACACCGTCGGTGTAGGGCCGGTCGGTCGCCTCGGGCAACCGGGTGCGGGCCAGGAGGTCGAGCTCGTGGAACGAGCCGGGGTCGAGGAGATACTCGACCCGCTCGCGGGCGAGCATCTTGCCCCGGTCGTGCTGGCGGTGGCGGGCCGACTCCGACCCCGCGTTGAGCGCCTGCTCCTTGCGTTTGTTGAGCTGCTCGAGTCGCTCGCTCACGGGATGTTCCGACATGGCGGGACCGAGGGTAGTGGACCCGCTGACGGTCACTCACGGTCGGGCGGCCCGGTCGGCCGCCGCCGAACGCCGAGAACTAGAACGCTTGGGTGTCGAGGATGTCGATGGCGACGGGCACGGCGAGGAGCATCCGCTGCAACTCGTTGTCGACCAGGCCCGTGACCACGACGTCGTACTCGACCTCGGCCAGGTTGAGAGCGTCGGCCGGGGTCGCCCGCGTGCGCGTGATGCTGGCGCGGCCCGCGCCCTCCACCTGCAGCGCCCACTCGTCGGTCGCACCCGGCACGAGGCGCACGACGGCCACGGGCTGACCTTCCGCACTGGCGATGTCGTAGCGCGAGTGCAAGCGGCCGATCTTCGTGATCGTGCCGACCTTGTAGCCCGCAGGGTCGGCGACCTCCACCGCGTTCTTCAGGCTCGGCTTGGCGACCGACAGGACCGTGCCGCCACGCGCGTCTTCGAAGCGGTAGCCGGGCGCTCCGTCGAGGATGGTCACGTAACGCCCCAGCTGCCCTCCTGGGCCCATGACCTCGAGAGCCTTCTCGTCTTCGGTGCGCCACTGGCCGGCGCGGGTCATGCTGAACGACTGCGACGGGGCTGGCTCATACGGCGCCGTGGTCTGCTCGCCGTTGATCGTGACGTGGTCGGTCCACTGGGTTCCGTCGTAGTAGCGGAGGTCGCCGACCTTGGTCGGGTCTTCGTACCAGTCCGCCGCCATGCCCTCGTGCGTCGTCACTGCGCCGTTCCCCTCTCGAGTCGCCCGTAGTCTGGCGCGTCGTGGACCTCCCGGTCATGCCCCCCGTCGCGCCGATGCTCTCGAAGGGCGTCGGCACCCTCGACGACCTGCCCGCAGGTGCCGATCTGATCTTCGAGCCGAAGTGGGACGGCTTCCGCTGCATCGTGTTCCGCGACGGCGACGAGGTCGTGCTCGGTAGCCGCAACGAGCGTCCGCTCACGCGCTACTTCCCCGAGCTGGTCGAGGCGTTGCAGCGTGAGCTCCCCGATCGCATCGTCGTCGACGGCGAGATCGTCGTGCCTGGCACGACGGGGCTCGACTTCGACGCGCTGCAACAACGCATCCATCCGGCCGAGTCGCGCGTGCGCCGGCTCGCGGCCGAGACGCCGGCGTCGTTCATCGCGTTCGACGCGTTGGTCGTCGGTGGCAAGGACCTCACCGAGCAACCGTTCGCGAAGCGCCGCGCGGCGTTGGAGAAGGCGCTGGCAAAGGTGCAGCCGCCCGTGCACCTCACGCCCGCGACGACGTCGATCGACGAGGCGCGCGATTGGTTCACGCGCTTCGAGGGCGCGGGGCTCGATGGCGTGGTCGCGAAGCCGACCGACATCGCCTACCTGCCCGACAAGCGCGTGATGTTCAAGGTCAAGCACCACCGCACGGCCGACTGCGTGGTTGCAGGCTTCCGTTGGCACAAAGACGGCAAGGGCGTCGGGTCGATGCTGATGGGGTTGTACGACGACGAAGGCACGCTGCACCACGTGGGCGTGTGCGCGTCGTTCGCCGCGAAGTTCCGCACCGAGCTCGCGGAGGAGCTCGAGCCGCTGCGCAAGAACGCGCTCGAGTCGCATCCGTGGCGCGGGTGGGCCGAGATGCAGGGCGGGGGCCGCATGCCCGGCGGGCAGAGCCGCTGGAACGCGCAGAAGGACCTCACGTGGGAGCCGGTGCGGGTCGAGCGGGTGATCGAGGTCGAGTTCGATCAGCTGCAATCAGGACGCTTTCGCCGCGTCGCCCGATTCATGCGCTGGCGCCCCGACCGCGAACCCGCGTCGTGCACCTACGGCCAACTCGACGTGGCCGTCCCCCTCGAACTCCGAGAAGTGTTCGCCAAGTAGCTCGTTTTCGAGTGTGAGGAGCCCGACTTTCGGGCCGCTGGCACTCGAGAATCAGGATTTCTTGGCGCGGCTCGGGGCGACTCTTGGGGGCTCGCCTTCCATCTTCGGGTAGACGGGTGGCCATGGGGCGTCCATCAGGCCCGATTCGAGGTCGCGCTTCGACATCTCGAGCAATGGCTCGAGCGACTGCGGATGCTCACCGATCCCGGCCCATGCGTCACCGCTCGCGTCAACTCGCGGTGGGACCGTCACCAGCGTGAGCTCGTCGGGTTGGATGGCGGGCAACTCGTCCCAGGTGAACGGCGTCGACACCTGGCCGCCTGCTCGCGGTCGCACGGACCATGCCCCGAACACTGTCTTGTGCGGCGCGTTCTGGTTGAAGTCGACGAAGACGCGCGCGCCGCGCTCTTCCTTCCACCACGCGGCCGTGATGAGTTCGGGTCGTCGTCGCTCGAGTTCACGCGCGACAGCGACGGCACACGCGCGCACGTCGTACGACGTCCAGCGCGGCTCGGCACGGACATACACGTGCAGCCCGCGGTTGCCCGATGTCTTCGGATGCGACGCGATGCCGACCTCGTCGAACAACGCCTTCAACTCCGCAGCTGCCTCACGGACTTGCTCGAACACGACGCCCGGCGACGGATCGAGGTCGATGCGCAACTCGTCGGCGTGCTCCGGATCGGCGGCGAGACTCGGCCACACGTGGAAGCCGATGCAGCCGAGGTTCACCGCCCACAACACGTGCGCGAGGTCGGCCGCGACGAGCGCATCGCTCTTGGTGCCGTTGGGCGTGCTCACGACCGTGGTCTGCAACCAGTCGGGGTGTGACGCCGGCACGCGCTTCTGGAACCACGACTTGCCCGTGGCGCCGTCGGGGAATCGCTGCAACAGCGTCGGCCGGCCGCCCATCGCCGCCATCAGCGGCTCCGCGACCGCGAGGTAGTAGTTGACGAGGTCGAGCTTCGTCTCGCCGTGCGTCGGGAAGTACACCTTCTCCGGATTCGAGATCGGCACGACCTTGCCGTCGACCTCGATGTCGACGCTCGATTTCGCGGCCATCAGCTCACCCGCCTCTCAGCTCGCCCGCCGCTGCGCCAGCCGGATGGCTCGTTCAGCCAGCCCCAATCCGTTGATGCGCTCGGTGAGCTCGACGAGCTCGGGACGCGGACCGGTCCACTCCATCTCGTCGACCGACGAGACCACGTCGGCATCCGACTCGACCGTCGCGATGCGACGGAACAACAGCGCCAGCTCGAACTGTTCGACGAGCGTCGCCGCCAGCCGGCCCGGGTTGCGCACACCGACGCCCCATTCCTCGCCGAGGTGTGGAATCGCTTCGAGGTGCTTGAACTTGGCAAGCACTGCAGCGGCCGTCTTCGATCCCCATCCCGCCAGCCCGGGGAAACCGTCGGCGCTGTCGCCCACCAGCGCGAGGTAGTCGGGAATCGACTCCGGGTCGACCCCGAACTTCTCGCGCACGCCGTCAGCGTCGAACACGATGTCTCGCCGACGATCCCACTGCACGACTTTGCCCCCGACGCACTGACCGAGATCCTTGTCGGGCGTGCAGATCAACACACGCGACACTCGCTCGTCGGCGGCCGCGACCCGCGCGCCCGCGCCCATCGCATCGTCGGCCTCGAGCTCGACCATCGGCCACGTCGTGATCCCTGCTGCCATCAGCACGTCTTCCAGCAACGTGAACTGCGCGAGCAACTCGGGCGGCATGCCCGCGCTCGTCTTGTAGCCGGGCCAGAGGTCGTTGCGGAACGACTCGATCACGTGATCGGTCGCAACGCCGACGTGCGTCGCACCCGACTCGAGCAGCATGAGCACCGAGCCGAGGACGCCGCGCGTCGCGCCGAGGTCGGGGTCCTTGTTGTTCGGTGCGAAGTGATACCGGAACAACTCGTACGTCCCGTCGACGAGATGCACTTCCACGTGTTGCCTCCCCGTCAGGCCCCGACGAAGCGCAACACGTCGTCCGGGGTGGCGCTGCCGTCGTGCACGACCTCACCGTCGCGCAACGCGACGCAGCGCGTCACGCGTTCCACGAAGTTCACGTCGTGCGTGGCGACGACCACGGTGCGCCCCTCGCCGTGCAGCTCGGCGAACAGCTCCAGGAGCGCCGCCTTTCCGGTGGCGTCGAGGCCGACGAACGGCTCGTCGACAAGCAAAAGGTCGAAGGGTCGAACGATGCCGAGCGCGATCGACGTCTTCTGCCGCAGGCCGCGGCTGAACCGGGCCGGCAGGTCGTCGGCGCGCGGCAGCAGACCGACCCGCTCGGCGATCGCGTCGAGCTCGTCCTGCGACGCGTCGACGCCGTGCAGGGCCGCGACGTAGGCAAGGTGCTCCCGCACGCTGAGGTCGTCGTACAGCACCGGATCGTCGGGGATGAAGGACGTCGCGGCGCGGGCGGCCGAAGTGCCCACCGCGGCGCCCGCGATCTCGATCGCACCATCGGACAACTCGAGGGCGCCCGCGGCCAGGCGCAGGAACGTCGACTTCCCTGAGCCGTTGTGACCAACGAGCGCGACGAGTTCGCCCCGCGGCACCGTGAGGTCGAGCGGTGCGAGCGCGACGAGATCGCCGTACGACTTCGACGCGCCGGTGGCAGTGAGCATCGGGTCAGCCATCGGTGGCTGCGTCCTTTCCAGAGGTCTCGTCGTCGGTGGACGGCGATTCGGTGCGTGACGGCATTGCGAGTTCCATCTGCGCACGCCACCACTCGTGCACCCGCTTGCGCTCGCGCAGCCAACCACACACGATGATGAACAGGAGCAGCACGCCGCCCCCCGCCATGAGCGCGATCGGCGCGGCGGGCGCGCCGTGACGCGCCGCGGTGCGCGCTGCGAGCACGGGCGCGGCGCCGATCACGGCCATCGCCGGCGGCCAGCCGGTGCGGTACACGATGCGCATCCCCGCGACTTCGGGGGGCATGAGGCTCCACGTGTCGCCTCCACCCCCTTGGTTCGGAGGACCGCCGACGACGCTGATCACCGCTCCTCCCACAGCACCGAGCGCCGCCGGCAACACGCACGCGGCCCCGATCTCGACCGCGGTCCACGACGGGCCTGTGACCGCTCCTGCGATCAGCGCGACCAACCCGACCAACACCATGGCGACGAGCGCGACCGGCACATGGCGCAACTCGATCGCCCCGTCGTCGATCGGAACGGCATCGCGACGCGTCGGATGGTCGACCTCCTGCGCGAGCGGCTCGACGGCATCCAACGCCGCGAGGTAAAGCGCCAAGCCCGACACGATGATCAGCGGTGACGTTCCGTTCCACGCGCCCCGCGCAGCGATCCCCGCGACGGCACCGAGCAGTACAAGGCGGGCGACGCGCGACGCCGGCCAGCGCAACAACCCGCGGACGCCTCGCGTCCACACCGGAAAGCGATGGGTACCGCGGTTGCGCACGGGCAACCAAGGCCGCAGGCGCGGCAACTCCATCGCCAGCTGTCGTCGCAGCACGATCACCGTGCGCACGTCTTGCAGCGTCGCCGCGAAGCGCACCTGGCCGACGAGCGTCGACCGCCGCTCGGCCGCTTCGACCGACACGTTGCCGACGAGGCTGAACCCGACCACGAGCAAGACGAGCGCAACGACCATTGCGACGAGCCCAAGGACCGAGAAGTCGAGCGGCCACAGCGCGATGTGACCGACCGCCGCGGTCGGCGACCCTTCGATCACGTTGGCGCCGTCAGCGATTGCGGCTGCGATGAGTCCGAGACCGACCAGCGATGCGAGCCACGACGGCACGCGCCAGCCCGACGCGCACAACGCGGCGCCGTATCCGAGGCCGACCGTGGTGAGACCGAACAGCGCGCCGCACGCGGCCCACGCAATGTCTTCCTCCGGTAGCCGGTGCGCAGCGAGGATCCCCGCGATCCCGCCGGTGACTGCGGCGACGAACAACAAGAACCGCAGTTGCCTGATGGCCGGGCTGCGCATGGCCGTCGTGCGGTCGACGGGCGCCATCAACACATGCCACACGTCGGCCCGCTCGAGCGCCACCGGCCCTCCGCGACTCCCCGACCGCAGCCCGATCGCGACCACGACCGCGGTGATGAGGCCGATCCAGTCGGACCCGTGACGCGTCAGTCGATCGAGTTGCGACGGTGTGAGGAAGCCGTCGCCCACGAACCCCGCGCCGACGAGAATGGCGGCGCCGCCCAACAGCGCGGTCAGATACGCCTGATAGAGCGCGTCGATCCAGTGCACGTCGGCCAAGCGCTTGCGCCGGCGCATGCGGCGGAACTCGGCGAGCGACGCCTCGAGATCGGCGTCTGGATCCGCGACTAGCACGCGGTGAACCGAGACAGGATCACTCCTGCACGAGTTCGATGAGGGTGCCGAACGCGGCCTTCGGATGCACGAAGGCAACGGTGGTCCCCCGCGAACCGGGGCGCGGCTGCTGGTCGATGACCTGCCCGCCCTGGTCCTTCACTGCTTGCAACGCCGCCGCGCAGTCGCGCACGCGGTAACCGATGTGATGCAAGCCCTCGCCCTTCTTCTCGAGGTACTTCGCCACCGGCGAGTCGTCACGCGTCGGCGTGAGCAACTGGATGTAGCTCTCGGCCACGCGCAACAGCGCCTCTTCGACGCCGTCGCTCTCGACGATCTCTCGATGCTCGACGAGCGCGCCGAACGTCTCGCGGTAGTAGTCGATCGCCGCGCCCAGATCGCGCACCGCGATCGCCACGTGATCGATCTCCGTGAGCATCGACTCGGGCTCGCCCGCGACCTCCGACACCGTCGTCTTGTCATGCGGATTACGCGCCTGCAGCGGACTCATGCGCCATGCCTCCGGAACAGCGTGATCTTGTCTTCGCCGACCTTGTCGCGGAACTCGGGATCGTCGATGCCGAGGCCCTCTTCCGGCGCCAGCGCGAGCACGCCGATCTTTCCCTCGTGCAGGTTCTTGTGCACGGAGTACGCGGCTTCGCCGACCTCGGTCAGCGGATGAACCGCTGACAGGATCGGTTGGATCGCGCCCTTCGAGATGAGGCGGTTCGCGTCCCAGGCCTCGCGGTAGTTCGCGAAATGCGACGACTTGATCGACTTCAGCTTCATCCAGAGGTGACGGTTGTCGTACTCGATCATGTAGCCCGACGTGGCCGCGCACGTGACGATCGTGCCGCCGCGGGCACACACGAACACCGAGGCCCCCATCGTCTGGCGGCCGGGATGTTCGAAGACGATGTTGGGGTCTTCACCGACCAGCCCGCGGATGTCTTTGCCCAGCCGGCGCCACTCGCCCTCGTCTTGCG
>Ga0105245_10004498_pt1 | contig 12325 bp, 22 predicted proteins | sample KBSM54metaG_FD_81523 | JGI IMG/M metagenome (GOLD analysis project Ga0105245, IMG submission 81523) | Miscanthus rhizosphere microbial communities from Kellogg Biological Station, Michigan, USA - KBS M5-4 metaG | ecosystem: Host-associated > Plants > Roots > Rhizosphere > Soil | place...
CGATCTTTGGCAATGTCGGGTTCGGTGGACAAGGTGGCCGTGGTCCGGGGTCCGGGGCGAGTGCGACCTACTGGGGGTCCGCCGGTGCGGGTGGTGGCCCTGATGGCGGCGGCGGCGGCGGGGCGACGAACGGTGGCTTTATGGTGTGGTTCCCGATTTAAGGAGCGATGACGATGCCGATAGTGATGGCCGGAAAACAGTTCAACGCGTGGGATGTGAAGTCGCTGGCTGGCGATCTCGCGGGTCGCTTGCGCGAAGCCGCGTACGCCTGCGCGGTCCTTCAGGCGCAGTTGAAGTCATGGGCGGATGCTGATCTGGTCGCGCTGGGCCTGAAACAGGACGAGATCAACGCGCTCAAGGGGTTCTTCATCAGCGACGTGCAGCACGTGCAGGCGGCGCTCGCGGCCTCGCCGTGGCTCAAGGACATCGTCGGCCTCGGCGTCTACGGGTACCCGACGACGGTGATGCCGCCGATCACGCCGGTGATGCAGCCGGGACTCCAGATAGTCCCCACGTCGGTGGCGGCGCAGGTACCGCAGGAGCCGCCCATCGACGCGCCGGTGCCGTCCGCTGAGGAGCATCGCACGCAGTGACCCTGCGGGAAGCGGTGACGGCTCGCGTGCCGCGTGTGCGCCACGCGCGATGGGCCGACCCGTTGACGTACTATCGCCTGCCGCTGCTGCCGGGGCTGGTCGCCGGAGACTGGGTCGAGTTATATGACGACCGGCAGCAACTGGCGACGGGCGTGAAGCCGGGCACGGCGCGGTTGCTGATCAGCGTGGCCGGAATGAACGGTGGCTTTGTGCCCTACTGGGGACCGGTGTCACCATTCGAGCAGGACCGGGCGAACTTCGCCCGAACGTACATAGACTTCTGAAGGACCGACGATGCACACGATGCAGAAGGAAGTGATACCGGGGCTGGCGACCCGCACGTGGACGCTGGTGGGCTACGACGTGCGGCTGGCGAATTATGGGAGCATGTTCCCGCAGACGCCGCCGTTCCCGCCGGGGGTGCCGCCGCCGCCGGGGATGGACATGCCGCAGTTGCAGATCCGGCTGAAGGTGGAGACGACGTTCGCCGGGTTCCCGGAGTTGACGTGGCTCGACTGGTGGTCGATCTTCGTCGTCGGCGCACAGGCCGCACTGCGGATGCAGGAGATCGCCGGGCCGATTCTCGCGGCGGCGATGGCGCACGTGACGACGCCGGAGGACGCGGTCACCGCCTACAAGGTGGCGACGACCAAGGCAGCGTACGCGTTCTGTCAGGACGCCCTCGTGCCGCCGTTGCAGCGCATTCCCGACGACGCGGTGTTGACGGGCGAGCCATAATCCATTCGACTGTGTGACGACGGAGGAGACGACGATGCCCCTGACGACGATGAGTGTGTTGCCCGATCTGGAAGGCCGCAAGTACGGGACGTTGAGTCTCGGCTACGACCGCATCGGGACGATTCGCGACGAGTTCTCCGCGCTGCTGGCGCTCGCGAGCGCCGCGTGCGGTGTTCCGCCGGAGCAGTTGACGATCTTGCTGATTCAGCAGACGACCGCGAAACTGAACGCGGCAGCGGCGACCGTGGACGGCTCCACGATGTAATTTCCGATCCCGTAGTTTTTCGGTGTTGACGGGTGGCAGTCGCTTCAGCGAGACTGCCATCTCGTTCTTGCTCAATCGGCCACCAGTGGCGCGAGAGGGCATTCGGCTTTCACTCATTCCCCAAGGCATAGGGTCGGAGGCGTTTCATGGCGACGACGGCGGCGGTGTTTCGTTTCGGTAATTCCCCTCCCGCAGTTCCACGGCGTGTCCACGCGCGTGGGTTTCTCATTACAACTTCCATCACGGTGCGCCCGGAGAGTCTATGGCGACGACGATTCCATTCGTAAAGCCGCTCACGCCAGCGGATAAGACCGCGCTCGTGCGCGAAGCCCTGCACGCCTTACGCAGTGCCAATGCGATTGACGAGCGAGAAGGCGATCTCGATCCTGCGGGTCTGGTCGCGTGGTACGACCTGACGATTCCTGCGGTAACAGACATCAAGGCCATCGCCGGAGCGATGGACATTGAACTCTCGCGCCGACGCGGGGAACTGATTGGGCGAGAGGGCGAACGGCGTGGGCCGGGACGCTGGCGAAATCGCGCGACATCGAGCGGTGAAGTCAAAGTGTCACAGCGTGACACTTTGATCGGTGAGGCTAACAAGCAACAGCGGAAACGCGACCGCGCGATTGCTGCCGAACCAGAGGCAGTAAAAGCCTACGTGCAGGAAGAAACCGCTGCCCAGCGTGTGCCAAGTAAGCGCGGTGCGGTGCGCGTGGCTCGCAAGGCGCGTGCGGCTCGTGGCCCCGTCAACAAGGCCAAGAAAACCAAGAAGACGAAAACGCAGACGGCACCACGCGCGGCCTTTCAGGCGTATCAGCGTGCGGAGACGGCCCGACAGATCGAAGCGGTGCGTGACAAGTCGCTCACGACACTGGAAATCGCTGGGCTGCTGGGTGTGCAGACGGCATTGGATCGCCATCGGCAGGAGCGTGCGCGAACGGCGCTGACGAAGATCGCGATGGTCGATGGCGTCGTGGTGATGCAGGACGATGACCGCTGGTTGGTCACGGTGACGCCGGAGCGGGTCACGCGGGAAACTGCACTGAAGGCGCTCTACACGGAATTCGAGAAGCGTCGTGCTGAAGTGAAACGGCGCAGAGAGGAGGCTCGCGACAAGTACAAGTCATGGAGGCCGGACAACGTCCACACTTTGAACCAGTCGGCACTGGTGGACTGGATCGAGGATGACCTGTTGGTCTGGCTGAACACCGAGTTGATTAAGGTGTTCGCAATGTTCGGATTCGACGCCACCGCGCCGTAAAGGCATCCGGGGCGTCAGTCGTCACCGTTTACAAGGAGTTCGTATGTTCCGAAAAGTGAAAGTTGAAACCGTCCCGCTGACGCCGGAGGTCGCGGCGCGGTTCGCGAATCTGACGCCGCTGCCGGGCGAACGGTCCATGAAGCAGTCGCGGATGTCCTATCTCTCGACGTGTTTGCTGCGTGGGAAATTCAGTAGCCCGGACTGGGCACTGGGTATCTGCCGCGAGGATGGGCAGAGCTATCGGCTGGACGGTCAGCACAGCAGCCACACGTTGGTTAACCTGCCGGTCGGGGCGACGTTCCCGGACTTGGAGGTCACGATCAGCACCTACGAGTTCGACTCGATGGATGCGGACGCGTCCGATCTGTTCAACCTGTTCAACAACCCGCGCAGTGTTCGCAGCAACGGCGACATGATGGGGATCTATCGCGCCAAGTTCCCTGAGTTGCAGGACTACTCCCGCGAGTTCCTCGTGACGGTTGGTAACGGCCTGCACGAGTACGAGTCGCAGCGCAAGAAGAAGGCGAAGGCCAAGGACGCGGTACTGTTCGACGCGCGTGATCGGGGGCTGTACTTCGGCCATCCGTCGCGCCCGGACTTTCTGGTCTTCACGCACTGGCTCGCGAAGTTCCGTGGCAAGAACGAGAACTTCCTGAAGAAGCCGGTCATCATCAGTGAGATGCTGGCGGACTACGTGATGGACGCCGCGCAGGCAGACGAGTTCTGGCATCTGGTGTTCAGCGAGAGCCACCCGGATCCGGAGCACGAGACGCGGGAGCTTGCGTCGTTCCTGCGCGAGGAACTGCGTCACGCGAAGGATCCCAAGATCGACATGGCCCTCCTGCGGAAGCGGTCGGCCAAGGCGTGGAAGGTCTTCACGAAGACCGGGGAGAAGAAGGCGGCGGCGTAAACCCGGCAGGCCCGGTTCTCCGCGCGTGGAGGGCCGGGCTTGACTTCCGATCCGATTGGCATTACCATTGGACGGTAAGTCAATTCGGAGACGACGGAGGCGACGATGAACGCAGAGATTCCTACCCCTGAACAGATCGCAGCGGATGCACGACAGGTCGTGCTCGCGGATGTCTATACCGGGCTTCGCATGGGAGGCTACACCTTCATTAGCGCATTGAAGGCGTTGCGCATCCTCGGCCTCTCACTGGCAGAGGCGAAGGCCGTCGCGGATGCGTGTGACGCCCAGCGTATGGCGATGCAGCAGTTGGCGATGCTCGAACACTTTGAATCTGCGGTGGCGCATTGAGATGGGCTTCTCCCTTCGGCAAGCCTTGGATCCGCTGGTCGCGGACGCGCTGAAGCCGCAACACAACTGCCCGACGGGCAAGACGCCGTTGCCGACGAAGGCTGCGGCCGACCGGGAACTGCGCCGGATCAACGCGACCCTGCATATGAAGATGCACCGGTTCCGCTGTGGCTACTGCGACCAGTACCACCTCGGGCACGCGCGAGGGCGCAAAGGGGACCGATAACTGGCCCTATGAGCGCCGTCATCAGATGGGGCTTGACTTCAGGGAACAGTGCGATTACCATTAGAGGGTAGTTGATTGAACAGGTCGCCTGACGGGCGGCTAAGACGAGAACCGGATAAGAGGAGACGACGATGGTCAAGAAAGCGGCGGCGGAGACGGCGGCAGCGGTGCCCTCCACGAGCGATTCCCAGATGGTGCAGTCCTTCAAGGCGGCACGTCGGGTTTCGACTCCCATCATTGCGATTGAAACGCCCGACGCGGCGGCGACGATCACTGCGCTGCGCAAGGCGCTGCCGGATTCAAAGACGCCGATTTTGAGTTGGGATTGCGCGAAGGGACTCTACGGGATAAACGATCCCGGTAAGACGGCGTTCGCGGTCCTCGGCGTGGATCCCGCGATGACGGTCAACGCGACCGAAACGCTCCTCGCGTGCGAACGCCTGCCGGAGTTGTCGGTGGTGTTCTTCCACAACTTCCAGCGCCAGATCAACGAGACGCCGACGATGCAGGCGCTGTGGAACCTGCGCGACCAGTTCAAGATGAACAAGCGCACGGTCGTCCTCCTCGGCCCGACGTTTCAGCTTCCGGCGGAACTGGCCGGTGACGTGATCACGCTGGACGAGCCGTTGCCGACGCGCGACGAACTCGGCGCGATTCTCGATCAGCAGCATAAGAACGCCGCGCTGGCGGTACCCGAAGACGAGACGCGCACGGCGGCGCTCGATGCCATCGTGGGCCTTCCCGCCTACACGGCCGAACAGGTCACGGCGATGGCGCTGACGAAGGACGGCATCAACGTCGGCAAGTGCTGGGAGCGCAAGATCAAGGCGATCCAGAACACCGATGGTCTGCGTGTCTGGTCGGCGCGTCCGGGCGAAACGACGCTCGATGAACTGCGCGGGATCGATAACGTGGTCGAGTTCTTCCGCCGCCTGATTGCGGCCGACGCGTTCGGCGCGATTGTGTTCATTGACGAAATGGACAAGGCGCTCGCCGGGGGCATGAGCGAACACACGGGCGACAGCGGCGTGAGCAAGGATCAGGTCGGCACGCTCCTCAGCTACATCGAAGACACCGGCTCGCTGGGCGTGATGCTCGCGGGTGTCGCTGGCACGGGCAAGACGCAGTTGGTGAAGGCGGCAGGCGCGGAGAGCGGCAAGCCGGTCATCATCCTCGACCTCGGCGGCATGAAGGGCGGCGTGGTCGGAGAGAGCGAGCGCCATATTCGCGCCGCGCTGAAGGTCGTCACGGCCACCGCCGAGGGCCGCGTCCTGTTCGTCGGCACCGCGAACCGCACGACGCTGTTCACGCCGGAGATGAACCGCCGGTTCCCGGACCAGTTCTTTTACGACACGCCGGACGACGCCGGGCGCAAGGCCATCTGGCCCGTCTACATCGCGAAGAACGGCCTCACGTCGTCGCAGGCCGCGATTCCCGCCGGGTTCGATGCCGGGTGGACCGGAGCCGAGATCAAGCGTGCGTGCGAACGGGCGGCGCTGTTCGGCACCACGGTGGTGGAGGCGGCACGGTTCATCATCCCGCAGTCCATCAGCGGCAAGAAGGTCATCGACGGCTTGCGCCGCGAGGCCGCAGGGCGCTTCCTCTCGGCCAGCCAGCCGGGCCTCTACGAACTGCCGGAGGCTCCGGCCGTTCCCCAAGTGGTCGTGGCGAACCGCTCCATCGAGGTGAACTAGCGATGGCGGCGACGACGATGGTCTGGACGGACTACGCGATTCTGGAGCCGTCCAAGCCGACCTACGACAAGCACGGGAAGCCGGTGCGCTGGAAGGTGCAACGGAACGAGGAGGGGACGTGGCGCTGCCACTGCCCCGCCTACATCTTCAGCAAGGGCGTGAAGACGTGCAAACACATCCGCCGGTGCATCGATCAGCAAGTCAAGGAGCAGACCATCGCCACGCCGGTCGCGGTCGCTCCGGCGAAGTCGCCGCACCGCATCGAGGCGGAGAAGGTGTTCGACGCGATGTGCGCAGCAGCCACCCAGAAGGCGCACGTGAACGTCAAGGCGCAGATCGGTGCCTCGGGCGGGGCGGCGATGGTGGACGTGCTGATGGCACGACTGGCGACGTGGATGCCGCCAGCAGCGGTGACGGTGACGACGGAGACGACGGTGGTCGGCGTGCGCCGGATCACATTTGACGAAGATTAATCGCATCTGGTCGAAGGTCGAGAAGACCGATGCGTGCTGGCTTTGGACTGGTGGCAAGGCCGGTGGCGGTTCACCCGGCGAGTACGGGCAGACGTTCTACCAAGGTCGCCCGATGCTGGCGCACGTTGCCATTGATTTGATCGTCAACGGCCCGTTACCGGAGGGGATGGAGCGTCACCACGAATGCCAGAACAAGCTGTGCGTTCGGCCAGCGGCGGGTCACGTCGTCAGGGTGACGAAGGCTGAACACCGACGATTGACGGCACTGGAGAAGACAACGTGCGTGCATGGGCATCCGTACACGCCGGGCAATGTGTGGGTGGCTCCGAACGGACGACGCCGCTGTCGCATTTGCCTAAATCTGAAAGAGCGTTCACGCGAGTGGCGCAGGAAACACAGAAAAACAATCAATCGATAAGCGAGGGTAACGACGTGTTGAACAAGGTGATGTTGATCGGGAATCTCGGGCGCGATGCCGAACTGAAGTACACGCCGGGCGGCGAGGCCGTGGCCTCCGTGTCGCTGGCGACCAACAGCGTGTGGTTCGATAAGAACAACCAGAAGCAGGAGCGGGTCGAGTGGCACCGCGTGATCATCTGGGGGAAGATGGCCGAGTCGCTCGCCCAGTATCTGGTGAAGGGCAAGCAGATTTACGTCGAGGGCAATCTCCAGACCCGCGAGTGGACCGACAAGGACAACGTGAAGCGGTACACGACCGAGGTCCGGTCCTACCAGATCAAGCTCCTCGGCGGCATGGGCAAGGGCGGCGGCGTGCCGCACCCGGCGGACACCGAGGGCGGATCGAACGACCAGCCGGTGGACGATAGCGACATCCCGTTTTGATGTTATCATCGGGTCATGCGGATTGACCTGACGCCGGTGCAGCCACGCGAGTGTGGACCCTGTAGTCTCTGCTGCAAGGTCATGGCGATCAAGGAATTGGCGAAGCCAGCGAATGTCTGGTGCGGCCATGCGAAGAAGGGCCGGGGCTGCGATACCTATCCAACCCGGCCCGACTCGTGTCGCGGGTTCTCGTGTTTGTGGCTGGCCTCGACCATTGCGCCGCTGGCGCTGCGCCCGGACAAGATTCACGGCGTGCTGGTGTCCACGCCAGACGGGCACCACATCGTGCTGCACGAGGATCCGGGGTATCCGGGGGTGGCGCACGCGGCGGCGAAGGACATCCTCAAGAAGTGGATTGCCGACGGCACGCGCTACTACGTGGTGGCCTGCGGGACGACGCGGCGGTTCTATGGCAACCACCAGTTGCTGCCAGCCGCGACCGCGATGATGAACGAGGTGGCCGAGGACGTGCCACCCTTCACGGTACCGTGAAGGAACGGAGACGACGATGATTGACCAGCCGATGTTTTTCGACCCGTCCGGGCACCCGAAGCCCCGGAAGCATGGCCCCAAGGTGTACAAGGACGGGCCGAAGCCGACGGGCGCGGCGCGGCTCCAGCAACAGGTGAACGCGCTGCTCCAGAAGGCGTCCCGGTTGGAGCGCAAGCGCGATGCGGACGAGGTGTATGCGCGTGACCTCGGGGCTGTGCTCAAGGTGTTCGTGGCTTCGCACCCGCGCGTGAGCGAACCGTGACCGTGCTGATGCCGACGCACTCCTGCTTTGACGACAGCCTGTCGTACATCTCCGACGCCGTGCTGGAGAACAAGGCCGAGGCCGTCGAGCATCTCCGATTGGTGCATGGCATCTGCCTCGCGGCCGAGGGACCGCAGAAAGATCGCCCGTTCGCCCACGCTTGGGTGGAGCAAGACCGCAGCGTGGTGATTCAGGCCGCGCTCCTCGATGGCGAGAAGATTTGGTTCGGCTGTCTGCGCAAGGAGTTCTACGCAAAGATGCGCGTGCAAGTCTCGACCGTCTACACCGTCGAGGAGGCGGTTCACAAGAACTGGGAGCACGGCACCTACGGCCCGTGGGACACGGCGTACCGTGCGCTCTGCGCCAACGGGTCGCGCGTGGTGTTCCGGGCGGAGGAGCCACCCACATGAAGACGTTCCTGCGCTACTGGGTCGGGATGCTCCTGCTGTCGGCGCTGATGGTGCCGATGATGTTCGCGGTCTGGGGCGTGTCGGCCGTGATCGATCACTACACAAAGAACCTGACTCTCGGCTTCGTCGTGTTGTTCTTCGTGACGAGCCTGCTGGTCGCCGGGTGGATGACCGCACTGTTCTCCTCGCGCGGTAAGCGGGTCGTGACCGCCCTCGGCCGGTGGGTGCAGTGATCGAGCGATTGATGGTTGGCGCGGTCGGCGTGTGCCTTGGAGCGGCGTTCGCGCTGCATCCGATGACGCGACCGATCCTGTCGGATCCCCGTGCGACGGTGCGGGTGCTGGTGGCAGTCGCGGTGCTCTTTCTGATCGCTGCGCTGTTGATGTGAACGGACGAAGGGAGAGCAGATGGCCGCAGTGAAGCGACGGAGCATCGTAGAGTTCGAGAAGTGGTTGGACAAAGAGATCGCACAGGTCGAGAGTTCGCTGGTGAGCCTGAACACCGAAGTGGCGGAACTGGCCCGGCAGAAGTCCGAGTACGACGTGCAACTGGCAACGCTCAAGAGCGTGAAGGTGAAACTCGCGCCGGTGTCGGCTGAGGACGAGAACGGGTTCACTGGGATCCCGTCGCCGTTCACGGAGGACGGACGACAGCCCGAGCCGACCGAGCCGAACCTGTTCGACACCGAAGCGGAAGCGGTTCAGCAGTAATGTGCTGGTTCGCGTGGTGGCATCGCCGGAAGCGCCGTATCGATCACGAGACGATGTGGACGGCGCTGCGCCACGCGGCCGACTGTCGGCATCCCACGGATTCCGAGGCAGCGGTCCTCCTCGCGCTGCGCGGCTGGGCGACGTTCATCCAGCAGCCCGGTCAGGAACACTGGCGGTGCGCGTGCGCGGAGGCCGACGAGAAGGCCATCATCGCGCGGCACCCGCCCGGCACGTGACTCGGTGCTTGACTTCCATCCTGCGATGGGATTATCATTGGACCTATGGCTGAGACGACGACGGCGACGACGACCCCCGCAAAGAAGCACACCGACCGCGACTGCGACGAATCCTGTGCCTGCTGTCCGCAGTGCTACGTCGCGCGAGGCATCGACATCTGCGACCGCCTGTGCGAACACGCGGAGGAGGACGACGATGCGTAAGAAGATCGACTGGCTGGGCATCCTGTTCTTTGTCTGGATCGCCGTGATGTTCGGTGCGATCTTCGCGCTCAATGCGACGGAAGGGTGGCGGCGATGAACACTCCGGATCCCGGCCAACACATTCAACTCATTCAAACCCCGACGGGCCTGATGAACGTCATCCGTCCGGTGGCCGAACGGCTGCTGGCCGAGGGCGTGATCAGCGGCGAGATGGGCAACCTGCACGCGGCCGACGCGGCGACGGTCAAGGCCGCGATGATTGGCGGCGCAGCGGTCTGCGACTTCTGCTCGTCGCCCGGTGCCACGCACGCGTTCCCGGTCCCGGACTTTGAGATGCCGCACGGCATCGGCACCAGTCAGGGTGGCTGGGCCGCATGCGACGAGTGCCACGCACTGGTGCTCGCGAAGCGGAAGAAGGATCTACTGGCGCGTGCGCTGGGCGGGATGTCGTTCCCGAAGTTCTCCAAGCACGCCATCGGAGAACTGCACGACAAGTTCTGGCAGGCGCTGGAGTTCACGGAGAGCACGCTGGCGCTCGCGTCCCGCCTGCGGGAGTTCGCGGACGACAAGCTCCCGGCCGACGTGCTGCCCTACGCTGGCACGTCCCTCGCGACGATGGGGCCATTGGTCACGACGCGTGCGAAGCGGCTCCAGACGCTGATGGGTGTCACTGGGCTGTCGGCGTCCGAGATCGAGTCGTTCATCAACGCCGAGGACATGACGGCGATGCCGCCGGAGGTGCTGGTCAAGCTCGCGGCATGGGTGCGCCGCGTTGGCAAGCTGGACTCGCAGACGTTCGGCAACATGCTGCTGGGTGTCCACAAGCCAGCGACACAGGACCAGACGCCGCACTGGCAGCAAGCCCTCGATGCGAAGTTTGAAGCAGCGGTGCTGCTGAAGAAGTTGATGAGCAGCGATCAGCACGAGGAGTACTTCCCGGACGCCGTGGACCTCCACGATCAGGACGCCGTGAAGCGGATGGTGAAGCTCGCGGAGGCGCGGAAGTCGCTGCGGCATCTCGGGTTCGATCAGGACTTGCGGCTGCTGCCGGTCGCGCAGGCGTACAGCTTCAACGGGGAGACGGCGGCGGCCATCCAAGAGGCCGCAGTGGGCATCCCGCACGACGCGCCGCTGTCGTCCGTCGAGACGCCGAACACCGGATGCGGCTGGTTCTGGTTCAGCGACCCGCTGGCGGTCGCGGCGAGTCCGGCGGCATCGGACCATACCAACGCGCTGCTGTGGGCGTGGACGAACGTGAAGGGCACGGACGCGTCGGGCACCGAGACGCTGAACAGTGCGGCGCTGATGTTCTCGGCCTACGTGCGCGACACGAAGGGCCGGGACTCCCACAAGCTCCTGCCCTCGACGCGGTGGTACTGGCCGCTGTCGATGTCCTTCCACGAGATGCTGGGGCTGAATACCAAAAGCTGGCGGCAGACCTACGGGCCGGGCACACCGCTGCATGGCGACCCGAACATCATCAGCGAGGAGGCGACGATCAAGGTGATTGCCGACCTGAGCCTGTTCTTCGTGATGGCGTGCCTCTGGTTCCGTCAGACGGTGCCGGGCCAGCCGAAGAAGAAGGTGGACCCGGTGCTCACCCAGTCGGAGGGCCACGTCGAGCGCCACGCACGCAAGCGGATGCAGCGGGAGTTCAAGCTCCCCGACAAGCCGACCGTGACCGTGGTCGCGCTCCGCAAGGCCGTGCGCGTGGCGGTCGAGCCGACCGAGGGTGCAGCGGCGAGTAGCTCGCGGCAGTATCACGTGCGGTGGATCGTGAAGGGCCATCCGCGCATGCAAGCCTGTGGGCCGGGCCGCGCAGATCGCAAACTTATTTGGGTCGAAAGTTTTCTCAAGGGACCAGACGAGGCACCGTTGCGCACTAGCAAGACAACGGTGTTTGCCGTTGTTAGATAGGACGTGCGCCGAGTGCGGCGAAGGGTTCAAGGTCAAAGCGTCAAGGGTTGCTATTGGCAAAGGCCGCTACTGTTCGGTCAAGTGCAGCGACGATGCGAAGCGAGGTGTTCGTCATATCCACGACGGCCTGAACCCGCAGACGCGGTGGCGACGGAAACAACGAGGCGTTGTCCGGAAAGTCGTTGACGCGCTCCGAGCGGAGACGGTCTGCAAGCGATGCGGCCGTCAGCCGATTGAGTATCACCGGAAGCTCCACGAGACAGAGCCACAGCGACGTGTCAGCTTCATGGTGCATAACGGGCGGTCGGTTGAGGATGTCCTCGCGGAGATCGCGCTGTGCGAGCCGCTCTGTCGTCGGTGTCATCAGGAAGTCGATGGGCGGATGAAGGCGAACCTGTCACCGTCCAAGCGAGGAACTGATCCAGTTAAGGCGGCGGCACGCGCGGAGAAGATTGGCGCGAGTTGGGCGAACCCTGAGATCCGGGCGGCTCGCATCGCAGGGATTAAGGCGGCATGGGCCGCACGGAGACGACGATGAAGATGAAGCCGAAGCCGAAGCCTGTTTCAAAACGGTTGCTCGCCAAGGTGCCGGTGACGATCTGTCCGCCGGGTTCAGCCATTACGCAGTCGGCCACTTTTACGCGTGGAGGAAAGCCGCTCTTTCCGTCGCGGCGAGCGGCGGCGGCGGCGGCGGCGGAACGATTAGAGAAAACGCGACAGCGCGAGGCCCGGCGGCACGC
>Ga0105245_10004508_pt1 | contig 12307 bp, 9 predicted proteins | sample KBSM54metaG_FD_81523 | JGI IMG/M metagenome (GOLD analysis project Ga0105245, IMG submission 81523) | Miscanthus rhizosphere microbial communities from Kellogg Biological Station, Michigan, USA - KBS M5-4 metaG | ecosystem: Host-associated > Plants > Roots > Rhizosphere > Soil | place: Michigan...
CCTTCTTGGTGACGTCTCTCTACATCCTTGATATAGGCCTCTTCTTTAGCCGTAGGAACCCACGGTCTAATACCATGGTTCTCTGACCCTTCTGTTTCAAAATTTGACATAAAAATATCCTTTCTACAGGTCGCTAGGAAAGGATTTGTGGTCTAATGCCAAAAACATCTTCCCCGCGCTGCGGGCTAGATGGAGCACCCATCCGAATTGGGTTGCTGGCGGGTCAACGAGCTAGATCTCTCAGCCGCACTCTTTATATTCTTAGTTGTTAAAGTTTTATTAGCGTAACACGCTTTAAAACCTTGTGCAAACCACGCAAGATATGTGGTGATAAATAGTAAGCAATGGCAGCATAGGCTACACCGATTACGGCATCTATAGCGTAATGTTCGGCTTGGTAGACCGTACCAACCCAGATCAGTAGCGGATAGATCCAGGCCAGCCAGCGCCATTTTGTTTTGAATAATTTTGTTATGAATAGCGCGAATAGAAAAGAATAAGCCGCGTGCAAACTTGGCACAGCCGCAACTGGGTTAGGCGAAATCTTGTTATAGACACTTGGGAAGTCGTGAATACCAAAAGCATTCCAAACCGCCGAGGAGACACGGGTTATTGGCTCGATTAGGCTTCTATCCGAGGCCATCCATGGTGGAGCGGCTGGAAAAGCCAGAAAAGTCAGAAAGCCCATGAACGAGACCGTTAAATAGGTGGTTACTACCTGCCAATACTGCTTAGGACGCTTCAGCCAAACTAGTGCTGCCAAAGCGAACGGCAAGACAAAATGCAGTGGATAGGCACCGTAAAAGACAAAGTCGTACCACAAGACATGCCCCTTCCATAGCCAGTTTTGCAAAATCCTAGTTGGCAAACGGCCAAAGAACAGAAATCTATCAGCCGCCGGCATCCACAAGTAATTAACCCGGCTATTTAGGTGCGGTACTAGGCCCCGAAACGATTCGTAGACCAGTAGAAGCCCAACAAACGGCACGAACCGCTTCAGGAACTCTTTGGCTCGGCCTGTTGCCATCGCCAGCAGCGTACCAAAAACTAGAATTTTATCTGGGGTTGGGAAGCTCGGCGTGCGAATAAAAACAATCAGAAATATTACGACACCGACAATACCAACGATGCGGGAAAAGCTAAGTTTCACTCCCTAATTGTACAAGACTATTTGAGTGGCAAATCTATGAATGAGCGGTAGAAACTGTCTATCTGCTCTAACTGTTCAATGTCAGTAACCCTGACTGGCCTCTTGACCAGACTACGGAAGGAACGACGCATGTATTTAATAGGTAGTTGGGTCCTTCGCTTTTTGATAAACATAGTATTGTTTGTCATCGCTGTTCCTCCCCTTAATAGTTTGCAGTATGACGGTTTATCAAATGCAAAGCCGTGAATCTGCTCACAACAAGCTTGTGATAATCGTCACACTTAGCAATTTGGCAAATAACAGATAAGCCCGTATAATTTCCATGTCTTTCCAAACCAAATTCGTGAGAGGATTCACGAATTTGAGAGGAGGCGGCTTGATCAGTTTGGTAATGTTGGCCAGAAAACTTGTTTTGTGGCCAACTCGGCAAACGGATCATCACACGCCGACGACGATGGGGAGTGGCCAAGTGGTAAGGCACCAGGTTCTGGTCCTGGCATTCGGGGGTTCGAATCCCTCCTCCCCAGCCAATAGAACCTTGATCATGGTAGTATTAGCTCATGAATAAAACTTGTCAGAGTTGTAGCATGCCGCTCAAAGATAATCGAGGCACCGAACAAGATGGCAGCCCAAGTGAAAAGTTCTGTAGTCTTTGTTATAAAAATGGATCTTTTATAGATCCCAATATAACTGTTGAACAGATGCAGGAAACGGCCGTAAAGGCGCTGAGGCAAAAGCACTGGCCGAACTTTCTAGCAAAAATGGCAGCCGGACGTATCCCAAAGCTTGAAAGATGGAAAACCTAAGCTTTTAGCCTGGATCTCAATCAAATGATTCATTTAATCCATGAATTGCTTTATTTTTATAGTTGTTGTATAATAGGCGAGTTTTGTTGAGGCTATTTTGCTTCCAAAACGCACTTTGACAGAGTAGTGTTCCAGTTTGGCAATCAGATTTGTGTATGAAGATTTGATTGCCCAACTGGAAAATATCCAGATTCTGAGGCCAAGAGGTGAGATATGCAATATCCATCCACCCGCCGCTCGGTCTCCGACGGCCTGTTCTACACCATCCTGGGTCTTGTGATCATCATCTTGGTGATCGCTTTCGGCCAACAGCTGATCCATGTCTACTTCGACCACTGGGCGCCACGGCGCGGCGGTGTCGGTTACGACAACTTCGGCTGGGGAATCCTGCATGGCTTCTTTGTGCCACTCGACTTCCTGGTGTCACTTTTCAGTGACAATCTGACCTTCTACCAACCACACGGTACCGGCAACTGGTACGACTTCGGCTTCTTGTTGGGTGCTGGCATACTATTGCGGGCCCTGACTGATTAGTTCCAGGTAGACGAAGTCTCCAGTGGGCTGGTAGATCAGGGTGGCGGGGGCTAAAGTTATTCGCACCAGCGAACCAACTCCCCGCCACCCAAGGCCTCTATCTCTACTACTCTGTCATTTCACCACTGTCTTCAAGATTTTAAAGACACTGATGAGATTATTGGGCTTATCCTTGCAAAATATGAGCAAATAGGATATAATCTAGCAATATGTTTTCCAGTAAAAAGCAAGTGGCCTCCGCTGACCAAGCAGGAACGGTTTTACTACTACAAATCCCTCGCACCAACGAAAAGAAAGAGCTAGCCGCTGAACAGATGCTAGCCAGCTTACACGGGCTACTTCATAATGGCAAAAATCTCTTCAAAGCTGCTATTCATGAACGCCTTAGCTTTGAGATAGCGGTCCAGAATAAACGCATCGGTTTTTATGTGTGGGTACCGGACTATCTGAAAAGTTACGTCGAGGAACAAGTTTATGCTCAATACCCTGACGTTGACATCTCCGAAGTGCCGGACTATACAGCAACTGATACCGCCAGCCAGATGACTGTAGCTGCTGACCTAAAATTGAGTAGCGCCGAACCATTGCCAATCAAAACCTTCCCGAGCTTTGAGGTTGACCCGCTGGCCGCTATTACTGCTACCCTAGCCCAATTTAACGATGATGAGGAAGCTTGGATCCAGGTAGTAATCAAACCTGCCCAGGACAATTGGCACAAGAAAAGTGAACAATTTATAGCCAATATGCGTAGCAGCAGTGGTGGTAGCAAAGGATTGGCCAAAGCCTTGTGGGCGCCACCGACCGAGTCTAACGCACCACAACTTGTTGAACACGAAAATGCCCGTATTAAAGGTGCCGAGCAAAAAAGCCAGAAACTAGCGTATGAAACAGCTATAAGGATTGTCTACCGAGGTAATGTTACGCTTTCGGCCGCTCGGATGCGCCTGCAGTCTATTATTGCCAGTTACAAACAGTTCAATAGTACTTATCTAAACGGTTTTTCTCAGCGTAGCCTAGGTGAAAACCCTAAGTTAGTACAACTCTATAGAAATAGGAGTTTAGGCAAGGGCTTTCACTTGAATATCGAGGAAGTTGCTAGTTTGTATCACCTGCCCCACACTAATGTGGAAACACCTAACATTTTGTGGGCCAACGCTAAGACAGCTGAGCCGCCAGCTACATTGCCCTTGATCACAGAAAGCAATACTGAAGATGTTAGCCCTGTAGCCGTCACCAATTTCCGCGGCCACAACACGCCTTTTGGCATACACCGCTCTGACCGCGGAAGACACCTCTATATTATTGGTCAAACTGGTGTCGGTAAATCAGCTATGTTGGAGCTGCTGACAATTTCTGATATCCATAGCCCTTACGGTTTTGCTGTTATAGACCCTCATGGTGATTATGCCTTGAATGTCTTGCGTCGTATTCCAGCCGAGCGCGCTAAAGACGTAATTTATTTCAACCCAGCTGATACTGATTTCCCGATAGCCTTTAACCCAATGGAAGTCGATGACGCCAAGCTCAAAACCCACACCTGCTCTGAACTCATAGGTGTACTTAAACGGATGTTTGACTCCTGGGGACCCAGGCTAGAGTACATACTGCGCTATAGCTTGCTGGCTTTACTAGACTACCCTAACGCTACTATGTTGGATATCACCCGTATTTTGACAGACAGAAAATTCCGCAATGAAGTGCTTACCTACGTAGAAGATCCAGTAGTCAAAAACTTCTGGACGGTTGAGTTTGCTAGCTGGAATGAGCGCTTTGCGTCCGAAGCCGTCGCGCCTGTACTCAACAAAGTTGGAGCCTTCACTGCCAACCCAGTCGTTAGAAATATTATTGGTCAACCTAAGAGCAGCTTCAACATCCGTCAGATCATGGACGAACGTAAAATTCTGATTGTTAACCTCAGTCGTGGCTTGATCGGTGAAGACAACGCCTCTCTATTGGGCTCGCTATTAGTAACCAAAATGCAAATGAGTGCCATGAGCCGGGCGGACGTAGAGCAATCTCAGCGTATACCTTTCTATCTGTATGTCGACGAATTCCAGAACTTCGCTACCGACAGTTTTGCGACCATTTTGTCCGAAGCCCGTAAGTATGCTTTGAACTTGACCGTTGCCAACCAGTATATCGCCCAAATGAATCCTGATGTCCGCGATGCTGTGTTTGGTAATGTCGGCTCGATTGCCTCATTCCGCACCAGTGCCGATGACGCTCGAGTTATGCTCAAATATTTTGAGCCTAAATTCAGCGAACACGACATGGTACACATGCATAACCGGCATTTTGTGCTGAGTATGACTATCGAGGGCGAAAAGGTTCAGGCTTTTTCCGCAACCACCTTGGATTTACCGGAGTCCCCCACTGATTACACTGCTGAAATTATTGAACATAGCCGTGGTATTTATTCAGTCAACCGCAGTCAGGTTGAAGCTTATGTGGGCGATCGCTATAAAGTAGCTGAATTGGCTAGAAAGCCTGAGATTCATAACCAGCCAAAACCCGTCCCCGAACAAAAACTTAATACACCGGCAAAGCCCATCAACCCTGGGGGAATGGCTGTTTCTCAGACTTTAGAGACTGTTGTAGCTAAGCGAAAACGTCGTCGACATCGCCGGGCAAAGAGCGAAACCTCGAACACAAAAGACGTAACTCAACACCTATCCGAAGACGAAACTACCATCCATCTCAGATAGAATAAATTAACCTTGTTAGTTGGTTTATTGCTTATTTTGCAACAAACTATTAAAATACTCTTTTTAGGAACGGAGTTAGTTTTGGAACCTAGACCAGAAAGCAGTAATGAATCAGCCGACACAGACCGCCAACAAGCGGTTTTTGATGAGTTGGCTCGCCAAATGGCTGAAATCCACCAAGCTAGCGAATTATCGCCATCAGACCATGCTGTTTATTACGAGCTTGCTCTTGGTAGCGCCTATGAAAGGGCCTGTGCGCAATTAGCTGAGCACCCCGAACTTATTAAAGTCTACAAAGCGATTGGCTTAGTTGTGCTCAGTGCTAGCGAAGACGAGCGACAAACTGTATCGTCGGCTTTAAGGTTACAACACTATCTCGACAGTGGTTTAGTCAGTGAAGACCAGGTATCCGGGATTAAAGACACAGCCTTGCCTTCAGAATTTAACTACAATCCTGAAGAAGTCGAAGCTTTCTTTAGCCTGTTTGGTGATTTAGATCAGGAAGACGAAAATCTTGAGACCGCACAAGCCACTGACTCAGAACCGAATGATGAGGAAGACGAGTCTGAAGCCTTTGATGACGAAATAAATGTGCTTGATGTCTTGGAGCACCTGGGACAACGTGGCTTGAGCTCAGCACAACTTGTGCTTGTTCAAAACGCGCTAGAATTTGAGCCGTTAAAATGGGAAAAGCTGAAGAAACAAGAATGGGCACTATTGAGTCTGTCACCTCAAGAATGGCAGGAGCTTGTCGATAACTTCCCGATGCTCCGCTCTCAAGTTATTAATCTCTTGCATGAAGTCGATGTGCCCGCTAAGTGGACTGAAAACGGTAAGGGTAATAATCGATCTCATCAGCTATTGATCGGTAACGCTGCCGAAGAAACAAAAGAGACGGATAAAGCAGAAGCAGTCAAAAACATGCTGGGACCAAATTTTGAAGCAATTGCTGACCGCCAAGCACGCCACACGCCTACAGACACACAGACTCCTGCTGGACGCGAAGTTCATGTATCGTCAACTTCTAAACCTGTAGAATTTGATCCTTTAGCTGCAACTTTTGCTGTTTATCTTAAAACTACTATGAAAGAAATCTTATTGCTGAGCTCCGACCCTAGACTGACCCCTATCGCTGGCCAAATAGCTAAACATTTAGGTATAACTCGGCTGGAAGCCAGACAAGCAATTGTTGGCTTGGTAGACAGTGGCGATTTATTTTATGGCCCATCGAAGGAAGGCAGCCGAACACTTTTATCAGAACAGCCGGACGAGCCTATCGCCAAACATCGCCAAAGGAAGGCTACTGAAGTAATCAGCCAAGCCGCATTTACTGATAAAGAAATGCATATGGCCAGGAAGCTATGTCAAGCTTTAATCAAGGCTCGCTATCAAAACAAAGGTCTTATCCTAGCCGAAGCCGCCACAGCCGCTGGCATTGATGAAACCGAGCTGAAACAGATAGCTAGCCCGATGGTTGAACGCCAGCTATTAGTCCGTGAGGTCAGACGTGTCAAATCAAGGTCAGGCAGCCGCTCTAGGGCTAACCGCGAAACCACTTGGCTAAGATTCCCAACTCAAGAAGCATGGGATGCTTTCAGAGATAATCCGGACGAATACCTAAAAGTTATGCTAGAAGATCGAACCAACGAAGAACAGCAAGCTGGTAATGGCAATAACAAAAAGTCTGATCCTGGCTTTGAACCAGATGAGATATTTATGGCTGGTAATGTCTTTGATGCTGTCATAAGCGTCGGTCACTACAACAAAGGTATCCCGCTGAATGACCTAGTAAGGGCTTTGGGTATGGAAAACGAAGATGGACGCAAATTTGTTGCTAGGATCGTCAACCGTGGTCTCTTAATCCGCGACCAAGCATGGGAACGTAGTCGTAGCCCTATGTCGCGCCGTAGGGAAACTACACTCATTAAATTCCCTACCCAAGAAGCTTGGAAGCGCTTCCGTCAAAACCCGTCCGACTATCTAGAGTCACTTAAATATTCAGCATAAACCAAATTTCTCAAGAGTTTATTTTTGGGAGTTTCGCTTTTCGGCAAAATGGCTATCAACGTGCTGGTGGATTAACTCTTCGGCTTTTTTGAGCTTAGGGCTTTTCTTCTCAAGGTCAGTTTTATGGCTATTGAACAACGACATCGCTACCAAGTGATACGGTGTTAACGGTGTGTCCTGTGGTGAAACCCGATCTGGTTTTAGAAGACCAGTTTTACTTAACCGCTCAATGGCTGTGACGGTACCAAGCAATTTGCTATGGCTTTTCTTGCTAGCGATGCGGGCTGATATTTCACCCTCACTCATAAGATCATCGGCCTCTAAGGCTTGGATAGCTTCTTTGATATCTTGTACAAATTTTGCCTCCCATTCAGCTGCCTTCTTTTCGGCTTCTGGGTCTTTGCGTTCAGCCCGCAGTGGTCGGCCGGGGCGTTTTTTAAGTGGTGGCTTTATGACCGCTTTGGGTACTTCAGCTTCAGGCAGAGTCTCAGTTTTTTCAACTGGTTTTGCTGGGGTTGGTTTTGTTTGAGCAAGAGTAGCTGGATCTTCTTCGGTGGCTTTAGGTTCTAGTATTGGAGCTTTTTCAACTAACAACGGGGCGGCCACTACTTCTTCCTCGTCCTCCGGAAAAATAGAGAATGAGGCTGAAGTTTCTGGTCGGCCAGCAGTATCACCTAGAGTAAACTGCTTGTTGCCTACCGTTACTGTTACAACAGCTCCGGCCTCATAGCCACTGGTATAGCCACCTGTCTTTGACTCTCTTACTCTCATTGTCTGTCTGCAGTGCAATAGGTCATCAAGATGCTTGCGCTCGATTTCACTCATATCTAAAAGCGATTCAAAAACTTGAATAGTTGGATCATCTAGCTCGGCAGAGATTTCTAGAATGGCCTCAAGCCAAGCTTCATTGGCAACCAGGGAGCTAAAGGTGTTCATGACGCCCTCGTGTATTTCTTGGGGCTCGCGAGTATTATGCACTTCGCTAATTTCAGGATAAAGAACTAGCAGCTCCTGAGCTCTTTCGTCGGCGCGTTCAAAGAAATCAAGCAAATGACTGCAATCATCCGCTTGGCAGAATTGGTCTATGTACTGGATAGCTAAGTCTTTCATAAAATCTACTCGTAGTAGAGTTATGCATAGATATTCCGGCGCTGGCAGAATCAGACCCTTACGTAAGCTTTCAATTTTTTGATCTATATTCTTTTCGACCATTTCTGGCTCTTGTTGTGGTTGTAGTCCCGGCTCTGGTTTTTGTTCTGGTATTTCTTTAATAGGCACTGACGGAGCCTGGCTTTCGACTAATGGAAGCGCATCTACAAAAGCTAGCTTGAACTCTGCAGAAGCTAGAGCTTTACCGATCACGTAAGCCTCAGCAAAACGCTTATCTTCTGGTTCGTACTCTTCCCGTTTGGGCAGCCTAGCAAGTTGACGTTTGATCTTTTGCTCTGAAATAACACCTGAGGCAAATAGCTTGGTACCACGCTGGCCTTCAATAGCGTCGCGCTGCTCGGCAATTTCAGGTGATTCATAGCCAGCGGCATTTAATAATTCAGGCTGTACGTCTGTCTCTAGTTCCGACATACGCTCAACTGCAGCCTTAAGAGTGCTGTCATATACAGAAGCTATGTTGGGGCGCGCGGTAATCATCTCCTGGATTTCCATCCAGCCTTCAAATATTTCGCGGTATTGTTCTGCTTTGTTACTGAATTCTTTCATAATCTCTGCTTTCCGAATTAGTTATTGTACATCTTTATTGTTCTTATGTCAACTAAAGGATGGTTCCTGTTGACTTACAGGGGTTTTTATGTAATATTATCTTCAATCCTTTGGGATATTCCTATGCAAATAGGTGGCTAGTTTGGCTGAGGCTAATCTGGTAGCAGACCGCCGGGTCTTATAATCACGAGAGTACATTCACAACGGGGTGTTATCGCTCATCAACAAGCGTGCTAACCCCAATGAACAAGGAGAAGGAAATTTGGCCGGTAAGGTCAGAGTAGGCAGTGCCGCTCTCGAAGAGAGGGACGGTCAGAAGGTGATGCGTGGTGTCGTGGACGCTGCGTGCCTCACCGATCTGCAGGTGGGTGGATATCAGCGCGATGTCCTCTCGGAGAAGAAAATTGAAGAGCTCATGGAGGCCCATCGCAACGGCGGTGTGGACGACATCGAGCTGGGAATGCGCGGAGCTCGCATGAAGGAAGAGGACGGCAACGTCTTCATCCTCTTCGATGATGTCTACATCATCGACGGACTCCAGCGTGTCACCGCCGGGCTCAGGGTCATGCACGACCACGACGCCCCGGTAGTACCGCACATCGGTGCCACCATCCGTTTCAACACGGATGAGGCCATCGAACGACGGCTCTTCAAGATCTTCAACTTGAGGCGCACCAAGTTGTCCCCGAACATCGTTCTTCGGAACGAGCGCGAGGAGAACGACGCAGTTGCAGTGCTGTTCCGTCTCACCAACAACCCCGACTTCGTGATGTACAAGAAGGTGCAGTGGCTCAGCAACCGCAAGACGCGCGAGCTGATCACAGCAACTTCCTACGTCACGGCCGTCGGGCGACTCCACAGCCATCTCGGCGCAGGCAGGGGCACCAACGTCTTGGCCATCGCCGATGGGTTGGAGCGCATCATGGACGTCATCGGACAGAACAAGTTCCGGGACAACGTGAAAGCGTTCTTCAACCTGTTCGATGACGCGTGGGGGATCGGCGAGCTCGAGCTCAAGGGTGCAGTGCCCCTCATGGCGAACTTCATGTTCACCATGGCCAAGGTGCTGTCCGATCACGACGACTTCTGGTCAGACGATCGGCTCACGGTGTCCGCCACGATGGTGCAGAAGCTCCGGCGACTGCCCGTCAAGGCCCAGCACATCGCCAGCCTGGCGGGTTCTGGTGGTCCAGCGGCAGATTTGCTCTACGACTACATCGTGAAGCACCTCAACAAGGGCACGCGGACGCGGCAACTTCTGCCCCGCCCCAAGGCCCCGGTTGACCGGAGCAACGCGGCTAGCAGAGCCGAGTCGTGAGCACGCGGCACAGAGGAACCACCTCCGGGTGTTTTGAGCACTTCGCTCACAACTTCCCCGGCGACGCTTCTGTGCAGCTGTTGGCAGAGTTCTGCAAGGTCCAAGGGCTAGCGGTACAACAGTGGGTCGGCGGAAAGCGCTTCCCGCAAGGTGAAGCTCTCATCCGGTTGCAGGTCTTCCTGCATCTGGCTGAGTACCGCGTCAACGAACTGCTTGAACTACCCAAGCCCCTCCGACAGCTGGCCCAAGTCATCGCCGTCGACGTCCTGTCGGTGGAAGATGTGCGGACACAGCTGGGCTACCACAACACGCAGGAGGTCTATCGCCTGCTACGAAATGGTGGCCTGATTCGGGACCGTCAGAACAAGCTGGAGAGAATTCTCGGTGAGAATTCAAAGGAACTTGATCGTCAGCTCGCCACCTGGCGTGCGCAGATCGAGGACCTTCTAGCCGAACTGGAGAAGCGTGAAACGCGCATCGCCATTCCGGTGAAACCAGCTGAACCTGCGGATGAAGCATCAGCCGAACCACCGGTACTGGAGGCAAAGGCGCAACAGCCCGAGCAACCGGAACCAAGTCCAGTACGGCCGATCCTCGGCTACGAAAGAGCAGTCATGGCTGACCACTTGGTCGCTGCCCTGAGTGCTCTACTGGAAAATGGTGATTCATCAACCTTGACGCCCACTGGCGAACCGGACCCCCGGCCTTTGCCTCAAGCTGAGAGATTGATAGTAGCCACTGTCGTCGATGCAAATCGACGTCGCCGGCTCATGGCCCAGCTTCTGCTGCTCGACTCCGACAGCTCCTTGTAAGTACTTTTAGAGGCTCCCAAGTCTCTAGCAATGATCAGAGTATCTGATCATAAATCCGGAAATCCCGGTCATGGGATGGCAGAGTAGAAGGATTCTACGATTGGATTCGAGTCGGTTCACACCGATTCTCCCCTCGTTCCCTTCTCCACCATCTCATGTCTTCTGCTTTACATGAGTGCGTACTCATGCTGATGAGTCCAAAAGGACGAAAAAGCCCACTACAAAAAATGTTAAACATCTATTATATTTGGATAAATTATGAGCGTTAATGTCTCTGCTATAGAATCAGCTGGCGAACAACCACCCCAACCAATAAAACTACTAATAATAGACGGCCAACGACTGGCTTATCAGGATAAGGTAGTAGACATAGCCTATGACAGTCGGGGACTTTTAGATAATTTTTTGGCTGCTGAGCATTTACCAACACAGACCGAACTGCTCCAAGGTCAGACCATACAAGATTTGCATGATCAGATTTGGCTGCTGACAGAAGACATTAAAGAAGTTACTGATCTTGCTGAGCCTATTGTTAAAGAACGGGATAATGATGAGATTACTTACCGCTTGAGTTCTGAAATTGAGTTAGTACAAACCTCACAGATCACACTCAACAGATTAGCTAGACTTGCTATCGGACGTAGCTCATCTAGGCGAAGATCAAACAGGTCGGCCCAAAGCCTAGACATCCTAGACAATAGAAATATAACCGCAGAAGATATATATAACTTAGCTATCAAAAATTTATCGATGGATTATTCCAATGCACCTGGTGGCTGGTTGACTAACAAGGCCGTCGCCAAAAGATTAGGATGTGGTCAAGAAACTGTTGCCTTAATTTGCGACACTGTACGTCATGAAAACCCGGGTTGGTTTGCCTTTTTTACACCTAGAAACAAAGTTCAGTATGAATATTTGCATCCTGACTTGGTAACCTATATCGTCCAGACTCTGGAAACCAAAGTAGCAGCACCAAAAGGCTGGGAAAATTTGACCAGTCTGTCAGGAAGACTCGGTGTACATTTTGATACTGTGCATCGCTCAATTAATAAAATCCGTGACAATTTTCCTGATGATTTTGGTAGTTACTCTGTACGCGGTGGCAAAGGTAAAAAGGTTGAATACTTTTCGCCTAAGGTTGCTGAGGCCGTAGTGGCTAAACTAGGCACCCGCGAACCAGCACCCACAGGTTGGATAACCAGAGGGGCGCTGGCTGCCGAACTTGGTCTGGACTTCCGCACCATTAGAAAAATAACCGA
>Ga0105245_10004516_pt1 | contig 12294 bp, 13 predicted proteins | sample KBSM54metaG_FD_81523 | JGI IMG/M metagenome (GOLD analysis project Ga0105245, IMG submission 81523) | Miscanthus rhizosphere microbial communities from Kellogg Biological Station, Michigan, USA - KBS M5-4 metaG | ecosystem: Host-associated > Plants > Roots > Rhizosphere > Soil | place...
TCAGCCGCACAGTGGCTTTGCGCAATGGCTCCCCAGTCTGGCTGAGAACCTGACCCTCCACACGAGCGGTGCGGGCGGCGACACTCGCAGCCGAGTCGGGAGCGGGCTGCGCGCTCAGGGAAGCGGAGAGCAGCATGCAGAACAGACACAAGCGCAAGACGAGGTCCATCCAGTGCTGATTTTACACGGTTGAGGGGAAGGGCGGCTAGCGGAAATCCCTCTACCGACTCCGAATGCGCGATGGACCAGCTACCGTCACTTTTTTCTGCAACTCCATCTCCAGCAGGCGAGGAAGTAGGGCCCGCATGAATTCGAGCACGGCGCGGCGGCCGGAAGAGTCCGGCCGAAAAAGGACTAGCCCTGCGTGCTCTTGCGGCGGGTATTGCAATAGGTTGGCGATGCCTTTGTCCAGGGTCAAGAGAACGCGGCCTTCCGCAGCTGCCACTTGGACCAGCGTCGAATCAGCCGCGCCACGAAGTCCTTCATCGAGGACCGTTTCGGCGTCATGACCGAGCGCGCGAAGATCGGCTGCCAATTCCGTCGGAAGGTTTTCGTCGAGTTTGAATTTCACCGCGCTCGAATAGGCACCAAACGTTCTTCGCGAGCAAGTTCGGCCGCGTAAGCAAGTGCCGCGTCGATATGTTCTGGTCTAAGCGAGGGATAGCTGCTGAGGATTTCGTCTTTGGCGGAGCCTTCGGCGAGGTTGTCAAGAATGACAGTGACGGGAATACGCGTTCCCGACGCGCAGATCTCTCCGCCGCAAACGCTGGGATCACTGGTTAGGAAATCCTGCCAGGACGTCATAATCTCATTCTACGCTCGCGTCTCCGTAGCGCCGATTTGGCGCGTCTGTCAGTGCGCTTCCGGCTTGAATTCCGGAGGCAGCTCGGAGCCTTTGCCGAAGAAGTATTCTTCCATTTGTTTGAGCAGGAATTCCTGGGCTTCGGGCTGGCCGAGGTTGAGGCGGTATTCATTCATGATCATCTTCATGTGCTCCACCCAACCCTTCCAGGCTTCTTTCGACACGTTCTCGTAAATGCGTTGGCCGAGCGGGTGTCCGTCGAAGGGGACTTCGTCAAGGCCGGGGGCTTCCTTCTGCAACTTCACACAAAATACAGTGCGGCCGGCGGCGGCTGGAGTGGTCGGATCTGCCATGGAACTAGGATAGCGCGGGGGCTGCACAGTGACCGGTCATGGACCGGTCCTACGAATCGCCAGTAGCAGGTTGGACTCGTTCTGGCGCCACCGGTAGCCGATGCTGAAATCCAGCGGCTCGATACCGGTGTGGGCATCGTAGGCGGCTTTCAAGTCTTCCTGCAGGCCGGTCTTGAACAAATCGATGGGCTGCTCGTAGGCTCCGAATAGGTGCACGTCCCACACCGGCGGTTCGAAAAAATAGTGGTAGGGGATGCCGGAGTCATCTTCGATCACGACGGTGCTGCGGTCCAAAATGATGCTACGAATGGTGGAGAAATATCGCTTGTGCATCAGGTAGGACGCCGATTTCACCAGCGTTCCGCCGGGCGGCAGGGTTCGCAGATACTTGGTGGTGCCCGGCTTCTTGTCAAGACGACGGTTCTGCAGGTTGAGCGCAAAGTAGCGCAGCGTGCGCAGGCGCTGGTGTGGGTCCTTGAACTGAATCGTCAAGCCCCGAGTTTCCGTCGCCGCTTTGTCGTTGGACGCGATCAGGGCGCCGGTAGGCGTGATCCCGACCGGCGCTACATCTACTACCGAGTTGCCGGCGCGCGCGATCAGGAACAGGAGCACCGGCAAGACTCCGCTGGCGGGGCCTTCGGCCAGGTCGCGCTCCATGTTCTCGGTTTTGAAGAATCCCATCGAAGCGGCCGTTTGCCAGCCCCCGCGGAGCGCGGGCCAGTATTCGGGGGTGAAGTCCTCCGCTTTGGAAGGGATGCATCCGGCCGGTTCCAGGCCAACCAGGACGTACTCACCGGCGTCGGGGAAAAACGCCAGCGGATTGGTGGCGTCGGGTCCGCTGAAGGGATAAAAAACGGAATTCGTGGCAGGGGCTTTTTGCAGATACTTGCCGCGCCATGCTGAGATGCGATCCACGTAACGGCGCTTGAGACGGTTCCAGTCCGCTGCGGCGGTTTTGGAATAGTCCGACCAGGCGGCTTTTTGCTCATCGTTCATGGACCCGGCGTACGCGGTATTGCTCACTCCGGCGATCAACTGCGCCGCCGCGTTCCAGTTATCGATGGGGCCTTGCGAGGTGCACGCGGGCGCGGGGGCAGGGGCTGGCTGGGCCGGTGGAACGCTTTGCGCGACCAGCGGCAGCAGACACAATCCCGCTAAAGGCAACCTGAATTTCATGAAATTCCCCACTACCATGATGCACCAACGCGGGGCTGATTCAAGCACGAATGTTACGAGCGCGCCGCGAGAAACTGTTCGACCTCTGCGTTGAAGCGTTGCGGGTCTTCGAGCATCAGGAAGTGACCGGCCCCCTCCCAACTATTCAGCTGCAGGCGCGGAAACATGGACCGCATCAGCTCAAAACGCGCTCGCGTGCCCGGCTCGGCCGCCTGGATGGCGATGGCCGCTAGGTCGAAGGTTTCGTCGTCGGGGGGCGGGCCTAGCGAGGAAATGCTGCTGAGCGCGGCGATGCGCACATGCTTGGGAGTCGCGGCCATTTTCGCGCGGATCTCGACGCGCAGGGCTTCGGGAGTCTGCTTGCTGAAACAGGATTCGACACGTTCGGCAAAGTTCCTCTCGCCGGCGGCGCCCTGGAGGCTGTGGGCGACCTTAGCAAAATGGGCGGCAGTGGCTAGGCGATCCGCGGGCCCGGCCATGTGGCGTGACACGAAGGCGTCGACCAGCACCAGCGCCGCGGCTTTTTCCGGAAACTCCCGCAGGAAGGCATAAGCGATGGGTCCGCCCAAGCTGTGGCCGATCAAAATGCCGCGATCGATTTGGGCGTCGCGCATTACGGCCTCGACGGCGCGGGCGAAGAACTCAAGGGGATAGGCGCGATGCGGTTTGTCACTGGAGCCGTGGCCCGGCAGGTCGATCAACAGAGCGCGGCGATTGGGGTGGTTATAGAGCGCCTCCTGGCCGCGCCAGAAGGTGAGATCGCAAGCCCAGCCGTGAATGAATATCAGCGCTTCGCTGCCCGTGCCATAGCTCTCGTAATGAACCCGCAAGCCGTCGAATGGAGCGACGCGCGACGCGTCATCGTAGGCAGCTCCGGCTCGACTGGCGATGCCCGCCAGACCCGCGCCCCCGAGTGCCAAGAATCGCCGCCGGGGAATCGCCGCCTGCATTGCTGGAATTAAGAGGCCGCGCTTTCGGTGGTTCCGGCTTCGGTTGCGCCGGTTCGCTTGGCTTTGACGGCAGCCAGGTACTCGGAAAGCTTCAGCGGCTTCCGCGCCCCTTTTTCCATGTGGCGCTGCACGGCCTTCTGATAGCGCCGCAGCGTATCGCGCTTGTGGGCTTCGCGTAAACTGCAGCCTTCAATGTCCAGGAGCAACTCGATCTCCCACGGCCGGAAGGTGTTGCGATGCATGTTGCCGCGAAGCAGTTCCTGGATGAGGCGGTTGAACTGCGCCAAAACTGTTTCGCTGTCGGGTTCAGATTCGTACATTATGAGAGACGTGGTCCTCGCTTTAGTTTACTCTTGCCAGCCAGGAGTGGATGGCCTGCATTTGTTTGAGGATCTCCGGCCGGTCGGCGGCATCCGGTTCCATCGCGAGATATTGCTCCAGATCGCGGCGGGCGGCCTGGAAACGTTTCAACTCCAGTTCCAGCAAGCCGCGTTGTTTGTACCAGCCGGATAATCCGGGCACGCCGACCAGCAGCAGATCGAGCGTGTCGACGGCGCGCGCCCAATCATTGCGCCGGAGATAGACGCCGCGCAAATTTTGCAGCATGCGGATGGCGATTTCCTTCTTCGATGCGCGGCGCAGGAGTGCCGGATCGGCTACTTTCGCTCCGGCCAGCGCAAAACATTCCTGCGCGGTGATGGGGCGCCCGCCGTTGAAGGGATCAATGTAGGTGGAGTAATTGCCGTCGTCGAACTGAATGACGAAATGCCGCGGGAGACTGATGCCGAAGACCGGCATCGCCAGGCGGCGCGCGATTTCCATGTACATCACGGAGAGCGTAATGGGGATTCCGACGCGCCGCTCGAGGACTTGATCCAGGCAACTGTTGCGAGGATCGAAGAAGTCGTCTTCGTTGCCGTGGAAGCCGAGCTCGCCGAAGAGATAGCGCTGCGCGGTCTCGACGAAATCGCGGCCGTCGTTGAAGTTACGGAGGCGGTCACCCAGTTGCGAGGCCAGCTCATTCAGGCGGTCGAGCCAGGGCTCGGGCTCGAGGCCGGGAGTGTCGATGGCGGCCAGCTCCAGAGCGGCATGGTCCAGGCGTCCCTTGGGAGGATCTTCCTCCAGCAGATAGCGGAGATGATTGGCTGCCGGCACCTGATTCTATTGTGGCAGACGAGGCTGGGGCTTACGCCGTTGCGCCGCAAGCCGGTACGCCCTTCACCCGGCGCCTCGCGAGAGCGTTCGAAGGTGATATATCTTTGATTTCGGCCCATGCGACCACGAGGAGACATCGATCTGGCCGAATCAAACTGGTCGAACAATACTGATCGAACAACACTAAGCAAACGACACTAATCAAACAACGCTGATCGGACGACGCTGTTCGGACGACAAAAGATGAGGGAAAAACGCGCATGCGACTTCTAAAAGCATTCCTGGTCTTGGGCTTTCTCACAGCTTCCATGGCGGTAGGCCAGACGAATCAATTCCAGGGCAGCGTTCCCTCGGGTACGGCGTCGTCAACACCGCTGGCTCTCACATTTCACGACGCGATTGATCGCGGCCTGAAGGCGAATCTGGGGCTGCTGGTCAGTGATTCGGCCAGCGAAAGCGCGCGTGGCCAGCGGCTGCACGCACTCAGCGCACTGCTGCCGCAGCTCGATGCCAAGGCCGGCGAAACCATCGAGCAGCTGAGCCTGAAGACCATCGGATTCAATCTCCAGATTCCGGGCGTCAGCATTCCCACCATTGCCGGCCCGTTCCATTACACCGATGTGCGCGCGTACGCGACCTGGAACGCATTCGACTACAGCGCGCGCAAAGAATATCGCTCGGCGGTGGAGAGCCGGCGCGCGGCTCAGCTCTCGGTGATGGATGCGCGCGATCTGGTGGTGGAAGCGACGGCCAGCGCTTATCTGCAAATCATCGCCGACGCTTCGCGGATGGAAGCGATTCGCTCCCAAGTGGAGACGGCACAAGCGCTCTACGACCGCACCGCGGACCAGGAGCGGGCGGGAACCGCGGCCGGAATCGATGTTCTGCGATCCCAGGTGGAGCTGAAGCAGCAGCAACAGCGGCTGCTGGCACAGCGAAATCAGTTTGACAAGGACAAGCTCACGCTCGGCCGGGTGATCGGACTTCCCAACGGCCAGGATTTCAATTTGTCGGAAACCGCGCCATTCGCGCCCCTGACTGCGATGACCCAGGAGCAAGCTCTGATCGCGGCACTGGCACAGCGGCCGGATTATCAAAGCGGCCAGGCGCGGGTGCGCGCCGCGGACAACGATGTCCAGTCGGCGCGGGGTGAGCGTTATCCCACCGCCGGCGTCACCGCCGATTACGGCGACGTCGGTCCCGCGCTCAACGACTCGCACGGCACGTTTAGTTTTGTGGCTTCGGCGAAGATCAACCTGTTCAATGGCGGGCGCATCGCCGGGGATTTGATCCGCGCGAAGGCCGCCTTGAAGCAGCGCCAGGATGAGCTGGCCGATCTCTCGGGGCAAATCGACTATCAGGTCCGCGCGGCATTCCTGGACATTCGAACGGCGGCCGACCAGGTGGCAGTGGCGCGCGACAACCTCGACCTCGCCAATCAAACGCTCACTCAGGCGCGCGACCGCTTCGCGGCGGGCGTTACTGACAACATCGAGGTCATACAAGCTCAGGAATCGGTGGCGAGCGGAAATGACAGTCTGATCTCCGCGCTGTATGCTCACAATCTCGCGAAGGTCGCCTTGGCGCGGGCCTTGGGCGGCGCCGAGCAGGGAATCCAGAAAATAATGGAGGTGAAGTAGCCATGGCTGAACAGTTGCAAGATAGAAACGCTCCCCCTAAGAAACGCCGCATTGGCCGAACTTTGGTAGTGCTGCTGGTGGTCGTGGTGGTGGCCTGCGCCGGGTACTACATGTGGCGGTATTTCAACACTTACGAAAGCACCGATGACGCGCAGATCGACGGCCACATTAATGCTGTGAGTGCGCGAATCAGCGGCAACGTATTAGAAATCCGCGCGGAGGACGAGCAGGTGGTGAAAGCCGGAGACGTGGTGGTCAGGATCGATCCACGCGACTACGAGGTTGCCGTCGCCAAGGCGGAAGCGGACTTGCGCGATGCCGAAGCGGCCCTCGAAAGTTCGCGTATTGATATTCCGATCACGGCCACCAACACGGCCAGCCAGCTAAAGACCGCGAATTCGAGCCGCGCCGATGCCGCCGCGTTTTTGCTGGGAGCGCAGCGCCAATTGGGCGCCGCGCGCGACCGCCTGGCGTCGGCCGAAGCGTTGGTTCGCGACGCGGAAGCGAACGTCAAGAGAACCAGCGACGACGTCGCGCGTTACAAGCTGCTGGTGGACAAGAATGAGATTCCCCGGCAACAGTACGATACCGCGGTCGCGCAGGCCGCCAGCGCGGAGGCAACGCTCGATTCACGCAAGGCGGCGGTCCGCGAGGCCGAGCAGAACATCGCGGTGGCGGAGAGCTCGATCGAGCAAGCCAGTCAGCGCATCCCGCAGGCCGACGCCACGATTGAATCCGCTATGACCGCGCCGAAACAAGTGCAGGTAAGCGAAGCGCGCGCGAAATCGGCCGCGGCGCAAGTTGCGCAGAAGAAGGCTTTGCTGGATCAGGCCAAGCTGAATCTCAGCTACTGCACGATTGTCGCGCCGGTGAATGGGATCGTCGGCAAGAAAACCGTGGAACTGGGAGAGAATGTTTCTCCGGGCGAGCAGTTGATGGCGGTGGTTCCGCTGGATGATATCTGGGTCACTGCGAATTTTAAGGAAACGCAGTTGAGCCGGATGAATCCGGGCCAGCGCGTTCGCTTCAGCGTGGACGCATCCGGCAAGGAATACAACGGCAAGCTGCAAGCGGTGGGCGGAGCCAGCGGTTCACGCTTCAGCTTGCTGCCGCCGGAGAACGCCACCGGAAATTACGTGAAGGTGGTCCAGCGCATTCCGGTTCGCATCAATCTCGAACCGGGCCAGAACGACGATCATCGTCTGCGCCCCGGGATGTCGGTCGATCCCAAGGTCTATCTGCAATAGGAACGTTCATGGCGGACGCCCCCGAGGTCTGGACACCAAAATTCAACCCCTGGCTGATCGCAGTAGTGGTCGCGCTGGCTGCGTTCATGGAGGTCCTCGATACCAGCATCGCGAACGTGGCACTGCCGCATCTGGCCGGGGACTTGGGCGCGAGTAACGATGAAAGCACCTGGGTGCTCACTTCGTATCTGGTTTCAAACGCCATCGTTCTTCCCATCAGCGGATGGCTGGCGAATCTGTTCGGACGTAAACGTTTTTTTCTGGTGTGCATTTTCGTGTTCACTGTGAGCTCGTTGCTGTGCGGGATTGCACCGAGCCTGCCGCTGCTGATTTTGTTTCGCGTGATCCAGGGTATAGGTGGCGGCGGACTTCAGCCCATGGCGCAAGCGATTCTAGCAGACACCTTCCCGCCGCAGAAACGTGGCTTGGCGTTCGCTCTATACGGAATCACCGCGATTATGGCGCCCACGATTGGCCCCACCCTCGGCGGCTGGCTGACCGACAACTATTCTTGGCGCTGGATTTTCTATATCAATCTTCCGGTTGGAATCGCGACCTTGTTTCTGGTGCTCCGTGTCCTCGAAGACCCGCCGTATATCGCGCGCAACAGGAAGGCCGGCGTGCGCGTCGATTATATCGGCATCTCCCTGCTTGCGCTGGGTGTGGGAGCACTGCAGATCGTGCTCGATAAGGGCCAGGAAGAGGACTGGTTCGGTTCGCAATTCATCGTCGCGCTGGCGGCAATCTGCGTGGTCTGTTTGGTCAGCCTGATTTTCTGGGAACTGCACACCAAGGCGCCCGTCATCGACGTGCGAATGTACAAGAACTTCAACTTCGCGGTCGCGAACCTGATGATATTTTTCCTGGGCATGCTGTTGTTCGCCGGCCTGATCATGATGCCGCTTTTCCTGCAGACGCTTATGGGCTACACGGCGCAGTCGGCGGGACTAGTGCTATCGGGCGCCAGTATGATCATCCTGGTTGAGATGCCGATCGTCGGCCAGCTCACCACTAAAATTCCCGCAAAATATATCATGGCGTTCGGCTGGCTGTGTCTCGCGTTTGGCATGTATTATTCGACCAAGGGATTGGACTTGGATATCAGTTTCGGGGCGGCCAGCCGGCTCCGCATCGTGCAGGCGTTCGGCCTGGGCTTCCTGTTCGTGCCGATCAACCTGAGCGCCTACGTCGGGGTTCCGGCGGAGAAGGGGAACAACGTATCGGGCCTGGTGAATTTCATGCGCAACATTGGCAGCAGCGTGGGAACCTCGATGGTCACTACGCTGCTGGCACGGCGGGCGCAATTTCACCAGTCAATCCTTGCATCGCATGCAACCAGGTATGATCCTGCCTTCCGGAACCAGCTCTCGGGACTCAGCCGGCAGCTTCTGCACGCAGGCGCGACCGCGCCGGACGCGCAAATGCAGGCTTATGGGCGCCTCTATAGGGGCCTGCAGGTGCAGTCGCAAACGCTAGCGTATGTTGATACTTTCATGGTACTGGCGGTGCTCGCGAGCATCATGTTCCTGCTGGCGTTTATCGTTCGCAGGAACGATCCGGGCGGGGGTGGACATGTCGTGGCAGAGTAGAGGACAACTTCATGATTAAAGTGCTTACCATCGATCGCGAATATGGGAGCGGGGCGGCGGATATAGCCCAGAAGCTCGCGGACCGGCTCGGCTGGAAGTTATGGGATCAATTGCTGACCAGCGAGGTCGCCCGCCGTTTGGAGTGCAACAGCGTCCACGTGGAACAGCTTGAGGAACGAAAGGACCCGCTGTACTACCGCGTTTTCAAAGCCTTCCTGCGCGGCAGCTACGAAGGAAGTCAGATCACACCGCAGATGAAGGTGGCGGACGCCGAAAGCATTCGACAAGTGTCCGAACAAGTGGTGAGAAAAGCGGCCAGCGAGGGCAATTGCGTGATCGTCGGGCGCGGCTCGGCTTACTACTTAAGAGACCAGCCCGATGCCTTTCACGTTTTTATTTATGCGCCGTTTGAAGAAAAGGTGCGCCGTCTGCAACAGGCTGGAAAGACCGAAGAAGAGGCGACTGAACTGGTCCAGAACGTGGATCGCGACCGGGCAGACTTCATCCGGCAGAACTTTGGAATCCAGTTTCCATGCCGGCACTTCTTCCACTTGATGGTCAATTCCACGATGGGAGAATCGGCGGCGGTGCAAACGGTGTTGGACGCTTTGTCAGCCGTTCAGAAGGGCTGAGCCCCGGCTTCCGCAGCGCGCGGGCTTACACCTCAGTGGAACAATACATATAGTCTCGCGTCGCAGGCGCTGCGGCGTTGGCGCCGCGCTTCGCCAGCAAAACTTGATGCAGCCCCAAGCCTCCTGCCTCAAACGCCACCGCGGAACCGGCCAGGTATAAGAGCCAGGTGCGCCACGTGGATGAGTCCACGGTTTCGAGGCATTCCTCGCGACGAGCGGTGAGGTGATCCACCCAGGCGCGGCAGGTGCGCGCGTAATGACGGCGCAGGTTCTCCACATCCAGGACTTCGAAGCCCGCCAGTTCGGCTGAGCGGATGACGTCATGCAGGTTGACGATCTGGCCTCCGGGGAAAACATTGCGGGCAATAAACAGGCTTTGGGCGTCGCTCTGCATGGGTGCGGGACGCGTGATGCCGTGATTCAGGAACAAGCCGTTCGGCGCCAGCAGCGCGTAGACTTTGCGGAAGTAAGATTCCAAGTGCGCCCGGCCCACCTGCTCGAACATGCCGACCGAAGAGATCTTGTCGAACTCGCCGGAGAGATCGCGATAATCCATCTCTTGAATGGAGACCTGGTGTTCCAAGCGCGCGGCACGGACACGCTGGCTAGCGTATTCGAACTGCCGGCGGCTCAACGTGCAACCGTTGGCGGAGACGCCCCACTGCTGAGCAGCTTCGATCGCAAGCGCGCCCCAGCCGCAGCCGATGTCAAGGTAACGCTCACCGGGTTGCAGGCGCAGCTTTCGGCAGATGTGATCCAGCTTCGCCGACTGGGCTTGGTCGAGAGTGGCATCCGGCCGCTTGAAATAGGCGCACGAGTACACCATCCGCTCGTCCAGAAACAGCTGGTAGAAATCGTTGGAGCGGTCGTAGTGGAAGCGGATTTGGCGCGCGGTGGATGCCTGGCCGGCCCAGCGCTGGGTGAGTCTCCACGGATCCCAACGGCACACGGCATCGAAGAACTGGCGCCGCCAAGCGCTGCCGGAGCGCGACAGTTGAAAACGGACGCTGGCGATGAAATCACCCTGGACCTCGATCTCGCCGTTTACAAAAGCGCGCGCCACCGAATACGGATCGGCATTCGCGAGCCAACGGTGGCCGCCCTTGCGGCGGGCAACGATTTCAAAATCCTGGGTTCCGGCGGACGCTGCGCGTTCCATAATGATCCGGCCCGTCGGTTATTGAGCAGCGAGCGGCGCGAGGCGCAACGCGGCGTAACGTTCCGCTGCTAAGCGCGCCAAGCCGTCGCGCGTCGTGAAGATCTTGCTCAGCGTGACGTTGTCCGCTGGTCCTTGCGAACGAACATCGGGACGGTAGTAGCCATTGCTGTGAAGGAAAATCGTGCGGCTCATTCCCGGCCGCATTGGCGGGGCATCAAACCCGACGGAGACGCTGTCGCCCTTCATCGCTGTGTAGTAACTGCCATCGGTAGCTTGTAATTCGGGCGAAACATCCTTCCCGGCGCTGGTGCGCGCGGACTGCGGCGCGATGCGATTCACTTCCAGATTTTGTTCAGGGCTAAAGTCGAGGGCGGCGGAATTGATGGCCCAGAATCCGGCGGGCGGCTGCAGACGGATGTGCACCTGGTCGCCCTTGACATGGCTGACATCGAGCTCAACAACGCGCGCACCCATACCTCCGCCGGGAATCATACCGCGCACCTGCCAGCCGGACGGTTCCTCTACCCAAACTTTGAGGGCGTAGAGGTCTTCAGTGGCGCTCCACACCTTGAGTGCTCCGGCATCGATGGAATTACTGTCGAGCGAGGCCAGTTTGCTGGCGAGGTCCCGGCCATACAATCCGAACAGAGTATTGAGCATGCGGAGCCCCCATTCGCCGGTGCCCGCATGGACCAGCAGCTTGGCGGCGGCGGCATTGGCCGGTTTGGAAAATGTGAGATGGATCTCGTGCCGCAGTTGGCCGCCGGGGTCGCTCGCCGGAGGTGCTTCCCAAATGCGGCGGTCGTCCGAAGCAAGCCAGGGCAATAGATCCGCGCCGCTTTCGTCGTGGGCAGACAGGGGGATTTGCAGGGCGTTAAGCGAGTACAGCTTGCCGGAGTCGTCAATGCCGACGCTGGTGCCGATGCGGTGATCTACCGCCAGAAGTTCCAGGCGGTCGGTGTAATCGGTCTCGGCGAGTTCATCGTTGACCAGGACGCGATAGCCACCGTTGTATGGCTGCAGATGGAGGAGCTCCGAGTAATCCTCCCGCTGCAGCCCGCGCGCCACGGCGCCACCGAACAGCTCCGCGTCGAAAACGAATTGATGACCGTCCCACGAATAAACGAAGGGGCAACCGCCAGTGTTGTTGACTATTTTGGGGCGATTGGCGTTGCTGATCCCGACCGCAACGGCAATGGTGGCAATTCCCACCACTGAGATCAAGGCGACCGTGCGGCCCGTGGAGAAGTCCCTCCGTTCAACCCAATAGCGTTGAATCTGATCCAACGGTATTTCGTACGCGGCCTTTTTGACAGTACCGCGAAGTGTCTTATCGTTGGTCGAGGCTGCGGTGTCGAAAGATACGTCGTCGCCCTTTGTCGTCGTAATTCCGACAATTTTGTCTGACGGCGCTTTTTGAAGAGCTGCGGCATCAATCCGATTTACTCTTCGAACAGAACACGCTGGTGTTGCCAGGAATAGAGCCGAGCACACCAGTACAGCTGTAAAAACGCGATCAAACATGCAGACTCCTCGTCCTTTTGGAGGCCAAAACCGCAGCGAAGAGGTTTTAGGCCGAATTTAATTCCAA
>Ga0105245_10004517_pt1 | contig 12293 bp, 11 predicted proteins | sample KBSM54metaG_FD_81523 | JGI IMG/M metagenome (GOLD analysis project Ga0105245, IMG submission 81523) | Miscanthus rhizosphere microbial communities from Kellogg Biological Station, Michigan, USA - KBS M5-4 metaG | ecosystem: Host-associated > Plants > Roots > Rhizosphere > Soil | place...
GTGAACCAGAAAGATGCGCAGCGGTTTACTCCTTTGTTTTGGGCCGTGGACCGCCGCAATATGGAGACCGCACCCAATTTCCCCTGGATGGAAACCAGAGACCCGCTTCCGCTGATCAAGAAGCTGTTGGATGCGGGAGCAAACCCTAATGCCCTCATCAACTCCACACCTCGTGCGCGCATGCGAGAAGGATCACCTCGGCTCGTGTACGCAACGGTACTGACGCGGGCAGCCCTGGCCGGGGATGTGGAACTGGCACGGTTGCTGCTTGCCCACGGGGCGGACCCGAATATCATTTCCAAGGACCGGGAAACGGTTTTGATGGCCGCATGCGGCACCGGTTTCATCAACGGATATCACCGCCAACGAAGCCCTGCGGAGCGATTGGAGCTCGTAAAACTGCTTGTCGAGTTAGGGGGGGACATCAATGCGGCCGATAACTACGGGATCACGCCGCTGATGGTGGCAGCCAATCTGGGAGATATCGAGATCGTCAGGTACCTGATCTCCAAGGGCGCCGATCTCGGTGCACACGACCTCGGCAAGAAGAATGACGGCGCGTTCGGCTCGAGTGTCGAACCGCTCATGCCTCTCGACTACGCGATCGGGGTCGGAACATTCGTGCCGAATAACGCCGTGATCATACACAGGGATGTCATGGATCTGATGGCTCAGGAGATGAAGAAGCGCGGTATCGAACATACAACGTCCGAATGTACGCTCAGGGGATTCACGTGCTCATCGGCGAACGTTGATCCGAAAACAGCAACACCGGCCGAGATCATCAAGATTCGTACAATCCAGAAGGGCTATCAGGTGGACGGAATCACGGGTGGCTTGGCTGTCGGTGACAAAGCGCAGAAATAGGTCCTCGGCAAAGACGCGCGTTGAAGAACGCGAAGATGTTCGGCATTCCTCGAACGATCGTGCCACGAGTTTTGTTTCGTCGGCTTTCTTGACTCGTTTCAGCACGAGGCTCGCTCGAAACATCATCAGAGCTCCTTCTCGACGGTTTTCACTCGTTTCATCTGTTGGATGAAACGCCGCAACACGGGTGGGACATTGTCGCGCCGCCACAACCCGATGAGATCTGCATGTCTTGGCGTTCCAGCAAGCTCCCGATACACGCAGCCGCGCACCTTCAAGTGTTGTTGAAATGACTCCGGCACCAAAGCGACGCCGATTTGTCCTGCTACAAGAAACACCGCGGTCTGAAGTAGTCTCGTTGGCTGCAGGCGAGGAGATGATACTCCGCCTGCTCGGAGGGTATTCAGGACCAGCTCATGAAAGCCGGGAACCGACTGCTGGCGTGGGATCAGGAACGTCTCTGACTCCAAGTCGCGAAGACGTACTTTCCCTGCTAAGGACGCTCGATGTCCAGTGGGCAACGCCACTATGAGCCGTTCCCTCGAAACCAACGCAGAATCGAGGGCGGGGTCTTGAATCGACAAGAACAACAGACCGATGTCTATAGTCTCCTTGCGCAGAGCCTCTACTTGCTCGCCGGGCTCCATTTCACGAATGTCGATGGCGATATTGGGGGACTCGCGCCGGAAACTGCGCATTAGTTCTGGCAGGATGCTGCATACCGCGGTACTGATGACACCGATCACGAGCGACCCGGCGTCGCCCTGACCGACCCTCGCGGTTTCTCGAGTCGCCTGATCAATTTGCTCCAGAATCCGCGTCGCCCGAGCGAGAAATACCTCGCCTGCTGCTGTCAGCCGAACACGCCGGTTTGTCCGCTCAACGAGCTGCGTCCCTAGTTCGTCTTCGAGTTGTTTGATTTGATGACTCAAAGCAGGTTGTGCGACATTCAACAGCACTGCGGCCTTGGTGAAGTGGAGTTGTTGGGCGAGAACACAGAAGTAGCGAAAGTGCCGAATTTCCATGGCGGTTAATAATAGCAGTCATGCCTACCATTGCTCAAACGGTCAACTTCTCTCCACCGAGGAAAGCCGGAGGCTAGACGATTTCAGCCCGTGTGTTTCTGAACACTGCGCCGTCAGGCAGGTCTTATCCTTAGTCTCAGCTGAAATTAGTTCCAATACACGGCGGGCACGCAGCGTGTTCCGGCGGCTCAGGTGGCTTCCCCCTCGTCCATCTCTACAAGCGTCACGCCCGGATAGCGAGCCTCGAGCGGCCAGAACGGTCGCGCTTCGCCACGACAAGTTCGATCGCCGCCCAATCCGTTGATCCTACACCCACGCCAGCGCTGCGCAAGTCCTCGAGACCCCTCGGCACATCGTAGTGGCACCACTTCGGAAAGGCAGCGCGTCCACATGCAGCCACGATCTCGTTCGATCACCCCGCCGGTCTACAGGCGGTGGAAGAGGCGGCGATCGAGAAGATATTCCTGCCCGCGGAGACGGGCTTCAATCAATTCCGGGCCGCCCCTCCGGCGTGTTCGTTTGCGAGGAAGGTTCGAGTACACAGATCGTGGTGTTGAACGGCGACCGCATAGAGCAATTAGCAGCCTCGCAGTTCCAGCCGCAGTCCGGCAATTGTTCAGCGAGTTAGTCAGTCGATAATGCCCCGGACGTCTTGGCCGAAGTAGGCGCCGACCTCTCCGAGTTGGCCGTTGATACAAGGCTCCAGCTCGTCCTCAAAGCAGGCTGAGAATTGGCCCTTGCCGTGCTGGCTTCAATCGCGGGAGATCAGGATCTCATGAAGTTGTGTGTCGCCATGTTGATTTTCTCAGGCACGCTTCCCGCCTCTAGCCAAGTCATTGCCGGAGTGGATAATTCAGCTCGCGAACTGACCGCGGCCGGCTCTAAACTAAAGCACTTTGCCGCGATGGATGTTGGCGTTTATAAAGGATCGAGACCCAAGAGCGATGCGGATTACCGGTTCCTTCAGTCGCTGCACGTGAGGTACATCGTGGATCTGCAAGCCTTTCCCTTTATGTCTTTTCTCGAAAAGCGCAAGGCCAGAAGGTACGGCATAACAGTGATTCCAGGGATAATGAATGCTTCGCCGATTTCACCATCGGAGAAACATATCGATGAAATCCTTGCGATCCTGCGAGATGAAAAGTATCATCCCATCTACTTCCATTGCCGGTTCGGCCGGGATCGGACGAACGTCATTGCCGCGCTGTATAGGATGTATTTTCTTGGAATGGCACCGCAAGACGCCACGCAGTACCTGCATGAGGCTGGTTACGCTTTTAAGTTCGGGTGGCTTCGTAGCGGACTGATGAGATACGTAGAGAAACATCCGACACCACCGGCGGACTTGCTTTCTGCCTCTGAACTAGGTAGCGTCACTACAAAAGGGCGCGACGCAAAGTAACGCGGCGCGCAGAAAGGATCCATCGATGAAAACCCTTGCTATTCTTCTTTTCCTATTCGCGTGTTTGCTAATTCCCGCTTGGGGCCAGCCGAGCGATTTGAGCTTCCTGAGCACGACGGCCCCCGGCAATTGCGGCTCCGGAGACAACGCTGCTGTGACCGCGCAGATCCTGTTTGGTTCGGGAACGGGTTTCGGCTGTCTGAAGACAGTAATCTTTCCGCAATTTGCCGTCGGCAATGGTTGGACCAGCCAAGCGACCCAATTGATGCCAATACAAACACCAATTCCCGGACTGGTTACTGGAACGGCGCCAAGCTTCCGAGTGTGGGTTCGAACGGGCAGCGGAGCAACGTTTACCGCGCCCAACAACTCGGTTATCCCATTTAGTAGTCCCGAGAATTGTTTTGGGTTGTGGGGAACTGAGATCGGCGGAGCCTTTCCCACAGCACAAGGGTTCTCGTTTTCGCTACCCTCTGGCACGGCGAATCAAGGGACTCTTACTAGCGTCGCCCGGATTGGAAGTTGTACTGGTGGTGCTGATGCGCAGATCTCCGGCTTGGCACAAGGACCCGTACAATTCCAGATTGTCGCTCCCAATGCCACCGCTCTAAGTCAAGCAACGGTCCAACTCTCATACTTTCTGGTGAGCGGCAACATCAGTTGGCAGGTCACAGTAGATCCGGTCGATATCACAAGTGCGAAACCCCGCTGGACGGCTCCGTTATTTCAGGGCAACGGCTATATTACGGCGTTCACCGTAGTGAACGCATCGAATAGTGACCAGACCGTCACCGTGGCCCTTCGGGACAATAATGGTAACGCCATCGGCTCTGCAAAGGTCACACCGTCGCTGGCTGCCGGATGTGGATGCGATCAGTTCAACCAAAACGCTGTGGGCGGATTCTACGCGAACACGGTCCCAGGATTGTTCGGAGATATCGGCACGAAAACAGGATCCATTGAATTCACGGGTTCAACCGGCAACATTATCGTGCTGGTTTTGCGAAGCGTCAACAACAGTCTGGGCAGCGTTCCGGCTCGGTGATTCCCACAGCACGAGAGAATTCGCAACACCCATAAAAGAGGTAGTGGATCGAAGTCAGGCGACCCACTACCCGAAGGAACCCAAAACCGTTCGGAGGATGTCGGTCTTGGTGAGATCTTCTAAAAGGAAACCCTAATACGATAGCCGCAAAACGGGCGAAGTTCGACTAGGAAAACTCCCTTTTCCACAGGCTTTCAACCGGTTTCTGCTCCTGAGGCGAGATTAACCAGTAACCCCGCCGGCCAGAAACCGGTACAGACCGCAAGGCTACTTCGCGAGAGGCGGCCGGCGTCTCCTGGGCGGCGTAATGACGAACACTATACTTCCGGCGACCAAGAGGACCGTGAAAGCGAGAACAGCAATGTAGGGCATAGGCACTCCTTTTCTAGTGTTCCCAAGCGTAAGGAGTATACTCTGAGCGAAACAGAACAACAAGGGGAGCACGTGGCGAATGGTGGAAGTGACTAATTCGGCCGGTCGCCGCTTGGCCGTATGCCGGCCGATTCGATGGCATCAAGTCGAGCTTCAAGAGTAGCCAGGGCCTCCAGAACGGTGCGGTTGGTCGTCTCTTGTGCGGTTACCTGTTTCTGATACGTTTCGAGTAACACCTGAAGGTGCCCTTGAAGCGAGGTCAACACGCCGACCTTCTCTCCCGATTGCTGCTCGAGTGTTTCTACACGCTCCGCGAGGGCCGCTGAGGCTTGAACAATTTGCTGCAGCGTGCCCACAATCTGCTGGAGCTGTTTTACGATCTCATCGGGGGACATGCCCGCAAGTATATCTCTGTACGCGAGCTCCCATCAAAGGGCGTAAAGTATTTTTGTGTTCTGGCCCGGCATGGAAGTGTATCTACCAAGAGTAAGGAGTCTACGATGACCAAGAATCAACAAAGCAAACCTCAGAACGAACACGGCCAGCAGAATCAGGAGCCTAAGAAGGGGCAGAACCCGAACGATCCCCAGAATCGGGAACGGAACCCGAAGCACACCGAGCACCGCGACGAAAAGCAGCATCAGGGCGATAAGCCGCCTACGCGCTGACGGCGAAAAGTTCTACCTGCTCCGCCGGTGATACTCCCCACCACCGAGGCCACCAAGGTCGATCACCACGGCAACGATCAATAACAGCAAGTTGACGCCCGCCGTCGGCTGACCCGTGTTCACCATCCAGGCATATGCCAGAGTCGTGACGGGAAGAAAAATAAACCCGAGCAAGGGCAAAAGCAGCCCATGATATGCGCGTTCCAGGTACGTTGAGAACAGGAACAGCAGCAGAAGCACAATCCGCGGAAACGCGAGGACTAAGATCAGTAACAGACAGGGCATTGGATTCAGGTGTACGGAATCATTCTATCGGCTATCAAGGCGTTGATGTCGCTCTTTTGATTCTTGACCTAAGTTCGTTTTAACTTCCAGTTGTTAGAGCCCTGGCGGTATCCTGTCGTAACAGACGATTCGCCATTACTTCGCCAAAGCCCATCGAAAACCTCCGCCGTGAACCCGCCTTAACGACGGGTGCCTGCCAATTCTTCCGTAGGTAACAACTGATTATCAGAATAGGAAATGCTCGCTTGAGTAGGAAGGGCCAAAGCGGTTCCGGCAGCGCTAATGGCGTCCATGATCCGCAGAAGCAAATCCTGCTGGATCTTTAGAAACTCGTCGTAATCCGCGGTACGTATGTAGGCAAAGATCTCGATATCCAGCGAATACGATCCGGCGCCGATGAAGCGCACCGGCAAGGCGCCAGCTTCTACTTTGGGATCTTCGGTCAGAATGCGGCGAATCGCATCCAGAATGTTCCGGACCTGCGCAGGCGTAGTATCCCGCCGTAGATTCAGCGTCGGATGGAACCACACCTTGTCCCGCTGCGAGAAGTTCTCGAGCACCATGGACGAGAATTCCGCGTTGGGGATGGAGACCAGAGTCCGGTCCAGCGTTCGCACCCGAGTGGAACGTAAACCGATATCCTCCACGGTGCCTACGCGGTCGCCGAACTTGCAGAAGTCGCCGACTGCAACCGGGCGATCGCTCACAACCGCCACTCCTCCAAACAGGTTCTCGATGGTTTTTTGCGCGGCTAGCGCAATCGCGATCCCGCCGATTCCTAATCCGGCGAGAATCGTACTGGTGTTATAGCCCCAGCTGCCGATCACTGCAGTCACGGCGAATACAAAGATGGTGACTTTGAGCACTCGAGAAATCAGTGGCAAAGCCGAGCGCGATAGCGTGCTGCGCCGGGCTATCAGCCGCGAGCGGATCTCCTCGATGACCACGTCCACCGCGTTGGCGAAAAACCAGGCGGTACCCACGATGATCAACAGCGTACAGAACCGGGCCAGGTACAGACGCAGAAGCGCCGGCGGCTCTAGCCATTCCACACCAGCCCGCAGGAGTGCGCCGGCCAGCAGGAGTTGAACGGGACCGGTTACGGTATGCAAAAGTGAACTCTCGAGCTTGGGTACGAACGTCCGAGCTATCGGGCGTAACAACATAATCCCGAGTCGTGCGATCAGTCTGGATAACGCTGCTACCACCACCACGACCAAACCGAGCGCGATCCAGCGCCAGGCAGGAGTTCCCGCCCAATTCCACGCCACCAGGGGCGTAGGCAGGTATTTTTCAATCCACGAGTCGCCCGTGAGCTGCGCGATTTGGGGAACCAGCTCCACGCTGTCCGAAGAAAAGACCCAAACCGAAAGCCCCGATCGGAAGCTGCTCCGCTCTAGCTGTAGCTCCAACGTCTTGTCGCCAACCCGATAGGACCCAATCCGTTCCCGATCGGCCGGCAGTCCATCGGTTAGATCGCCTTGGGGATCTCTGCTGATATCGGCCACGTCGAAGGCCGCATCGCGATCCAGAACCCGCCCAAGCTGTTGCGCCAGTCGTGGACCGTCACTCAGCCGCTGCTCGCGCGGCATCTGACGGAGATTCAGGTATCTTGAGGCGCGTTCGAAGTTTCCAGCGCGGCATGCCTCCAGAAACGAGATCACTGAGCTCTGCGGCGAGAGGCGATTGAAGGGATCCTGCTGAGCAACTTCTTTGGGTTCAGTCACCTTGCCGTCGGGCAGCAAGACAGGCGTTTCAGCCTTCAGGCTGTTGAGGCACAGTCCCAGAAATACGAGCGGAAAGATTTTCCGATTTCCGGTCATCTTCTACGAGTTGGTGCAACTCAGGCACCAAACTCCGGATGAAACAGTAAGTAGCGCTAAACCAGTACCGGCTCTGCTGTATGGGAGCGGAAAAGTTCGACAATTTCCTTCAGCGTTTTCTCCGCCGATTCGTTGGCGATCTGGCAGGTTCCGGCGGCATCGTGACCGCCGCCGCCATAGTTCAGCAGCACGTCCCCAATCTTGGTCTGGGAACTCCGATTGAGAATCGACTTGCCTACGGCGAAGACCGTGTTCTGTTGTTTCAGTCCCCACAGGACATGTATCGAGATCTCGCATTCCGGAAATAACGCGTAGATCATGAAACGATTACCGGCGTAAATCACCTCTTCGCCGCGCAGATCGAGAACAGCCACACTTCCGTGCACCGTCGTGCAACGCCGGATTTGAGCCCCGAATTCATCGGAGTGCTGGCGATAGAGATCGATCCGTTCCCGAACGTCGGGAAGATTCAGAACCTCATCGATGGTGTGCTCGCGGCAGGCATCGATCAACTGCATCATCAACTGATAATTGGAGACGCGGAAGTCGCGGAAGCGCCCAAGTCCGGTGCGCGGGTCCATCAAGAACGACAGCAGCACCCATCCCTGCGGATGGAGAATATCTTCCCGATCGAAGCGGGCCGAGTCTGCCTTATCCACCTCTGCCATCATGCGTTCATCGATGTGCGGAAACGCAGGAGGGCCGCCATAGTAGTCGTACAGAACTCGTGCCGCGGAATCCGCCTCTCCCATCAGGACGTGGTTAGCGCCCGACAATCCCTTAGTGCGGATTTCTTCGCTCGGGTGGTGATCGAAACAAAGATGGCAGCTCTGCACATAAGGCAGGTTCGTGAGGATGTCCTGATCGGTGACCTCCACCTTGCCATCCTGCACATCCTTGGGATGCACGAACAGGATTGAGCCCAGTGTGCCCAAGTCCCTGAGAAGGATGGCGCAAACCAGGCCGTCAAAGTCGCTGCGCGTGAGTAATCTGTATTTTCTGATTTCCGTAGTCATAATTCGCCTGCCTGCCTTATCGGCAAAACCGGTCCAAGCACGAGCGGAATCGTTCAGGCACCCGGTTCTATGATTCGGAGTTTGGCGTATGCTGGAAGTTCGAGGACCCAATGATCACACTCAAAATCAACGGCGCTCAGCGCCAGTTCGATGGCGATCCTGACATGCCTTTGCTCTGGTACCTGCGGGATGTAGCCGGGCTGACAGGATCGAAATTCGGCTGTGGTATCGGTATGTGTGGTGCCTGCACCGTACATCAGGATGGGGTAGCTGTCCGTTCCTGCGTGACGCCGGTCCGGAGCGCAGTCGGAAAGGAAATAACCACCATCGAAGGCCTGAGTAATGGCGATCATCCATTGCAGAAAGCCTGGGCCGCGCTGAATGTTCCCCAGTGCGGCTATTGCCAGGTGGGGCAGATCATGCAGGCCGCCTCGCTGCTGAAGACGAAACCTAAACCAACGGACAAAGACATCGACGATGGAATGTCGGGCAACATTTGTCGCTGCGGCACCTATCAGCGTATTCGCGCCGCCATTCATCTGGCCGCCAAGGAGAAGGTATGACCATGATCGACAACTCCAGCCGCCGCAGGTTTCTCCGCCAGGCTTTCGGAGCCGGCGCTCTCGTGCTGGGAGCGCGCATTCTCCCGACGCGGGCTCTGGCCGCCCTGGAAACGGCCGCTTTCTCCCCCAACATGTTCGTTGGTATCAAGGCCGACGGAACCGTGTTGATCGTCGCCCATCGGTCGGAGATGGGGACCAGCAGCCGGACCATGGTCCCGCTGATCCTGGCCGACGAAATGGGAGCCGATTGGAAGCGAGTGAAAATCGAGCAAGCCATCGGCGACGAGAAATACGGCGATCAGAACACGGACGGGTCGCACTCGATCCGCAGTTTCTTCGGCGTGATGCAGGAATGCGGAGCTTCGGCTCGCACCATGCTGGAACAGGCCGCTGCCAATCAGTGGAAAGTCCCAGCCTCCGAATGTAAGGCTACTCTGCATGAAGTAGTCCACACTCCCAGCGGCAAAAAGCTGGGTTACGGCGAACTGGCGCCTGCCGCCGCCAAACTTCCAGTGCCAGACAAATCCAAGCTCATCTTCAAGAAGAAAGCCGAATATCGCTACATCGGCAAGGATTTGCCGGTTTACGATCTCGCGGATATTACGCACGGCAAGGCTGTGTTCGGCATGGACGCCAAGGTCGATGGCATGGTTTACGCTTCCATCGAGCATCCGCCGGTGTTGGGCGGCAAGGTGATGTCGTTCGACGATAAGGAAACTCTTCAGGTAGCTGGTGTTTCCCGCACTGTCGAGATTCCCGGTTTCAAAGCTCCCCACGGGTTTCAACCGTTGGGTGGCGTCGCCGTAATCGCCGATAGCACCTGGGCGGCTTTCCAGGGCCGCAAGAAACTGAAGATCAACTGGGATCCAGGCCCGAACGCCAGCTACACTTCGTCGGAATACAAGAAGGAGTTGCAGGCCACGGCGCGCAAGCCGGGGAAAGTGGTCCGCAACGTAGGCGACGTCGATAAGGCCTTCGCCGGCGCGGCCAAGACTCTGGAGGCGGATTATTACGTTCCGCATCTGGCTCATGCGCCCATGGAGCCTTTGGTGGCTGTGGCGGATTTTCGCAATGGCAAGTGTACGCTGTGGGCGCCCACGCAGAATCCGCAGGCGGTGCAAGATACCGTCGCGGCTGCCGTCGGCATCGACAAGAAGAATGTGATCTGCAACGTCACTTTGTTGGGCGGCGGATTCGGCCGCAAATCGAAGCCCGACTATTGCGCCGAAGCGGCCATCTTATCCAAGCAGCTTGGCAAGCCTGTAAAGGTCGTATGGACTCGCGAAGACGATATCCATTTCGACTACTATCACTCCGTCGCCGCGCTGTATATGAAAGCCGGCGTCGACCCAAAAGGAAAGCCGGTTGCGTGGCTACAACGCACCGTATTTCCCTCGATCAATTCCACCTTTGCGCCGGACGTCAAATCGGGTAGCGCCGGCGAACTGGGCATGGGCTTCACCGACACGCCTTACGATCTTCCCAATCACCGCGCGGAGAACGGCGAAGCGGTGAACCATGTTCGCATTGGCTGGCTGCGTTCGGTGGCGAACATTTATCACGCCTTCGCGGTGTGCTCCTTCGCCGACGAGCTGGCGAACGCCGCGGGCCGCGATTCGAAGGATTATCTGCTCGAGCTGATCGGTCCGCCCCGCCTGGTTGACCTGAAGGCGCAAGGCGTCGACTACCCCAACATGGGGCCTATTGAAACGTATCCGGTGGATACTGCCCGCTTGCGCAAAGTGATCGAGCTGGTTGCTGATAAATCAGGCTGGAGCAAGCGCAAACTGCCTAAGGGTCACGCGTTGGGCATCGCCGCGCACCGGAGCTTCCTCAGCTATGTCGCCACTGTCGTCGAGGTCGCCGTCAGCCCGGATGGGAAGATCTCGATCCCGCGCGTGGACACAGCAGTCGACGCGGGTATGATCGTCAGTCCTGACCGCGTGCGCTCCCAGTTCGAAGGCGCGGCGGTCTTCGGAGCATCGCTCGCTCTCATCGGCGAAATCACGGCGACTGGAGGCAAGATCGACCAAAGCAACTTCAATAACTATCCGGTCCTTCGGATGAACGAGGCGCCGCTTGAGACGCACGTCTATATCGTCGAGAGCGACGCTCCGCCTGCCGGAGTCGGCGAACCGGGTGTACCGCCGTTCGCGCCGGCTCTATGCAACGCGATCTTCAAGGTGACCGGGAAACGTATCCGGGAGTTACCCATCGGGCGGCAGAAGCTGGTTTAGAAACCACTACTCCGGATAATATCCCTCGCGCGCGCGAACTTTGAGGCCGCGAGGACCGCTGACCGTTACCTGAATCGGCCGCCACGCCGCACTCGCGGCTGGCGGGGGCTGGAACGATAGCAGATAACCGTGTGTCAGATCCTCGGACACTTTATCGAATACGCGGCCAATCTCGCTGGGTTTCTCAATCACAAACGCTTCCCCGCCGGTGGCCTTGGAAATTCCCGCCAGTTGGTCCAGCAGGTCTTTATGTCCAATCGCCTCACCTTGCGCGATGGTGTAGATGGGAACCCCGTTCGCCTTGGCACGTTGAATTGCAGCGTCCGGGTTCAGCGTGCTGGCGTTGTCCTTGCCGTCGGTGAATAGCACGATCACTTTCTTTCCCGCGTGTCCCACCAGATCCTGGCCCACCCGGGCCAGCGCGTCATATAGCGCGGTATCTCCATACGCTTGGGTACGCAGCACCGCGCGCTTGGCGGCAGCCTTATCGGTAGTGAACGGCTGCAATTCGGTTACCGCGTCACTGAAATTGTAGACCGCGACCGAATCTTCCGGACGCAGCTCGCCAATCAGCCGCAAAGCGGCGTTCTTCAGGGCTGGAAGCGCAAACTGCATGCTTCCGGTCGTATCGAGGAGCAGCACGCAGGAAACCTCATTGGACTGCGGCTCGAAGGCCGTGATGCTCTGTGGATTCCGCTCATCGATGATCGTGAAGTCGCCGCGAGCCAGGTTGTCGACATATCGTCCGCGGCTGTCGGTGACCGTCGCGGACACTTCCACCAGCCGCCCCGACACTTTGAAGTCCGCCTGAATAGGAGGCAAATCCGAGGCGACAGCAGCCGAGCTTCCGCCAGATGCAGGGGCCGGACCGGACGCTTGGTCGCGAGGCGTGGATAGAGCCACGCTCTTACCGGCAGGCGCGAAATGTTTTGCCAGATCCCCCAGGTTCATCAGGCCGCCCGTCAGATATGCCCCGGATGAAGATGGCAC
>Ga0105245_10004520_pt1 | contig 12288 bp, 8 predicted proteins | sample KBSM54metaG_FD_81523 | JGI IMG/M metagenome (GOLD analysis project Ga0105245, IMG submission 81523) | Miscanthus rhizosphere microbial communities from Kellogg Biological Station, Michigan, USA - KBS M5-4 metaG | ecosystem: Host-associated > Plants > Roots > Rhizosphere > Soil | place: Michigan...
GGCGATCAGAGCATCTCGACCACGCGGATCACGCCGCCGGCCAACCTGGCGCCGAACGCGAAGCCGGTCGATCTGGTCCAGCTCAAGCCGGCCGAGCCGCACTGGGCGCTCGTCGTGATGACCGTGTTCACGCAGCTCTCGGTCGGCGCGTTCGCGACAATTTTCCTGCTGCAGCTGTCGGGCGCGTTCACGCGGCTGGGCGCCGCTGCGCTGACGTCCTTTGCCGTCGCGACGCTTGCGCTCGCGGCGTCGACGCTGCACCTCGGCCGTCCGATCTACGCGTATCGCGCGCTGAAGATGTGGCGCCGTTCGTGGCTCAGCCGGGAAGTGCTCCTCTTCACGGGCTTCTCGGCGGTGGCCTGCCTCTACGCGGTCGGCCTGTGGCTTGGTGGCACGGGCGGCCTCGTGCTTGGCGGCCTCACGCTCCTGTTCGGCTTCGGCGGGGTCACCGCCAGCGCGTGCATCTACCGCGTGCCCTCGCGGCCGGCATGGAACACGCCGTTGACGCTCGTCCAGTTCAACCTGACGGCGCTCACGCTGGGACCGCTGTTTGCGGCCGCCACCATCGGCACGACGGGCGCGCGATGGCTGCCGGCCTGGATCGCATCGGCTGCGGGCGCGCAGTTCGTCGTCCTCGCGCTCAGGTTCTTCCGCATGAGCGGCTCCGACACCGTCGAACTCCAGGCGTCCTCGCGTCTGCTGGCGACGACGCTCCGGGTGCCCCTCATCGCCCGGGGCGTGCTGCTCGCGCTGGGCGCCATCGCGCTGCCGCTGTACTCGGCGAACCCGTTCGTGCTCGCCTTCGCGCTCGTGCTCACGCTCTCAGGCGAAGCGATCGGCCGCTACCTCTTCTTTGTCAGCGCGGTACCGAAACACCTGGCCGCTCCATACCTGGGGAGCGAAGCCGCATGAGCCTCAGGAGCGCGCTCGGCCTCGACACCCGGGCCGAGCGGTACACATACGGGCACGACGAGTTTGCCGGCTACACGGCCGCGCGCCGGATTCCCGATCGCTGGGTCCAGACGACGTGCGGGTACTGTTCGGTCGGGTGCGGCATGTTCATCGGCGTGAAGGACGGGCGCGCCGTTGGTGTGCAGGGCGACCCGGATCATCCGGTGAACGTCGGCCTGCTCTGTCCCAAGGGTCTCGCCGAACACGAGACGATTCACGCGGACACGCGCGCGCGATTTCCGTTGCTCCGGCGCGAGCGCGGGCTCGAGCGCGTGTCCTGGGACGACGCCATCGGCACGATGGCGTCGAGATTCGGCGACATCCAGCAGAAATACGGCCGGGACGCCGTCGGGATCATCAGCACGGGACAGCTCGTCACGGAGGAGTTCTACGCGCTCGGGAAGCTGGCCCAGCTCGGCCTCGGCACGCGCAACTACGACGGCAACACGACGCTGTGCATGTCCACGGCCGTCTCCGGCTACAAGCTGTCGTTCGGCAGCGACGGTCCGCCCGGGGCGTACGAGGATCTCGAGCGCGCCGACGTCGTGCTCCTCATCGGCGCAAACATCGCCGACAACCATCCGATTCTGTGGCAGCGCCTTTCCGCCAACCGATCGCGCACGCTGATCGTGGCCGACCCGCGCGTGACGAAGACGGCGATGCTGGCCGACCTGCACCTGCCGGTGAAGCCGCGGTCCGACCTGGCGCTCCTCAACGGGATCATCCACATCCTGATCGAGAGCGATGTCGTCGACCACGAGTACATCGCCGCCCACACGACAGGCTTCGACGCGCTCCGCGAGTCGGTCCGCGCGTATACCCCCGCCCGCGTCTCCGAGATCACGGGCCTGTCCGTCGAGGCGATTTACCGCACGGCGTCGCTCTACGGCAACGCCCGCGCCGCGTTCATCGGCTGGACGATGGGTGTCAACCACAGTTCCAAGGGAACCGAAACGGTCAACGCGATCAACAACCTCGCGCTCATCACCGGCAACATCGGCCGCTCCGGCGCCTCCCCGTTCTCGATCACGGGGCAGTGCAACGCGATGGGCACCCGCGAGACAGGGTTCGCCTCGTCGATGCCGGGCTACCGGAAGTTCGAGAGCGCAGCCGACCGCGAGGAACTGGCCGCCCTGTGGAACGTACCGGTCGATCGGCTGCCGACCTCGCGCGGCCTGGCTTACCCCGACATCATCGAGGCGGCGCTCGACCGGCGCGTTCGCGCGCTCTGGATTATCGCGACCAATCCGATCGTGTCGTTCCCCAACCTGGGCGTACTCAAGCAGGCGCTCGAGACCGTGGAGTTCCTCGTCGTGCAGGACGGGTTTCATCCGACGCCGACGAGCGAGCTGGCACACCTGGTGCTGCCGGCGGCGATCTGGGGCGAAAAGGAAGGCACCTACACGAACTCGGAGCGGCGGGTCAGCAAGGTGAACGCGGCGGTCGAGCCGCCTGGCGAAGCGCGGTCCGATTTCAGGATCTTCCTCGATCTCGCCTCGGCCCTCGGATGCCGCGACGAGCTGTTCCCGGGCTGGACGAAGCCGGAGGACGCTTTCAACGAATGGGCGCGCGTGTCCGCCGGCCGCCTGTGCGACTACTCCGGCATGACCTACGAGCTGATCGAAGGCGTGCGCGGGATTCAATGGCCCTATCCCGCCGGCGCGCGCGACGCGGCGTCGATCCGGAGGCTCTACGAAGACGGACAGTTTCAGACCGGGGACGGCAAGGCGCGGTTGATTCCGACGAGCTGGGAGATGTTCCCCGAGCCGCCGAACGAGGAGTTCCCCTTCGTGTTGAACACGGGCCGGACGGTCGAGCACTGGCACACACGGACCAAGACCGGGCGCGTCGCCATTCTCGAACACCTGTCGCCGTCGGCGTGGCTCGAGATGAATCCGCGCGACGGCCGCGCCCTGAAGCTCAAGCCCACCGACCGCGTGGACGTCGTGTCGCGGCGCGGCGTGATTCGCGATCTCGAGCTGCGCCTGACCGAAACGATCGGGCCCGGGCAGGTCTTCGTGCCCTTTCACTGGGTCGAAGCCAACGCGAACCGGGCCACCCAGAGCGCGTACGACCCTGTGTCGCGGGAACCCAACTACAAACAATGCGCCGTGCGCGTGGAGCCTGCGCGATGAAAAAACTGGTGGTCGTCGGCAACGGGATGGCGGGCGTCGGGTGCGTGGAGCAGATCCTGCGGCACGCGCCGGCCTTCGACATCACGATTCTCGGCGAGGAAACGCACGTCAACTACAACCGCATCCTGCTGTCATCGGTGCTCGCGGGGGAGAAGCCCGCCGACGAGATCACGCTCAACCCGCTCGAGTGGTACCGGCGGAACGACATCGGCCTCCGGCTTGGCGTCAAGATCACCGACGTCGACGCCGAACGCAAGACGGTGACGGCCGATGACGGCAGCGTGATCGAGTACGACACGCTGCTGCTCGCGACGGGGAGCTCGGCGTTCAAGCCGCCGATCCCCGGGCTCGACAAGGACGGCGTATTCGCGTTCCGCACACTCGACGACACGCGCGCGCTGCTCGAGCGCGCCGCGCCCGGTGTGCGGGCCGTCGTCATCGGCGGCGGGCTGCTCGGCCTCGAGGCGGCACGGGGGCTCCAGGTGCAGGGCTGTCAGGTCACGGTCGTGCACCTGATGTCGACGCTGATGGAACGGCAGCTCGATCCGGACGCCGGAAACTACCTGGCCGGCAAGATGGAAGATCTCGGCGTCCGCGTCCTGCTGCGGCGCTCGACGACTGCGATCGTGGGCGACGAGCGCGCCGAAGGCGTCGCGTTCGAGGACGGCACGATCCTCGAGACCGACCTCGTCGTGGTCGCTGCCGGCATCCGGCCGAATATCGAGCTGGCCCGCAAGGCCGGCGTCAAGGTCAACCGCGGCATCGTTGTCAACGACTGGATGGAGACCTCGGATCCCGACGTCTTCGCCGTCGGCGAGTGTGTCGAGCACCGCGGGATCTGCTACGGGCTTGTGGCGCCGCTGCTCGAGCAGGCCAAGGTGCTGGCGGCGACGATGACCGGAAACCGCGGTCCCGTTTACACCGGCACGATCCAGGCGGCAAAGCTGAAGATCATGGGCGTCGACGTGTTCTCCGCCGGCGATTGGAGCGAGCAGCACGCGGATCCGGTGCGGTTCGAGGATCGCGCGCTCGGCGTCTACAAGAAACTGACAATCAGGGACGGCAAGCTCGCCGGCGTGATTCTGGTCGGGGACACCTCGGACAGCCATCGCTACATGAACTGGCTGAGGACCGGCGAGGACCTGGCCGCGCACCGTCGCCATCTGCTGTTCCCCCCGCCTGGCGCGGACGCCGGCCTCGACATCGCGCAGATGCCGGAGACGGCGACGATCTGCGGCTGCGTCGGCGTCACCAAGGGCACCATCATCGCCGCCATTCACGAGAAGGGCGTCAACACCCTGTCGCAGCTGAAGGAATGCACCCGCGCCAGCACCGGGTGCGGCAGCTGCACGTCGCTGTGCCAGGACCTGCTGCGGGCGGTCGCGCCGGAATTCGAGGAGGACGGCAGGAAGGTGCTGTGCGGGTGCGTGCCGTTCGCCCAGGAGAACCTGCGCGAGATCCTGCGCAGCCAGCGGCTGAAGTCGGTGCAGGAAGTCCTGGACATCTACGGCAACGGCCGCGGCTGCGAGATCTGCAAGCCCGCGCTGAGCTACATGCTCGACATGTTGTGGTGCGGCGATCACGACGAGGATCGGTCGGCCCGATTCATCAACGACCGCGTGCACGCGAACATCCAGAAGGACGGGACGTTCTCGGTGGTCCCCCGCATCCGTGGCGGCGTCACCACCCCTGCGGAACTGCGGCGGATTGCCGACGTGGCGGAGAAGTACGACGTGCCGATGGTGAAGATCACCGGCAGCCAGCGGATCGATCTCCTCGGCGTGAGGAAGGAAGACCTGCCGAAGGTCTGGGCCGACCTCGGCATGCCCTCCGGCCAGGCGTACACCAAGGGCGTGCGCATGGTGAAGACCTGCGTCGGGACCGAGTTCTGTCGATTCGGCACGCAGGACTCGACGAGCGCCGGCATCGAGATGGAGCGGCGCTTCGAGAACCTCTTCACGCCGCACAAGGTGAAGATGGCGACGGTCGGTTGCCCGCGCAACTGCGCGGAGGCCACCGTGAAGGACATCGGCCTGGTTGGCCAGGAGGGCGGCTGGCAGGTGGTGGTCGGCGGCGCGGCCGGCAAGTCCGTGCGCAAGGCCGACCTTTTGCTGACGGTGGAAACGACGGAACAGGCACTCGAGGCTGCGGAGATCTTCTTCCAGTATTACCGCGAAAACGGCAACTACCTCGAGCGGACGTACGACTTCGTCGAGCGGCTCGGCATCGACAAGGTCCGCAAGGAAACGGTGTACGCGCCGGAGCCCGTGAGGCTCGCGCTGCTCGATCGGCTGCAGAAGTCGAAGGCGTCGTCGTACGACGCGTGGCAGGAAGGTCGATCGCCGGTCAACCGCACGCAGTTCATCCCGTTGATTCCCATTGGACCCGTTCAGGACGTGGTGGCATGAGCCAAATCGAAAAAACCTGGGTACGTGTGGCGACGTGCGACGCCGTGCCGCCGCGCGAGGGGCGCGCCGCCATCATCGGCAGCCGTGAGATCGCCATCTTCAACCTCGGGGATCGCTTTGTCGCGATGGACAATCGGTGCCCCCACCAGAGCGGTCCGCTGTGCGACGGCATCGTCGCCGGCGACGCCGTGGTCTGCCCGCTGCACGCGTGGAAAGTGAACCTGGAGACGGGCGAGGTCGCCCGGCCCGCCAACCACAACGAGTGCGTCCGCGTCTACGCCACGCGCGTGGACGCCGGCGTCATTTCAATCGAGGCGTGATGACTCAGAAATCATTCCTGAAATCCGGCCACACGCCGACGCTCGTCTCGGCGCTGCTGTACTTCGACGTCAGCTTCATGGTCTGGGTGATCCTCGGACCGCTCGCGCCGTTCCTGCGCCAGCAGTTCGGCTTGTCTGCGACGGCGCAGGGCCTGCTCGTGGCCGTGCCGTTGCTGGGAGGGTCGCTCTTCCGGCCGGTGCTTGGCGTCCTGGCCGATCGCGTGGGCGGCCGGCGCGCGGGGCTCATCGGCCTGGCGCTCACCGTCGCGGCGCTGGTCGCCGGATGGACGGTGGCCACGGCACCGTGGCACCTGTTCGTGCTCGCGTTCTTCCTCGGGATCGCGGGCGCCAGCTTCGCCGTGGCGCTGCCGCTCGCCAGCAGGTGGTATCCGCCCGAATACCAGGGCCTGGCGATGGGCATCGTCGGGGCCGGCAACTCCGGATCGCTGATGGCCACGCTGTTCGCGCCGCGCCTCGCCGAGCGGATCGGCTGGGCGAACACGCTCGGCCTCGCGCTCATCCCGGTCGTCTGCATCGCGATCCTGTTCGCGCTGGCCGCGAAGGACAGCCCGGCCCGGCCCGCGGCCACGGGCTGGAGCGACTACGTCGCTGTGCTGCGCGAGCCCGATACGCTCTGGTTTTCGTTTCTCTACAGCCTTACATTTGGCGGCTTCGTCGGTTTCACCAGCTTCCTGACGACGTTCTTCTACGAGCAGTATCACGTGTCGCGGGTGAGCGCCGGCGATTTCACGACGATGGTCGTCGTGTCCGGCAGCCTGATGCGGCCGCTCGGCGGGTGGCTCTCGGATCGCCTTGGCGGATACCGTCTGCTCCTCCTGCTGCTCACGGGCGCGGCGATCAGCCTCAGCGCCGTGGCCTCGCTGCCGCCGCTGTCTGCCGTCGTTCCGCTGCTGTTCGTGACCGTCGGGCTGCTCGGCATGGGCAACGGCGCGGTGTTCCAGCTGGTGCCGCAGCGCTTCGCCGCGCGCATGGGCATCGTGACCGGTATCGTCGGCGCGGCCGGCGGGCTCGGCGGGTTTTTCCTCCCGTCCGTGCTGGGCGCCGCCAAGGATGCGACCGGCACCTACGCGATCGGCCTGCTCGCCTTCGCTGCAGCATTCCTGGTCGGGTCGCTGGTCCTGCTCGAGCTGGGGACGCGCTGGACGGTGCGCTGGCAGTCACAGGCGGTCCAGCGCTCCGGAATCTTCAGTTATCGCGAACGCGTGCGTGCGGCGATTCGCACGTAGCGTGCATTCAGGCGGACGTCCGGCTAAAGCCGGACGCTACGTGTAAGATCACTCGCATGACAGGTGTCCGTGTCGTCGCTTAAAGGCGCGCGCGTCGCGGTGCTCGAGGCGCGCATGAGCGTCGAGCTCGCCGCCATGGTGGAGCGCTTCGGCGGCGTGCCGTATTCGGTCCCCGCGGTCCGCGAGACGCCGCTCGAGCAGCCGGAGGATGTCGGCGCCTTCGTTGCCGCCCTCTGCGACGGCCGCTTCGCCATCGTCGTGCTCATGACAGGCGTCGGCGTGGCCGCCCTGCTCCGCGAGGCCGAGCGGCTGGGGCGGCTCGACGCCGCCCTCGCGGCGCTGCGAAACACGATCACGGTCTGCCGCGGTCCCAAACCCGTCGCGGTACTGCGTCGGCACGACGTCCAGGTGAACATCACGGCAGCCGAGCCGCACACGACCAGGGAGCTGCTGCAGGCGCTCGAGCCTGTCGCCGTCGAGGGCAAGACGGTGGGGTTTCTGCACTACGGCGAGCGAAACGAAACGGCGGCGGACGGGCTGCGCGCCCGCGGCGCGGCCGTGAGCGAGGTCTGCCTCTACGAATGGCGGCTTCCCGAGGACGTGACGGCGCTCCAGCGCCTCGTCGGCGAAATCATCGACGGCCGCATCGATGCGATCGTCATCACCAGCCAGATTCAGTGCCGTCACCTGTTTCAGGTCGCCGCCGCGATGGGCAAGACCCGCGAGCTGACCGAGGCCCTCAACGCCCGGGTGGTCGTCGCGGCCGTCGGTCCCGTGTGCGCCACTGCGCTGCGAGCGGTGGGTGTCATTCCTCACGTCCAGCCCGCCCATCCCAAGATGGGCCCGATGATGATCGCCCTCGCCGATTATTACGAGCTCACCGAACGCAGACAATAAGAGGTCCAAGAGGTCCAAGAGGTCCGAGAGGTCCTAAGGATCCGGCGCTCGGCGCCACGTTTGTGGGAATTGATCTCGCAACGACAATAACGTTGCGCGATCGCACTTTCTGCCCACTGGCTGTCGGAAAATCGCCGCTTTGACAACTCGTCAGACATAGACATTCACGTAGCTTCCGATTTTCAGCCGACACAACTGGCGCGTTCCGAGCGGCGTTCGCGCGGTGCGTTTGCAGAAAGCAAACGGAATTTCGTGCGGCACGGCGCTGTGCGCGTGCCATCCGTCTGGTGTGCCGCTTGCTCTTTACGCGAGCATGACGAAATTCCTCGCAGTCGGAACGTTTGCGCTGGCGATCGCGGGACTCGCGTCATCTGCCGCGCTGGCGCAACAGCCCGAGGCTCAACCGCAGGCGTCGGCGCAGAACTCGGCGCAGGTGCCGGGTCCACGTCCGTCCACGCTGCCGTACCCCAACCGCTTCAACGAGCTGACGCCGAAATGGCTGACGGTGCGCGGCGAGTTCCGCGATCGCATGGAGGGCGGCACCAACATCGCGTACACGCCGGGCCGAGACGACATCTACTGGCTCAATCGTTTTCGCTTCGACGTGAACGTCAAGCCGAGCCCGCGGTTCGCCGTGCTGGTGCAGGCGCAGGACGCGCGCGTCGAGGCGAAAGACGTCGGCTCGACCACGGCGCCGTTCAGGAACCCGTTCGACCTGCGGCAAGCCTACGGTGACATCGGCAACACGCAGCAGGGCGCGTTCACACTGAGGGTCGGCCGCCAGGAGATGTTCTACGGCGAGCAGCGGCTCATCGGGCACCTCACGTGGGTCAACGCCGCAAGGAGCTTCGACGGCGTGCGCGCCACCTACAAGACAAAGGGATTCAAGCTCGACGCGTTCGCCACCTCGGTCGTGCGAATTCTCGACAACGAGTTCGACAAGAGCGGCAACGGCAATCGCTTCGTGGGCGCGTACGGATCCGCGACGAACTGGATTCCCAAAGCGACCGTCGAGCCCTACGTCTTCTGGCGGCGCGACCAGTCGCTGAAGGCCGAGGGAGGCGACGTCGGCAATCTCTCGGCCGCCACGCTGGGCACGCGCTGGGTCGGGAAGCTCCCGGCCAGCTTCGACTACGGCCTCGAGATGGCTGTCCAGACCGGGTCACTCGCGTCGGACAACGTCAGCGCGTGGGCCGGCCACTGGATCCTCGGCAAGACGCTCGGCGGTCCCTGGAAAGTACGCGTGGCCGAGGAGTACAACGCCGCCAGCGGCGACGCCAACCCGAACGACGGCCGGCGCCAGACCTTCGATCAGCTGTATCCAACAGGCCACGACAAGCTCGGCCTCGCCGATCAGGTGGGCTGGAAAAACATCCGCGATCTGCGATCGATCGTCGAGCTGACGCCGTACAAGGGTTGGCCGATGACGGCAAGCCTGCATTCGTGGTGGCTCGCCAACACCCACGACGCGCTCTACAACGCCGCCGGCACCGCCGTCGCCCGCGTGCCGGGCGGTGCGGTCGGCAGCCGCGTGGGCGACGAAATCGACGTGCAGGTGACGCACCTGCTCACGCCGCAGGTGCAGCTCTCGGCCGGCATCGCGAAGGTATTCCCCTCGACGTTCCTCGACACCGTCACGCCCGGCGCCGACTACACGTTTCCGTTCGTCATGGTGACTTACGTCTTCCTGGCGGCCAAATAAGGTGATCTCATGAACACGACGACGAGACGGGCGTTCCTGAAAACGGCCGTCGCGGCCGGCAGCGGCGCCGCGACGCTGCTGGCGGGCGTGCCCCGCGGCTGGGCCGGCGGTGTCTACTCGGACGATTCGCCCGAAACGACGACGATGCGGTTCGGCATCATCGCGCTGACCGACTGCGCGCCGATCGTCATGGCCCACGAGTTGGGGCATTTCAAGAAGTTCGGCATCACATCGATCGTCTCCAAAGAGGCCTCGTGGGCCGTCATTCGCGACAAGCTGTCGCTCGGCGAAAACCAGGCGACGCACATGCTGATCGGCATGCCCTTCGCCTCCACGATGGGTCTGGCCGGTTCGCCGGTGAAGCCGATGGTGGTGCCGTGGCTGCTCAACCGCAACGGCCAGGCGATCACCCTGAACAACAAGCTGAAGCAGGCCGGCGTCCGCGACCCGAAAGCCCTGAAACCCCTGGCCGACAAGGCCAGGGCCTCCGGCGAGCCGTTGACCTTCGCCATGACGTTTCCGCCGGGCACCCACGCCATGTGGATGCGCTATTGGCTCGCTTCCGGCGGCATTCATCCGGACAAGGACGTCACGCTCATCACGATCCCGCCGCCGCAGATGGTCGCCAACATGAAGGTGGACAAGATGGACGGCTTCTGCGTCGGCGAGCCCTGGAACAACCGGGCCATCGCCGACGGCATCGGCTTCACGGCGATCACGACGCAGAAAATGTGGAAGGACCATCCCGAGAAGGTCTGCGCCTTCACCGAGGAGTTCGCGGCGAAGAATCCCAAGACCGTCAAAGCCGTGCTCAAGGCGCTCCATCTGGCCAGCGAACACCTGGACAAAATGGAGAACAGGGCGGCGGCGGCGGAGGTCATCTCTCGTCCGTCCTACATCAACTGCCCGCCGGAGATCATCCTCGAGCGGCTGATGGGCAAGTACAACTACGGCGACGGCCGCGTCGAGCAGGATCCGAACTACATGATCTACTCGCAGAGGCAGTGCAACTACCCGCAGCCCGTTTACGGCACCTGGTGGCTCACGCAGTTCCGGCGCTGGGGCATGGTGAAGGGCGCGCCTGATTACAAAGGCATCGTGAAGAAGGTCATGCGCCCGGATCTGTATCTCGAGGCCATGAAGGAGCTGGGTGTGCAGACGAAGATCGCGGAGCAGCAGAAAGTCGAGCTCTTCGACAGCACGCTCGACGCCGGCGATCCCGAGAAGTACGCGCTGTCCTTTCCGGTCAACAGCGTCGCATGAAGCGCCTCGTCCAGCTCCTGCTGCCGCTGGTCGGCGTCGGCGTCGCGCTGCTCGTCTGGTGGGCGGCGAGCGCCTTCGTGGCGGACCTGCCGTCGCCTCTGAGGACCTGGGAGGAGAGCAAGATCTACGTCCTCGAACCGTTCGAGAAACGCGGCGAGAGCGACCAGGGCATCGCGCTGCTGGCGTTCTACAGCCTGAAACGCGTGGCCCAGGGGTTTCTCCTCGGCATCGCGATCGCGACGCCGCTCGGCTTCCTGCTGGGTATGTCGAAGACCCTGTCGAGAATGTTCGATCCGGTGATGCAGGTGTTGCGGCCGATCTCACCGCTGGCCTGGCTCCCGCTCGGGCTGATTCTGTTCAGGAAGTCCGAACCGGCGGCACTTTTCGCGATCGCCGTGTGCTCGATGTGGCCGACCGTTATCAACACGATGGCCGGCGTGCGCGCCATCCCGCAGGACTACTGGAACGTCGCGCGAGTCCTGCGCCTCTCGCCCCTGACGACGTTCACGAAGATCGTGGTGCCCGCCACGCTGCCGTACCTGTTCACCGGGTTCCGGCTCAGCCTCGGCATCGCCTGGCTCGTCATCGTGGCCAGCGAGATGCTGACCGGCACGCCCGGCGTCGGCGGGTTCCTCTGGCAGGAATACAACAGCCTCATCTATGCCCACATCCTCCTCGCCATTCTCACCATCGGCGTCGTGGGCTTCGTGCTCGATCGGCTGATGGGCATGGCCGAGTCCCTGACGCAGTTCTGATGGCGTTCATCGAAGTCACCGGACTCTCGAAATCGTTTACGTCGGCCCGCGCACCCCGCGAGGTGCTGCACGACGTCACGCTGTCGGTCGAGCGCGGCGAGTTCGTCTCCGTTGTCGGGATGATGGGCTGCGGAAAATCGACGCTGCTGAAGATCGTCGCCGGCCTGATCGCGCCGGACGCGGGTCAGGTGATCATCGACGGCGAAGCCGTGGACGTCAGGCGTGGCGTCCGCCGGGACGCGGCGTTCGTCTTCCAGAACTACTCGCTGCTGCCGTGGTTTTCGGCGCTCGAGAACGTCCGGCTGGCCGTCGGCGCGGCGTTTCCCGATTGGCCGAAGGCACGTCAGAGGCAGCAGGCCACGCGGCATCTCGAGGCCGTGGGCCTGGGCCAGGCGCTCCAGCGCCGGCCCGGTCAGCTCTCCGGCGGCATGCGTCAACGCGTGGCCATCGCGCGCGCGTTCGCCATCGAGCCGGCGATCCTGCTGCTCGACGAGCCGTTCGGCGCGCTCGACGCGCTCACGCGCGAGAGCCTGCAGCAGGAGCTGGCGCGGCTGTGCTCGGCTGTCGAACGCCCGGTCACGACCGTGATGATTACGAACAACGTCGAGGA
>Ga0105245_10004521_pt1 | contig 12287 bp, 14 predicted proteins | sample KBSM54metaG_FD_81523 | JGI IMG/M metagenome (GOLD analysis project Ga0105245, IMG submission 81523) | Miscanthus rhizosphere microbial communities from Kellogg Biological Station, Michigan, USA - KBS M5-4 metaG | ecosystem: Host-associated > Plants > Roots > Rhizosphere > Soil | place...
ACCTTTTCGTCAATGCGCAGCACGTTGCCGCTGGCGACGTCGATGCAGAGACGCCCGGTCGTCCGCGTGGGCAGGTTGATCGACACGCACGTGTCGTTCCACTTGATTTCCGGCGGCGGCGAGCCGGCCGGCGCGTAGTCGATCAGGACGGCGGCGCGGTCGCCGGATCGGCCGGTGCCCTTGTAGGTGAACTTGTACTCGCTTTGGTGGTGCGGCAGCAGGAACGACAGCGGATCGAGCGCGACGGGCTTGGGATCGAGGCAGCCGGGCTCGTCCTTCGGCTTTGGCGGACGCCCGTCCACCGAGATGAGCTGCCGCGTGACGTTGGCTTCGGGCACCGAACCGTCCGTGGCCGGATCCCAGGACACGCGCAGTTCGTAGACCAGCCTGCGCACGTGGTCCGCGGACGTGAAGTTGTAGTCCATCGGCTGGAGGCGGACGGTTTCGATGCAGAGGATGCTCTGCGCGCGGGCGTAATAGGCCTCGACACGCTCGCCGATGCGGGCGAGGAGACCCGGCAGGTCGATGGGGTCCGGATCCTTCGCGGCGGCGGCCGACACGGCGATCGTGAGCGCGGCCAGGAACGCGGCCGTCGCGACGCGCGCAGGTCGAGGGGCGCCGGGCACCGGCATCAGGCCATCAGCCTAACCCAAACACGGCGCGCAGCCGCAAGACGCGCCAAAATTTGTTAGACTGATGGTTTGGTGACCCGTCTTCGGGCCGGTCATGCCGTCACCCTGTGGTGGGTATAGCTCAGTGGCAGAGCGCCGGACTGTGGCTCCGGAAGTCGCGGGTTCGAACCCCGTTACCCACCCCAACTCACCTTTCCATCTTCAGTAGTTCGACCGCGGGTTGGTCGCCGTCGCGACCAGGTTGCCACGTGTGGATGGCCCTGCAGTCGACGCCAGCAACCGAATGGCTGCATCGAGAGCCGCCGGACTCAAATGCATGTGTCGCTGCGTCGTGCCGGTGACTGATGTCCCACCAGCTCCTGACGGGCTCTGGCTGGGGCGCCACGCATTGCCAGGTGTCAACGACGTCTCATCCTCCTGACGCACTCGGCGCGTTCGGAGATGCCGATGTTCTCGTGGTGCCGTGGCGAGCCGGATCGTGTCAAGCGCGCGCTCTCCCCGCATCCCAAACCCGCCTCACCAACCAGCAATGCGATGGCAGCGAGCCGCTTCGTGGCTGTCGCCGGCCGGTCGGCTGGGCAGCAGCACGTCGGGCCAACGATACGGAGCCATGACACGGAGTCGGCAATTCGCGACCGAAATTGATCGGCGTTACAATAAAAGTCGATATGCCTGCCGCAAATTCTCGTGATCGCATGATCGAGGCTCTGCGGGAGCTTCCTCCGGACGCCTCCGTTGACGATGCGATCGAGCGCTTGGTGTTTCTCGCCAAAATCGAGACTGGACTCGAGGAACTCGATCGAGGCGAGGGCATCCCACACAACGAGGTCAAACGTCGGCTTGGCGTGTGACGGAGCTGATCTGGTCGCCGCAAGCGTTTCGGGATCTTGAAGGGATTCGCGCGTACATCGCCCTCGATTCACCGCGGTATGCCGACCTGACTGTTCGTCGAGTCGTGGAAGCGGTGGAACGACTGAAAGTATTTCCGGAATCAGGTCGCGCCGTCCCCGAACGAGCCGTTCCCGACATCCCGAGATCATCGTCGGCCGATATCGCGTCGTGTACCGACGAAAGGCCGGGGCCGTTGAAGTGGCCACGGTATTCCGCGCGTCTCGACAGTTCTCACTCTGAAGACGCATGGAATGAGCTGAAGCAGCCGGGAAATTCGATATGCGACTCGCTCTTGTCCTCGCGGTCATACTGACCGTCGCAGGCTGCGGCGGCAGGGACACGCCTGCTTCGCCGACGATGCCACCGGCATCGTCCCCGGTATCGCCGGCCGGTAACTGGTCTGGCTCGATCAGCGACTCCATTTCAGGTGATGGCACGATGCAGCTGTCGCTTAGCGATTACGCGCCGAATTCGCTGAGTGGCACCTGGTCGGCGATGTTCAAGAACGGCGAGAGCTTTTCAGGTCCAGCGGTGGCCGGCATGTTCGATCCAGGCGGCTACGGAGCCATCCTGTACAACGTGCCGCCGCCTTGCGAGACCGTGTCGGGACCCGGCGGGTCCACTCTCCTCGGTTTCACGCTGATCAACGTCGTCGTCAGGTCCGGCCAGCTGACCGCCGTGACAGGGCGGACTTCGTGCTCGAGCATCACCGTAAATTCCGGCAGGGTCAATCTGTCAATCGCCGGGGCCAGATGAACCAGGGACCGCAGACGGACACGCTTTATGTCCGCGTGCCGCATACGCACGGCGGCGCTAGAGCAGCCACTGGCGGTTCCGGTGTAACTTCTCCTGGGGTTGCAAATGCACATGACGTCGTCTGTCATCGTAAAGAGCGATCTCGAGAGCGCGTGGGCGTTTCTCGCAGATGAGGGCAACGCTCCGCGATGGGACAGAAGCGTCGCGCGCGCGGACCTCGTTTCGGCGCCACCGCTTCGGGTGGGCTCGATCGTGCAGACCACAGCGCCGTCCGGGATGAAGCAGGAGTTTCGCGTCGACGAGATCGCAGCACCCGGTGTCCTGCGGTTCAGCCTGCTGCGCTCTCCGTGGTTCCGCACGGCACAGCTGACCTTCACGCTGGCGCCGGTCGAAGGCGGAGTGCGCATCAGCCACGAGATCGCGGTCGCGTTTCGATTTCCGTGGACGATCCTGGTTCCGGTCCTTGCCCTGCTCAACAAGCGCGCCCTCGCTGCGGATCTGGACTCGCTGCGACGCGCGATTGACGAGGGTCACGACCTGACCGCACGGAAAGGGTCGTAAGGACTCGTGGTATTCGAATGTCCGCTGCGCATCGTTATATGAAGGCACTTGGTGTCTGGTTGTCGCTCACAACGTTGTGCGCCATGGCGGCCTGCAGCGGTCCTGCCAGTCCGACTTCTGCTTCTACCGGCTACGCTGGCCAGTGGACGGGGACAACAGCCCAGGGCCGACCCGTTGCTTTTACGATTTCGCCGAGTGAAACAGTGACCAGCATTACAGTGGGACATGACTTCAACGGCTGCACCGGATCGCAGACGTTCGCGGGCCTCAGCCTCAATATCGTTCCGAACGTCCAGTGCATTCCGGGACCCTGTTCGCCGTCCCTTACCTCTTTCCGCAGTTTTGGGTACGCCTCCGGCAATCCAATCAACGGACCGTCGACTGATATCAGCGGGATATTTTTCTCGTTCACCAGGGCGGAGGGCTCAATCAACTTTCGCGACTTCCCGGGTTGTGGGAGCGCGATCGGAGTCGCCTGGACTGCTACAAGACGCTGAAGACCCACCGGACGTTAGACTGAGGCGGGACGCGCAATGTCATTTCGGATTCGAAACGCGACCACAGATGACATTCCGGCGCTGGCACGTCTCCATGTGCAGACATTCAACGAGACCCATCGTGGCGGGCGGCCTGGTGGCCCATCCTGCGAGCTCCGAGAGCGGCAGTGGCGTGAAGCCTTTGCGGTGCCCGACGGCAGCTGGTTCTGTTTCGTCGTTCAGGATGATGATGGCGAGCTAGTGGCGTTCGCAAAAGGAACCCTTCACGACGGTGGTGTGCCTGGATTTGTCGGGGAGTTGAATAAGATCTACGCGCTGCGGCGGGTTCATCGACAGGGCATTGGGCGGCTTTTGCTCTGCAATGTGGCGCAACAGTTCTTGAGCCGCGGCATCGCCTCCATGCTGTTGTTTGGCGAGGCCGCGAATCCGTCGAATGGGTTCTACGAGGCATTCGGCGCGGAACGTCTTTACGGCGAAAAGGGTGAGTTCCACGGCGCGTACGGTTGGCGGGACTTAAACGAACTGGTAGCCCGGTGCGGCTCCGTCTGAGGCTGAGCTGACTGGATGAAGAGCGCCGAGCTGTATCGACTCCTGCGATCGGACCTTGGGCCGTGGTTCCGCGCGCGCGGCTTCAAGGCAGTGCCCCGAACGCAGCTCGGGTGGCACAGGGATCGTCTGCTCATCTGGTTCCAATGCGATAAGTCGGGATGGAATCGGTACGCGGGCTCCAGCTTCTTCGTCAACATTCAGACCAGCGCCGCGCCGGAACCGTGGAGCGGGCCCGTCGAGCGCCTCCAACGGTTTCTGAGCGACGCCGAGCTGGAGCACATGCGAGCCCTGCAGAACGAAGTCATTCGCAACTTGCTGCCACCGCCTCGTGAATACGTCGAACAGATGCGGGACGCTTTCTCGAAGTATCGTGACGGCGCGGCGATGCTGGAGGCCTTGCTGGGCGACTTCCAGCCCGTGTCGACGCCATACCGTCAGCAGCAGGACGTGTCCCTTCGATACTTCAGCCCATCGGACGTGCAGCGGTGGTCAACGTTCCTGCTCGGCATCTTTCCACGCATCGTGACCGACTCACCGGACAATGGGAACGCGGCGTTGTGAAATGGCAATATCATTTCAGGTCGCTACCAAAGAAGACATTGCCGGCGTCCTGAAGCTTCGACTGGCGGACAGAGGAGGCCCGAGCGTGGCCCGTCGACGCGATTCGCGTCGATGCATATGACGGCCCCTCGGGTGGTGGACCGTTTTACGTGAAGTGCGGATTCACCGAAGTCGGGCGCACCGTCTATCGAGGTGTACCGCTCGTCTATTATGAGTTCGTGTTCCCAGGCAGATCGTCATCGGAACGAGATCCCGACAATTGTGGCTAAAAGCACACTCTCGAAAGAGATGACGCTGCGCCAGTTCGAAAACGGCTACTGGTATGCGACCGAGATCAAAAGGTTTGCGCAATCTCTGGGTGTTCCCTCCGCCCACAAGCTGCGCAAGGACGAGCTCGAGAAAGCCATCAGGCATTTCCTCGCCCATGGCAGAGTCGCGAGCCCCACGAAACGCAATTTGTCACGGTCCGGCACAAGAGACGTCGACCGCGGGCTCCGGCTCGATCTGCGAGTCATGCTGTACACGAACGATCGTGAAACCAAGGCGTTCCTCGAGCGGGAAGCGCTGAGAATCGACCCCGCGCACAAGCGCCGTTCCGGCACGCGGTATCGGCTCAATCGCTGGCGCGACGCTCAACTGACGCGTGGAGCGCGCATCACGTATCGCGATCTCGTGAAGGAATACGTCCGCCTCAATCGTCCAGAGACGACGCACCGACGGCCAACGTCCGGCCGATACTACATCTACTTCCTGAGCGATTTCATGGCGGCGAACCCCGGGGCGACAATGGCCGCCGCCATTCGCGCCTGGAAGGCGTTGAAGACAATGGACGCGCCGAAGGAATATCGCGCCTTTGCCCGGACCTGAAAACAGACGCCACTAATTCAAATGTTGTACATGGTCATCGAAACCTTTCGAGACGGGAACCCTGTCCCCGTGTACCGGCGCTTCCGGGATCGAGGGCGCCTGATGCCGGACGGGATCGAATACCGGGGCAGCTGGGTCACGGACGACCTGCGCCGCTGCTTCCAGATCATGGAGTGTCAGGACCGCGGGCTGCTCGATCAGTGGATCGCAAACTGGGACGACGTTGCCGAATTCGAGATCATTCCCGTCGTGACGTCCGCGGAAGCGGCGGCAGCGATGGCGCCGCGACTGTGAACAGCCGCGCGTCAGCCAGATGTCGACTCCAGTGCAATCCGTGGAAGCACGCGGGAGGCTGAGGGCACAGTAATGAAGACGTCTGTATTTATCGGCATGAGCGTCGACGGTTTCATCGCCCGGGCCAACGGGGATCTCGACTTCCTGCCGCCCGGCGGTGGCGAACCGCACGGGTACGATGAATTCATGGCCACAGTCGATGCATTGGTGATCGGGCGCAAGACTTTTGAGACCGTCTTGACGTTTGACTCGTGGCCCTATGCGAAACCGGTGTTTGTGCTCAGCACCCGCCCGCTCGTCGCCCCTCCGGCAGGTGCGGTGGTGGAACGCCTGTCGGGAACTCCGGCCGACATCGTGTCGCAGCTAGCCGCTCGCGGCATCAGGCATATCTACGTGGATGGCGGCATTACCATTCAACGGTTTCTCCGGGCCGGGCTCATTCAGCGGCTCATCATCACACGCGTTCCCGTGCTCATCGGTACCGGGATCCCGCTCTTTGGCGCCATCGAGCACGATATCGCCCTCACCCACGTCACGACACGCGCGTATCCGAGCGGGCTTGTGAGCAGTGAGTATGCGGTTGCCGTGCGGCCTGTGCCGTGAGATGTGGCCCCCCGTTTCCCCCGCCGGTGTTCTGGCCCCTGCCGCTTGTCGCTGATCGAAGACGACAGCGGCCGTAAGTCGCGAATCAAGACTGTTATGCGCGCGGACGGGTTGGGTCCCTTCCTGTCTGACACCCGTACAGAACTTCTCAGAATCTCGCTGGCATCGACTTCGCACCACGCTCGTCTCCAGATCGGGATCTCCGGGAGGCAACGTGACGAAACCGCTCCGTGTTGCTCTGGCAGGGGTCTTCCTCGCCATGTCGGTGGCCTGCGCCGACAACAACAGCGCCACCGCTCCGTCCGGCCTGACGTCGTCGACGTCGAATGGAACGACCTTCAACGTCTCCGTGCGGCCGAGCCCGATTACGGCGACACGCTGCAATCCGCAGTGTGCCGGCGAGTCCGGGTCCGGCTCGTTCGCCTTTTCAGCGACGATGACGATTGCCGTGGAGGATGCGGGCGCCGTGGGCGCCACCGTCAACACGGTGACCCTCACAGCGACCGCGGAGGGCGTGACGTTTGCGCCGCTCACCTTCTCGAGCGACGACATACGGGGACAGGCGGGCACGACCCACATCGACGGTCACGCGACGCTGTCGATCCCGCTGACGATTGTCTACAACACGCCGTCGGGCAACCCGAATCTCGGCGTCAGCCTCAGCCTTCAGATCACCGACGATCGCACCAACCAGGTCACGGCAACCGGGCAAGTCAACGTTATCTGAGCGTTTACTTCTGCCGTGTCGGGTACTTGGCGAACATCTCGGCCACCGCGGCGTTGATGATCGATTCGCTCTTCCCCGGCTCGAGATCGACGGGCTTGTCGGTGCGCAGCTGGACAAGGCGGGCGCGGGTGGCCGGATCGAGCATCGCGACGAGCAACGAACCGACCGCGTACTGGGGCTGTGCGCCGGACGCGTCCGGTTTCGCCTTCAGATCGACGTCGGTGCGCCTGAGCGAGTAGTACGTGACCATGACATCGCCCTTCCCCGACGCGGCCTTCGAAATGCCAAGCCCGCCCAGTTCCTTGTCGACTGCGGCCACAATCTGCGCGTCGATCGCCTTGTCGGCGGACGGCCCGCCCTTCGCCCACGTATAGGTCTTGTACTTCGCGGGGTCCGCGTTCTTCGCCACCGTCACCGTCACGCCATATTTCGGCACCTGGGCAGACACCGCCGCCACAGCCGCACACACGAGAGCTCCGACGATCAACCGTTTCATGCCGCTCCTCCTCAACGCTGTCCTCTATTTTCTATCGGCTGCGCGCGAACCCCCTCCGTGCTCATCTCCTGTATCCCGCCGCCAGCGGCCATCGTACGCTATTTGCACCGATCGCGGCACGTCGGGGCGGGCGACTGGTAGTAGAGTGATGGCCCATGTTGGCCCGGCGGTTCTCGGCCACGGCCCTCGCGATGCTCTCCGCCGCGATTTTCCTTTCGGGCCCGGCGGCGGCGCAGCTTGCCGTGTCCTCCAACGACAACAAGGTACTGAACGTCCAGGGCGTCAACACCGTCGTCCGAAACGCCCAGCCGGATACCGTCAGCGTCATCGACCTCGGAGCGTCGCCCCCGCGGCTCGTGGGCGAGGTGAAGGCGCCCGGCAGCTGGGCAAGCCCACCCCAGAGCGTCGCGGTGTCGCCGAACGAAGCGATCGCGCTGGTCACGGCGTCCACGCGGCTCGATCCCTCAGATCCGGAAAAGACGGTCCCTGACGACGTGGTCACGGTGATCGATCTCAAGTCGTCGCCCCCGGCGGTCCTGGCCACCCTGCACGCCGGCAAGGGGCCGTCCGGCGTGTCGATCAACCCGGCGGGCACCCTGGCTCTCGTTGCCAACCGCAACGAGGGCACCGTCTCCGTATTCGCGATCGACGGCCGCACCGTTACGCCGGCGGGGAAAGTCGATCTGGGCGATTCGAATTGCACGCCTTCTCTCCCCGTCTTCGCGCCCGATGGCACACGGGCGTTCGTCACGCGCAACGGCGACCACAAGCTGTCGATTCTCGCGATCGACGGGACGAACGTGGTGTACACGAAGCGCGACGTGTCGGTGAACCTTCGCCCATACGGCATTCAGATCGCCCCCAAAGGCGACTTCGCGTTCGTCGCGAACATCGGCAACGGGCCAACCGGCGGCGCCGACACAATCACCATCGTTGACATCGCGGCGGATCCGCCGAGGGCGATTGACTCGGTGAGCGTCGGCCTGATTCCCGAAGGGATCGCGTTGTCTCCGGACGGCCGGTATCTCGGGGTGATGATCATGAACGGATCGAATCTGGCGACCGCGTCTCCTTTCTTTCGCGACTACGGCCTGTTGAAGATCATGCGCGTGATCGGGCCCCGGCTGACTCCGGTTACGGAGGCGCGAATTGGCCATTGGTGCGAAGGGGTGGCCTGGAGCCGGGACCAGCGCACCGTCGCCGTGCAGTGCATGAACGAAAAAGAGATCCAGCTGTTCGACTTCGACGGCAAGGCGCTCCGGTCGCGGGCCGCGATCAAGGTCAACGGGGGGCCCGCTGGAATGCGGACCGCCGAACGAAGGTAACGTGATCATGGCGATGAACCGGCGATCGTTCCTCGGCCTCGGCGGCGCCCTCCTCATGTCCAGAGCGCAACGCTCGGCGGGCCAGGCCCTGGGTTCCGTCGTCGAGACGACGGCGGGAAGAGTGCGGGGATTCGGCGCCGGCCGCGTGCACGTCTTCAAAGGCGTTCGCTATGGCGCATCAACGGAAGGCGCCGCCCGGTTCCTGCCACCTTCGAAGCCCAAGCCTTGGAGCGGCGTGCGCACGGCGATCGCGTACGGCCCGCGCGCTCCCCAGCCGCTTCGCCGAATGGTGCCCGAGATCGGTGACGCGCTGATAGGCCCCGGACCAACCAGCGAAGACTGCCTGTTCTTGAATGTGTGGACGCCGGCGATCGAGCGAAACGGCCGCCGGCCGGTCATGGTGTGGCTCCACGGCGGAGGCTTCCGCACCGGCTCGGGCAACTCGGTGTTCTACGACGGACAGGCGCTTGCGCAGAAGCACGGGGCCGTTGTGGTGACGGTGACCCATCGCCTCAACGCGCTCGGATTTCTGTATCTCGCCGAGCTCGGCGGCGAGAAATACCGCCAGTCCAGCAACGTCGGGATGCAGGACATCGTATTGGCGCTCGAGTGGGTGCGGGACAACATCGACGCCTTCGGCGGCAATCCAGCCAACGTGACCGTGTTCGGCCAGTCGGGCGGCGGGGGGAAGACGGCGATCCTGACCGGCATCCCGGCCGCGAAGGGCCTGTTTCATCGCGCAATCATCCAGAGCACGCTGTGGGATACGGCGATCACGGCGCTCGAGCCGCACGAGGCGCACGCGGCGACCGAACTGTTGCTGTCGCGCGTCGGCGTGAAGCCCACCGAGCTCGACAAACTGCAGCAGATGCCGCCCGAGATGCTGATGCAGGCGCTGACCGGCGGCGCCGATGGCGACATCTCGCTGCGATATGTCCCGGTGAAAGACGGCCGGACGTTGACGGTCCATCCGTTTGAACCGTCGGCTTCTCCACTCGCGGCGACCGTCCCCATCCTGTGCGGTTCGAACGAAACCGAGAGCGTGCCCTACCAGAATCCGGACGATCCGTTCTGGACGTCGGAGATCAGGGACGAAGCGGAACTGCGGGATCGAGTCAGGCGGACGCTGCGAGTCGATGACGCGGAGGCCGGCCGGCTGGTCGCGCTGTACCGGAGCAATCGACCCACGGATACTCGCGACGACCTCGCGTTGATCATGGCGTCGGACAACAGCCCGCTGCGCCTGTCGTCGTACGCCATCGCGGAGCGCAAGAGCGCGCAGGGTCAGGCGCCGGTTTACATGTACTACTTCAAATGGCGATCGCCCGTGAGGAGCGGCAGGCTCCGCTCGATGCACTGCATGGAGGTCCCGTTCGTGTTCGATCACGTCGACAACACGCCGTTCATGAACGGAACCGGCGGTGATCGCGTCGCCCTGGCCGAACGGATGTCGGAGGCCTGGGTCTCGTTCGCGCGAACCGGGAACCCGAGCCACGCTGGGCTGCCCGCCTGGCCGGCGTTCGACGCGGCGAAGCGAGCCACCATGGTGTTCGACACCGAGTGCCAGGCCGTCAACGACCCGTATGGACAGGAGCGCCAGGCCATGCAGGCGGCGCGGGCATCAGCCGCGCGCGCGGTCGCCGGGAACCCGGCGCGCCAGTAGATACAGCAGCCAGCCTGCCGGGCCGAACAGGAACGTCAGAAGCAAACACGGCACGAGCGCCAGATGCGGTACGCCCCGCTCGCGCGCGTCGCGCGCCTCCCAGCTCCCGACGAATAGATCGAACGCCAGGTAGTGAATCCACCCGGCGAGGAGCAGCCACGGGTTGGCGAAGAGCGTCGCGACGGCGGGCAGCGATGAGAACCCGCCGGGGCTGCCGACGCTGTGCGTCGCGACGACCGAGACGTAGGCGATCGCGAGCAGGCCGGGAATCGCCCACGCTGCGACGTTGGCGGCCCAGCGTTGCCGTGGCACCGCGATCAGGAGAATCCACCCGACGACCGCAATCGGGTTCACGATCGAAAACACTTTTTCAGGTGTCATGGTCCTACCCCAGCACCACGGCGTTGTCCCGCAGCGGCGCGGCGCCGCTGCGGGCGATCCAGGCCGCGGCCGCCGTGCCGGCCGCCCAGACGATGAACGCCGCGATCGTAGCCTGCGAGGGCGCCGCCAGCGCTTCCCCGCGAAGCGCCTGCACCAGGAGCAGCGCGAACAGCGTGAAGTAGCTGACGCCCGCAACCCAGACCAGCCGGACCCGCCGTGTCTCGGCATCGGCCGCGGATCGCCTGACCAGGAGGAGCGCGATCAGCGGCAGCATCTGCATCGCGTGGAGGCCGACGAAATGCGGCACGCGCAGGTCGCCATGCCGCAGGTTCCAGCCGGTGCCCGGCAGTCCGGGTCCGCCGTCAGCCGCGCCGACGGTGTGCGCGCCGAACACCGTCATCCGGTGTCCCCCGCGCGCGTCGGCGAGCTGTGCCGCGGTGGGCCGCGTCATCAGGCCACCCGTCGACGCGCCGAGGATCGCGATCACCATGCCCAGCCGGAGCGCCCACCCGAAGGCGCGGTCTGCGAACGGCTGGCGCCACAAGGCCGCTGTCACTGCCACGCTCGACGCGGTCTGCACGAGGATCGCGGTACCCATCACGGCGAACACCGTGGCGTCGAGCCGCGTGCCCACGTTGAAATGACTGGTCTGACCCCTCCACGCCTGGAGGGCGATGAGGGCGACCTCGAGCACGAGGGTCGCAGCGGCGATCCAGCCGACGGTCCGGCGAAGGCGCGGCCAGAGCGGGAGGTAACTGAACATCCACGCCAGCGTGAACATGAAGATCGCCGTCGACGCGCCGAACTTGGCAGGCTTGAGCCACGCCGGGGCACCGGTGATCACGCGGGGATCGAGCCGGAGCCCGGCGAGGAAAGCGGCGAGCGCGGCCACCATGAGGAGGCCGGCCGCCGTCAGGGGCGCATTCGAGAGCCACAGCCGCCGTAATGTTGTCATAGTCAACATAGGCTATCCGAACCATGTTGTCATTGTCAACATATAGCCCTACAATGGTCGGCGTGGCGACCATACGACGCAAGCGCACCAACCGCCGGACCTACCACCACGGCGACCTCGGGCCCGCGCTGGTCCGCGAGGCGGCGCGGACCATCCGGACCGACGGTGTCGAAGCCGTCACGCTGCGCGACGTCGGCCGCCGTCTTGGCGTGTCGCGAACCGCGCTGTATCGCCACTTCGCGGACAAGGCGGCGCTGCTGGCGGCCGTGGCCCGCGAGGGATTTCAGGGCTTCTCACGAGAGTTGCGCGAGGCCTGGAACGCCGACAGCGGCGGCCTTCAGGGATTCCGGGCGATGGGCGCGGCGTATATCCGGTTCGCCAGGGAGAACCCGGCCCACTACCGGATCATGTTCGGTCAGTTCAGGGATCTGTGCGACAGCGACCCGGCGCTCGCCGACGATGCGTCCGCGTCGTTCCAGGTGCTGCTCGACGCGCTGGCGGCGCTCGAGCGCGACGGCGCCATCCCCGC
>Ga0105245_10004522_pt1 | contig 12286 bp, 6 predicted proteins | sample KBSM54metaG_FD_81523 | JGI IMG/M metagenome (GOLD analysis project Ga0105245, IMG submission 81523) | Miscanthus rhizosphere microbial communities from Kellogg Biological Station, Michigan, USA - KBS M5-4 metaG | ecosystem: Host-associated > Plants > Roots > Rhizosphere > Soil | place: Michigan...
ACCGCACGGGCTCGCTGCCGTACGCTCGCGCCAAGGCTCTTTACGCGAAGAAGGACTACACGGCTGCCAAGCCGGCGGTGAACCTGATCCCGGCCGGCTCGGAATACACCCTGCAGGGCCAGTACCTGCTGGGCGTGATTTTGCTGAAAGAGGCCCTCGCAACGGCTGCTGCGGCACCGCCGCCACCAGCTCCGGCGGCTGGCGCGCCCGCAGGGACGACACCTCCGGCGACGGTGCCGGACACCCGTTTCGTCCAAGCCATCGAACAGTTTCACAAAGTCACTCGCTTGCCCGCGACCACCCCAGCCGCCCGACACGTGGTGGATTTGGCGTGGATGGCCGTCGGTCGGCTCTTCCACGAGACCGACAATTACATCGAAGCGGCGGACGCCTACAGTCACGTCGATCGCGGCTCGCCCGAATTCTCGACCATGCTCTACGAGCTGGCTTGGGTGTACGTGCGGCTCGGCGATTTCGAGCGCGCGCAACGCGCCCTCGAAGTGCTGACCATCACCGATCCGGACAATCTGGAGCTCGCCGACGGCTCGCTGTTGCGCGCCGATTTGATGCTGCGCGCGGGCGAATTTCAAAACGCGCTCGGCTTGTACAAGGACGTGTCCGGTCACTTCGAGCCGATCCGCCAACAGTTGGATGACTTCCTCAAGTCGACCAACGATCCGGCGGTCTACTACGACAAACTCACCGCGGACGATTTCGGCGCGACGGACAACAAGCTGCCGAAGGTGGTGCTCGATTGGGCTCGTGATCAGGCCGAAGATCAGCACGTTTTCGGCGTGATCGACGACGTCTCGCGTTCGCGCATGCTGATCAAGAACTCACGCAAGCTGGCCGCCAAGCTGGGCGCGGTGTTGTCCGTTTCCACGCGTGTAAAGGCGTTCCCGGAGATCCGGATCCAGCTGCAGCAGGTGCTGAGCCTGCTCAATCGCGTGGCCCGCGCGCGCGGAACGCTGGCCGAGGGGCTCGATAGCGTCGCAAATCGCGACGTGGGCGGGGAGCTCGCGACGGTTCGCACCGAACGCCGGGCGCTGATGAAGCGTCTCGGGTGGATGCCCGTCACCGAAGGCGAATTCATTCGCCGTGACGAAGCCGGCGACTCGCAATGGTCGAAGGTCTCGCAGACGCTCCAGTCACTCACGGTCGAGGCGGACAAGCTGAACGCCATCGTGAACGGCTTGAAGCGCGTCATGACCGAGCCGGACGCGCACGGCGTCACGGCCGATGCGCAGAGTCGCGCGCGCTTTCAGCTCGAGATCGAAGCGAACGAGCGCGATCTCGCCACCTACCACCAAAAGATCGAAGAGTTTCACAACGCGATCGAAGTCGGCCAGGCCGAGATCGGTTTCGGTGATCAACGCTACGTGGAGGATCAAGATGCGCGGCAGCGGCTGCGTGATTTGTTCTCACGTGAGATCTCGCTCGTGGCAGCCGGTCAAGACTCTGCGGATGCCGCGAAATACGCAGCTGCCGTTCAACCGCTGCTTGCGCGTATGAGCACGGACGAGTCTTCGCTCGATGCGCGGCGCTTGCAGTACGAAAAGCAAGCCGAGGAGCAGGCGAACGCGCTCCGCGACAAGGTGACGCAAGAGCTCACCCTGGTGGAGGGGTACGCGCAAAACCTCGACGGTCTCGACCAACAAGCGCGCTTGCTCGTGGGCGAGATCGCGATGAAGAATTTTTCTCTAGTTCGCGACCGCTTGAAGAGCATCGTGCTCCGCGCGGACGTGGGCATCGCCCAGGAAGCCTGGGAAGTGCGTGAAGAGCAGGCGCTGCGCGTGCGCAACCTGCAGCGAGAGCGAGCTCGCGAAGAGCAGACGTTGAACGACGAGCTTCGCGAAGTGCTCGACGACGCCGAGGAAAGCCAATGAGCCGCAGTCTCAATTCCGGTCTGTTGACGGCCACCGCCATTATTGCGTCCGCCTTGGTTTCGACCGAGGTGGCTCGGTCGGCGCCGTCGCCGACGCCCGCGGCTTCCGCCAGTGCGGCGCCGAGCGCGTCTGCTAGCGCCGCCGCGCCGGCGCCCGTTACCTCGAGTGCCACCTCGTCGACGGTCGCGCCGCCCAGCGCGTCCGCCGCTACCGCGTCGCCGACCGCGCCGCCGAGTTCGGTCACGCCGACGCTACGCAAGGGGGCGCCGCCGCCACCGCCGCCCACCGCCGCGCAGCTCAAGGCGCTCGGGATGCTGCAAAAAGAGGCGAAAGATTACGAATCGGGCTCGAAAGACTACCGACGCAATCTGACGATGATCGTGCGCCATCACTACGAGCAGCGCCGTCAGCGCGTGCTCTCGGCGCTCGATCGCGAAATCACGGAAGAGAAGCACGGCCTCGACGAAGCACGCCAAGAGGCGATCGCCCGGCTCGAAAGCTTCGTCGAACGGTACAGCGGCGCGAACGCCGATCCGCGCTCGACGCCGGACGCCATGTTCCGTCTCGGTGCGCTCTACGAAGAGCGCGCACGCGCCAACACCGACGCTGATCTTTCGGTCGGGCTCGAGCCGGCGATCGCGATGTACCGGCGCCTGATCAAAGAGTACCCCCAGTACGAAGAGATCGCCGCGGTTCACTATTACCTCGGCCACTCGTACACGGACGCGGGCCGCATCGAAGAGGGGCAGCAGGCTTGGCGCTCACTCGTCTGCAACAACCGTTACACCGTCAAAGACGATCCGAAAGACGCGGGTAAGATCGCGCTCGATCCTTTGCCGCAGGATCACGACGATAAGTTTTGGCAGGATTGGTACAACAAGAACCCGGTACCCATCGATCAGATTGGCAAGGCGGGGAAGGGGCGCGCCTTCGCCCGACCGGCTCCCAAGAAAGGTGCCGTCGCCGCCAAGGGTGCCGCGGTGTCGGATGGCGAGGAGCACACGTTCGTCGACCCGTACGACGGTTGCAAACCGCTCCCACAAAAGACCGAGGGCACGGACGACCCGCGTTACCTCGCGGAAATTTGGTGGCAGCTCGGCAACTTCCACTTCGATCAGATCGACCCCCATGGTGGGCCGTTCAACTTGAACCGCGCGGTCAGTGCTTACGACCGCTCGATGGAGTTCAAGAAGCCGCCGATCTTCGGCGTCGCGATGTACAAGCAAGCTTGGACTTACTACAAGCAGCAGCGCTACAAGACGGCCGTCAATTGGTTCGTGCAGCTCCTCCACTACGCTGACGAACAAGAGGCGAAGACCGGCGATCCGGGTGCAGATTTCCGCTCCGAAGCGTACACGTACATCGCTGGGTCGCTGACCTACGTCGATTTCGACGGGCCGCCGCCGGAAGTCCCGTACATCCCGCGCAACGACGTGCTCGACACCGAGACCGACCCGGTGATCGCCGAGCAGAAGATGGCGATCGCCATTCAGCGCGTGCAAGACCCAGCGTTGATCCCACAAGATCAAAAGTGGACGGTCGAGATCTACAAAGCTCTCGCGCAAGAGTTCATCGAGATCACGCAGAACCGGAACGCCGTCGCGATGCTGGAACTGACGCTGCAGAAGTTCCCGATGAACCGGGACGCGCCAGTGATGCAGAACAAGGTGGCGGAGCTCTACGACCAACTGTCGCGCCTCGCGCCGGATGGCTCGGCGGCGCGCGCGGAGTACGCGTCGAAGGCCCTCGAAGCTCGCACCAAGCTTGCCGCTTACGTCGGCGCGACGCCCTGGGTCGACGCCAACAAGGACGATCCGGAAGCTTTGCAGACGGCAGAGCAACTCGTGAAGGGTGGCTTGAAGCGAGCCGCCGCCGACCACACGAACTTTGCGCGCGGCTACTACGAGAAGGCGCTCGAGCTCAACGATCAGGGCGAGCAGCGCGCCAACGTCGAAAAGGCGATCGCCGAGTATCGTCTCGCCGAGACCGGGTGGTCCGCGTATTTGGAGCAAGATCCGACCGCGATGGACTCGTACGAGAGCCGCTACTGGCTCGCGGACGCGCGCTACTGGATCGTGGTGCTCCAGATCGGCATCAACCGCTCGCCGAAGCCGGAAGAAGTGAAGATTGCGCACGACAGCGCGGTCTCGGTTCGTGACTCGAACGAAGACGACAAGTACCTGCAGCCGTCGGCGTTCTACGTCGTCACCCTCGCCGAAAAGGTGCTCGACGACGAGTATCGCAAATACGACGAGAGCAAAGGCGCGCAAGGCATCGAGAAACGCACCGAACTGCGCTTCAGCGGCGAGGGCGATGCACGCAAGCCCATCAAGGACGAAGTGCCCGCCGCGGTCTTGGATGCCATCCGAGCGCGCGACGAATACAACGACCGCATCCCGCTCGATCGGGATCCCCAAAAGAACGGGCTTTTGTACTCGTTTCAGTCGGCGGATCTGTTCTTCGTGTACGGCCAATTCGACGAGGCTCGCAAGCGCTTCAAGCCGCTCTACGATCAGTACTGCGGCGTGAACGAGTGGGGCTACAAGGCCTGGGAAAAGCTCATCAGCATGAGCAACTTCGAGGGCAACGCGGACGAAAGCCGCAAGCTCGCGGAGGGCAAGAGCTGCGCCTTCAATGCCGAGACGCAAAAGGCGGAAGAGCAAATCCGGAAACCCGTGAAGCAAGGCGTTGCCTACCTCGATGCGCGCAAGCTGTACGAGGAAGCGCAGAAGATGCCGGACGGCCCGGATCGCGCGAAGAAGTGGCGCGAAGCGGCGGCGGCTTACAAGGTTGCGCTCGACGCAGCGCCGGATCGCGACGAAGCGCCGGAAGCGGCGATGAACGGCGCCTACGCGTACAAGCAGGTCGGCGAGTACGACAAGGCGATCGAGATGTACGAGCTGTTCATCTCGAAGTACGGCAACGAGGCCACGCTGGGCAAACTGCAAAGCGGTGACGCCAAAGCCAAGCCCCCGGTTCCCGCCGATCCCAAGAAATACGAAGAACGAGTCAAGTACCTGCAAGGTGCGTACGACGCGTTGGCCGGCGCCTACGTGCTGTTCTTCAACTATCCGCGCGCCGCGGAGACGTACGACAAGATCAGCAACAACACCCACTTCAGCCAGACGGATCGCCGGAATGCGGCCCGCCAGGCGTTGTCGTTGTACGCGAGCCTCGGTGACAACACCGGCATGACGCGCGCGCGTGAGCGCTTCGCTCAGCTCGGCGCATCTCCGAAGGAAAATGCCGAGGCTGACTTCATCGTGGCGAGCGCCCAACTCAAACGCTGGGATCCGTACAGCGCTGACGAAGGTGGCAACGCCGCCGCTCGTCGCTCTGCTCAGCGCGCGATGGACGACTACTACGCGGCCAACAAGGGCAAGGACGCGGCTGCGCAATACGTCGTGCAAGCCGCCTACTGGAGCGCCAAGACGCGTAAGGCCGTTCAGTCCGGTGACACGAACAAGTGGTGGGACAGCACCATCGCAGCGTTCGAGAAGTGGAAACGGCTCGCTCCCACCGAAGGCGGAAAGAACTCCGCGCTCGGTTCACGCGAGGCCGGCATGGCTGCCGAGGCCGAGTTCACGGAGCAAGATCAAGAGCTCGCGCGATCGTTCGACTACGAAGCGGGTTTCCACCACTACAAGGGCACTTCCGTCGAGGTCGTGGCCGAGTACCAGAAGGACGCTCTCGACGCGAAGAAGCGCTACGACAAGCTGCAGCACGTGATCGACGCGTACGTGTCGCCCGAATGGACGACCGCGGCCATCGCTCGTCAGGGGTCGCTCTACGATTCGCTCCGCACCGGGCTCTACAACACGCGTGCACCGCAGTTGAAGATCTTCGACGCGAAGACCGAAGCGGTCCTGAAAAAGGCCGAAAATAGCGACAATCCGGACCTGCAGGAAAAGGCGGACGCTTTGCGCGTCAAAGTCCAAAACGCGTGGCGTGATCGCCGAGACCAAGAGTTGAATAGCGCCGATCAGATCATGGTCGACCGCTACGGCAACTCCGTCGTCTTGGCTCGTCGCTACAGCGTGTCGAATCCGGAAGTGACGCGCGCCATTCGTCGGCTCGCGTTCTTCACGGACGTGATCGGCGAGGCGAAGATGCAGCAGTACTCGAGCGGCGTGAAAGATCTGAACTACTCGCCCGGAATGTTCCCGCGCATGCGGCCCGGACAAGATACGGCTCCGACTCCGCAGGGCATGCCCGCTCCGCTACCGGCGTTCGTCCAATGAGGAAGGTGAAGGACATGACCGGCTCGAACATGATGCGCATCGGCTCTTCGCAGCTTTCCGGGCTCGTGCTGTGCGCGGGTCTCGTCACGGTGGCGTGTGGTGGAGGCGCGGCGAGCGGCAAAGGTGCCGTCTCGCCGACCGCAAGTGCGCCCGTTGCCAGTGCAGCACCATCCGCAACTCCGGGCGCTCAATACGGCATTGCCGATGCGCCCACGAGCGGTGACACCGCGTCGAATCGCCCCAAATTGAGCGGCGCGGCGCTCACGGCCTACAACGCCGGTATGGATGCCTTCAAGGCCGGCGACCTCGCCGGCGCGAAGGCGCAATTCACGCAAGCGACGCAGGCCGATCCGAAAGCGTACCAGGCGTTTTACTCGCTCGGCGTCGTGCGCGAGCGGATGAACGAAACCTCCGGCGCGTTGACGTCGTACCGCCAAGCGACGGCCATCGTGGGCGATTACGAGCCGGCGATCGTGGCCTACGCGGTGTTGCTCGCGCGTACCGGCAAGCCCGACGACGCGCTGGATTTCTTGAATCAGCGCCAAGCGCAGATGAGCAAGAGCGCAGCGGTCACCGCGGCCATGGCCGAGGTGGATTCGATTCAAGGCAAGTCCGGTGACGCTCAGCGCCTTGCGCAAGACGCGCTGAAGCTGAACCCGGATTACCGCCCCGCGATGGTCACCTTGGCGCGCGATCATTATCGCTCGCGACGGCTCGATCTCGCGCTCTACGCCCTCAAAGGTATCCTCGATGGCTACGGCGACGAGAACCCGCCGCGCGACAAGAACAACGCCGAGGCGCACTTGATTCGCGGCCTGATCTACAAGGAGCAAGGGCTGCGCGGTCCGGCGATTCTCGATCTGCAAAAGGCGCTCGAGCTCCGCCCCGATTTGGTGGAGGCGCGCGTGCAGTTGTCGTCCTACCTGCTCGAATCGGGCAACGCCGCGGAAGCGCAGCAACTGCTCGAGCCCGCGTTGAAATACGATGCGGACAACGTCGCCGCGCACCTGAACTTGGGCGATGCGTATCGCTTGCTCGGCCGACCCGCGGACGCGAAGCGCGAACTCGAATGGGTGCGCGGTCGCGACTCGAGCGTGGCTCAGGTTCACTACAACTTGGGTCTGCTCTACTTGTTCAGTGACAACATTCCAGGTGTCACGCCTGGACAAGCCGCGGACACCGCGATCGACGAACTGAATCAGTACAAGAAGATGAAGCCTCGCGTCGCAGGCGGCACGCCTGACGACACCGACGAACTCATCACTCGCGCAAAGACCAAGAAGGCGCTCCTCGACGCGAAAGCGGCCGATACTTCAGCCGCAGCTGCCGCGCCGCCACCACCAGCAGCGGGGGCTCCGGCAACTCCCGCCGCGAAACCCGCTGCAGGGGCGCCGGCAGCCGGATCTCCGCCGGCAGCTGCCGCGCCGCCGGCCGCAACGTTCGCCCCCGCACCCGCCGCAGGAGCCAAAAAATGATGTCTTTGCTCAAACGCGCGTCGCAAGCCTCTCTGTTGCTCGGTCTGCTGCTCCTGAGCTCCGTTGCATCCGCTCAGAAAAAAGGCGGCCGCGTGATTACGATCACCGAGGTCACGATCGTCGGTCGTGTACAGAAGCCGATCGCGGCGGTCGACGTCAGCCGCATTCAGCCAAAGCTCACCTTGGCCGAGCTCCGGCAGCCCTTCTTGGATCGTATCGAGAAGGCCATCTATAACGATCCGTTCTGAGTTCCGCGCTGGCCGCTCCGCCTGGTTTCCGCGATCTGCTGACGCCGTTCGTGCTGGCCGCGTGGGTCGTGGCGGCCGTGTGCATGGCGTTGGCTTGGCGGCAGCGGGCAAAGATCGAACGGCTCGTTCCGCCACGCGGACCAGAGCTCGTTCGTGAATTGTTGTCGGAACATGGCGAGCTTTCGAGCCTCGACGAGCTCGCTCGCCAGAGAATCGTCGCCGATCTGAACGAGCGCTTGGCGGACGTCGCGTTCGGTCTGCGGCAACTTCCGGCCACGTTCACTGCTTTGATTCGAATCTCGCTCGCGAGTGGGACGGCCCTCGCGCTATTCGGTTTTCTAGCCAATCCGCAAATGAGCGCACTCTCGCGTGCCATCGGGTTGGGGGGTGCCGCGGCGGCTGGTTTATTCGCAGCGGGAATGGTGTCGTTCGTCGGCCGATCGGCCAATCAGCGTGGCCAAGCCGTGCGACAGGACTGGGACCAAGTCTCTCGCGAAGCCGGGAAGACGATCGGTGCGAGTTTGGAAGGGGCTGTAGGCCTTCCTCACGAAGCGCCCCGCCGCGCGGTTCAGTAGGCAGGCTCGGCCTTTCACGGAAATCGGGGTCAACTCGCTTCCCCGTGGAGACCGCTCCGGGCTACTCTCACGTAGATCGTGGGAACAACTCTTAGCGGATGCTGTCCCTAAGGGGACGGTCACCACTCCGCCAGCCTGAGTGACGACGAAAGAGGACGCTTCATATGACTCAAGGGTTCCAGCAGCCAGGCACTTCGCAACGCCCCGGACAAATGACGGCCGTCATGCGGGCGGTAGCCGCAAGCGGTCCGAAGGTGCTGCGCATCGGCGTAGTGCAAGCCGGGCGAGTCTCCGAAGAGCGCATCATCAAGCAGCGCACTCACGTCACCGTGGGCCCCAGCGAAAAGAACATGTTCGTCATCGCGAGCTCGAGCGTGCCCGCGTCGTTTCGCGTGTTCGAACTCGTCGGCAATGACTACCACCTGAATTTTCTCGACGGCATGACCGGGCGCATCGCGCTACCCACCGGCATCTCCGATCTCGCGGTGCTCAAGGGCCAAGCTCGAAGGACATCGCAGGGCGCGTATCAGATCCGTCTAACCGAAGATTCGCGTGGCAAGATCGTGATCGGGGACACCACGTTCCTGTTCCAATTCGTTGCTCCGCCTCCGATTCAGCCCAAACCACAGCTGCCGGTTGCCGTGCTGCGTGGCGCAAGTTCGATCGATTGGAACACGACGATCATCGCCGCGGTGTCGTTCCTCTTTCACTTCATGCTGCTCGGCTCGATCTACTCCGATTGGCTGGATCCAGTCGTCGACGACGAGGTGAGCGTCGCTGGCGTGATCGACTCGTTGAAGAGTTTGCCTCCGCCGCCGCCCGTCGAAGAGAAGGACGAGAAGGCCGAGGTTGCGGATGCGAAGGCTGACAAGAAGGAAGACAAGCCTGCCGCTGCCGCTCCCGCTGCAGCCGCGCCCGGCAACAAAGCGCCGTCGGGAGCGATGAGTGACAAGCAAGCAGCTGCTCTTCACAACGAGCTCGATCAACTCGAGATGCAAACGCTCGGTGCTTTGTCGAGCTCGGGCCCGGCAACCGCCGGCGTGTTGAAGGGCGGGGAAGTCGCTACCAGCGCTCTCGATCAAGCGGCCGCAAGCGGCGCCGGCGTTGGCGTCGGCACCGGTGACCTGAAATTGGGTTCGGGCGGCGGCGCGATTCGGCCAGGCATGGGTGGCACTCTGGCTGGAATTGGCTCGAGCGGTCGTTCCACTGGCACCGAAGGCACCGGCACCGGCGCCAAGGTCGAGGGACCAAAGGGCAACGCTTCCGTCGGCGGCGCGGCCGTCAGTGGCGGCACGGTCAGCAATGCTTCGCGAGTCGTGGCGGGAATGCGAGCAGGTTTCCGCGCTTGTTACCAACGCGGTTTGGCTGAAAATCCCGATGCCGCTGGCAGCATTCGCCTCACCATTCGTGTCGGCGCGGGTGGCGAAGTCGCTGGCGTGAGTGCGTCGCAATCTGGATCGCTACCGGCGTCGGTCGTGTCGTGTGTTCAGGCTCGTGCACAAGCGGCACAGTTCGACGCTCCCGAGGGTGGTAGTGCGGTAATCGCAGTGCCGGTCACGTTCGTTAAGCAGTAGTTCGGGCTGAACGGCTGAACGAGAGAGGCTGTCGGGGCAACTCACTCCCTGGCAGCCTTTGCCATGTCTACCGGCCTAGCGGCTGAAGTCCCCGAAATCGATAAAGATTTGCACGCGAGCCCTGCGTTGACAGGGAAAATCTAGGTTCATATACTGCGAGCGCCGTTCACTTACGGCCCTTGAGAGGGAGCGAGTTAGCAAATGCGAGCAACAACAAAAGCTTTGGCGTTCATCGCAGCGGGGAGCGTGCTGTGCTGTTTCGGCGTAGCGTTTGCTCAGGACTTCGGTGGGACACCGCCAGGCTCTTCCTTCGACGTCAGCACGGAGAAGGATGTGAATCTTCCGTTGCCGCAGATGCTTGCTCGCGCGCGTGCATACAAGCCGATGATGGATACGGATGCCGCTTCGGTTCAACGCCAAGCAAGCGAAGCGAAGCAAAAGCATGACGTTGTCAGGTCGCTCTGTCTGAGTGACAAGCTGAGTCAGATTCACGTCGCCGTGAATACGGCGGGCGGTCGCATTGATGCGCTCGCGGCTGCGGTCGGTCGCAACGAAGGCGATCGCGCAAAGCACGAGTTTACAATTGTGCAGGTGCTCAAGGATCGCACGTCGGCACTTGTCGCCGAAGCGAACCAGTGCATCGGCGAGGAGACGGGATTCATCGGGGACTCAACGGTGACGGTGTCGATCGACCCCACGATTCCCAATATCGATCCTTCGGTGTTCCCTTCCGACCCCTTCGTGAGTGAGCCGCCGGTGCTCAGCAGCCCCACGATGTAGCGTTTGCCGATTCCCCCATTCCGTTTCTCTCGCTCCCTTCCCCCCTTCGAACCCCCCGATCGGCACCATGAAGTTCCGCCTTATCCTCGCGGCGACGCTGCTCCTCGGAGCTCTCCCGTTGACCGCGCATGCCCAGCAGCCATGGATTGCCGATCGCCGTTACGGTGAGGGCATAGGCGTTCGCGCCGGCGATCTTGAAGTCCACCCAGGCGTCTCCGGAGAGTTCGGATACGACTCGAACTATTTCTTACGGGCGCCGTCCGAAGATCCGCTGGCGGCTTATCGCCTGCGGATTACCCCGTCCATTACTCTTTCCACGCTCGGTCCGCAGCGCCGTGACGGCATTACGCCGGTGGTTCCGACGGTGAACTTTCGAGCTGGCGCGTTCGCCGCGTATAACGAACTGATCGCCGCCGAGTCCGCGCACTCGAAAGACCTATCGAAGCAGCGTCACGTCGACGCAGGCGGCGACCTCAATCTGGACCTCTTCCCACAGGGAAGGGTTGGGATGGACACGCACGCGAAATTCGTGCGCGTCGTGCAAGCGTCCAACGACGTCGATACCGAAAATGCCTACGATCGCGACACATTTGGATTGGGAGCGGGACTCACCTGGCGTCCCGGCGGCGGTTTGTTCGAATGGCGCGCGGGTTATGATCTGCTCTACAACTACTTCGAGCACAACGCATTTTCGGAGCTGAATAACTACCAGCACAGCGCGAGTCTTCGGGGACGCTGGCGATTTCTACCGCGTACCGCGATGCTGTATGACGGAACGTATAGCTGGCTCCACTACTCCAACAGTACGTATCAGAACGACGGGAGCTATCTGAAGTCTCGCATCGGCATGAACGGACTCGTTACCAACCATCTGGGTTTCTTGGGTATGATTGGTTGGGGCGGAACGTTTTACGCTGCACAGGCAGGTCAGCCGCATCAGCAATTCGACTCACTTTTAGCGCAGGCTGAATTGAAGTGGTATCTGAGCGGTCAGCAGGGGTTGGAAACCGTGTCGGCGCCGGTTGGTCTCTCGTGGGTCGCAGCCGGTTATACGCGGGATTTTTCCACTAGCTATCTCGGCAATTTCTATCGACGAGACCGCGGCTATGCCACCGTTTCTTACCTGCTCGGCGGCGTATTCATCGCGGAGGTGACCGGCGGTCTCTCAAACGTGGCTTTTCCGCCGAGCTACTTTCCGAACAGCGCAACTATCCGTAACGGCTCGTTCTCGGAACGGCGAATCGACGCGCAGCTCTTCGCTGAGTATCGGCTGAGCGACACGTTCGCCATCAACACGACTGAGAACTACGACGCAAACATCACCGACGCGGCGATTGCCGTCAGTAGCACCGATCCTACTCAGACGGACAAACTCGAGTTTTCTCGCTGGCAAGCGTTCATCGGTGTTCGCTGGTTCCTGTAAATGCTTTTTCCGATTAGCGGCACACGCAAATTGAGCAGGGCTCTCTTTTGCGTTTTCCTCGTTAGTGGCTGTGCTTCGGGCGCG
>Ga0105245_10004523_pt1 | contig 12285 bp, 13 predicted proteins | sample KBSM54metaG_FD_81523 | JGI IMG/M metagenome (GOLD analysis project Ga0105245, IMG submission 81523) | Miscanthus rhizosphere microbial communities from Kellogg Biological Station, Michigan, USA - KBS M5-4 metaG | ecosystem: Host-associated > Plants > Roots > Rhizosphere > Soil | place...
CAACATCGAGCGCTGGCAGCGACAGGCCGAGGAGCGGGTCGAGGGCCTGGCTGATGCCCTGGCGCATCTGGTCTCCAGCCGGAAGATGCTCGTCCTCGAACGCATCCTCTGAGATAAGGCCCTAGACGTCCTTCTCGATCGGGACGTCCACCAGGTTGCCCCACTCCGTCCACGAGCCGTCGTAGTTGACGACGTCGTCGATGCCCAGGAGCTCGCGTAGGACGAACCAGGTGTGCGCCGAGCGCTCGCCGATACGGCAGTAGGCGATCACGTCGTTGTCCCCGTCCGAGATCACGCCCTTGGACGAGTACAGCCCGCGGAGGTCGTCGGCCGACTTGAACGTGCCGTCCTCGTTGACCGCCTGCGCCCAGGGCACGGAGATCGCGCCCGGAATGTGGCCGGAGCGCTGCGCGCCCTCCTGCTCGTAGCCGGCCATCGCGATCAGCTCACCGGAGTACTCCTGCGGGCTGCGCACGTCGACCATCCGCTTCTCGGTGCCCAGCGCGTCCTGCACCTCTTGGCGGCGGGCGCGAATCGACTCGTCCGGGCCGCTCGCGTTGAACGTGGCCTCGGGGTACGAGGGGACGTCGGTGGTTGTGTCGCGGCCCTCGGCGATCCACTTCTCGCGCGGGCCGTTCACGAGCTTCACCTTGTCGTGGCCGTAGTAGAGGAAGTACCAGTAGGTGTAGGCGGCGAACCAGTTGTTGCGGTCGCCGTAGAGGACCACGGTGTGGTCGTTGGAGATGCCGCGGCTGCCCATCAGACTGCCGAAGTCCTCCGCCGAGAGGAAGTCTCGCTTCACCTGGTCCTGAAGGTCCTGCTTCCAGTCGAAGCCGATCGCGCCGGGGATGTGCGCCTCCGCGTACAGAGCGGGGTTCTCGTCGACCTCGACGATCCGGATCCCGTCGTCGTCGAGATGCTCGGCGACCCAGTCGGTCTCAACCAGGACGTCTTTCGCGTAGTCAGCCATGCATGCGCCTCCGTCCGATTTGCCCTAATCCCTATCCGAGTTCAGGCTATTCGGTATCCGGCCACTCGTCAACGTCGCGGCGCTGACCTCCGCCTGGCCCCGCCGCCCGACGGGTGTAGGCTGAACTCCGTTGGATAGTCAGACGGGCGCTGAAACGGCCTGACTAGACAGCCAGCACTGCCTCGCCAGTTTGCTTGGCTTCCGCCTGATCAACGGCCTTCCTCGGTGTAGGCCCAAATGGCAGGAGGCATATGAGCGAACCCGCGACATTGACCCCGGTCCCGCGACCGTCCGGCGACGATTCGAGCCATCCATTCGGGCGAGCGGAGGTGGCGCCGTACGCGCGGCCGCACCTGGGCCGAAGCCTGCTGGACCTCGCTACCTCCGTGGTGCCGTACCTCGCGCTCTCCGTGGCGATGTACTTCGCGCTCGACATCTCGTACCTGCTGGTGCTCGTCCTCGCGGTGCCCGCAGCAGGGTTCGCCGTCCGGACGTACATCGTCTTCCACGACTGCGGGCACGGCTCGTTCATGCGATCCCGGCGTGCCAATACCTGGATCGGAACGTTTTGCGGGCTGCTCGTCTTCACCCCCTTTCAGAGCTGGCGGCATGAGCACGCCGTTCACCACGCAACGGCTGGTGACCTCGATCGCCGGGGTGTCGGCGATGTCTTCACCCTCACGGTCGCCGAGTACCACGCGCTGCCGTGGCGGGGCCGGCTCCAGTACCGGCTGTTCCGGAATCCGGTCGTGATGTTCGGCCTTGGCCCGATCTACGCGATGATCGTCTCCCCGCGCTGGCCGTCACCGGACGCTCGGCAGCGGATCAGGCACAGCATCATCGCCACGGACATCGCGCTCGCCGTCCTGATCGGAGGACTTTGCTGGCTGATCGGGTGGCGTGACTACCTGCTCGTGCAGGCGCCGATCCTCTGGCTCGCCGGTGCGACCGGCGTGTGGCTCTTCTACGTGCAACATCAGTTCGAGGACACCTACTGGCAGAGCTCCGACGGCTGGGCCTACTCCGACGCGGCGCTCCGCGGGAGCTCCTACTTGAAGCTGCCCAAGGTCCTTCAGTTCTTCACCGGCAACATCGGCCTCCACCACGTTCACCACCTAAGCACCCGCATTCCCAACTACAACCTCCAGCGTGCCCACGACGAGAACGCGATCTTCCGCGATGTGCCGACCCTCTCCCTGTGGGACGGCCTGCGCGCGGTGCGATTGAAGCTCTGGGACGAGGACCGCGAGCGCCTGGTCACCTTCGCGCAGGCTCGCGCCCCCAACGAGGCGGCCCTGTCATCGGCCACCCCGATGAGCTGATCACAGTGGCCGACCGCCGCGATCTCGAGTTCAGCTACTCCTTGACCGACAGCATCGTCAGGCTCAGCCTCGGGGAGCTTGCCGATTTCAGCGGTGCCATGTACGACGGCGACTTCTCCATGAGCTTGGAGGAGGCCCAGCGGCGCAAGCACGAATACGTGGCCGAGCAGGTAGGGATCGCGCCCGGGCGGCGGGTGCTTGACCTGGGCTGCGGATGGGGCCCGTTGCTCGCCTTCATCCGCCGTCGCGGTGCGACCGGCGTCGGGGTGACGCTGTCCTCCGCTCAGGCGGACTCCTGTCGCAAGCATGGTCTTCACGTCTACCTTCGGGACGCGAGGAGCGTGACTCGCGAGGCATTCGGCCCCTTCGATGGGGTGGCAAGCCTTGGGGCCTTCGAGCATTTCTGCTCGCCGGAGGACTACCGCGACGGGCGCCAGGAGGAGGTCTATCGCCAGCTCTTCGGGAGGATCGCAAGCGTGCTGCCGGAGGGAGGCCGGCTCTACCTCCAGACGATGGTGTTCGGCCGCAAGATGATTCCCGTCGACGAGATCGACATCGAAGCCCCGCGCGAGTCGGACGGGTGGTACCTCGCCCTCATAGGACGCCAGTTTCCCGGGTCGTGGCTCCCGTTCGGACGGGACCAGGTCGTGCAAACCGCGGACGAGCGATTCGACCTCGTTTCGAGCGTTAGCGGCCGCCTGGACTACATTGAGACGATCCGCCAGTGGCGCAAGCGCTTCGCGGCTCCGAGCTTCCGAAAGACCCTCCTCAAGCTCCGGCTTGTGCCGCGCTGGCTCCGGAGTGCCGAGTTCCGGCTCGCATTCACCTCGGGAGTGAGCGCGAACAGCGTCTGCTTTCAGCGCGAGCTCCTGGACCACTATCGCATCGTGCTCGAGAAGCGCTGACGCGGCCTTCCCGACTCCGGTTGGGGGTGGCGAAGAGGCCGGGCTTGTGCCTACTATTGAGCAGGGATGGCGGAGGAGGCGAAGAGCGGCAGCCGCACGCCGTCGCACTCGAGCGACGAGTGGATTCCGAACGGGGATCGCGGTGAGCAGAATCGCCGTGAGCAGAAGCTCACGGCGCCATCGCTCGGCCCGAATACCCTCATCGAGCGCGAGCCCGTCGAGAAGCGCCTCGCGAAGCACGAGCAGTCCGAGGTCGACGCGAGGGGGCTGGATAAGCGCCGTCGGGTTGTCGGCCAGAGCTACGGGCCCAGCAAGGCCCGGCAACTCGGGATGTACGCGACCTTCCTCGCGATCGCCGCGGCGGTGGTGATCGGCGGCATCGTTCTCATCGGCAAGCTCGACCCGGGGGTCGGCAAGAACGTTCCGCACTCGGCGCCGTGGTCGAAGCCCGGCGTCAGGCAGATCAAGCCGAAGCCCATCCAGTAGCCGGCGCCCGGGATCACTCCACGCCGGACCCGCCGACCAGCCGCTCGGTCGCGGCGAGCATCTCCTCAAGCCACGCCTCCCAGTCTCCGGGGTCCGCGTGGACGACCTCGGCCGGGATTCGCCAGCGCTCCGAGGCCGAGCGGACGATCGCCGCGCCGACCTCGAGCCGCTCCTTCGGGACGCTCCCGGCCGCCTCGTACACGACCCCCCGCACCGGCGTGTCGACGAGCTCCTCGAGGAGGCGCTCCAATCGCGGCCCGTGGAGCGCCGCGACCTCCTCCGGCTCACCTTCCGCCGACCCGAGCAGCCAGAACAGGATCGTCACGTCCCCGACGTACTCGAGGACGGTCCCGACCCGATCGGGGTCGGCGACCACGGCCTCGAGACCGGCCTCGAGGATCTGATCCGAGTTCAGAGGGTCACGCGTCGTCCCACGACCCTGCCACCCGGCCTGGTGAAGCCGCCGCCCGAGGGTGCTGCCGCGACATCCGCACCCGACGATGTACGCCCGGGCCACGTCCCCGCCCGCCGGGCTCAGACGCCCAGCTCGTCCTCGAGCTCGTCCAGATGGTCGTCGTAGCCCTGGCGCTGGCGCTCGCGGATCTCCTGGTCCTCACGGGCCATGCGCGATGCGTCGGCCGCCGTCAGGTCGCGCTTGCCCCGGCGGCGTCGCATAACGTTCTGCGCCTCGATCATCTGCTGGATGTCCTCGCTCTCGAGACGGGCCTCGTCCTCGTACGAGCGGGTGGGCCGCCAGTCGACGAGATCGGCGCCGCTTCCCGGATAGCCGCGAGCAAGCAGGACAAGCACGCCAACGATCAAGGCAACGCAGCCCAGGCTTAGGAGAATGAAGTCCATGGACCCCTCATCCACCACCTTAGACGCTTTCGTCGTGGATGCCGTGCGCACGCCGATGGGGCGCTATCGCGGCGTCCTCGCGGGTGTGCGCCCCGACGACCTCGCCGCCCACACGATCCGCGCCGCGGTCGAGCGCACCGGGCTCGATCGCGGGGCCATCCGCGACGTCTACTGGGGCGCGGCGAACCAGTCGGGCGAGGACAACCGCGACGCCGGGCGCATGGCATCGCTCCTCGCCGGGCTGCCGGTCGAGGTTCCAGGAGTCGCCGTCAACCGCCTCTGCGCATCCGGCCTCGAGGCGGTCAACCAGGCCTCGCGGGCGCTGCGACTCGGCGAGGGCGACCTGTATCTCGCCGGGGGCGCCGAGTCCATGAGCCGCGCGCCGTGGGTGGTCCTGAAGCCCGCGGCCGGGCTGCCCCGAGGCCCGCAGACGATGCACGACACCGCGCTCGGCTGGCGCCTGATAAACCCCCTCATGGCCGAGCGCTACTCGACGGAATCCATGGGCGAGACGGCGGAGAACGTCGCCGAGAGGTACGGCGTCAGCCGGGAGGAGCAGGACCGCTTCGCGCTCCAGAGTCACGCCCGCGCCGTGGAGGCGACTCGCGAAGGTCGCTTCGCCGAGCAGATGATCTCGGTGGAGGCGCCGCCCCTCGGTGGCCGGGGCGACCCGGTCACGGTCGAGATCGACGAGGGGCCTCGGGCCGACACCTCGCTGGAGAAGCTCGCGAAGCTGCGGCCCGCGTTCCGCCAGGGCGGCAGCGTCACCGCCGGCAACGCGTCGACGCTCAACGACGGCGCGGCCTGCCTGGTCATGACCTCCGGCGAGCGCGCCGAGGCGATGGGTGCGGAACCCCTGGCGCGGATCGTCTCGATCGGCGTCGCCGGCGTTGACCCCGCGTACATGGGGATCGGGCCGATCCCCGCGATCCGCCAGGCAGTCGACGCCGCGGGCATGTCGCTCGACGAGGTCGACCTGGTTGAGATCAACGAGGCCTTCGCCGCACAGGTCCTCGCCTGCATCGGCGAGCTCGGGATCGAGGAGGAGCGGCTGAACGTGAATGGCGGCGCGATCGCCCTCGGACACCCGCTCGGGTGCTCCGGCGCCCGCCTGATGACCACCCTCGTCTGGGAGCTGCGCCGTCGCAACGCGCGATACGGGATCGCGGCCCTGTGCGTCGGCGTCGGGCAGGGCGTGGCAACGCTGGTCGAGAACCCGGCGGCGAGCTAATCGAGGCGCGGATGGCGTCGCGACTCATATAGCCTCGGCCCACGGTGACGGAGGTGGCAACCATTCAGGAGCTGGCGAGCGTCGACGGGTCGATCTCGCCGACCGTGGAGGCGACGATCGCGCTGCCCGACGACGGCCTCTACCGGGGCGACGGCGTGTTCGAGGTGATCCGGCTCTATAAGGGCCGGCCCTTCGCGCTGACGCAGCATCTGGACCGTCTCGAACGCTCGGCGGCAGCGATCGAGCTCCCGGTCGAGCGCGAGCCGCTGGAACGGGAGCTGGCCGCGCTGCTCGAGGCGTTCGGCCACAGGGACGCTCAGCTGCGGATCGTCATCACGAGGGGCGGGCGCCGGATCCTGCTGATCGAGAACCTTCCGGACAAGGGCAACTCGGTGCGGCTGGCGACCGTGACCTATTCCCCGACGATCATCCTGACAGGGGTCAAGTCGCTCTCCTACGGAGCCAACATGCAGGCCACCCGGATCGCACAGGCACGCGGCGCGGACGAGGCGCTCCTGGTGCGGCCCGACGGCATCGTCCTCGAGGCCCCCACCTCCACGATCTTCTGGGTCTCGCCGGAGGGCGGGCTGCGGACGCCGTCGATCGGGTCCGGCATCCTCGAGTCGATCACCCGGGCGCACATCATCAAGGCGCTTCACGTCGAGGAGGGCGAGTTCGGCCTGGACGACCTGTTCGGGACCCACGAGGCGTTCCTGGCCTCCACCGTCCGCGAGGTCCAGCCCGTCTCGGCGATCGACGACTTCAGCCTCGAGATCCCCGGCCCCAGGACGAACGAGGCGGCCGAGGCGTTCCAGGCATCCCTCAGGCAAGCGCTCGCCGGGGACTAGGCTGCACCGCCGTGGACCTGGACCTCACCAACGAGCAGCGCCTGATCTCGGAGACGGCCCGGGACTTCACCGACAACGAGATCATCCCGAGAGCCCGGGACAACGACCGCGAGTCACGCTTCGACATCGAGCTCGCCCGCCGGCTCGGCGACATGGGATATCTGGGCTCCACGGTCGACGAGGAGTACGGCGGCCAGGCGCTGAGTTACGTGGACTACGGGCTGATCGTCGAGCAGATCGGCCGCGGTGACTCCTCAGCCCGGACCGTCGTCTCGGTCCAGACCTCCCTCGTCTGCGGCTCGATCGAGCGCTGGGGCACGGAGAAGCAGAAGAAGCAGTGGCTGCCGCGGCTGTGCGCCGGCGAGGCCTTCGGCTGCTTCGGGCTGACCGAGCCCGACGCCGGCTCCGATCCCTCGTCGATGCGCACGCGCGCGGTGAAGATCGACGGCGGCTGGCGGATCACCGGCCAGAAGATGTGGATCTCGCTCGGCAACGTGGCCGAGGTCGCGCTGATCTTCGCCCAGACCAACCCGGAGGAGCGACACCGCGGGATCGCCTGCTTTCTCGTCCCGACCGAGTCGGAGGGGTTCTCCTCGCAGGAGATCCACGGCAAGCTCGGGCTGCGGGCCTCGGACACGGCTTCGCTCGGGCTTGACGACGTGGAGGTCGCCGACGACGCGCTGCTCGGAGAGGTCGGCGACGGCTTCAAGATCGCGATGACTGCCCTGGAGGCCGGCCGCTATTCGGTCGCCGCCGGGTGCGTCGGCATCTGCGAGGGCTGCGTGACGGCCTCGGTCGACTACGCGAAGGACCGTGTGCAGTTCGGCGTCCCGATCGCGAGCTTCCAGCTCGTCCAGGAGATGATCGCCGAGATGATCCTGAGGCGGGACGCGGCGCAGCTGCTCGTCCGGCGTGCCGGGATCCTCAAGGACAAGGGCGAGCCGAACACCACCGAAACCTCGATCGCCAAGCTCTACGCCACGGAGGCCGCCGTCGAGTGCGCCAACCTGGCGATCCAGGTCCACGGCGGCTCCGGCTACGTCGACGACTACCCCGTCGAGCGGTACCTGCGCGACGCCCGGGTGACGACGCTCTACGAGGGGACCTCGCAGATCCACAAGCTGATCATCGGGCGCGCGGCGACCGGCATCAACGCGATGACGCCGGTGCGCGCGGATCGGTGAGCGGCCTCGTCGAGACCAGCCTCGACGGCCACGTCGCCCTCTGCCGCCTGAACCGCCCCGACGCGCGCAACGCGCTGTCGCCGGAGCTGATGGACGAGCTGGCCACTGCGGTCGAGGGCTTCGATGCCGACCCGCAGGTCCGGTGCGTCGTCATCGCCGGGTCGGACGAAGTGTTCGCCGCCGGCGCCGACATCCGCTCGCTCCGGGAGCGGACCTTCGAGGAGTCGCTGCGCCACCCGGCCGCCTCCTTCTGGCGGCGCCTCGCCGCGATCAAGACGCCGCTCGTCGCGGCGGTCTCCGGCTTCGCGCTCGGCGGCGGCTGCGAGCTCGCGTTGGTGTGTGACCTGATCGTCGCGTCCGAGACCGCCCAGTTCGGGCAGCCGGAGATCACGCTCGGGATCATCCCCGGCGGCGGCGGGACGCAGCGGCTGGCGCGTGTGCTCGGGAAGCAGCGGGCGATGGAGCTCGTACTCACCGGGCGGCGGATGGACGCCGCCGAGGCCGAGCGGTACGGCCTCGTCAACGAGGTGGCGCCGGAGGGCGACTGGCTCGAGCGCGCGATGGACCTTGCCCAGAGGATCGCCGAGCGCCCCCCGATCGCGGTTCGCCTCGCCAAGCAGGCGGTGATCGCCGCGGACGAGAGCGGGCTGAGCGAGGGCCTGGAGCACGAGCGCCGCCTGTACGAGCTCGCGATGGCCACCGAGGACCGCATCGAGGGGATGGGCGCCTTCCTCGAGAAGCGCAAGCCGGACTTCAAGGGGCGCTAGCTTGAGAATCGAGCGGGTTGGAGTCGTCGGCGCCGGGACCATGGGCGCGGGGATCGCCCAACTCGCCTGCTTGGGCGGGCTCGAGACCTGGCTCCACGATCCGGCGCGCGAGGCGCTTGCCGCAGGTGAGGCCCGGGTGGCCGACGGCCTCGCGAAGGGTGCCGTTCGCGGGATGTGGAGCGAATCCGAGGCTGAGTCGGCGCAGGAACGGCTGAACCTCGTGGAGCGCGTCGAGAAGCTCGGCGAATGCCAGCTCGTCATCGAGGCGGCGCCGGAGGACCTCGAGCTGAAGCGCAGCCTGTTCGCCGAACTGGCCGAGCTCTGCGGGCCGGAGGCGATCCTGGCCACAAACACCTCCTCCCTGTCGGTGACCGCGATCGCCGCCGGCGTCGAGCGGGCGGAGCGGGTGTGCGGCATGCACTTCTTCAACCCCCCAGCGCTGATGCGCCTGGTGGAGATCGTCGCCGGAGACGACACCTCCCCGGAGACGCTGGAGGCGGCCACCGAGGTCGCGCGGGCGATGCGCCGCGAACCGATCCGCGCGGCCGACGCGATCGGCTTCGTCGCCAACCGGCTCGCGCGGCCCTTCACGCTCGAGGCCCTCCGGATGCTCGGCGAGGGCATCGCCCCCATCGACCAGATCGACCGGATCATCCGGGTGGGCGGCGGCTTTCGCATGGGCCCGTTCGAGCTCATGGACCTGGTGGGCGTGGACGTCAACTTCGAGGTGGCCAAGTCCTTCTGGGAACAGAGCTTCCACGAGCCCCGCTGGCAGCCCAGCCCGATCCAGGCGCGGACGGTCGCGGCGGGACGGTACGGACGCAAGGCGGGGCGCGGCTACTACGACTACGGCGAGGGCGCTCACCGCCCCGAGGACCCCACCGAGCCGCCCCGTGACCCGGACTGGAAGCGGGACCCCGCGCTGGAGGCATCGGTTCACCACGTGGCGCTGCCGAGCTTCGACGAGGCGATCGTGGTTGAAGTCGCCCGGCAGCCGTCGATGAGCGATGGGGACGCCGAGGCCGCGGAGCGCTACTTCCGGTCCGCCGGCAAGCACGTCGAGTGGGTCGGCGAGGCACCGGGACTCGTCCTTGGCCGGATCCTCGCGCAGATCGTCAACGAGGCGCACTTCGCCGTCCGCCAGGGCGTCGCGACGGAGGAGGACTGCAACACGGCGATGCGACTGGGCTTCAACTGGCCCCGCGGGCCGTTCGAGTGGGGCGAGGCGATCGGCCTTGAGCGGTGCGTCGCGATCCTCGACGAGCTCCACGCCCTCCTGGGCGAGGAGCGCTACCGGGTCGCGCCGCTGCTCCGCGCGCGGGCGGGCGCCGACGGCCGCCGATAGCGCGGGATCCGCCCGGAAATCGCCAGCCACGAGCCGCCGACGATCAGGGCGAGACCCACCAGGGTTGCCACGCTGATCGACTCTCCCAGCAGTGTCGCTCCGTAGACGACCGCGAAGCCCGGGGCAAGGTAGGAGACGATCATCGTTCTCGCCGGGCCGACGGTCCCGATCAGCAGGTAGAAGATCACGAACGCGACGCCGGTCCCGAACACGCCGAGCGCAACGACGGCGGCGATCGGGCCGAGACCCGGTCCGCTCGCCGGCGCGGTGGCGATGGCCGGGATCAGCAGCATGAGCGCGCTCGCCGTCATCACCGTGGCCACAACGCCGAGCGGCCGGGCGTCGGAGAGCCGGTGCTTGACAACGAAGCTCCCGACCGAATAGCCGACGCTCGCCAGCACGACCGCGAGGCCGCCGAGCAGCGCCGCGGATGAGCCGCCGAGATCAAACCCGAACAGCAGGACGACGCCCGCGACCCCGGCTCCCACGCCGACGAGGCGCAGCCCCTCGGAGCGCTCCTCGTGGTCGAGCCGGATCGCCAGCAGCGCGGTGAAGATCGGCGTGGTGGCGACGAGGATCCCGGCAAGCGCGGACGCGATGTGCTGCTCACCGAGCGAGATCAGCAGAAACGGGCAGGCCACCTGGACCGCGCCGACAGCGGCGATGACCCCAAGCCTCCCTCGCAATCCGCTGAGGGCGCCCTGGGCGGCCGCGATCGGCATCAGCACCACCGCCGCGAGCGCGATCCGTGCGAACGCCACCATCTCCGGCGACATGTCGCGGAGCCCGATCTTGATGAGCATGTAGCTGGCGCCCCAGATCGAGGCGAGGAGCAGCAGCCACAGCCACGATCGGCGGTCCACGGCGTCGAGGCTAGCTACCCCAGGCGGCTAGCCGGTGGCGGTGCCCCCGGGCTGAGGTTCAGCGGCCCGTCAGGCGCCGTTTCGAGACGCCGGAGGCTCGACCACGCCCGTGTTGATGCCGTTGTAGACGAACGTTGGAACCACCGGCCACTGCCGCTTCCAGCTCGCCATCTCCGACGAGGGGAACACGTTCAGGTAGCGGGGATCGTTGCGGTTCGGGTCGGCAAGCGCCTTCTCCTTGACCATCGAGTCGTACTGGTCGATCGAGTCCTCGAGCGTGTTCGAGTTGAGGATCACCTCGCGGCCGAAGAACTCGGCCGTCTTGCGGACGCCGGGGATCTTCGAGAGGTGCGGGTGCCAGGAGTCGGCGGCGACGCCGTTCTCCGAGGAGACCCAGACGCCGTCGTCGGTGTTAACGCATAGGGAGTGGTTGCCGTCCGTGTGGCCCGGTGTCCAGACGAGCGCCACGCCCTTGCCCAGCTCGACGTCGCCGTCGACGAGGACGACGTTGTCGGTGATCAGGTCCTTGAGTCCGTCCTCGACGTACCAGGCCCACTGCATCGGGTGCAGCGAGGCGAACGTGTCCCACTCCTTGCGCTGGGTGATCAGCTTGGCGTTCGGGAAGAGCGGCGGGCGCGGCGCGGCCTCGCCGGGGATCGGCTCGGTGGTTCCCAGTACGAAGCGCAGGTCCTGGACGTGCAGGTGGTCGAAGCTGACGTAGTCGACGTCCTCGGGCCGCAGCCCGACCTTGGCCAGCGCCTCGTCGGGGTGGTTCCAGATCGTCGCGAGGACCTTGTACGAGAGGAACTCGCCCAGCTTCTCGATCTGCTGCGCGTAATAAGGCGCCTCCGCCGGGCCCTCGGGGACGGTCGGCTCGTAGGCGAGCGTCCGCAGCTCACCGTCGAAGTCCTCGAACTGGATGACCTGGAGCCGGTTGATGATGTTGACGTAGGGGTTGGGCCCCTTCGCCGCGCCGCCGAACGCGAACTTCAGCGGATAGCCGGCCGACGCGATGTCGATCGTGCGAACGCCGCGAACGCGGTTCTCGGGGGTAGCGAAGCGAGCGCGGAACTCGGCCGCGGCCTCGCGAATCGCTGCGGGCCGATCCCCACGGGGCCAAGTGTCGTTGGCGTCATCAAACTCGTGGAACGGCTTGAGCCCGATCTTCTCAATCTTGACCTTTGGAACCTCGACGACCGCCATCGCAACGCACTCCTTCCGGGGGTTCGGCTACTCGGCCAACTCTAGAGAGTCGCGGGCGGTTCGGGGGTCGCCTTCGAGCCCCACGGTTCGATGCCGCGTGCGGATCGGGGCTGGGTAGGACAGCGCCGACCCGGGAATGCCGGGTCGATGCAATCGGCATCCGACAGGTGGATGCGGATTGCGTTGACCCACGGGTCACTATGGCGATGGTGCGATTTCGGCGCCTATGTCGCCGAAATCCATCCATGGTCGATTCGGGGCGGCCCGGGCTGCTGCCCTACATGCCCTTGAGGCGCCGACCAC
>Ga0105245_10004526_pt1 | contig 12276 bp, 13 predicted proteins | sample KBSM54metaG_FD_81523 | JGI IMG/M metagenome (GOLD analysis project Ga0105245, IMG submission 81523) | Miscanthus rhizosphere microbial communities from Kellogg Biological Station, Michigan, USA - KBS M5-4 metaG | ecosystem: Host-associated > Plants > Roots > Rhizosphere > Soil | place...
CGAGCACCACCGGCGCCACGTCGGTCAACGTCCCCGGCCTCGCCGCGGGCACGGCCTACACCTCCACGGTGTAGGCCGTGCCCGCGGTGAGGCCGGGGACGTTGACCGACGTGGCGCCGGTGGTGCTCGCGGTCACGCCGCCGGGGCAGCCTGCGGAGACGGTGCTGGTGAGCTCTCCGGAGACGCCGCTGGCGGTGACCGGTGTGCCGGTCGGGGCCTCGGTCCTTGCGGGCATGGCATTGCTGGCCTCGGGTGCGCTGGCCATGGCTCTGGGATCGCTACGACGACGGGTCGGGTGATCACCGGCTTGACAATCGCGTCGAACCGCCAATACTTAAGCACGTGCTTAACTATCTGGAGGAGCTCGACGAGCTGTTCCACGCGCTGGCCGATCCCAGTCGGCGCGTGATCGTGGAGCGGCTCAGCCACGGACCGGCTTCGGTCACCGAACTGGCTGAGCCGCTCCCGATGTCGCTTCCCGCAGTGGTTCAGCACGTCAAGGTCCTCGAGACGGCAGGCCTGATCCGCACGGAGAAGGTCGGCCGAGTCCGCACCTGCCACCTGCAGCTCAAGCGGCTGGACGGAGCCGATGACTGGATCCAGGCGCGCCGTGCTCAGTGTGAGCGACGCCTGGACCGCCTGGGCGACTACCTCGCGACCTTGGATCCCGAAGAACCCGCAGACAAGGAAGCGAAGAAGTGATGAGCAAGCGATTCGTCACGCACGACACGATGGTGATCGAGCGGCGTTACCCGGCCAGCCCGGAGCGAGTTTTCGCGGCCTGGGCTGACCAGTCAGCCAAAGCCGTCTGGATGCTGGGCGCCGAAGACGACTTCGATCCCGAGGGATACCGCCTGGACTTTCGTGTCGGGGGCAGTGAGTGGATAAAAGGCGAGGCGGCCGGGGACGTCTACACATACGATGCCCGCTACGACGACATCGTCGAGAACGAGCGCATCGTCTACTGCTACTACATGCTGCGAGACGACGTCCGGCTCTCGTCGTCGGTGACGTCGGTTGAGTTCCGCGCCGACGGCGAAGGCACTCACCTGGTGCTCACCGAGCACGGGATGTACCTCGATGGCGAAGACAAGCCCGACCTCCGCCTGCAGGGGATCACCGCTCAACTCGACGCGCTGAGCGGGTGGCTCGAGAAGAACGGATCTGCCTGATGCGCAACCGCTGGTTGGCGCTGTACGTGCTGTGCAGCGGAATGCTCATGATCGTGCTGGACGCGACAGTCGTGAACGTGGCGCTGCCGTCGATCCAGAGCGATCTTGGCTTCTCCTCGGCGAATCTCGCCTGGGTGGTGAACGCGTACCTGATCGCCTTCGGTGGCCTGCTGCTGCTCGCCGGCCGTCTCGGAGATCTCTTCGGGCGTCGCCGCATCTTCCTGATCGGCCTGATCGTCTTCACGGCAGCGTCCCTTGGCTGCGGGCTCGCGCAGAACGAATGGATGCTGGTGCTGGCCCGCTTCGTCCAAGGGGCAGGCGGGGCGCTGACCTCGTCGGTCATCCTCGGCATGATCGTGACGATGTTCCCGGAACCCAAGGAACAGGCGAAGGCCATCGGCGTCTACGCATTCGTCGCCTCCGCGGGCGGCGCCGTCGGACTGATCGCCGGTGGGTTGCTGACGCAGTGGGTCAGCTGGCATTGGATCTTCTTCGTCAACGTGCCGATCGGCGTCGTGGCCGTTGCCGTCAGCCTCAAGCTGCTCGACGCGGACGGCGACCTGCCCGAACGTGCGCCGGCGGACGTGCTCGGTGCCGCACTGATCACCGCAGCGCTGATGCTCGGCGTGTACACGATCGTCGAACCGGCCTCGACTGACGGCTGGCTGGCGGGTGCAACGCTCGGCTGTGGCGCCGCGGCGATCGCCTTGCTCGCCGGGTTCGTCTGGCGTGAGCAGGCGACACAGCACCCGCTCATGCCGCTCCGCATCCTGCGGTCTCGAAACGTCTCGGGCTCGAACATCATCCAAGTGGTCGGCGCCGCGGGGATGTTCGGCTCGTTCTTCCTCGGCGCGCTCTACCTGCAACGGGTGCTCAAGTACGACCCGCTCCAGATCGGGATCTCGTTCTTCCCTGTCACGGTGCTGATGGGCGTCATCTCGGTGCGCTACAGCGAGCGGCTGGTGACCCGCTTCGGTGCTCGACAGGTTCTGATCCCCGGGCTCGTGTCGATCACGATCGGCCTCTGCTTCTTCGCAACCGCTCCGGCTGACGGCAGCTACGGGCTGAACATGCTTCCGGCGATGATCCTGCTTGGCGTCGGCGGTGGCCTCTGCTTCCCGCCGCTCATGGGCCTGGCGATGTCCGGAGCATCACCGGCCGATGCCGGCCTCGCGTCGGGGCTGATCAACACGACAGGCCAGGTCGGCGGCGCGATCGGGCTCGCTGTGCTCGCCACCGTGTCGAGCGCGCGCACAGCGACGCTGAAGCTTTCCGGCCACAGCGAGGCGGTGGCACTCACCGGCGGCTATCACGTGGCGTTCTGGATTGCCGCCGCATTGACTGCCTCGGCCGTGCTCGTCGGGCTGACCGTCCTGCGGGATGCACAACCCAGCGGGGAAATGTCAGACGACCTGAGCCGGGGCCTCGAGTCCGTCGACGATGGCGTTCCCGATCCCGTGTAGCGCAGCGAGTTGCTCGGGGCTGAGGCGGTCGATCATGTGCTCGCGCACAGCGGCGACATGGCCGGGTGCGGCAGCCTCGAGCGCGGCGAATCCGCCATCAGTGAGCACCGCCAGTTGACCGCGGCGATCGGTGTCGCACTCACGGCGCTGAACCCAGCCGCGGTCCTCGAGCCGGGCCACGGCGTGAGAGAGCCTGCTGCGCGACGAACGGGTCGCGTCGGCGAGCTCGCTCATGCGCATCGTGCGACCGTCCGCCTCGGAAAGCCGAACGAGAATTTCGTAGTAGCCGTGCGGGATTCCTGAGTCCCGTTGCAGCTGGCGGTCGAGCGCGTCGAAGAGGAGCGTGGTGGCTTCCAGATACGCGCGCCACGCCTGCTGTTCCTCTGGTGTCAGCCAGCGTGTTGCCATGTGCTCAGGATAGCCACACGTGGGAATGTAGTTGAGCCCTCAACTGTTTTGCGGTAGAGTTGCTCAACGAAGCCCCAGAGGAGGACGCCATGTCCATTCACCGTCTCAATCACGCCGTGCTCTACGTGCGCAATGTCGAGCGCAGCGTTGCCTTCTACCGTGACGTGCTTGGCTTCGCACCCATCGCCGGGATGGACGGCCTCCGGGGCGCGGCGTTCCTCAGGGCGGCCGGCTCGACCAACGACCACGACCTCGGGCTGTTCGAGATCGGCGACGGGGCTGCGGATTCCGGCGCCGGACGCAGCAGCGTCGGGCTCTATCACCTGGCGTGGGAGGTCGACACGCTTCACGATCTCGAAATGCTGGCCAAGGCGCTCGCCGACGCAGGCGCCCTCGTCGGCGCGAGCGACCACAGCACCACGAAGTCGCTGTACGGCCACGACCCGGACGGCATCGAGTTCGAGATCGCCTGGATCGTCCCCGCCGATCTGCTCGATCAGGCCGCGGTCGATGGTCGCAAGTCGATCAAGCCACTCGATCTCGCCAAGGAGATCGCTCGCTACGGAGCTGAGACGCACGGCGGCATCGGTGTCAGCCGGGCGACCGTTTCAGGCGTCTGAGGCGTTGCCCATACTGGCAATCGAGTTGGCTCGATTCGCCTAGAATCAAGGGTGTTCCCGCTCGTCACCGACCGAAGGCCACCTCGTGACCGAAGCCGTAACTGCCCCCGTTCGCGCGCTGCTCCTCGAGCAGATCCATCCCGACGCTGAGGACATCCTCCGATCGGCGGGCTTCGAGGTGGAGACACTCGCGCGAGCCTTGGACGAGCACGAGCTGATCGAGGCAATTCGCGGGGTGCACGTCCTGGGTATCCGCTCCAAGACGCACGTCACCGAGCGCGTCCTCGACGCGGCAGACTCGCTGCTCGCCGTCGGGGCGTTCTGCATCGGGACCAATCAGATCGAGCTTGATGCAGCGTCCGACCGAGGCGTCGCGGTCTTCAACGCGCCGTTCTCCAACACCCGTTCGGTCGTCGAGCTCGCGCTCGCCGAGATCATCGCGATGACCCGCCGGCTGTTCGAGAAGAACTCGCTGATGCACGACGGCGTCTCGGACAAGTCTGCCGACGGTGCGCACGAGATCCGCGGCCGCACGCTGGGCATCATCGGGTACGGCAACATCGGCACACAGCTGTCGGTGTTGGCCGAGAACCTCGGCATGCGTGTCATCTTCTTCGACACCCACGACAAGCTCGCCCTGGGCAACGCCCGCCGAATCAACACCGTCGAGGAACTGCTCGCCGAGGCCGACGTCGTCACGCTGCACGTGGACGGACGCGCGTCCAACCAGGGCATCTTCGGTGAGGAGCAGTTCGCGGCGATGAAGCCGGGGGCGCTCTTCCTCAACCTGTCCCGGGGCTTCGTCGTCGACGATGTCGCTCTCGCGGCTCGCATCGCGTCGGGTGCCATCGGCGGTGCGGCGATCGACGTCTTCCCGACCGAACCCAAAGGGCGGGGGGACGAGTTCGTCTCCGCACTGCGTGGGCTCCCGAATGTCATCCTCACGCCGCACATCGGTGGCTCCACCGAAGAGGCGCAGCAAGACATCGGCCGCTTTGTCGCCGGCAAGCTGCGTGACTTCGTCGTGGATGGCGCGACCGCGATGAGCGTCAACGTGCCCGGTCTGGCGCTGCCTCAGCCTCCCGACACGAATCGATTCATCCTCATCCACCGCAACGTGCCGGGCGTGATGGCGACGATCAACGGCATCCTGGCCGAGCACAAGGCGAACGTGGAAGCACAGCTGCTCGGTACCCGGGGCGAATTCGGCTACGTGGTGACCGACATTTCGGCAGCACTTACCGAGGACATGCTCGAGCAGCTTCGCAGCTTGCCTGAGACGGTCCGTCTCCGCACGATCTGAGCTCCGACGCGGGCCGCTTTGTGCGCGAAACGCTCGCAAAATCGGGCGCCGCTGCGGCGGTTTCGCGCACAAAGCCGGGGATTTCGTAGGTGAACTCTCAATGAAGTGCTTGCAGATGCTTGCACTAGTTACTGACCGGTAATACCATTGATGTTACTGACGAGTAACCGCATCTCGAGGCCCCTGGCTACGCACGGTCGCGCGCACGGGAATGCAGGAATTGCAGAGGAGCTCCACACATCATGGGTCACTTCAAGAGCAACGTCCGCGACATCGAGTTCAACCTCTTCGAGGTCTTCGGAACCGATCGCACCCTCGAGACGGCGCCGTTCGCAGATCTCGACGTAGACACTGCGCGCGGCATGATCGCCGAGGTTGCGAAGCTGGCTGAGGGTCCGCTTGCCGAGTCCTTCGCCGATGCCGACCGCAACCCTCCGGTCTTCGACCCGAACACGTACACGGTCAAGATCCCGGAGTCGTTCAAGAAGTCCTACAAGGCGCTTCACGACAGTGAGTGGTGGCGCATCGAGACCCTGCCGGAGCTCGGCGGCCAGCTCGTCCCGCGCACGCTCGTCTGGGCGATCGCCGAGCAGGTCCTCGGAGCCAACCCCGCGCTGCACATGTACAAAGCAGGCGCTTCGTTCGCCGGGATCATCTACAAAAACGGCAACGAGACCCAGAAGAAGATCGCCCAGCAGATGATCGACAACGGCTGGGGCGCCACCATGGTGCTCACCGAGCCGGACGCTGGCTCCGACGTCGGCGCCGGCCGCACCAAGGCCACTGAGCAGCCTGACGGCTCGTGGCACATCGAGGGCGTGAAGCGCTTCATCACCTCCGGTGTGAACGACATGGTCGACAACGTCATCCACCTGGTTCTGGCCCGACCCGAAGGGGCTGGTGCCGGCACCAAGGGCCTGTCGCTGTTCGTCGTGCCGGAGTGGCACTTCGACCCGGAGACCGGCGAGCTCGGTGAGCGCAACGGCGCATTCGTCACCAACGTCGAGCACAAGATGGGCCTCAAGGCCTCGACCACGTGCGAGGTCCGCTTCGGCGAGATCGACGGCATCCCGGCTAAGGGCTGGCTCGTCGGCGACGTCCACGACGGCATCGCGCAGATGTTCCAGGTCATCGAGCACGCTCGCATGATGGTCGGCACGAAGGCGATCGCGACCCTCTCGACCGGTTACCTCAACGCACTCGAGTACGCGAAGTTCCGCGTGCAGTCAGCCGATCTGACCCAGGCGTCGGACAAGAACGCACCGCGCGTCGCCATCATCAACCACCCCGACGTGCGCCGCAGCCTCATGCTGAACAAGGCTTACGCCGAGGGTTTCCGCGCATTGGTCTACTACACGGCCAGTGCGCAGGACCGGATCATCACCGGTGAGCACGAGGGTCGCGACGTGAGCCTCGACGAGGCCATCAACGACCTGCTGCTGCCGATCGTGAAGGGCGCCGGTTCGGAGCGTTCCTACGACCAGCTCGCGCAGGCTCTGCAGACGTTCGGTGGCTCCGGCTTCCTGCAGGACTACCCGCTCGAGCAGTACATCCGCGACGCCAAGATCGACACGCTGTACGAGGGCACGACTGCCATCCAGGCGCAGGACTTCTTCTTCCGCAAGATCGTCCGCAATAAGGGTGCTGCACTCGGCGCACTGTCCGCGGAGATCACGGCGTTCCTAGAGTCGATCGCCGACGAGGGCCGACTGAAGGAAGAGCACGCTGCGCTGACCAAGGCGCTGGACGACTTCGGTGGCATCGTCGCGACGATGTTCAACCAGCTGATGAGCGGCCAGGAAGACACGCGCAACGTCTACAAGGTCGGTCAGAACGCGACGCGCCTGCTGCTGTCCGCCGGTGACCTGATGGTCGGTTACCTGCTGCTCCGCCAGGCGTCGGTCGCGCTCACGAAGCTCGACGCGAACGGCGTGTCCGCTTCCGACCGCGCGTTCTACGAGGGCAAGCCGGCAGTCGCGCGGTTCTTCGCGATGACCGTCCTGCCGGAGCTCAGCGCTCGCCGCGCGATCGCTGAGTCGATCGACAACGCGCTGATGGACGTTCCGGAGTCCTCCTTCTGAAATTCTGACGAACAGCTCCGGGCCGCGCCTTCACCGTTGAGGCGCGGCCCGTACTGTTTTGTTGTGACGCTCGCCGACTACGAAGTCCTCTGGATCGATCTTGACGGGGCCGCCAACGTGCGCGACCTCGGCGGCCTGCCTACCGAAGGCGGTGCCCGCCTGCAGCCCGGCCGCCTGATCCGTTCGGACAACCTCCAGACGCTGTCGAACAGCGACGTCACCCATCTCGTCGACGACCTGGGTGTCCGCTCGGTCGCTGACCTGCGCACCTCGATCGAGGTCAACATCGAAGGGCCAGGCCCGCTCGAGTCGAGGCCCGAGGTCGAGGTTCGCAACCTCTCGCTCTACCCGGACGACGCGTTCGACAACATGACGCCCGACGAGAACGGTCGGTACGTCCTCCCGTGGGAGAACGACGAAGACGTTCCTGCCGAGGACGCCGCGACGGATTCGTCGCGTGGCGTCTCCGGCCACTACCTCAACTACTTGAACGGTCGCGCTGACTCGATCATCGCCGCGCTGCGCATGATCGCCGGCTCGCCGGGCGCGACCATCGTGCACTGTGCCGCTGGCAAGGACCGGACCGGCGTGGTCGTGGCGATCGCCCTCTCCGAGGTCGGCGTGACCCGCGAGGCGATCATCGCCGACTACGCCCGCAGCGCCGAGCGCATCGAGGCGATCTTCGCGCGGCTGGCCGAATCCGGCACGTACGCCAAGACGGTCTCCGGCGACGGCTCCGGGGACACGATGGACAAGCACAAGCCGCGCGACGTCACCATGGTGCGGCTGTTCGCGGCCATCGACGGAGAGCTCGGCGGGGTTGCCACCTGGCTGCGCGCGCACGGCTGGACTGAGGACGACGCCGCCGCGCTGCGCACGAAGTTGCTCGGCTGACGCCTATCCCTCAGCAGCCGGCCGCTCAGCAGCCGGCCGCGAAGACGTAGCAGCGCAGTGGTGGCTCGGCATTGACCTCGGGCGCACCGACGATGTTCACCCCGGGAACGTCTACCGCACTGAGACCGGGTGCGGCCGCAACGATCTGCAAGTACATCGAGGCGTTCAGCGGGTTGACGCCCGGCTGGTAAAGCTGTGAGCACACCGACCGATCGATCCGTGCCGGATCGGCGGGGCCAGGGTGGGTGAGGGCGTCCATCACCAGGGCGTAGGTGGTCGGATCGATCGTGCCGACGAGCAGGTGCTCTGCGGGATCAGCCGGGCAGATGTCTTGGGTGGAGACGTTCGTGATCATCCCGTCGCCGGTGTGGAGGGCGGAGGAGGAGTCGGCGTCGGTGTTGTTCGGCGTCACGACCTCGTCGTGGTGGGTGAAGATCTCGGTGTACGAGATCCCGGCCCACGTCTCGGCGATGCTGTTCAACGCCGTGATGAAGTTGGCCTTGCTGCTCTGCTGCCATACCGCGGGCGGGCAGTTGAGGAAGAGCTTCGGTAGGCAGAAGCCGACGCCCGCGCTGCCGTGGTTCGAGCCGGCCATACCGATCACGTCGTCGACCATGGTCCGAGTGTCCGGCCAGAACCGCAGTGCCCAGCGCATCGACATGCCGCCCTGGCTGTGGCCCATGACGGCAATCCGCTGGTGGGCCCGGGCGTACATCGTGCGGATCCCGTAGACGAGGTACTCGCCGGCCGTCTGAATGTCCCCGAGGGTGTGGAACGGCATGGTGAGCGCGCACCAGGCCCGCCCGGCCGCAGTGAAGGCGCGCTCGTAGTTCCACGAGTAGTTCTGATCGGGTGTGACCCCGGTGGCCGGATTCAGCAGGACCGGTTCGCCGTGAGACTTTGCCGGGTTGCCGACACACTTCAGCGCCGCGGCAAGGGCGGCGGCCGGAACTGTCAGTGCCGGCCCCGGACGATTGGCCGGAGCCCACACGGGGGTTGTCGCGGCGACCGGATTGCTCACCGCCGTCGTCGCGACGGTCACGGTCAACGCCAACACTGCAAGTCCGGCTCGTAGTCGCACGTCAGGCTCAACGACCCAAATCCTGGAGAGTTATCACCACCCCCTGAGAACAACTCTCCAGAATTTGCGGACTTCCGCGTCGGCTAGAACGTGTTCTACTCTCGGCGAGGACACGAGGAGCGGCATGGCGACGATCAGCGGTGAGTGCGAAACGGCCTTCGACGAGGTCAGTTCGCTGCTGTCTGAGAGCCTCGACTCCGGCGAGGACGTCGGCGCGTCGGTCTGCGTGATTCACGAGGGACGCACGGTGATCGACGTCTGGGGCGGCGCCGCCGATGTGGAGTCGGGCCGCCCTTGGGAACGCGACACGATCATCAACGTCTTCTCCACGACGAAGCCGATGATGTCGCTGGCCGCGCTGATGTTGGTCGACCGGGGTGAACTTGATCCTGACGCTCCGGTGTCGAGGTACTGGCCGGAGTTCGCCGCGAACGGCAAGGACGCGGTGCTGGTCAGTCATCTGATGGCACACACCTCCGGAGTGTCCGGGTGGCAGGAACCGATCACGCTCGAGGGCATCTACGACGCGGAGGCCGCTTCGGCCGCACTTGCCGCGCAGGCGCCGTGGTGGGAACCGGGCACCGTCTCCGGTTATCACGCGCTCAACCAGGGACACCTCGTCGGTGAGGTGATCAGGCGTATCACCGGCCAGTCGCTTGGCGAGTTCTTCGCCAAGGAGATCGCCGAGCCAACCGGGGCCGACTTCTTCATCGGCACCCCTGCCTCGGAGGACGACCGGATCGCGACGCTCATCTCGCCGACGTCGACCGACATCGACTTCTCGGCCGCGACCCCGGACAGCGTGCTGATGAAGACGCTGACCAACCCCTTCCTCCAGGTGAGCAAGGTGGCGTCGCGGGAGTGGCGGGGCGCGGAGATCGGGGCGGCGAACGGGCACGGTAACGCCCGGTCAGTGGCCACTGCGCAAGCGGTCGTGTCCCACGCTGACGGGCGTTACCTCGGCGAGAAGACGCTCGCGCGAATCTTCGAGGTACACGCAGACGGACGCGATCTGGTGCTGGGCCTGCCGATGCGCTTCGGCCTCGGCTACGGGCTGTCCGGACCGTCGACGCCGCAACTCCCCACCGGCCGCGTGTGCTGGTGGACCGGATACGGCGGATCAGTCGTGGTCAACGATCTCGATCGCAGCCTGACCTTTGCCTACGTGATGAACAAGATGGGGTCGTCGTTGATCGGATTGGGTCGTGCCGTGAAATATCTGTCGTCGGTGTACGAGGTGCTGGGCGCATGACACTGCCAACCGTCTGCATCATCGGTGCGGGGTGTTCGGGATTCACCACCGCGAAGCGACTCAAGGACTACGGCATTCCCTTCGACTGCTTCGAAGCCTCTGACGACGTCGGCGGCAACTGGTACTACAAGAATCCGAATGGGAAATCGGCGTGTTACGAGAGCCTGCACATCGACACATCGACGACACGCATGCAATTCGCGGAATATCCAGCGCCCGCTGATTTCCCGCACTTCCCGCACCATTCCCTGATTCATCAGTACTTCCGCGATTACGTCGAGCACTTCGGTCTTCGCGACTCGATCACGTTCAACACGTCGGTGGAAAAGGCCGTTCGATCGGGCGCCGGTTGGGAGGTGACCCTCTCCACCGGAGAGACGCGCTCGTATGACGCGCTCGTGGTCGCGAACGGTCACCACTGGGATCCGCGGCTGCCGTCCTATCAGGGGACGTTCGACGGGGTGCTCATGCATTCCCACGACTACCGAAGCCCTTTCGAGCCGGTGGACATGCGCGGGAAGCGGATTGTCGTTGTCGGCATGGGCAACTCCGGCATGGATATCGCGTCGGAGTTGTCACACCGCTCCATTGCGTCGCAGCTCTGGGTGTCGGCGCGCCGTGGCGTGTGGGTGCTCTCGAAATACCGCGAGGGAATTCCGGCGGACAAGATGATGATGCCGCCGTGGATGCCGCGGAAGGTTGGCCTGCGTATTGCACGCAAGAAGATCAAGAAGGCGCTCGGCAATATGGAGGACTACGGCTTGCCGAAGCCGGATCACGAACCCCTCGGCGCACACCCGTCCGTCTCGGCGGACTTCCTGGTGAAGGCCGGCTCGGGTGATCTCACGTGCAAGCCGGCGATTGCGAACTTCGTGGGGTCGACGGTGAACTTCGTCGACGGCACCTCTGTCGAGGCGGACGTCGTCATCTGCGCGACCGGTTACAACATGAAGTTCCCGTTCTTCTCCGACGCCGAGTTGCATCCGGACGGATCCCATCGGTTCCCGCTCTTCAAGCGGATGATCAAGCCCGGCATCGACAACCTGTTCTTCATGGGCTTGGCGCAGTCGTCGCCGACGATCGTCAACCTGGCAGAACGTCAGTCGAATCTGGTCGCGAAGCTGCTGAGCGGTCAGTACGCACTCCCGTCGACAGACGAGATGGACGCGATCATCGCCCGGGACGACGCGGCGAACCTGGCGCAGTACTACCAGGCGGAGCGACACACGATCCAGGTCGACTTCGCGCGGTACGTCATCGACCTCGGCAAGGAGATCGCGGCAGGGGAGAAGCGGGCCGCTACCGCGCCTGCCCGCGCTCGCTGATCTGGCCGACCGATAGGCTGGGCGCACTCGGAGGGCTCGCATAGTGGCCGAGTGCGGTGGTCTTGAAAACCACTGTTGGGTGATCCCCAACCGAGGGTTCGAATCCCTCGCCCTCCGCTCGAGAGCCAACTCAGGGCTGTGGACAACGTCTGCAAGGTCCCTCGCCGTGCTTAGCGTTGCGGACATGGACCCAACCCCACTCACGATCGACGGGGCAGAGAGCTTCATCCGTCAACTCCAGGCCGATCTGATCCGCCCTCGCGAGCGCGAATGCCTGTGCTGTTACGTCGCCCGCTCGCTCATTGAGCTTCCGTGCGATGGCACCCATCGCCACGCGTTCCGATACCGCGACATGATGGCGCCGCGGGCAACAGCGCTGCGGGATCGCCTCAGTCGGGTCGGGGCGTGTTGCTGCGATTGCGAGCTTTTCCTCAACGCTTACGTGCCATACGTGGCCTCGGCAACGGGATTGCCCGGCGGTGCCGCAATCGACGACGACGCCGACAGCTTTGAGCGCCTACCGCCATGTGCTGGTGTGCGGCGAGGGACGGTTCGGCCCTGTACCAATTGGGCGCGGCTGCGGCGAGGGCGATGGTGATTGCCAGATCTGATGTGGTACCGACACTCCGCAAAAGTGGTACCGTCGGCGGGGTGAGCACGAATCTCCGTCTGAGTGA
>Ga0105245_10004533_pt1 | contig 12267 bp, 8 predicted proteins | sample KBSM54metaG_FD_81523 | JGI IMG/M metagenome (GOLD analysis project Ga0105245, IMG submission 81523) | Miscanthus rhizosphere microbial communities from Kellogg Biological Station, Michigan, USA - KBS M5-4 metaG | ecosystem: Host-associated > Plants > Roots > Rhizosphere > Soil | place: Michigan...
CTGGCTATGCTGGCCTTCGACTCCGAGTGGCGCGCCGCTCGAGCGCGCCTTCAGATGAAACCGGAGGCCGGCGGATTCCTGCCGGACGCGGCGGTGCGAGCTACTCTTCGAACGCGGTTCGGCAGAATCCTCAATGATGGAATGAGCCATCTGCGGCGCGCGTTGGAAATCGATCCGCATGACACGACCTCGATGGCCATCCTCAACATGCTCCTGCGCGAGTCTGCCTCTTTGAGCGACACCCCTGAAGAATGCAGACGGCTGGAAGCCCAGGCAGATGAATGGATGCAGAAGGCTGTCCTGCAGAGACAGGAGGCGAGTAAAAACCAGACGGCCTCCGAACCACTACCACCCCCGCCGCCACCCGCTCCGGCGGCGCCGCAGCGCATCAATGTCCCAATGAATGCCCAGAAGGCAAAGCTCGTCAACCAGCCGGCGCCGGTATATCCCGCGTTGGCAAAGCAGGCGGGTATTCAGGGAACCATTCGCTTGACAGCGATCATCGATCGGGACGGCGGTGTGCAGAACCTGAGTCTGGTGAGCGGACATCCCTTGCTCGTGGACGCAGCCACGAAGGCTGTGCGTCAGTGGAGATACCAGCCGACGCTGCTCAATGGCCGGCCCGTCGAAGTGTCAACACAGGTTGACGTGAGTTTCACACTTCCATAACGCCCGTGGGGAAGGCTCGCGTTGTCACACCGGTAGACGGAACCCATGCCGCACGCGCCCAGGAGGCGCGAAATACGATACGGTCCGAGCAGGGTCCCTGCCGGAATCTCGCGGGACGCCAGCAGCCCAGGTTCCTGCTCCCACGCGGGACGATTGATTAGCGCCTCAGGAGTTTCGTCAAGTCGAAGAAGTTCCTCGACATCGTGTCGTAGTTCCGGGTCGTCCGGGGCAGGCGCCGGCAAGGAACGCTGCACGCCTCTCCCGCGGCTGCTCCAGGGCTGAGTGATAGAGCTGCTCAACCCGTTGCCAACGGCTCGGTCTCATGAGATAAATCCCGTCCTACGGCCTTTTTGATGAGCCAGCCTCAGTCATAATAACATCCGAGATATCGACATAACCTGTGGAATCAGTACTCCAGCTTCGCCATCAGACAACTAAGGACTGGCGCAACAATAACTTCACATTTGGCTGAGGATGCGCCTTCCGCTCCGTGGCGCAGACACTCATGTCTGCAGGGTCGAGACTCGTCTCCACCGTTTTGTCCTTTGCCTCTTATTCTTGCGCAGACCCTCGAAGCGCCGTCCATAAGCAACCACCCACCAGTAATCACTTCTCAACAAATTCCACATTCCCCTTATAGTTCTCTGCTACGCAATCCACATACATAGATGACAGCGCGATAAATGATCGCGTCTCCTACTGGTCAAACGCAGTAGAACAGTGGAGGTTGGAGCGAGGAGGTTCCAATGGATAGAACATCATTGTTAAAGGGAATAAAGAAGAAATTCGAGAATACGTTTCACCCCGCGAACGCCATCGCCGGTATCTGCACATCACCCACTCTCGAGCAGGTGCAGGATCTCCTGGAACACGCTGAGGAACTGGTCAAACGCGCCAAGACGGTGACGGCATTCGCCAATTCTGTCGATGCCCTCGGCGATGCCGGAGAGAAACTGGCCGAGGCCACGGAAAGTTTACACGGTCTCGTCGAGAAAGGTGCGGGCATCGCTGGGGACGTTAGCGCTGCATGCGAGATTTCGGACGCCGTATCCGTCTTGAATAAGTGGTCCATGCAAGACTCGGGTGTCACCAATGAAGACGCCGCGAAGGCATTCGATCAACTCTTCAAGGGAGCGGCCCATTTCTTTAAGAAACTACCCAGGCCCTGGAATGAATACGCCAGGCTTTTCGAAGAGATCGGCATCGTAAGCTTTTACAGCAACATGCAAGGTATATTTGACCCGGATAATTTCCATAACATGAAAGGAGTCCTTCGCGGGATAAATCGCTCGGATTGATGAGGGCTGTGAGGTGCGATGGCGCCGTCGCACGTACTCGCCTCTGCCGCTACTCCCGTCACGACACAACATAGGCAAACCGCGCCAACGAATGCTATGATCCAATCGCGGTTGTATTACGCCCTCACGACGGACACAACGTCTATGGATGAAAACCGTTGGCAGCGCGTCGAGCAAATCTACCACGCGGCGTTGGAGCAACCCCGCGAAAGCCGGTCGGACTATCTGTCCCAAGCCTGCGGGGAGGACGAAAACCTCCGCCGGGAAATCGAAGAACTGCTTTCTTACGACGACACTCGGGACAAGCTGATCGATCGTCCGGCGTGGGAGCAAGCCTCCGGCGTGCTGGCGTCGCGGCAGATGCCGGCCGGAACCCTACTCGGACCCTATCGTGTTTTGCGACCGCTGGGCGTCGGCGGCATGGGATCGGTTTACCTGGCTCAGGATACCCGTTTGCATCGAAATGTCGCCCTCAAGTTTCTGCGCAGCCATGCTCCCACCGAACTTGTTCGCCAGCGTCTCCAGCGCGAAGCCCGGCTGATCTCTTCCCTTAATCACCCCAATATTTGCGCGCTGTACGATATCGGCTCCCAGGATGGCGCCGATTTTCTGGTGATGGAGTACATCGAGGGCGAAACGCTCGGTAGCCGGCTGCGCAAAGCTCCGCTCACCATGGCAGAGGCCACTCGCATCGCCGCGCAGGTGGCGGACGCTCTCGCTGCCGCTCACGGTAAGGACATCATCCACCGCGATCTCAAGCCCGATAACATCATGCTCACCGCGTCCGGTGTGAAGGTGTTGGACTTTGGACTGGCGAAACTCGCTCCCGATTCGCCCGCTGTCTCGCGCGAGCAGAATCTCACCGGCGAAGGAGCGATCCTCGGCACACCGGCCTACATGTCCCCCGAACAACTCCAGGGACGAAAGTGCGATGCCCGGACAGACATATTCGGCCTCGGCCTGGTACTGTACGAGGCGGTTACCGGCCGGCGCGCATTTGCCCAGGACACGCAAGCGGACTTGATCGTCGCCATCATGACCTCCGACCCGGACTTCTCGGCTATCCGCGATCCGGCGTTACGGGAAATCCTGCGCCGCTGTCTGGCGCGTGATCCCGAACAGCGTTTCCCCAAGGCAATTGAAGTCAAACAGCGGCTCGAATCCCTGCGCTTTTCGGCCTCTGGATGGTTCCCGCTACGTGCCTGGTCGCGTCCGTCGATATGGATCGCTGTCACCTTCCTGCTCGTGATCGCCCTCCTGGGCGGATTTTATAGTTCCAGCCGCCATCCCTCTCCGGCGTCGACGAGCCTCTCCAACGGTCGGTCCGATCCCGATTCGGCCCCAAAACTCCAGACAATCGACGAGGTTTCCTTCGTTCCTCCGTATGGCTGGAGTTCCAGCCAGCAGCCCGGCCAAGGCTCCATCCGACTCTCCACCGGCACCGGCAGCCGTTACGCCGAACTGACCGTCCACAAAACCTTCCTTTCTCATGGGAACGTAGCCAAGGACTTTACGGATATATGGGAAAGCCTCGCCGCTCCGCGCTTCCACATTGCAGCTCCGAATATCCGCGACTATAAGCCGGTGGCGGGGTACTCAGGCCAGAGCGGCTGCGGTCAGGTGGAAGGAGTCGGACAGGCGTGCCTGTTCGTACTCCGATTCAACGGCAAGGCCATTCCCATCGTTCAGGTCCGCGCCAGTATCCCGGATACAGCCAACTACCTGATCGACATGCATCTGTTTCTGGAGGGAGTGCGGGTGCCGCCTCAACTGGCGGCGCCGTTGAAGAACAAAATCACCTTCCAGGAGATGGTTGGGGAATGGCTCCACCAGGTGGATGGCAGCGTCGATCCCTACGACCCATCCGCGAAGTACGCGGCAGAGTCGTTCGTGGCTTATGCCACGCGCTATACCATCAATCCCGACGGAAAGTTCCACTGGAAATATACCTCTATCACCAATGGCAATATCGTCCGCCAGGAACAGAGCGGCGTGTTGAAGGTAGAGTCGCCTCTGGTGACCTTCCAAACCGCCGACGACAACACATCTGAACGCTTCCGCTGGATCAGCACGCAGACCAGCCCCGAGGGCAAGGTGGTCATCACATTCCTGCCTCGCGACATCGAGCCGACCGCCGCCAACATTCTTGTTTACGGCAGGAAGTTTGTCCGTGCGGACGGTAAGCGGTAATTAGACGCGCTCCGTTGTCACGAGGATAGATCTCTGGATGCCTTGCTACAATCAGACCCTAGGTCATTGGCGTTAAAATGCCCTCCGACCCTAAAGACGTAACCACACTCTTGCTTGACTGGAGCAGCGGGACGAATCCCGCTGCACTCGAGCAGTTGATGCCCTTGGTTTACAGTGAGCTGCGGAGGGTTGCGGCCCGTCAGTTTCGCCGGGAGACACCGGGCAATACTCTGCAAAGTACGGCGTTAGTCCACGAGGCTTACCTGAAGTTGGTGGACCAACACCGTGTCCAATGGCAGGACCGCGATCACTTCTTCGCTGTTGCGGCGCAAATGATCCGCCGGATTCTGGTCACCAAAGCGCGGGAGCGGAAGGCGGAGAAACGCGGGGGCGGGCAAGCGAAACTGCTCTTCGATGACGCCATCGGCCTTCCCGGACGCGTGGATATGGACCTGATCGCTTTGGATGACGCCATCGCCGGTTTGGCTAAAACCGACGAGCAGCAGGCGCGCATCGTGGAATTACGGTTCTTCGCCGGCCTCTCCATCGAGGCGACGGCCAAAACTCTGGGAATCTCGCCGGCCACCGTCAAACGCGATTGGATCGTCGCAAAAGCGTGGTTGTTCCGCGAACTCAGCCGGGGCGGCGGGCGTGACGACTGAAAATTGGCAACAGGTGAAGCGGATCGTCGGTGAATGTCTGGAGCGTCCGGCATCCGAACGTAAGGCCTACATCGCTGAGGCATGCGGCGGAAACCTGGAGATCGCCGAGGAGGTTGCAAGCCTTATCGCATCCTCCTTCGAGGCGGGAGACTTTCTCGAGACGTCGGTGGTCGAGCAGGCAGAATCGGAAGATCTGCTTCCGGGCCAGCAACTCGGTTCCTACCAACTGGTCGAGCTGATCGGTCACGGCGGTATGGGCTCGGTGTATCGCGCCGCGCGCACCAGCGATTTCCGCAAAGAGGTTGCCGTCAAGGTGGTGAAGCGCGGAATGGACACCGAGTTCATTCTGGAACGCTTCCGGCAAGAGCGGCAAATTCTGGCGGCTCTCGATCATCCGAACATCGCCCGGTTGCTGGACGGAGGAGCTACCAGCGATGGGCGGCCCTACATCGTGATGGAACTCGTCACGGGACAGCCGATCACGGAATACTCTACGGCCCACCGTCTCACCGTCGAAGAGAAGTTGCGGCTCTTTCAAACGGTCTGTTCCGCGGTACAGCATGCCCACCAGAATCTGGTGGTACACCGCGATCTGAAAGCCAGCAATATTCTGGTAACCGCCGAAGGCGTCCCCAAGCTGCTCGATTTCGGTATCGCCAAACTGGTGGCGCCGGATAGCCAGCGAACCGCAGCCATATTCCGCCTGATGACTCCGGAATGCGCGAGTCCGGAACAGGTGCGCGGCGAACCGCTCAATACGTTGAGCGATATCTATTCGTTGGGGGTCCTCCTGTATGAATTGCTCACGGAGGCGAAGCCGCATCAGTTTACGACCGGCGATTCAGCCGAGATTCAACGCGTGATTTGCGATCAGGAACCCAAGAAGCCCAGCGCCATCCGGCCGCTTGCAGGCGACCTCGACAATATCGTGTTGAAGGCAATGCACAAAGATCCATTGCATCGCTATTCGTCCGCGGCGCAACTTTCGGAAGATATCGGCAGGTATCTGTCGGGGCAGCCGGTGATTGCGCGGCGCGACACACTTCGTTACCGGGCGAGTAAATTCGTCAGACGGCACCTGGCGGCTACTGTGGCCGCCGCCGCTATTTTCGTCTCGCTTGCCGGTGGACTCGGCGTGTCGTTGTGGGAGGCGCATCTGGCCCGCATGCAACGCGAGCGCGCCGACCGGCGGTTCGCGGACGTTCGCCAATTAGCCAACTCTCTTTTGTTCGACCTCCACGATGCCATCAAGGATTTGCCGGGAGCGACACCCGCCCGCAAAGTGATTGTCGACCGGGCTTTGAAATATTTAGACCGGCTGGCGCACGAAGAAGGCCGGGATCCGGGTTTAGCGGAGGAACTTGCGGCCGCGTATATAAAAGTCGGCGATGTGCAGGGGGGGCCGAATTACACCAACCTGGGCGATAGAACCGGCGCCTTGGCAAGCTACCAGAAAGCCTTGCAAATCCGGCAGGCGCTCGCGGCAGCTAATCCCGCCGATCTGCAGGCCCGGAGGGGCGCGGCCCGAGTTTATCGACGCATCGCCAATCTGCAGATGTTTCTCGGCAACCTCGCGGAAGCCCAGAACTCGGCGCGCCAGGCGCTAGGGATTGACCAGGCAATCATCGGCGATCCCCGCCATTCGTCCGAGGACGAAAAGTCCCTGGCTCGAAACTACGAATTGATCGGCGACTTGCTCTCCGGAAACGGCACCAGCGGCAGCCTGAACGACGACCGCGGGGCGCTGGAAAATCATCGCAAGGCTCTCGAAATCAGTTCCGCAGAGCCCCTGGACAACTCTCTCCTGGCCCGCTATGTCCGCGCTGTTTTTCAAGAGAAAGTTGCTGACGATCTCACCCGCCTGGGCGAACGTGAAGAAGCGCTTCGCCTTCTCGAAAGCGCGCAACCGGTGTTCGAGGCACGGGTGGCGTCCGGGGATTCGACGGCGCGAACAGATATTGCTCTTCTCCAGTACCGGATCGGCGACACTCTCCTGATTACCGGTGACGCAGCGGCGGCGTTGCCTCACTACCGGACAGCTCTGGAATTGTCACTTTTGCAGCTTGCCCAAGACCCCCAAAATGCCCATTTGCAATTGACAGCGGTTCAGGGCTACACAGTTGCCGGGTTTGCTTTGACAAGGTTGGGAAGGCTTGCCGAAGGCCTTGCGAGCATGCAAACCGGCGAGCGGATCATACGTTCTGAAATTGCAAAGGCTAAAGAAACCGGGGCGAACCAGGGAGCGCTTGCGCTCATCTTGATCTTGTCGGCCGAAGCCTATCGGACGAGTGGCGATAAGAACCAGGCTCTGGTCCGAGGCAACCAAGCCGCGGATATCTTTCAGTCTATGGTCAAGGCCGAGCCGCGCGACGCCGCGTCGCGGCTGAACCTCGCGGCATGCTGGAACTTCCTGGGACGCATATGGCTCGAGCAGGGCACGGCGGACCGGGCTCGAAAGGCTTTTCAGGACGCGTTGAACCTCGCCGAACCGTCAGGCGCACCGGGTGGTTGGAGAAGCGAGGCAGCAAAATACGTCCTGGCTGACGGATATGCCGGACTGGGCGGTGTCGCAAGCCGGTCAGGTTCCTTGAGCGAAGCGCAATCCTGGTATCAGCAAAGCATCTCCGTCTGGGAGAGGGTCGCCCATCCTTGCCCATTGAGGCCAGACACTTTTCCGACGCTCGGTCCCACCCCCGTTCGTGCGGAACTGGACCGGATCAACTCCACACTTGCCCGACAAGGGCTTCACCCACGATAGCTCAGTTCCGAAACTCCAAAAATAATTTCCGCGGCGCTGAGCCAGTTTGAACCCTTCTTTGCGCGTCACTTTGAACGAGAGGGACAGGAAACAGGTGATGCCACAGGCTAACCGGATGGCCCTTTCACAGGAGGAGATTAAAATGAACGCTTTCTTTCGCTTAACTCTGACCGCGGTGATCCTTACAGAACTGGCGCCTGCACAAACGACTGGTGACCAACCGCGATATGCTTTTGACATCCCGGCCGGATGGGATCGGTACGATGTGGATTGGGGGATCGCGCTGGTCTCGCCCAAGTACCCCTCTGGGGAAGTGTGTCAGATATCGTTGCTCCCCCTGCGGCCTGCATCCGCCGATTTGATCGAGGATACGATCGGCACATTCCGCAATGGATTCAAGGCGGATCCGTTGACCACCTACCCGTCTCCCGCTCCGAGGCTGGAATATGGCCTCTCAACCCAGGGGTGGGACTACTTCGTCATTCGAAAGTTGCTGGGCGGCCAGTCGGGAGACGAAGGAGCTTTCGGAGCGATACTCATGGAGGCCAAGGTGGGCAAATGGTTTGCGACGATTGTCGCCAGATCCAAGGATCCGCTGCTCAGTTCGTGTCTTGGCGAGATGAATGGCGATGCGTGGCCCGCATTCCTCAGCAGCCTGCATTTCGACAACGTCAAACTCGATGCGCCGCCGGAAAACGCGATAAAGGAATGGATGGCTGGAACCTGGATGTCCGCTACGGGTAGTGTTGGCGTCGCTTACACCTTCACCTCGAATGGCCGCTACGATGACCTCGGTTCGTACTCCGGCCCGGCAACCACGTCCTCTTACTTCGGCAAAGGGTCTTATGCATTCGATGGCAATCGCATTGTTCTGACCCCTGATGGGGGAAGCCCGACCGTAAACTTATTCCGGTTTGGGCAGAACAGCACTAACGTGGGTAAGACCTGGCAGGACCAGATCTGCCTGATGGAACCAAAAGCTACAGGCGAGATCTGCTACCAAAAGCAGTAGCCGCTGCAGCATTACGACTGCCGCAGCTTTGTCCACGAAGCGCGGAAATAATAACGTCTTTGATTAACTTTCGGAGGAAAATCGATATGAAAAGAACAACTTGCTTGACCTGTTTCGGGTCGATCATCGCTGTCTTGGCGTTCACGGCGGGCAACGCTGCGCAATGCACTTCGACCGCGGATATTTACGGCTTGTCAATGAAGATGAATGCAGATTTTTGGAGGGGGCAGGCGGATCTTGATAGAACCATCAAGCAAGGCGAGAAGTTGGCAACACCCTCATCACCGTCTACTCCGAACGAACCGGGGACGCCTCAATGGTACCCTCCAGTGTCGCGCCTGCCGATCACTGCGACGGATTTCCAGCCGGCTTCCCGGCGTGAGGTGCCGGAATTATTTCTGAAAGCCATGTCAGACGTCCCGCCGCAGCAAAAAGCAGCACTCGGGCTCTTGTATCACAACATCCTGATGGAGTACGAGAAAAGGTACCGCGGGAGTAACGTCGCTTTGGCCGTGGTGTACGCCGTCGAAATAAGCCTTCGAATCGATCGTGGAACAACGTTTTCGCCGGCCCAACGCGATCACCTGGTTTGGTTTCTTAACGACGCGTTCGGGGGTGCTGTCCAGTTCCAGGCGCTGACTGCGCAGCAGAAGCAGATCGTCTATGAAAGCTTAGTGATCTGCGGGGGAATGGCAGCCGCGCTCTATGCCGAAGGACGGGATCAAAGAAATCCCGACTTCCAGGCACAAGCCAGGCTGATCGCACAGTCGATCCTCAAACAATGGGCCGGAATGTAGCGAACCAGCAAAGCCCCGACTCATAGCTGGACAATCCTTGAATCAGTGCAAGCGGCCTCCATCGCACTGAACACGCGGCGTCATTCGAAAAAGGCCGACGACGGCGTCGGCCGCTATTCAGGGACCCCCCACAAGCGCACGGGAGTCGTGGACCATGCGCAAACCTCCGTAACCTGCCGAATTAAATGCCGCCCCTAGGCCGGCGAGACACCGATCTGTCGTATTAGCGCAGGCGTCCACCTGCAAAATCTGAGCAAGCGACTCTTGCTAACAGCGTGCGGAGCCGCGTCACGGAAACGCACTCTTCGTCCGGACAAATCACTCCATCGCGCCGCGAGAAATCTCAAGAACTACCTGCCGTACGCGGCCTGGATGAGAAGAACACAACAACAGATGTCGTAACAAATAGATCAACTTTCACTTAAATCGGAGAACAACTATGAAACGTGAACACAGCTTTTTGGGATGGCCGCCGCACACCGCGGTTGCTAATGTGCTTTTGGACGAAACGGGCGGCCTTGCGTCCGCCTCTGGAGGAAGGCGAGGCTCGCTTCTGCGCCTCTTGACAAGGAAATGCATGCTGGCGCTCTGCGCGCTGCCGGCAATATTGCAACTCACGCCACCCGCGGCGGCGCAACGTATCGCGCATATCGATCAACCGATGGCCTCGCCCACTTTCATCAATATCTACTGGGATTCTGTTTGGGATGCCGATAATCCGACAATGACGAAAGCGCGTGTGGATGCTATCACGCAGGCGATTGTCGCAAGCCCGTATTGGGCGGGCCTGGCAGAGTACGGCGTGAAGTCGGCATCATTTGCGGGCGGCTTCCTGCCGGAGCAGAATTGTCCGTCCAAGCCTCCCAACTTGGTCGGCTTCTACCCCGGAATCGCGGACTTCATCCAGTGTGAACACGACAGTGGTCCGCCGATCTTCAGACAGCCTGGTGTTGTCTACAACATCATTCTTCCCCAGTACGCCAAAGAATCAGATTTCTGGACGGCAAACATGTGTAATGGTCCAGGTAGTCCGATAGCATGGCACTACCACGGCCTCGAGCATAATCTATTTGGCGGAGATCCCCCGTTTACCATCGTCATGGCGAACCCCCAGTGCCTCAATACCGCTGGTCTGTCTGGTCTGTTTGAGAACCTCACACATGAAATGGTTGAAGCCGCTACCGACCCGAACCCATTTGACCTCAGCATCATTCCGCCGCGTTTCAGTGCTTCGATGGAAGATGAGATAGCCGATCCCCTCTTCAACTGCTCGCCGGCGAGCTTTCCCGTCTCGAGCACTTTCGTAATGGTTTCTTCTTACTGGTCAAACGCTCAACAGAAATGTGTCAGTGGACCTTCAACTCTGCCCCGGCCCGTCAGATCGCCAGTGTGGGAGTCGCTCGGCGCACAGTCGGGCGATGTCTCCACGGTTTCCTGGGGCTATGGGCGGCTCGATCTGTTCACGCAAGACGCCAACAACGTGATTAACCACAAATATTATGACGGGAACTGGAAGCCCTCCATGACGGCTTGGGAGTCGCTTGGCAGACCGGGTCCAAGCGGTGGCCGGGTAGGAAAAGTATCAGCGGTTTCCTGGGGCTACGGTCGGCTGGATCTGTTCGTGCGCGGCGCCGACGACATGATTTACCACAAATGGTTCGATGGGAGTTCCTGGGGACCCTCAATGACAACGTGGGAATTACTCGGCGGGCTGACCCTGGATGATGTGACGGCAGTTTCCTGGGGTTACGGGCGGCTGGATGTGTTTATCCGGCGTCCCGACAACGCGATTTTACACAAATACTATGGTGGGAACCATTGGATGGCAGGGTGGGAGTCGCTCGGCGGTGCGACATTGGGACCTGTGACGGCGGTTTCCTGGGGCTCCGGCCGGCTGGATCTGTTCGTGCGCGACACAAACAACGTGATTAAGCATAAATGGTTTGACGGGAACTGGGGACCTTCCTTGACAACGTGGGAGTCGCTTGGCGGTGCGACGCTGGGGAATGTCTCGGCAGTTTCCTGGGGTCCCGGACGACTGGATCTGTTTGTGCGAGGCACCGACAACGGGATCTATCACAAATGGTTTGGCGGGAGTTGGGGGCCTTCCCTGGCAGGTTGGGAGTCGCTTGGCGGTGCGACGGCTTTCGATCCCAGAGCGGTTTCCTGGGGCTCCGGCCGGTTGGATGTGCTGGTGCGGGGCACCGATAACGCGGTCTATCACAAATGGTATGACGGGAACTGGGGACCTTCTATCTCAACGTGGGAGTCCCTCGGTGGCGGGTTGACACTGGGACCGGTCTCGCCGGTTTCCTGGGGCTCCGGGCGGCTGGATCTGTTTGCACCCGGCACAGACAAGATGATCGACCACAGATACTTCGATGGAATCTGGCGACCATAATCTCGTAGCCGCCGGGTGTCTCATCGGTAGTCGGTAACCCCGTCTATCTCGCTGCTGGGATTCTTCGAATGCGTGGCGGGCCGCACTCCCGGCCCAGCCACGCGGTATTTTGCTTCTTCAGACCCGACGGATCGAAAGCTATTTTTCTTTGGCGGGGTTTTCCGTGCTGCTCCGCTATCCCCAGTGAAGGAGCGAAAAAAACCCATGAAAACACCAAGAACGACCGCCAATGTAGCGGCCCTGCTATTGACTGCCGGCGCAGTCCAGATCTTTGCGCAAAACCTGCCCCGCTGGGTTGGAAAGGACGGGGTCCGCACCTCCGAAATGATGGAGGCCGGCCGGGAGAATAACATTCCCTCGTACGTTTGCCGGGGACGCGTTCCGGATGGCAACATCCTGGCTGGACAATTGATGGCGGACGGCTGTCATGTCAACTATGGAAAGGAAGTCGTGTCGCAACAATATGACGTGATGATCGGC
>Ga0105245_10004537_pt1 | contig 12260 bp, 9 predicted proteins | sample KBSM54metaG_FD_81523 | JGI IMG/M metagenome (GOLD analysis project Ga0105245, IMG submission 81523) | Miscanthus rhizosphere microbial communities from Kellogg Biological Station, Michigan, USA - KBS M5-4 metaG | ecosystem: Host-associated > Plants > Roots > Rhizosphere > Soil | place: Michigan...
CACGACTTCGCCCATCGCCTCGTGGCCGAGGATGTCGCCCTCGTCGAGGACCGGCCACAGCTTGGTGTAGAGGTGGAGGTCGGAGCCGCTGATGGCGGTGGACGCGACCCGCACAACGGCGTCGGTCGGCTCCTCGACCTGGGGATCGTCGACCTCGTCGACCCGAACGTCGTTCTTGCCGTGCCACACCACCGCGCGCATGGCGGCAACCTACCCGGGCGGCGTGGCGTGGCGACCAGTTCGCGCACCCGCCCCCTCACGCGTGCAATTGCGCGGATCAGTCGGGTGGTCGGGCGGCGTCCGGGTACCCGTGGACGTCGCACCCGGCCGGTAGCCTGGAGCGGGCCATGCCGGAGCGTCCCACCCTCCTCGACCACCTCAACCCGGTGCAGCGGGAGGCCGTCACCCACCCCGGGGGACCCCTTCTGATCATCGCCGGGGCAGGGTCGGGGAAGACCCGGGTGCTCACGTCCCGGGTGGCGTGGCTGATCCGCGAGCAGGGCGTCTCGCCCTTCGAGATCCTGGCCATCACCTTCACCAACAAGGCCGCCGACGAGATGAAGCACCGGGTGGGGGCCCTGGTGGGGCCGGTGGCCCAGAAGATGTGGGTGTCCACGTTCCACTCCGCCTGCGTCCGCATCCTGCGGCGGGACGCGTCCCGGCTGGGCTACTCGTCGTCGTTCACCATCTACGACCAGGCCGACGCCGAGCGCCTCACCGCCTACGTCCTGCGCGACCTCAACATCGACCCCAAGAAGTTCCCGCCCCGCACCGTCCACGCCGTGATCAGCGCGGCCAAGAACGAGCTCATCGGGGTCGACGCCTACGCCGACCGGGCCCGCAGCATCTACGAGCGTCGCATCGCCGAGGTCTACCGGGAGTACCAACGGCGGCTGGGCGACGCCAACGCCATGGACTTCGACGACCTGCTGACCAAGGCCGTCGAGCTCCTCCGCAAGGCGCCCGACGTGCTCGAGCAGTACCAGGAGCGGTTCAAGCACGTCCTCGTCGACGAGTACCAGGACACCAACAAGGCCCAGAACGAGCTGGTCAAGCTCATCGCCGGCGGCCACCGCAACATCTGCGTCGTCGGTGACGGGGACCAGTGCCTCCCGCCCGGCACGCTGGTGGCAACCGAGGTCGGCGCCAGGCCGATCGAGGACCTGGTCGAGGGCGACGAGGTGCTGGGCACGCGGGGCCACCTGACGACGAACCCAGGCACGGTGACGGCGGTGAAGCGGGGCCGGTACGAGGGCCGGATGTACCGGGTCACAGCCGGCGGCACGTCCCTGCGGGGGACGCCCCACCACATCGTCCTGGCCCAGCAATCCCGGGAGGCGGGCGGCTACCTGGTGTACCTGATGTTCCGGGCCGATCGGGGTTACCGCGTCGGCCTGGCCAAGAGCATGCGTCCCCGACGAGCCGGCGAGGAGGACCTCGGCCTACGGGTGCGGGTGAACCAGGAACACGCCGACGCGGCCTGGATCCTGCGGGTCTGTGCGTCCCGGGCCGAGGCCGCCTACTGGGAGGCGTTCTACGCAGCCGAATACGGGCTGCCCACCCAGTGCTTCCACGGCCTCGGCCGGGAGCTGGCCCTGAGCGACGAGTTGCTCGAGCGGCTCTACCTCGGGCTCGACACCGCCGGCCGGGCCAAGCGGCTGATGGACGACCTCGACCTGCACCCCGACTTTCCCCATCACCGGCCCCAGAACGGGCGCAATCGGCAGAGCCTCAACCTCACCATGTTCTCCGATCGCCGAGGAGTGTTCCCCTATCACCGCGTGCAGTGGTCGACCAACCGGCTCGACCTCGCCGACCGACTCACCGCCGCCGGGTTCCAGATCCGTCCGGCCAAGACCGCCTCCGTTCGCTTCGAGACCAGCCGCAAGAGCTACCTGGAAGCCCTGGCCCTGGCCCGGACGGCGTCGTCGGCGGCGGGCATCGGCATCCACCGGCGGGCGGCCGTCGGCGACGAGATCTACGACTTCGTCCCGCTGTCCCACCTGCGGGTCGGCATGACCGTGCTCGTCGGACGGGCCGGGGTCCTCACGCCGGCCCGAGTCGACGCGGTCGACGTCGAGCACTACGACGGACCTGTGTACGACCTCCAGGTCGAGCCCACCCACACCTACGTGGCCGACGGCCTGCTCGTGCACAACAGCGTCTACAAGTTTCGCGGCGCCGACATCCGGAACATCCTCGAGTTCGAGGATTCGTTTCCCGACGCCACCATGATCGTCCTCGAGCAGAACTACCGGTCGACCCAGACGATCCTCGACGCGGCCAACTCGGTGATCGCCAACAACCTCGAGCGCAAGCCCAAGGCGTTGTGGACCGAGCAGATCGGCGGCGAGCTCATCCAGCGCTACTACGCCGAGGACGAGGCCGACGAGGCCGCGTGGGTGGGTCGGGAGATGCTGCGGCTGCACGGGTCGGACGGGTGGCGGTGGTCCGACATGGCCGTCTTCTACCGCACCAACGCCCAGAGCCGGGTGCTGGAGGAGCACCTGGTGCGGCTCAACATCCCCTACAAGGTGGTGGGCGGCACCCGGTTCTACGAGCGGCGGGAGGTCAAGGACGCCCTCGCCTACCTGCGGGCGGTCGTGAACCCCACCGACGAGGTATCGCTGCGCCGGATCGTCAACGTCCCCAAGCGAGGCGTGGGCGACACCAGCATCGCCCGGCTGGAGGCATGGGCCGCGGCCCAGGGCCGACCGCTGAACGACGCCCTGGCCAAGGCCGAGGAGGCGGGTGTCACCGGGCGGGCGCTCTCCGGCATCCGGGAGCTGGTCGGGCTGCTCGACGAGCTGCGGGCCGAGGGCGGGGGTCCGGCGGCGACGTTGGAGACGGTGCTGCGGGTCACCGGCTACCGGGCCGACCTGGAGTCGGAGCGCTCGATCGAGGCCGAGGGCCGCTTGGAGAACCTGGCCGAGCTGGTCGGCTTCGCCCGGGAGTTCGAGGAGGAGGCGGTGGCCGAGGGCCGGCCGGCGGGCATCTCCGAGTTCCTGGAGGGGGTGAGCCTGGTGGCCGACTCCGACCAGCTCGACCCCGACGGGTCGTCCGTCGTGCTGATGACCCTCCACACGGCCAAGGGCCTCGAGTTCGACGGCGTGTTCATGATCGGCCTGGAGGACGGGGTGTTCCCCCACCTGCGGTCGTTGGGCGAGCCGGCCGAGCTGGAGGAGGAGCGCCGCCTCTGCTACGTCGGGATCACGCGGGCCCGCCGGCGGCTGTACCTGTCCCACGCCTGGAGCCGGATGCTGTTCGGGTCCACCCAGTACAACCCGCCCAGCCGGTTCCTGAAGGAGATCCCGGCCCACCTCACCGCCGTCATCGAGGGCAGCCGGGCCGGTCGCCGGGGGAGTCGCGACGGGGGATTCGGCGGCGGTGACCACCGCTCGGGGGATGGGCGGTCCGGTCGCGACCGCATCGTCGACGCCGCCAGCCGGCCGTCGGCCGCACCCGCCCGCACGTCGGGCGCGGAGCGGCTCGGCATCAGGGTGGGCGACGACGTGGTCCACGCCAAGTGGGGCGAAGGCGTGGTGCTGGAGATCGTCGGCAGCGGCGACAAGGCGGAGGCCACGGTGCGGTTCCCCAGCGTGGGGGAGAAGGTGCTGCTGTTGTCGTGGGCGCCCCTCAAGAAGGCGTAGCCACCGCCAACCGGCTCTGGGCCAGGCGTTGGGCCCACAGCTGCGCCGGGTGGGACGCCCGGGACGCAGCTGCCGCTTCGGGAGACGGGCGCCGGCGGCGGGTGTCGAGGGGGATCACCCGACCGCCGGCGTCCGTGTCGAGAGCGGGACCAGCGCATTCCGCAGCCACCGTCGGGGGGGGAACGACGAGGGCGAGGAGTGCGGCCTGGTCCGGCATGGCCGTATTCCCCCACATCCGGGCGACCCGGCGAAATGGTGATGGCCGGCCTCTTGTCCGGGGGTGCTAGCACCCCTCTTCAGGCCCGAGGTGCCAGACTGGCGCCCATGGCGGGTCAGTCGACGTATCGGGTCGTCATCGCCGACGACGAGTACCTCGTGCGGGAGGGGGCGCGCAGCGTGCTCTCGGCCGTGCCCGGCATCGAGGTGGTGGGTCTCGCGGGAGACCCCCAGGAGCTGATGCTGGTGATCGAGGAGACCACGCCCGACGTGGTCGTCCTCGACATCAAGATGCCCCCGACCCACCGGGCCGAGGGCATCGAGGCGGCCCACCACGTGCGGGAAAAGTACCCCCAGATCGGGGTGGTGATCCTGTCGCAGTACGCCGACCCGGAGTACGCCATCGAGCTGCTCCGGCACGGGTCGAACAGCCTCGCCTACCTGCTCAAGGAGCGGCTGGGCCGCCCGGCCCAGCTGGCGGAGGCCATCCGGGAGGTCGCCCAGGGAGGGTCGATCCTCGACCCCAAGGTGGTCGACGCGCTGATGGAGGCGCAGCGGCGCCGGTCCCGGTCGCGGCTGCACGGGCTGACCGAGCGGGAGCACGAGGTGCTCACCCAGATGGCCACCGGCCGCACCAACGCCGCCATCGCCGCCGGCCTCTACCTGTCGGAGCGGGCGGTGGAGAAGCACATCAACTCGATCTTCCGCAAGCTGGGGCTGAGCGAGGAGCTCGACATCAACCACCGGGTGGCGGCGGTGCTGTTCTTCCTCCAGCGCAGCGTCGACTAGCCGGTCGTGGCCGCGTCGACCACGCCCACCCGCTCCGGGAAGGTGGCCACCACCGAGGTGCCGCCGCCGGGGACGGAGCTGATCGTGAGCTCCCCACCGAAGGAGCGGACGCGGTCCTCCATGTGGAGGAGGCCACCGCGGGGCCGGCTCTGGTCGACGTCGAAGCCGACGCCGTCGTCGGCGATGGTGACCTCGAGCCAGCCGTCGGCCAGGCGCAGGGCGATGTCGATCCGGGTGGCCCGGGCGTGCTTGAGGGCGTTGGTGACGGCCTCGCCCAGCAGGAAGTAGGCACCGCTCTCGATCTCGGGGGCCAGGCGGGGGAAGTCCTCCGGTTGCCACGAGACGTTGGTGGACAGGGGCAGGCGCCCGACGTAGCTGTGGAGGGCGGCGGTGAGGCCCCGGTCGACCAGGATCGACGGGTAGAGGTTGTGGGTGACCTCCCGGAGGGCTTCGATCACCCCGTCGAGCTCGCCGCCGACGGCGTCGTAGGCCCGAACCGGGTCGTCGCCGCCAGGACCGATCCCGTCCTGGAGCATCCCCACCTGCATGCGCAGGACGACGAGCTGTTGCTGAATCCCGTCGTGGAGGTCGCGCGCCAGCCGTTGGCGCTCCTCGTCCTCCGCGGCCACGATGCGCTGGGAGCTCTCCTGGAGGTCGGCGGCCTGGCGGGCGATGAGGTCGAGACGGGACTTCAGCTCCAGCCGCATGTGCTCCAGCGACCGGGCCAACATCCCGATCTCGTCGTTGCCCCCGCCCACGAACGTGGCGTCGGCGTCGCCTCCCGCCACCCGCCCGGCGGTGTCGGCGAGGAGGACGAGCGGCCGGATGAGGGCCCGGAAGAGCACCCATCCCAGGCCCAGGGCGACGAGGGTGAGCAGCACGCTGCCCAGCAGCCGAGTGTCGTCGAGCGATCGCTGGAGGGGCCCGATGGGATTGGTCAGGACGACCCCCAGGGCGCCGCCGACGGGATCGTCGGCGTTGAGCCCCACCCGGACGTAGGCCACCAGGCTGCCCCGGCCTTCGAGGCGGACGACGGTGGGCTTGGTGGGCAGGACGCCGTCCTTGCGACCCGGGGGGACAGACGGGTGACCGGACAGGGTCGTGCCGACGACGTCGCCCGCCGCCACCAGGAGCACGTCGTCGAGGATCTGGTTGCGCAGGTTGAAGGCGAACACGTCGTCGAAGCGGTAGGCGCCCAACAGCACCGGCCGGTCGGGCCCCCCGAGGGGTACCGCCACCGCTTGGACGTAGGTCTTGTCGCTCGCCTCGATCAGCCGGCTGGCGGGTTCCACGACGAGCGAGGAACGGGTGAAGATCGACTCGCCCAACGGGGTGCCGATCCCCACCGGGGGGACCAGCTCGGCGCCGTTGCGGTCGAGCAGCCGGATGATGTTGATGTCGAAGTTGGCCTTGGCCTGGTTCATCTCCGCGATGAGGGTCACCCGCTGGGCGGGATCGACCAGGCCGCCGTTGTTCACCGTGTCGGCCAGGTTGCGCATGGTGGCCACCAATTGCAGGCCCCGGCTGTCGAATGCCTGGCTGAGGACGTTGAGCTGGCTGTTGGCGATCCCGTCCGTCTGGCCGTCGAGGGCGTTGCTGGTGAGGCGGGAGGCGATGAAGGCGGTGACGATGCTCGACACCACGAGCGTGACCACGAGCACGCCGACGACCTTGTAGAGGATCGACGTGCGGACCCGGACGGCCCCCGCCCCACGCACGGCGACCGGGGCCGGGGCCGGGGCCGGCGGGTCCACGTCGGTCACGGGGGAGGAGCCGGGGCGAGGGAGGTCGGGGCCCCGACGTCGTCCACCAGTTCGGCCTCGGCATGGGCCTGGGCCTCGTGCAGGGCGGTGGCCGGATCCCTGCCGTTGACCCGCAGGATGCTGTCGATGGCGACGTTGTAGTCCGCCGACGCGGCGGGGAAGGCGCTGAGCAGTTGCGGGTGGGCGGTCTTGAGCTGTTCGAGGAAGACCTGGAGGTCGCGGTCCTGGAAGTAGGGGTCGTCGAAGACCCGCTGCCGCACCGGCAGTCGACCCTCCTCCTTGGCGAAGCGGATGGCGTAGCGGTCGGAGACGAGGTGGGTCATGAACTCGAAGGCCAGCTCCCGATGCTCGGAGCCCACTGGGATCCAGGTGCTGCTCCCCCCCATGGCCGTGCCCCCACCGAGCACCGTGGGCATCAAGGTGGTCCCGTAGGTGATGGGGATGCCGTTGTTCCTGATGGCGGCGATGTCCCACGACCCGCTCGTGTGCATGGAGGCGACGCCGGAGGCGAAGAGGGCGAAGGCGTCCTCGGAGTGGGAGTCGGACCCTCGGGGCGGGAACGCCTCCTTGGCGTTGATGAGCCCGGCCAGGAAGCCGAGGGCGCTCACCACCGGAGGAGCGTCGAGGGTGAACGACGCCTTGCCGTCGGCGCCCACCTGGACGACCTCGCCGCCGTTGGCCTTGATCCACCCGTAGGTCCACCACCCGCTGGTGGGGATGGCCAGACCCCGGCGGGAGCCGTCGGGGGTGGAGAGGGCGGCCGCGGTGCGGGCGAAGTCCTCCATCGACATGGACGGCTGGGGATCGGGCAGGCCCGCCTGCCGGAAGTGGTCGACGTTGTACATGAGCACCATGGCGTTGGTGTCGAGGGGCACGCCGTACTTCTCCCCGTTCCACGTCACGTCCTCGATGGCGCCGGGGAAGAACTCGTCGCTCGCCAGGTGTGACTGCCACAGGTCGCCGACCCGTTGGGCGAGGCCCTGGCTGGCGGCGGAGAAGGCGTGGCCCTGGACCACGTCGGGCGGCGAGCCGGCGCTGATGCCGGCCCGGACGGTGTCGGTCTGGAGGCGGATGGGGCCCTTCTCCACGACGATGCGCACGCCCGGGTGGGCCATCTCGAAGTCGCGGACGGCGTCGAGGAAGGGTGCCGTCACCCAGTCGTCGGTCATGAGGACGCGCAGGGTGGTGGGGCTGCTGTCGGAGGCGGACGACCCGCAGCCGGCGGCCACCAGGGCGAGGGCGAACAGCGCCACGCTCAGTCGGCGCACGGAGGCCACGTTGGGGAGCAAACCACCACCCGCAGGCCGGTTGCAAGGCTGACGGGGGCGAAGTGGTGCTACCACCCCCCGGCCCCGACTCAGGCGGGGGCGGCGGGGCTCTCGGGTACCGCCGTCGTGGTGGTCGGCGTCGTGCTGGACGAGGTCGCGGTGGTCGTGGTGGTCGTCGTGGTCGCCGGCGCCGGCAGGCGGAGGTCGACCACCACGTGCCTGCGCCCATCCACCCGGGCCGGGTACTGGACGAGGCCGGTGCCGTCGGCGGGGAAGGTGCGGCCGTCGCAGGCGTCCACGAAGTCCCGGGTGGCGGGCCGCCACCGGAGGAAGCACTGCCGGGAGGCGCCGGGGGCGTGGGCCTCGAACGCCCGCCAGTCGGCGTCGCCCAGGTGCTGGACGTAGATGTCGCGGGAGCGGTTGAGCAGGTCCTGGAACAGGATCGGGCCGCCCTGGGCGATGGTGCGGGCCCGGCTCTCGGCCGATCCCACGTCGAAGGTGGCGGCCGGCGAGTCGGTGGTGCCGGCTCGGGAGCCGACCAGGTTGGCCACGACGACGAACACGAGGATGCCGCCGAGGACGCCGGCGATGCCGGTCAGCACCACGGTCGTGCCCTTCGACGTCCTCTGACCGGGACGCGGAGCCACGCTCCTAGTATGCGTCCATGACCGCCTACCGGGTGCTCGTGGCCAAGCCCGGCCTCGACGGGCACGACCGCGGGGCCAAGGTGGTGGTCCGGGCGCTGCGGGACGACGGGTTCGAGGTCGTCGACGCCGGCCTCCGCCAGACGCCCGAGCAGGTGGCCGAGCTGGCGGTGCGGATCGACGCCGACGCGGTGGGCCTGTCGGTGCTCTCCGGCGCCCACCTGACGCATTTCCCCCGCCTGCTCGACGCGCTGGCCGAGCGGGGGGCGGGCGACGTGGTGGTGTTCGGCGGCGGGATCATCCCCCCCGCCGACGCCGACCGGCTGCGGGCGGCGGGCGTGGCCGCCCTCTTCGGGCCCGGCACCGCCCTGGGCGTCATCACCGGCTGGTTGCGGGCCGAGCTCGACCGCCGGGTGGCCGGGCGGGAGGCCGGGGGCCGGCGGGCCGCCGGCTGATGGATCTCCTCGAGTACCAAGGCAAGGTCCTGCTGGCGGGGGCGGGCGTGCCCGCGTCGACCGGCACGGTGGCCCGCACGGTCGAGGAGGTGGTGGCCGCGGCCGACGCCCACGGCTATCCGGCGGTGGTGAAGGCCCAGGTCCGGGTGGGAGGGCGAGGCAAGGCCGGCGGGGTCAAGGTGGTGGATGACCGGGCCGCCGCGGCCGCCGCCGGCGAGGCGATCCTGGGCATGGACATCAAGGGCCACACCGTCGAGGCGGTGCTGGTGGAGCCGGCTTGCGACATCGCGGCCGAGTACTACGCCAGCTTCACGTTCGACCGGGCCGCCCGCCTCCACCTCGGCCTCCTGTCCGCCCAGGGCGGGGTCGACATCGAGGAGGTGGCCCACCGTGACCCGCAGGCGGTGGCCCGCATCCACGTCGACCCCCGCGACGGGTTGAGCGCCGAGGCCGCCCGCGACCTGGTGGCTCGGGCCGGCCTGGACGGGGTCGCGGCGGACGGGGTGGCGGCCTTGGTTCCGGTGCTGTATGCCGCCTACGTGGCCGCCGACGCCGACCTGGTGGAGATCAACCCGTTGGTGCTCACCGGCGCCGGCGACGTGGTCGCGCTCGACGCCAAGGTCACGCTCGACGACAACGCCGCCTTCCGCCACCCGGAGTGGGCCGAGTGGCGGGCGTCGGAGGAGCTCGATCCCCGCGAGCGGCGGGCCCGGGAGAAGGGCATCAACTACGTCGGCCTCGACGGCACCGTCGGGATCATCGGCAACGGGGCCGGGCTGGTGATGGCCACCCTCGACGTGGTCAGCCAGGCCGGGGGCTCGGCCGCCAACTTCCTCGACGTGGGCGGCGGGGCCAGCGCCGAAGTCATCGCCGCCGCCCTCGACGTGGTCGCTGGCGACGACAAGGTGGGCGCCATCCTGGTGAACATCTTCGGCGGGATCACCCGCTGCGACGAGGTGGCCAACGGCATCCTCCGGGCCCTGGCCCAGACCGAGATCGGTCCCCCCATCGTCGTCCGCCTCGACGGCACCAACGCCGAGGAGGGCCGGGCCATCCTCGCCGGCCACCTGTCGGCGTCGTTGCGCTCCGAGCCGACCATGTCCGACGCCGCCCGCACCGCGGTGGCCTTGGCCGACGGCCGGGACGCCAGGTGAGCGTGCTCGTCGACGAGACGACCCGGGTCCTGGTCCAGGGGCTCACGGGCAGCCAGGGACGGTTCCACGGGTTGCGCAACCGGGCCTACGGCACCCAGGTGGTGGCCGGCGTCACGCCGGGCAAGGGCGGGTCCGACGTCGAGGGCATCCCCGTGTTCGACACCGTGGCCGAGGCGGTGGCGGCGACGGGGGCCGACGCCAGCCTCGTCCTCGTCCCGGCCCGGTTCGCGGCGGCGGCGGTGATCGAGTCGGCCGACGCCGGCATCGCCCTGGTCGTGTGCATCACCGAGGGCATCCCCCTCCACGACGAGGCCCGGGTCGTGAGCCATCTCCGCCACCACGCTCCCGGCACCCGCCTCCTCGGCCCCAACTGCCCCGGCGTGATCACGCCCGGCCGGTGCAACATCGGGATCATCCCCCCCGAGATCGGCCTCGGCGGCGGCCCGGTGGGCGTGGTGTCCCGATCGGGCACCCTCACCTACCAGGCCCTCTACGAGCTCACCCGCCAGGGGATCGGGCAGACGACCTGCATCGGCATCGGCGGCGACCCCGTCCCCGGCACCGGCTTCATCGACTGCCTGCGGCTGTTCGAGGACGACCCCGACACCGGCGCGGTGATCCTCATCGGCGAGATCGGCGGGTCCGACGAGGAGGCGGCGGCGGCGTTCATCGGGGCCGAGATGTCGACCCCGGTGATCGCTTACGTCGCCGGCGTGACCGCCCCCCCGGGACGGAGGATGGGCCACGCCGGGGCCATCGTGTCCGGCTCGTCAGGCGGGGCCGCGGCCAAGATCGCGGCCCTGGAGGCGGCGGGCGCCTCGGTGGTCCGCGACCCCACCGAGCTCGGCCGCCGCACCGCCGAGGTCCTGAGCCGGTAGCCCGGGCCTAGAAGGTCCGGGCGCTGCTCTCCTTGTTGATGGAGAAGCCGCCGAAGGCCATCGCGGCACCGAGGATGACGCCCAGGTAGGCACCGAATCCGAGGAAGTTCGTCTCCACGATGAGCTTGAGCAGGAGCAGGGCGAACACGAGGATGCCGGCGATCATGTGGACCTGACCCCACCCGATGGGCAGGTCGGGGAGCTTGGCGTTGGCGATCTTGGTGGCGATGATCTGGCCCACCATGACGATGGCGAGCAGAAGGGCGATCACGCCGTAGAAGGCGTTGGGGGACTGGACGCCGGTGCGGTTGACGTCGACCAGGCCGCCCAGCTTGATGTTGTGCCAGGGCAGGACCAACAGGTCGATGATGAGCAGCACACCGGCGATGAGCACGATGCGTTCGCCCTGGGTCAACTTCTTGAAATCCATTCGGCTCCCCCTTGCCCGTAGAAGTGCCCGTAGTAGAGCACGCTGCTCGTCCGATGGAAAGGGGCTGGTACGGTGCCCGATCGTGAGGTCCGGACGGGCGCGCCGACGATGAGGGCGCTGCTCTCGGTCTACGACAAGACGGGCCTGTTGGAGCTGGCCCGGGGCCTGGCCGACCTGGGCTGGGAACTCGTGTCGAGCGGAGGGACGGCGACCGCCCTGAGGGAGGCCGGCATCGACTGCACCGAGGTGGCGGAGGTCACCGGCGCCCCCGAGATGCTGGGGGGACGGGTCAAGACACTGCACCCGGCCATCGCCGGCGGCATCCTCGCCGACCGGACGAAGCCCGAGCACATGGCCGACGTCGAGGCCCGGGGCTACGTGCCGATCGACCTGGTGGTGTGCAACCTCTATCCCTTCCGCCAACAGCCGTCGGTGGAGATGATCGACGTCGGTGGGCCCACCATGGTGCGGGCCGCGGCCAAGAACCACGCCTCGGTCGGCGTGGTGGTCGACCCGTCCGACTACGACGGGGTGTTGGAGGAGTTGCGGGCCGCGGGGAGGCTGTCCGACGCCACCCGCCGGGGCCTGGCCCGGTCCGCCTTCGCCACCACCGCCGCCTATGACGCCGCCATCACCGGGTGGTTCGACGAGGGCGACAGTGAGGTGCTCCCGCCGACCCTCCACCTGGCCCTGGAGAAGGCCGACGACCTGCGCTACGGCGAGAACCCCCACCAGCGGGCGGCCCGCTACCGCACCATCGGCTCGTCGGGATGGTGGGACGGGGTGCGCCAGCACGGCGGGATGGCGCTGTCGTACCTCAACCTGTGCGACGCGGAGGCGGCGTGGCTGCTCGTCCACGACCTCGGCACGGTGGGCGACCGGCCCGCGGTGGCCATCATCAAGCACGCCAACCCCTGCGGGGCGGCGGTGGCCGACGACCTGGCGACTGCCTACCAGCTGGCCTTCGAGGGCGACCCCACGTCGGTGTTCGGTGGGATCGAGGCCGTCCACCG
>Ga0105245_10004544_pt1 | contig 12250 bp, 12 predicted proteins | sample KBSM54metaG_FD_81523 | JGI IMG/M metagenome (GOLD analysis project Ga0105245, IMG submission 81523) | Miscanthus rhizosphere microbial communities from Kellogg Biological Station, Michigan, USA - KBS M5-4 metaG | ecosystem: Host-associated > Plants > Roots > Rhizosphere > Soil | place...
ACTCGTCATTCTGGGAGGCCTCCTCGGCTCCGCGATGATCGGCGTCTTCGCGAAGGACGGGCCGCACGCGCTCGGGATCCATTTCATCGCGCTCGTCGGCTTCATCATCTCGGGCGTCTTCGGGTTCTGGCTCGTCTGGGGCATCCTGCGCCACGGGAGGCTCTGACTCCGTCTGCGGGCGACGTGTCCGCTGCGGAACGCTTTTCAGCGATCTGCCGGAAAGGACATCTGGTACGCCGGATCTGCCGGGGCTAGCGTCGGCGGCATGCCGAGCGCCCTCCTCGTCGCCGAGCCAGAGCCCGAGACCCGCGAGTACCTGGGACGACAGTTGCGCGACGACGGTTTCGACGTCCTCGGCGCGTCTCGCAGGAGCGAGGCGCTCGAGCTCGCCGAGTCCGCGCGGCCCGATCTCGTCCTCCTCGCGGAGCTCGATCTCTGCCTGAGGCTGCGCCGCGGCGAGCCGGGTCGGAGCTGGGATCGGAACGTCCCCGTGATCGTGCTCGCGCCGTCGTCCGACCCGGTCGAGCGCGTTCGTGCCCTCGACCGCGGGGCGGACGACGTCATGGGCCGGCCGTTCGCCTACGAGGAGCTGCTTGCGCGGATACGCGCCCTCCTGCGCCGGAGCGCGGGCGCGCAGGGCGACGTTCTGGTCGCGGGCGACCTCGTCATCGACCGGCCGACACGTCGCGTACAGGTCCGCGACACGGCCGTGATCCTCTCGGCGAAGGAGTTCGAGCTCGTCGCCAAGCTCGCCTCGGAGCCGCATCGCGTGTTCACGAAGGAGCAGCTCCTGCGCGAGGTGTGGGGCTACCGGTCGCTCGGACGCACCCGGACGCTCGAGTCGCACGCTTCGCGCATCCGCAAGAAGCTGTGCCTCGAGCCCGAGGATCGGTTCGTCGTCAACGTGTGGGGCGTCGGGTACCGGATGCTCGAGTGATCGTCAGCGTGCGCCCTCGAGCTCGAGCAACCTCTCCTTCACGTCGAGGCCCCCCGCATATCCGGTGAGCGAGCCCGTGGCCCCGACGACGCGGTGGCAGGGCAGCACGATCGGGATGCGATTGCGGTTCATTACCGTCCCGACCGCGCGTGCCGCGCGCGGATGCCCGACACGGAGTGCGAGCTTTCCGTACGTCGTCGTCTCCCCGTACGGCACACGAGCGAGCTCGTCGAGCACCGAGAGGGTGAAGGGCGGCAAGGCGCGGAGGTCGAGGGAGACGTCGAAGTTTCGGCGGCGACCCTCGAAGTATTCGTCGAGCTCGCGGCGGGCGAGATCGACGCTTCGCGGCGAGCGAAGCACCCGGGGACCGGCGATGCGGGCGAGCCGCTCGAGCTGATCCTCGGGATCGCTGTCGAACGAGATCGCAGCGAGCCCGTGGTCCGATGCCGCGACGAGCAGGTCGCCGATCGGCGAGTCCACGACGTCGAAGCCGACGTCGATGAGCCCGAGCTCAGCGGCGGTGTCGCGGAAGCGGCGGTCGAGGTCGGGTGAGACGGTCATGAGGTGATCCTCCTTCGAATGCGCCGGACGCCGGTGGAGGTCGCCTGGCGGGCGGCGTCCGGAGACGACCCCAGCGCCGTCGCGATCTGGTCGTATGAGAGGTCGTAGCCGTATCGGAGCACGACCGCAGCGCGTTCCTTCGGCCCGAGGCCGTCGGTCAGTTCAGCGAGGTCGGCATACGCGGGCTCGGCGTCGGCCGCGGCGGCCTCGACGAGCTCACTCGTCGGTCGTGTCCGACGCAGCGTGTCGAGCGCGACGTTCTGCGCGATCGTGAGCACCCACGCCCGCAGGTGCTCTCCGTGGTCGAGGCGGCCGTACGCGCGCAACGCCCGCAGGAAGGTCTCCTGGAAGGCGTCCTCGGCTCGGTCCGCACCCAGCCGGCGGCGCAGGAGCCGGAGAACGTCGCTCCGATGCTCCTCGTAGAACCGCTCGAACGGGGGGATCGCCACGGCCTGCATCATCGTCGTCAAACGCGCTCGACCCACGATTTGTGAGCATGGCGGGATGCGTGCGGCCGTTGTCGGGCACATCGAGTGGCTGGAGTTCGTCCCGGTCGAGGCCGTTCCGCACGCCGGCGACATCGTTCACGCGACGGAATCGTGGGAGCAGGCCGCCGGAGGCGGATCCGTCGCGGCAGTGCAGCTCGCGAACCTCGCGGACTCGGTCGACTTCTTCACGGTCGTCGGCAACGATGCGCACGGCAGGCTGGCGCGCGAGGAGCTCGAGGCGCGCGGCGTGACCGTTCATGCGAGCACAGTCGATGCGCCGCAACGAAGTGGCTTCGTGCTGCTCGACGACGGCGGCGAGCGCACGATCGTCACGATCGGGCGAAAGCTCCACCCTCGCGGTCACGACGAGACGCTTCCGTGGCACGAGCTCGCCCGGTGCGACGCCGTCTACTTCTGCGCCGGCGATGCCGACGCACTGGTGATGGCGCGCCGTGCCCGGGTCCTCGTCGCGACGGCGCGCGAGCTCGCGACCCTGAGGCAGGCCTCCGTCGAGCTCGACGCGCTCGTCTCCAGCGGGAAGGACGAGGCCGAGCGCTACCAGACCGGGCAGCTCGATCCGGAGCCGCGCCTCGTCGTCACGACATCGGGTGCTCTGGGCGGTTGGGCACAGCCGGGGGGCCCGTACAAGGCGGCGCCGCTACCCCTGAAGCCGGCTGATGCCTACGGCGCCGGCGACTGTTTCGCGGCAGGGCTCGCATTCGGGCTCGGCGCGGGCCTCGAGGGACTGGACGCCCTCGATTTCGCCGCGCGCTGTGGGTCGGGCGCGATCGCCGGGTCGGGCGTCCATGCGGAGGTGGTGCCACTGCCGTAGCTCGGGGGAGAAAGGGGTTGCCATGTGGGGGAAAGTGGAGTAAGGTGGGGCACCGTGGGAGACAAACCACGGCCCCGCGCATGTTCTACGGAACCCACGAGCACACGATCGACGAGAAGAACCGGCTCACGCTGCCGGCGAAGTTCCGCGACGGGCTGGGCGGAGATGTCGTGCTCGTCCGCGGCATCGACAGGACGGTCGACGTCTACCCGCGCAAGAACTGGGAGGCGAGCGTCGAGCGGATCACCGATCTCGACTCGCTCACGCGGGAGGCGCGCGAGATGAAGCGCTTCGTCTTCTCGGGGGCGACGGTCCTGGAGGTCGACAAGCAGGGGCGCGTCCTCGTGCCGCCGGATCTCGCGCGTCACGCGGGTCTCGGCAGGGATGTCGCAGTCGTCGGGGTGCACGACCACATCGAGATCTGGGGTCGTCCGGAGTGGGCGACTCACGTCAGCGCGATCGAAGGGAGCGTCGGAGATGTTGCCGAACGTGCAGCGGACAGACGCGGCTGATCACGTCCCGGTCCTCGCGGAGGAGGTCCGCGAGCTCCTCGACGTGCAGCCTGGGGAGACGGTCGTCGACGCGACGTTCGGCGCCGGCGGTCATTCGCGGATGCTCGTCGCCGATCTCGGGGGAAGCGGAAAGCTCATCGCGATCGACCGCGACCCGACGGTGCGACCGTACTTCGACCGGATGAAAGCTGCAGCCCGCGGCGTCCAGACGCGGTTCCTGCGCGGCGACCACGGCGTCGTGCTCTCGCAGCTTTCGGCGAACGGCGTGGGCGCCGATGCCATTCTTCTCGACCTCGGCGTGTCGTCGATGCAGGTCGATCGGCCCGAGCGCGGATTCTCGTACGCGACGGACGCTCCACTCGACATGCGCATGGATCCGTCCGACGAGCCGAGCGCTGCGGAGGTCCTTGCGACGTACGACGAAGGCGAGCTCGAGACGATCTTTCGCCGCTACGGCGAGGAGCGCTATGCCCGCCAGATCTCACGCGGCATCGTGCGGCGTCGCGAGGAGGCGCCGATCGAGCGGACGGGGCAGCTCGTCGACGTGGTTCGCGCATCCATCCCGGCGCCGGCGCGCTTCGGTGAGGGACATCCTGCAAAGCGCGTCTTCCAGGCGCTGCGGATCGAGGTGAATCACGAGCTCGAGTCGCTCGAGGTCGGTCTTCCCGCCGCGTTCGAGATGCTCCGCCCTGGAGGCCGAATCGCCGTGATCAGCTTCCACTCCCTCGAGGATCGGATCGTGAAGCGGTTCTTCCGCGATCGCGCGAAGGGCTGCACCTGCCCGCCGGAACTCCCGGTTTGCGTGTGCGGGAAGGAGCCCGAGGCGCGTGTGCTCACCCCGAAGCCCGTGCGTCCCTCGGCTCACGAGGTCGACGACAACCCGCGGGCCGCGTCCGCTCGGCTTCGCGCGGCGGTCCGCGTGTGATGTCGACGATCGCGCAATCCGCTCAGGCTGTGACACCGAAGCCGCGATCACGTCCGGCTCCTCGGCCTCGGTTCTGGGTCCTGAGCGGCGGGGTCTTTTGGATCGTCGTGTTCGCCGCGCTCCTCGCCGGCGTCGTGGCGATCAACGTGGCGGTTCTCCGCCTGAATCTCCAGCTCGACGAGAGCGGCCGCGAGCGCACCGGACTGAAGAACGACATCACGGGCCTGCGCGCCGAGATCTCCAGCGCCGCGGCGGCGACGCGGATCGAGCGGCTTGCACGGGGCGAGCTCGGGTTGCACGAGGTCGAGCCCGAGGACACGACGTACATCCAGCTCGGCAAGTGAAGTCCGCGGCGACGAACCGCCGCATCTCGCTGCTCGCCGCGGCGTTCCTCCTACTCCTCGGGGCGGCGCTCGCGCGCGCGGTGTGGATCCAGGTCATCAAAGGCCCCGAGTACGCCGCGATGGCGCTCCGCCAGCACCGGGAGACCGTCATCGTGCCGGCCTCGCGTGGGACGATCGTCGATCGCAACGGCGAGCCGCTCGCGATCGGCCGGTTGGCGACCACGGTCTACGCGAACCCACGGCAGGTGAACGACGCGCGCGACCTGACGCTCGTCGCGTCGAAGCAATTCGGGCTCGACCCCGCCGACCTCTATCCCACGCTCGTCGATCGCTCGAAGGGGTTCGTGTACGTGGCGCGCAAGGCGGATCCGCGCAAGGCGAAGATCCTGCAGTCGATGGACTTCGCCGGCCTCGGCTTCTATCCCGAAGAGCTCCGCTTCTATCCGCAGGGTCCGGTCGCCGCGCAGGTGATCGGCTATGCCGGGCTCGACAACAAGGGGCTGGAGGGACTCGAACGCTCGCTCGAGGGGACGCTCGCCGGCAAGCCGGGGAGCCAGACGATCGTGAAGGACCCGTTCGGCCGCGCGCTCGACGTCGTCGAGACGAAGGCGGAAACGCCCGGTCGTAGCGTGCGGCTCACGATCGATCGCGAGATCCAGGCGAATGCAGAGGAGGTCCTCCAGGACACCGTGCGCCGCTGGGGTGCCCGTGCGGCGACCGCAGTGGTGATGGATCCACACACGGGCCAGATCTACGCGATGGCGACCGCGCCGCGCTTCAATGCGAACCGCTTCCCGACCACCCGCGCCGACCGTCGCCGCAACCGCGCCGTGACCGACACGTACGAGCCGGGATCCACCTTCAAGCTCGTCACCATCGCCGCGGGCCTGCAGGAGGGAGTCATCACGCCGCGGACGTCGTTCCGCCTGGCGCCGACGATCGAGGTCGCGGACCGGGTCATCCACGAGGCGCACACGCGTGGGACGGAGCGGTTGACGGTGAAGCAGATAGTCGAGCAGTCCTCGAACATCGGCACGATCACGATCGCCGAGCGCCTCGGGGCCGGGCAGCTCGCGTCGTGGATCGACCGCTTCGGGTTCGGCGCCAAGACGGGCGTCGACTTCCCGGGCGAGTCGGCGGGGTTCGCGCTGCCGCTCGACCAGTGGTCGGGCTCGACCATCGGCACGGTTCCGATCGGGCACGGCATCGCAGTCACCCCGGTACAGATGGCGCGCGCGTACGCCGCGATAGCGAACGGCGGTCGGCTCGTCCGGCCTCATCTCATCGAGCGCATCGACGGCAAGACCGTCGGAACGACGCGGGGCCGCCGTGTCGTCTCGCGCCACGTGTCCGAGCAGATGATGTCGATGCTCCGGGGCGTCGTCCTCGAGGGAACCGGCACCGAGGCTGCGATCCCCGGCTACACCGTTGCCGGCAAGACGGGAACGGCGGCGAAGATCGACCCGGACGGGACGTACTCGACGTCCAGGTACGTCGCGTCCTTCGTCGGCATGGTGCCGGCGACGAAGCCGAAGCTCGTGATCATGGTCATGGTCGACGAGCCGCACGGGGACATCTACGGCGGCGTCGTCGCCGCGCCGGCCTTCCGCGAGATCGCTCGCTTCAACCTGCAGCACCTCGAGATCCCGCAGGACGCTCCGTCCACCCGCTGAGCAGCTTCCACCGCTTTCTCTAGCCTCTCGACGTGAAGCTCGATGCTCTCGTGACGGCGCTCGCGCCGAGCGAGGTGACCGCGAGCGCGTCGGTCGAGATCGCCGACCTCGCGTACGACACGCGACGGGTGAGGCAGGGCGCACTGTTCTTCTGCGTGACCGGCGCACGGGTGGACGGCCACGAGCTCGCCTGGGAGGCGATCGAGCGTGGCGCTGTCGCCGTCGTCGTCGAGCGCCCGCTCGAGGTCGACGTCCCGCAGCTCCTGGTCCCGTCCGTGCGCGAGTCGATGGCGGTCGCTGCCGACTTCTTCTTCGGCGAGCCCACGAAGGAGCTCGAGCTGGCGGGAGTGACGGGGACGAATGGCAAGACGACCACCGCGTTCCTCCTTCGCTCGGTCCTCGATGCGGCCGGACATCGTCCCGGGCTCCTTGGGACGATCGAATGGCGGGTCGGCGGCGAGACGCGGCCGGCGCCGTTCACAACGCCCGAGGCGATCGACCTGCAGCGCCTCTTCCGTGAGATGCTCGACGGGGGTGACCGCAGCGCAGCCGTCGAGGCCAGCTCGCACGGATCCGCCCTACGTCGTCTCGATCGCGTGCGGTTCGACGTTCTCGTGTTCACGAACCTGAGCCAGGATCATCTCGACCTGCACGGGTCGATGGACGAGTACTTCCACGCGAAGCGGCGGCTCTTCACCGGTCCGCAACCTCCGCCGGCCGCGGTGAACGTGGGGAACGAGTGGGGAAGGCAGTTGGCGGGCGAACTCGAGGACGCACACCGCGCGCCCCTCGTGACCTTCGGCCTTACCGAGGACGCCGAGATCCGGCCCGAGCGGCTCGAGGTGACGGCGCATGGAAGCACGTTCCGCGCAGGCGGGCTCGAGATCGAGACGCCCCTACGCGGCCTCTTCAACGTCGAGAACGTGCTCGGCGCGGTCGCCGCCGGCCTCCTGCTCGACCTGGACGAGGACTCGATCCTCGACGGAATCGCGAGCATGCCCGGCGTGCCGGGACGGTTCGAGCCGGTGGAAGAGGGGCAGCCGTTCGCGGTCGTCGTCGACTACGCGCACACACCGGACTCGCTCGCGACGGTTCTGCAGGCCGCACGCGACCTCGGAGACGGACGCGTGATCGTCGTCTTCGGCGCCGGCGGAGATCGCGACCGGGGCAAGCGCCCGCTGATGGGCAAGGTGGCTGCCGACCTCTCGGACGTCACGATCGTCACCTCCGACAACCCGCGCTCGGAGGATCCGCTCGTGATCATCCAGGACGTGCTGCAGGGAACGGGACTCGACGTCGAGATCGACCCCGACCGCAGGAGCGCGATCGCCCGGGCCGTCGCCCTCGCCGACGAGGGCGACGTCGTCGTCATCGCCGGCAAGGGTCACGAGCAGGGGCAGGACGTCGGTGGTGTCGTCTCGCCGTTCGACGACCGCGACGTCGCGCGCGAGGCGATCCGGAGGGCGAGGTGATCCCGCTCGCCTGGGACGAAGTCGTCGGGCTCGAGCTCGGGGAGCTCGTCGGAAGCGGCGAGATCGTGCGCGTCGTAGCGGACTCGCGAGATGCAGGGCCGGGAGATCTCTTCGTCGCGCTCAACTCGGGCGTTCGCTACGTCGACGACGCGCGCGAGCACGGGTCGGCGACGCTCGTGCCGGATGACCAGGAGGCGGCGCTGGCTGCGCTGGCGTCCCTCGTACGGTCGAAGTCGAGCGCGAACGTCGTCGCCGTCGTCGGCTCGGCGGGCAAGACGACGACGAAGGACATTCTCGCTGCACTGTGCGCGGCGCAAGTCCCGACGATCTGGGCGGACAAGAGCCTGAACAACGAGATCGGCCTCCCTCTCACCGTGTGCCGGCTCGAGCCGGAGACGGAGGTGCTCGTGACGGAGATGGGGATGCGCGGGCTCGGGCAGGTGGCGGCGCTCTGCGACATCGCGCGGCCGACCGTCGTCGTCGTCCCGCACGTCGGTGCCGAGCACCTCGAACTCTTGGGCACGGTCGAGCGCGTCGCCGAGGCGAATGCGGAAGCGATCTCCGCGCTCCCCGCGGGCGGTGTCGCCGTCGTGCCCGCCGCAGGCCCGCTCGATCGGTACCTCGTACGCGACGACATCACGCTGAGGCGGTTCGACGCGGCCCAGATCGACCGACGCGACGGCGTCACTCGGTTCACGGTTGCCGGCGACGTCGTCGAGCTCGAGCTCCCGTTCACCCAGCGTCATCTCGCCGCGAACACCCTGGCTGCGCTGCACGCCTACGACGTGCTCGGCCTGCCGCTCGAGCGCGCGGCAGACGGCGTCCTCGGCATCGCCCTCTCGCCCTGGCGCGGCGAGGAGACGGCGTTGCCCGGCGGAGGGTTCGTCGTCAACGACGCGTACAACGCGAACCCCGATTCGATGCGCGCCGCGCTCGAGCATCTCGCGGAGCGCGCGGGAGACCGCCGGAAGGTCGCGATCCTCGGGGAGATGGCGGAGCTCGGCGAGACGGCTGCCGGATACCACCGCGAGATCGGCGTGCTCGCTGCGGAGCTCGGGGTCGCCGTGATCGGGGTCGGCGAGGCGTCGAACGCATACGAACCGATCGCGTGGGCATCCGACGCGGCCGGCGCCGTGGAAGAGGCTCGGAGCGTCGTCCGCCCCGGGGACGCCGTGCTCGTCAAGGCCTCCCGTGCGGTGGGCCTCGAAGGCATCGCCGACGAGATCACGAACTTCGCTCGAGCATGGTCCCTGTCCTCGTAGCCGGCCTCATCGCGATGGTCGCGGCCGTCGTGATCGGGCCGAAGTTCATCGAGCTCCTTCGCGCCAGGAACCTCGGTCAGCAGATCCGCGCCGAGGGCCCGGCGACCCACGTCGTCAAGCAGGGCACGCCGACGATGGGCGGGCTCCTGATCCTCGCCTCCGCCGTCGTCCCGTTCCTCTTCCTCTCGCAGTACACGCCCGAGGGGCTGACCGTCCTCTTCATGACGCTCGGGTGCGCGCTGATCGGGTTCACGGACGACTACCTGAAGCTGCGTCGGCGTCACTCGCTGGGCCTGCAGGGCAGGTGGAAGATGGTCGGGCTCGTGGTCGTGACCGTCGTCGCGGCCATCCTCCTGAACGAGAGCACGACGTTCTCGACCGACGTGTACGTGCCGATCGTGAACTGGACGCTCGACCTCTCGTGGGGCTACTACGTCCTGCTCTTCCTGCTCATCGGCGGCACGGTGAACGGCGCGAACCTCACGGACAGAATCGACGGACTCTCGGCCGGAGTGTTCGTGATCATCCTGCTCACGTTTCTCGCGATCGCCGGGATCGCCTGGATCCGCTCCGGCGATCCGGGCGCGCGCAGCGATACGCTCCTCGACATCGCGACCCTCGCGGCCGCGCTCATCGGCGGGACGATCGGGTTTCTCTGGTACAACGCCTTCCCCGCAGAGGTGATCATGGGCGACACGGGGCCATTCGCCCTCGGCGGTGCCATCGCCGGGTTCGCGGTCGTGACCGGCACGGAGATCCTGCTCCCGCTGATCGCGGGGATCTTCGTGATCGAGGTCATGTCGCTGATCATCCAGGTGGTCAGCTTCAAGCGGACCGGGAAGCGCGTCTTCCTCATGGCGCCGATCCACCATCACTTCGAGATGAAGGCGTGGTCCGAGACCAAGATCATGGTTCGCTTCTGGGTCGTCTGCGCGATCTTCTGCGCTTCGGGTTTCGCCCTCTTCTATCGCGACTTCCTCCAGTTCTTCCCTCCGTCGTAGATGAGCGCTTCGGAGCTCGCGGGCAGGCGCGTTCTCGTCGTCGGCCTCGCTCGCTCGGGCACGGCCGCGGCCGAGGTGCTCGTCGGCCGGGGCGCGACGGTGATCGGGTTCGATCGAGACGAGTCACTCGACGCCGGAAGGCTCCCCGAGCTCGGCGTCGAACTCCACAGAGGACGCGAGGAGGAGAGGCTGCTACAGGGGATCGATCTCGTCGTGAAGAGCCCGGGAGTTCCGGGTGAGACGCTGCTCGTCACGGGTGCGCGCGAGCGGGGCGTTCCGGTCTGGATCGAGATCGAGCTCGGCTCACGGCTCCTCTCGAACCCGATCCTCGGCGTGACGGGGACGAACGGCAAGACGACGACGAGTGAGCTTCTCGGAGCCGTGTTCCGGGCAGCGGGACGCCCGGTGGAGGTCGTCGGTAACGTCGGCCGTCCTCTCACGTCTCTCGTCGGCACCGTGTCGGACGACGCCTGGGTCGTCTGCGAGCTCTCATCGTTCCAGCTCGAGGACACACACACGCTGCAGCCGCGCGTGGGGGTGCTGCTCAACCTCGAGCCCGACCACCTCGACCGCCACGGCACGTTCGGGGCGTACGGCGACGCGAAGCTCCGGATGTTCGCGCGTCAGGCCGCGGAGGACGTCGCCGTCCTCCCGCGGGCTTTCGGCGAAGTGCCGGGCGGGGCGACCCGCATCGAGTTCTCGGGCGACGACGAGCTCCCCGCGGAGCCGCACCTTCCTGGCCCGCACAATCGCGAGAACGCCGCCGCGGCAACTGCGGCGGCTCGAGCCGCCGGCATCGACGACGCTTCGGTCGCCGAGGCTCTCCGGACGTTCGAGGGTGTCCCGCACCGCATCGAGCTCGTCCGCGAGCGCGACGGGGTCAGGTATGTCAACGACTCGAAGGGGACGAACGTCGCGGCCGCGCTCCGCGCGCTCGCCTCGTTCCCCGACGACCGGCTCCACGTGATTCTCGGGGGCCTCGGAAAGCGCGAGCCGTACGAACCGCTCGCCGACGCTTTCAAGGCGGGCGATCTCGCGTACGTGATCGGCGAGTCCGCGGAAGAGATCGCCGTCGCGCTCGGGGTCGCGGGTGTGTCCGTCGAGCGCGCCGGCACGCTCGAGGCTGCGCTCGCCGAAGCGCCGGCCGCCGCGGTGCCGGGAGACGTCGTCCTCCTCTCGCCCGCGTGCGCGAGCTTCGACCAGTTCCGGGACTTCGAGGCGCGCGGCGACACGTTCCGCGAGCTCGTGGAGGCGCTCCCATGAGAAGTGACGGGCACACCGATCAGCGGATCGTCGCGTTCCTCACGCTCGGGCTCGTCGCGTTCGGCCTCGTGATGGTGTACAGCGCGACCTCGGCCTCTGCGGCACTCGGGAACGGCGACCCGATGAGCTTCCTCAAGCGGCAGGCCGTCTATGCGTTCATCGGCGTCGTCCTCATGGCCGTCGCGTCCCGATTCGACTACCACCGCCTCCGCTACCTCACGCCGCCACTCGTCGTCGCCTCGCTCGTCCTTTGCACCGCCGTTCTCGTCGCTGGGCCGTCCATCAACGGAGCGCATCGCTGGTTCGTCGTCGGCCCCGCCAGCTTCCAGCCGTCCGAGCTCGCGAAGATCTCGCTCTGTCTCTTTGCCGCGGTGTACCTCGCACGCCGTCGGGCGCCCCGAACACTGGGCGAGCTCATGAAGCCCATGGGCCTGCTCGCCGCGTTGTTCTGCGCGCTCATCGTGGTCGAGCCCGATCTCGGAACGACGATCACGATCTGCGGGATGATGCTCGCGATCTTCCTCGTCGCGGGCGTCCCGATTCGCCTGCTCGTGCTCGCGTCGTTCCTCGCGCTCGGCCTCGGGCTCCTCGCGATCTACATCGAGCCCTACCGCCGCGCGCGGGTCTTCAGCTTCCTCGATCCGTGGTCGGATGCCCAGGGTGCCGGCTTCCAGATCGTCCAGGCGACGATCGGGATCGGTTCGGGAGGAGTGACCGGGGCGGGGTTGGGCGAGGGCGTCGGCAAGATCTCGTACCTGCCCGAGGCTCACACCGACATGATCTTCGCGGTCATCGGTGAGGAACTCGGTCTCATCGGCGCTTCCCTCGTCATTGGCGCGTTCGCACTGCTCGCGCTCACGGGGTTCCGGATCGCGATGCGGTGCGAGGATCCGTTCGGGAAGCTCCTCGCGGCGGGCATCACCGCGCTCGTTTGCGGCCAGGCTGCGATCAACCTCGCTGCAGCGCTCGGCATCGCCCCG
>Ga0105245_10004545_pt1 | contig 12249 bp, 9 predicted proteins | sample KBSM54metaG_FD_81523 | JGI IMG/M metagenome (GOLD analysis project Ga0105245, IMG submission 81523) | Miscanthus rhizosphere microbial communities from Kellogg Biological Station, Michigan, USA - KBS M5-4 metaG | ecosystem: Host-associated > Plants > Roots > Rhizosphere > Soil | place: Michigan...
CTCGTCGGCCTCGTCGAGGACGATGTAGCGCGCCGCGGTGAGAACCAGCGAGCGACGGCTCATCAGGTCCATCATCCGTCCGACCGTGGCGACGACGACGTGGGCGCCGGAGCGCAGCTGCGCCTGCTGGGATTTGATCGGGGCGCCGCCGAAGACGGCGACGATCTCGATGTCGAGGTGCTCGGCGTAGGAACGCAGCGCCTGGGTCACCTGGATGCAGAGCTCGCGCGTCGGCGTCAGCACGACCGCCTGCACCTCGTCGTTGTCGGGATCGAGGTACTGCAGCAGCGGTAGGCCGAAGGCGGCCGTCTTGCCGGTTCCCGTCTGGGCCTGGCCGATCACGTCGTGGCCGTCGAGCAGCTCGGGGATCGCCTGGTCCTGAATCGGCGTCGGCTCGTCGAAGCCGAGCTCGTCGAGGGCTTGCTGGATTTGCGGCGAGAGGCCGAGTTCTTTGAAGGAGATCACTTCGATGGGTCCAGGAGGAGCTTGCCGCTGGTATTGCGGGCGATTAGGTCTTCGTGGGCGCGAGCCGCTTCGGAGAGCGGGTAGACGCCGCCGATAGTGACCTCGAGCTCACCCGTGGCGACAATACCGAGCAGCGCGCCGATCATCGGCGCGACCAGCTCGCGGCGGGCGAGCAGGTGCAAGAGCCAGAAGCCGACCACGGTCTTGGAGCCGCGCAGCAGCGCCGCCGTGGAGACCTCGCGCTGCTCGCGCGAAGCGATGCCGAAGACAACCATGCGACCGAGTGGCGCCAGGATCGCGAACTCCTCGTCGAATGCCTTGCCGCCGCTCATGTGAAGGACGGCATCGACGCGCTTGCCGCCGTTCGCCTCGCGGATCGCTTCACCGAGGTTCTCGGCACGTGAGTCGACCGTGGCGTCGGCGCCGAGCCGCTCGACCAGCGCCCGCTTCTCCTCGCTTGAGGCGAGGCCGATCACCTTCGCCCCGGCCTGCTTGCCCAGCTGCACGGCCATGGCGCCGGTGCCGCCGGCGGCCGCCTCGACCACCAGGGTCTCCCCCGGCTCGACCCGCGCGCAGCGCTGGATCATGGCCATCGCGGTCAGGCCCTGCAGCAGCAGCGCCGCCGCCTGGTCGTCGCTGACCTCGTCGGGCAGGGGGATCAGCAGCGACTCGGGCACGGCAACCTTCTCGGCGTAACCGCCGCTGCTGAGCAGGGCCACCACTCGGCGGCCATCGGCGGTGCGACCGCTGATCTCGGTGCCGGGAATCAGCGGCAGCGACTGCTCGGCCAGGTAGTCGTTGCGCGTCGCATGTGTATCGGCGAAGTTGATCCCGCTGCGAGCGACGTCGACGAGCACCTCTCCCTCCCCAGGGATCGGCACCTCTGCGTCGACGAGCCGAAGCTTCTCCGGCCCGCCGAACTCGGTGATCTGCACGGCCTTCACGGCGGCGAACCATAGTCGCGCCGGGGATAGGGAGTCGGGTGTGTCTCGACGGCGCCTCCCCGTTGTTGCGCCGGCGAGACACACCCGACTCCCTATACGCTCCGCCCATGTCCCTCACCGTCGTAGGCTCAATCGCGTTCGACTCGGTCAAGACCCCCTTCGGGGAGCGCGACCGCATGCTCGGTGGCGCCGCCGTGCACTTCTCGCTGGCCGCCAGCTTCTTCACCGAGGTGCGCCCGGTTGGCCCGGTTGGCGATGACTTCGGCAGCGCCGAGTTCGAGGTGCTGGAGCGCCGCGGCGTGCTCACCGACGACATCGAGCGGGTCACCGGTGGCGAGTCCTTCTTCTGGCGCGGCCGCTACGAGTTCGACCTCAACGTCGCCCACACCGAGGACACCCAGCTCGGCGTCTTCGGCGAGTTCGAGCCAAAGCTCTCCGAGGCCTCGCGCGAGGCCGAGACGCTCTTCCTCGCCAACATCCAGCCCGACCTGCAGCGCCAGGTTCGCGCCCAGTGCGCGGCGAGCCGCTTCTCCGCCCTGGACTCGATGAACCTCTGGATCGAAACCGCCAAGGACTCGTTGCTGGCGGCGATCGCCGAGGTCGACTGCCTGATCGTCAACGACGCCGAGATCCGCCAGCTGACCGGCGAGGCCAACCTTGCACGCGCCGCCCGCGCCGTGATGGAGCGGGGCCCGCGCGCCGTCGTCGCCAAGCAGGGCGAGTACGGCGCCGCGCTCTTCACCGAAGACGGCTTCTTCGCCCTGCCGGGATTCCCGCTCGAGGAGGTGCGCGACCCGACCGGCGCCGGCGACAGCTTCGCCGGCGGCTTCATCGGCTACCTCGACAGCCAGGAGGGCGATATCGACGAGGCCTGCCTGCGCCGGGCGATGGGGTACGGAACCGTTCTCGCCTCCTTCAACGTCGAGCAGTTCGGCACCGAGCGGGTGGCGGCGCTGACGCGCGATGAGATCGAGCAGCGCTTTGCCGAGCTGCACGCGATGACTCGCTTCGAGCCGTTGCCGATCTCTTAACTGCCGACGGCCGCAAGCTGAAAGAATGAGCGCCGGCATGGCCCCCGACTCCCTCTCAGTTACCGACAACCGCACCGGTAAGACGTACGAGCTGCCGATCACGGACGGCACCGTGCGGGCGATGGACCTGCGCCAGATCAAGGTCGACGAGGACGAATTCGGCATGTTGGCCTACGACCCGGCCTTCACCAACACGGCCTCCTGCCGCTCCTCGATCACCTACATCGACGGCGATGCCGGCATCCTCGAACACCGCGGCTACTCGATCGAGCAGCTCTGCGAAAAGTCGACCTTCCTCGAGGTCGCCTACCTGCTGATCTTCGGCGAGCTGCCGACAAAGGCCCAGCTCGACCGCTGGGTCTATGACATCACCCACCACACCTTCGTCCACGAGGACCTCAAGCAGTTCTTCGAGGGCTTTCGCTACGACGCCCACCCGATGGGGATGCTGCTCGCCGGCGTCGGGGCCCTCTCGACCTTCTATCCCGACGCCAAGCACGTCGACGACGAAGAAGAGCGCTACATGGCCGCGGTGCGCCTGATCGCCAAGGTGCCGACCCTGGCCGCCTTCTCCTACCGCCACGGCATGGGGCTGCCCTACGTCTATCCCGACAACGACCTCAACTTCGCCGAGAACTTCCTCTCGATGATGTTCAAGAAGACGGAAGCCAAGCACCTGCCGAAGGAAAGCCTCTCGAAGGCGCTCGACGTGCTCTTCATCCTCCACGCCGACCACGAACAGAACTGCTCGACCAACGCGGTGCGCGGCGTCGGCTCCTCCAACGTCGACCCCTACTCGGCCGTTGCGGCCGGGGTGGCGGCGCTTTATGGCCCGCTGCACGGCGGCGCCAACGAGGCGGTGCTGCGGATGCTGCGCCGGATCGACTCGGTGGAGAACATCCCCTCCTTTCTCGAGAAGGTGAAGGAGCGCGAGGAGAAGCTGATGGGCTTCGGCCACCGCGTCTACAAGAACTACGACCCGCGGGCGCGGATCATCCAGCAGCACATGGACGAGATCTTCGAGGCGACCGAGTACAACCCGCTGATCGAGATCGCCCAGGAGCTGGAGAAGCGCGCGCTTGACGACGAGTACTTCACCTCGCGCAAGCTCTACCCCAACGTCGACTTCTACTCGGGGATCATCTACGAGGCGCTTGGCGTCCCCAACGAGATGTTCACGGTGATCTTCGCCATCCCCCGCACGGCCGGTTGGGTCGCGCAGTGGATGGAGATGAAGGACGACCCCGAGCAGAAAATCGCTCGGCCGCGGCAGATCTACACGGGCGAGCGCGAGCGCGACTACGTTCGCATGGAGAATCGGGAAGGCCCCGAGAAGATCGTCGGTCCGCCGGCGCGCAGGCCCAAGCGGCCGCGGCGCGGGGCGTGAGGGGAGGGGCGGATGCCCCTTTCCCGAAGACCGTTGCGCAGCAGGTCGTCCTCGGTAGTTCGGTTCGTTTGAGCAGAAGCCTTCGGGAAAGGGGCATCCGCCCTTCACGCGCACCCCGAGCTCGGGAGCTTGAGTGCGTGCCATCGCTTACGCTCAGCTGGTGGCTCGTCCGAGGTGGAAGCTGACTATGCGGCATGGGTCCGAGGTGGACCACGTGAGCTTTGAGAAGCTCGACGACGCCGTTGCCGCGATGCGGGAGCGAGCGTTGGCGATTCGGGCTGAGGGGCCGGTTAAGGGGGTTTCCTCGCTGCGCGATTACGGGCCGGAGCAGCAGGTTCACGCGCGGCTACAACTCGCTGGCAAGGGGTGGCTGCGTAAGCCGGTCGCGGGGATCGACGTGCGGGGGGACGGGACGTTCATGCCTTACCGCGGTGGGGTGCGGCGGGAAGAGTTGGATCCGAGCAAGCACGAGACGCCGTTCGACCTGGTGCGGGAGACTCTCGAAGCTGATGGCCGAGACTGAGATCCCAAAGGGCAGCTACGCGGCCGGGCGGCGGATGAAGCTGCCGACCGGGGCCTCGGCGCCATACGTCGTCTACATCAACGGGGTCGAGCAGAGCGAGGGGGCCGACTACACGGTCGCGGCGGGCGAGATCGTCTTCACTCGGCCGATCGTCAAGGAGAAGGTCGGCACCGGGCGCTGGCTGGCGATGTACCTGGGGCTCTTCGGCACCTACCGCAAGAACGAGACGATCGACCTGCAGTTCCAGCGCGGCGGCAAGACCGAGCTGATCTCCGACCTGCCGGTCGAGCCCGACTGACCCCCGTATCCTAGCCCGATGGAGATCGGCTTCCTCATGCTCGCTGACCACAGCGAGGCGATCAACGGCAAGCTCTACATGGTCGGTGGCGGCTGGAACGTGCTCAGCCTGCCCGAGCTGCCGCACGAGTGGGGCTTCCACATCGCCCTCGGCCTCGACGTCGGCTGGAGCGAGACCAACCAGCCCCACAACCTCCTGGTCAACATCCACGATCCCGACGGGGTCGAGCTCGGCGACGGCCTGCAGGCCGATTTCGAGACCGGCCGTCCGCCCGGCATGCCCGCCGGCCAGGACCAGCGCCTGGTGATGTCGATCGGCACCACCGCCACCTTCTCCACCCCCGGCCCCCACGCCGCCGTGGTCCAGGTCAACGGCGAGGAGATCGGCCGCGCGCGGTTCTACCTGACCGAGGGCGCCGAGCCTCCGGCCACCAGCATGTAGGCGCTCTAGTTGAAGACGTAGAGCAGCAGGAAGGCGATCACGGCGAAGCTGCCGGCGCCGGCGATCAGGGGCTTGTCGTCGACGACGATCGCGGCGGTGGAGCGGTCATCGGCGCGGTCGTAGATCAGGTAGAGGTAGCGGAAGACGCAGTAGAGGACGGAGGGGATCGTCCACATCATCTCGTTGCCGATCAGCGGTGAGTTGACGGCGTAGATCGAGTAGCTGATCACGGTGCCGGTGGTGACCATGGCGACCATCTGGTCGAGGAAGGGCAGTGAGTAATGCTCGAGCACGGGGCGGCTGCTGGTCCCCTCGTGCAGCTCGGAGACGGCCTCCTGGCGGCGCTTGGTGACGCCGAGGAAGAGGGCGAACATGCCAGTGCAGAGCAGCAGCCATTCCGAGGCGTGGGCGTCGACGGCGACGGCGCCGGCGGCGACGCGGAGGATGAAGAGGCCGGCCAGGGTCATCACGTCGACGATCACGATCTGCTTGAGGCCGAGGCTGTAGGCCATCTGGGCGATGCCGTAGCCGACCACCATCAGGCCGACTTCCCAGTTCACCGTGGCGAAGGCGATCGCGATCGCGATTATCGCCAGGCCGGGCGCGATCGCCTTGGCGATGCCCTCCGAGAGCTCGCGCGCGGCCAGTGGCCGGAAGCGCTTCTTCGGGTGCTTGCGGTCGAGCTCGACGTCGATCAGGTCGTTGACGTAGTAGCCGGCGCTGGAGATCAGGCAGAAGGCGACGAAGGTGAGGAACGCCTCGAGCACGTCGTGGGACTGGTTGAACTTGCCGGAGAAGAGCAGGCCGGCGAAGACGAAGACGTTCTTGATCCACTCCTGCGGGCGGCCGGTCTTGATCGCAGCGCGCAAGGGCGAGCGGCGCGGTACGACCGGCTCGTCGAGCGGGTGCTCGGGATTGCCGGCAGGGACCGGGACAGTCGGCTGTTCAGAAGTGATCGTTTCCATCCTGGGATGACCGGCGAGAAGACGGAACCGCAGATCCGGTCAGGGAGATCGGTCGCGAAAGGGTAGCGCTAGAGCCCGTCATCGTTCAGGTGCAACGCTTTGTCCCCCTATTTGGAGGAGAACGCGTTGCACCTCGATCATGGGTCGATCAGAACGCCGGGGTTGAGCATGCCGGCGGGATCTAGCTCGGCCTTGGCGGCGCGCAGGGCGGCGGCGAAGGGGGCGGGGCGCTGGCGGTCATACCAGGGGCGGTGATCGCGGCCGACGGCGTGGTGGTGGGTGATCGTGGCGCCACCCTCGATCAGCGCCTCGCCGGCGGCGGCCTTGATCTCCGCCCACTGCTCGACCTCGCCGCCGCGGACCGCCGGGGCGAGCACGGTGAAGTAGGGAGCCGGGCCATCGGGGTAGACGTGGGTGAAGCGACAGCTGACGCGCGGAGCGCCCGGCCCCTCGGCCGGCGCGTCGCAGACGTCGGCCACCTTGGCCCGCACCGCCATCATCGTCTCGGCGTGGAACTGCTCGAAGCGGTCCCAGGTGATCGCCGTCTCGAAGGTCTCGCTGAGCACGCCACAGGCGACGAAGGTGTCGCGCAGGTAGGGGGCGAGCAGGAAGGCACCCCGCCAGCTCTCAACCGCCGAGGACCCAGCGTCGCCCTCGCCGTCCTTGCCAGCCGCCTTGCGCCCGGGGGGCGGCGAGTTAGGGACGCCGCCGTGGGACTGGGCGATGTCGAGCGCCAGGCGCATCGGCTCATCAACCGGCAGGTTCGCCGACTCGAAGCCGAGCACCAGCAGGTTCGTCTTGCCGCTGCCCGCTCCGGTGGTTTCCGCCTCCAGCGCGTCGAGCAGACGGCAGTTGGACGGGTAGAGCCCCGACTGCGAGATCTCCCGTACGGCCCGCGCCGCTGCGTAAAAGTCATCGAACTCCACCCCGCAGGAGCTCTTGAAGCGCGGTCGCGGTCGCACCCGCACCCAGGACTCGGCGATCACCCCGAGGATCCCCTCGGAACCGATCAGCGCCCGGTCGGGCGAGGGCCCCGCACCCGACCCCGGCAGCCGCCGGCTCTCCCAGGTCCCCCGCGGCGTGATCGCCCGCACCGACTCGACCAGGTCATCGATGTGCGTGTAGAGCGTGGCGAAGTGCCCGCCGGCCCGGGTCGCGATCCAGCCCCCCAGCGTCGAGTACTCGAACGACTGCGGAAAGTGCCGCAGCGTCAACCCGTGCTTCCGCAGCTGGTCCTCCAACCCCGGCCCCAGGGCCCCAGCTTGAATCCGCGCCGCCAAGGACTCAGCATCGACTTCCAGTACCCGATCCAATCGCTTCAGGTCAAGACAAACCACCGGCCGATCCCCCAGCCGCGCCTCCACCCCACCAACCACGCTCGTCCCACCCCCAAACGGCACAACCGCCGCCCCCTCAGCCTCAGCCCAAGAAAGCACCACCTCAATCTCCGACTCATCCCGAGGAAACGCCACCAGATCCGGCGGGTTCTCGAATTCCCCCCGAAACCCCCGCACCACATCCCGATAAGCCTTCCCCAACGCATGAGCAGTCCGCTCGTAGTGGTCGTCCGTAAACAGGTCGCCAAATGCCTCAGGAGCTTTCAATCGCGACGCCCGCAGTTTCACCTCATCGAGGGGCACCGGCGTCTCTGGAGCTTCCCCAAACCCAAACCTCTCCCTGATTCCCTTCGCAGCCTCCCTCAGCTCCTGCTTGGAGGGCGCCTGATCCTCAAACCCCCACCCCCAGTGCTTGAGCCTTCGCTCGCTCATGGAAGGTGCTCCACTCGTCGGGGCCATGTGCCCCTCCCCGGAAAGCTCATGAGACCACGCCCAGAAGTGCCACTACGCCCCAGCTGCGCGACGGCTTTCCGGGGAGGGGCACATGGCCCCTACCAATGCACACCTTTCATCAAGTGAGCAAACGCAACCGCCTCGGTTGAGGGCGCCTTGTCCGGCGCCTCCTCCGACTTCCCCTTGGCAGCCTGCGACTCCGGAAACAGCTTGTAGGCCTGATTGAGCAGCCGGTCGCTGAGCGACGGCGCCACCGCGTAGACCAGCTCGCCGAACGTCCCCAGCCGCGTCGCCACCTTCTTCGGCTGCCCCACCATCGCCCTGGCGATCATCTCCGCCGCCTCCTCGGGCGAGATCGCCGGGAACATGTCGTACATCCGGGTCGGCGCGATCATCGGCGTGCGCACCAGTGGCATGTGGATCGTCGTGATGTGGACGCCGTCGTCGAACACCTCGGAGGCGATCACGCGGCTGAAGGCATCAAGCGCAGCCTTCGAGCCGACGTAGGCCGAGAAGCGGGGCGGGTTGGTCTGGGTGCCGATCGAGCTGATGTTGATGATGTGGCCAGACTTGTGGGCGCGCATCGAGGGCAGCAGGGCGAGGATCAGCCGCACGGCGCCTAGGTAGTTGAGCTGGATCGTGCGCTCGTAGTCGTGGAAGCGGTCGTAGGAGAGGCCGACCGAGCGGCGGATCGAGCGGCCGGCGTTGTTGACCAGGACGTCGACGCGGCCGTGGTAGGCGAGCACCTCCTCGGCCATCCGCTCGACGTCCTCGATGTCGGCGAGGTCGCAGCGGTGGATGTGGGCGACGCCGCCGCCCGCCTCGATCTCGCGTTTGGTCTCCTCCAGCTTCTCGACCGAGCGCGCCACCAGCAGCACCGTGGCGCCGGCGTCGGCGACCTTGACCGCGGTCGCCTTGCCGATCCCCGAGGAGGCGCCGGTGATCAGCACCACCTTGCCGCGCACCGCTGCGCTGAGGGTGCGGTCCTTGAAGAGGTCGGGGTCGAGGGTGCGCTCCCAGTAGTCCCAGACGCGATCGGCGTATGACTCCAGCGGCGGCACCGAGATGCCCGAGCCGGCCAGCGCGGCCTCGGTGTTGCTCGAGTCGAAGCTGGTCGGATAGTTGACATAGGTGAGCATGCTGGCCGGGATCCCCAGCTGCCCCAGCCCGGCTTTGACCGCCCGCTTCGCCGGCGGGAAGAAACGCAGGCCGGTGCGCACCAGCGAGGTCGCCGGGTCGGTAACGCCGGCATCGAGCCGCAGTGTCGCCTGTGGCGCATCGGCGGCGCGGGCGAAGAGGTTGATCACCTCGCCGGCCTTCTTGGGCTGCGGGTCGGTGAGGCTGAAGACCTGCCCGTCGAGGCCGGGCTTGTGGGCGATGTGGTCGATCGCGTCGGCGACGAAGTCGACCGGCACGATGTTGATCTCACCACCTTCGACGCCGAGCGCCGGCAGCCAGCCGGGGAGCACGCGGCGCGCCCGCTGCAACAGCTTGAAGAAGTAATAGGGCCCGTCAACCTTGTCGATCTCCCCCGTGCGCGAGTCACCGACGACGATCCCCGGGCGGTAGACCCGCCAGGGCCGCGGGCATTCCTCGCGCACGACCCGCTCGGACTCGTGCTTGGTGCGGAAGTAGGGGTGGGTGTCGAGGTGTTGAGCCTCGTCGAACATGTCCTCTCGCCACTCGCCTTTGTAGAGGCCGGCGACGGCGATCGAGCTGATCTGGTGGAAGCAGCCCGCCTCGATCGCGCCGGCGAGTTCGACCGCGTGGCGCGTCCCCTCGACGTTGGCGACCTCCTGAGCCTCGGCACCCGCGGTCATGTCGTAGATCGCGGCGAGGTGGAAGAAGTGGTCGACGTCGCCGCGCAGGGTCAGCAGGTCCTCCTCGGAGACGCCCAGGCCAGGGGTGGCAAGGTCGCCGGCGATAGGCACGACCCGGGCCCCGTCCGGCCCGAACGAGGTGCGCAGCTCCTCGAGGCGGCCGCGCGATCCCGCCCGCACCAGGGCATAGACCGTGCCCTCGCGCTTGAGCAGCCGCTGGACCAGGTTGCGGCCGATGAATCCAGTGGCGCCGGTGACGAAGTAGTTCATCGCCTCAGCCTACCGCCCCTTTTTCGCTGCGCCGTTCCCCGGCGCCCATATTTCCTGCCGAGGAACAGGGGAAGGCGGACGGGCCGGGTTTCATAGACTGCGAGGAAGAAATGACGGAGACGGCGACCGTGCAGATTGCGATGCCCGAAATGGGCGAGTCGGTCACCGAGGGGATCGTGCTCGAGTGGCACGTCGCCGAGGGGGATTTCGTCAGCGAGGGCGACACCGTGGTCGAGGTTTCGACGGACAAGGTTGACGCTGAGGTGCCGGCGCCGGCGGATGGCGTTATTACGAAGCTGCTGGTGGCTGTGGACGACGAGGTGCCGGTTGGGGCTCCGCTCGCTGAGATGGAGCCGGGGGGCGAGGGCTCAAACGGTTCGGCCGCGGGTCCTGTCGCTGCAGGGGACCCCCCACCTCCTCCGGTCGCTAAAGCGTCCTCGGAGGCGGGCCCCCCTACAGCGCCACCCGCGGGCGAGGCGTCTGGGGCCGTCGCCGGGACCAACGGAGGCGACGGAGTTCGGGCGACGCCCGTTGCCCGCAGGGTTGCGGCGGCTAACGGCGTCGACCTTGGCTCGGTAGCTGGGTCGGGCCCAGGCGCGAAGGTGACCAAGGACGACGTTCTAGCTGCGGGTAACGGGGCGGGACCGATCTCTGCCGGCGAGGAGAAGGTGCTTCGGGGGCCCGCCGCGATGTTGGCTCAGGCGATGGATGAGAGTCGGGAAGTGCCTACGGCGACCTCGTTCAGGACGATTGCGGTGGACACGCTCGATGCCAAGCGGAAGGCGATCAACGGGTTGTTGAAGGAGCGGGGGATGAAGGTTTCCTTCACTCATTTGGTTGCCTGGGCGATCGTGTTGGCGGCGAAGGAGCACCCGGTGATGACTCGGGTGTTCGCGCGCAAAGACGGGAAACCGGTGGCGATCGAGAACGGGCCGGTCAACCTGGGGATCGCGGTCGACGTGGAGCGCAAGGATGGGTCGCACAGCCTGATGGTGCCGGCGATCAAGGACTCCCAGGACCTCGACTTCTCCGGCTTCCACAGCTACTACGAGGACCTGATCACCAAGACGCGGGAGAACAAGCTCACCGCTGATGACTTCCAGGGCACCAACATCTCGCTGACCAACCCGGGCGGGATCGGCACCGTCGCCTCGGTGCCGCGGCTGCTCAGCGGGCAGAGCGCGATCATCGCCGCTGGTTCGATCGCCTACCCGCCCGAGTGGAACCACGCCACCCCCGAGCGGGTGCGCCAGATCGGCGTCTCCAAGGTGATGACGCTGACCTCGACCTACGACCACCGGGTGATCCAGGGCGCCGAGTCCGGCGCCTTCCTGCGCAGCATCGAGCAACTGCTGCAGGGCGAGGAAAGCTTCTACGAGGGCGTCGCCAACGACCTCGGCATCGACTCGGCGCCGATCACCTCGGCCCACCCCGCCTCGGCCTCTGCGCCGCCGCTCGGCGCCCCCGGCGCCAGTAGCTCCGAGGCCGGCGTCACCGCCACCCAGCCCGACGAGGAGCTGCTGCAGGCGGTGCAGGCGGCGACCTCGCTGCTCAAGGGCTACCGCACCCACGGCCACCTCGCCGCCCGCCTCGACCCGCTCGGCCGCGAGCCCAAGGGCGACCCGGCGATCCAGCCGGAGACACTCAACTTGACCCCGGAGCTGATGTCCCGCGTGCCGGCCTCGATCCTGCGCATCGGCGTCCCCGGCGAGACCCTGCTGGAGGCGCTGCCGCGGATGCGCGAGGCCTACTGCGGCACGATCGCCTACCAGTTCGAGCACCTCTCCTCGCACCAGCAGCGCACCTGGCTGCGCGAGATGGTCGAGACAGGCGCCCACCGCGCGCCCCTCGCCACCGAGGAGAAACAGCGGCTGCTGATGCGGCTGATCGACGTCTTCCAGTTCGAGCGCTTCATCGAGAAGGCTTACCTGGGGCAGAAGATCTTCACGATCGAGGGCCTCGACGTGGTCGTGCCGATGCTCGACGAGCTGGTCACGCTCGCCCACCGCAGCGATGCCGAGGAGGTCGTCTTCGGCATGGCCCACCGTGGCCGCCTCGCCGTCCTCGCCCACAACCTGGGCCGCTCGGTCGAGTCGATCCTGGCCGAGTTCGAGGGCTCCAAGCGGATCGACCAGGTCAAGGCCGTGGCCGGCATTCCCCACGGCGGCACCGGCGACGTCAAGTATCACTACGGCCATCAGGGGGTCTACGAGACCCACGAGGGCGAGAAGATCGCCGTCCGCCTCTACCCCAACCCGAGCCACCTCGAGTTCGTCAACCCGGTGGTCGAGGGCGCGACCCGCCTGATCCAGTCC